>Ga0209040_10004207_pt1 | contig 10921 bp, 7 predicted proteins | sample BogFormECP12_OM3_FD_188240 | JGI IMG/M metagenome (GOLD analysis project Ga0209040, IMG submission 188240) | Bog forest soil microbial communities from Calvert Island, British Columbia, Canada - ECP12_OM3 (SPAdes) (version 2) | ecosystem: Environmental > Aquatic > Freshwater > Wetlands > Bog ... | reverse complement strand
CACCGTATGAATCAGTTTTCGCGCGTGTCCATCGTCCACTTTGCGCCGCAAGTAATTAATGTAGACGTCCACTACATTTGTAGTTGTATCGAAGGTGAGATTCCAGACGTGTTCGATGATCATGGCGCGGGAGACTTGGCGGCCCGTATTTCGCATGAGATATTCGAGCAGCGAAAATTCTTTGGAAGTGAGCTCGATCCTGCGGCCGGCTCGCTCGGCGCGGTGTTCGACGCGATCGAGCTTCAGATCTTCGACCACCAGCACCGACTCCGAGGGCAAATGGCTGCGCCGCAACAGAGCTCGAATCCGCGCGGACAGCTCGCTGAACGAAAACGGCTTCGGGAGATAATCGTCGGCACCTGTGTCCAGACATTGCACCCGATCTTCGACTTTACTTCTCAGAGTCAGCACCAGCACTGGAAGACTTGGCCGCCGCAGCCGCAAATGGCGCAACACGGCCACACCATCGACGAGCGGCAAGTTTAAATCGAGGACCACGAGATCGTAGTCCGTCTCACTGCCCATAGCTCGCGCCTGTTCCCCATCCTCCGCCACGTCCACCGTGTAGTGTTCCGCCAGCAACCCCTGCCGCACAAAAGCGGCCAGAGCCGCATCGTCTTCCGCAATCAGAATTCTCATAAGGAGGCCTTAATCACAGCCCGATTCTAATTAGAAGGTGCTCAAACGCGACCGAAACCATCGCGCACGAAAGGGAGTGTTTCCAGAAATGGAGCGCAGATTCAAAACAGGAAGCACGCAGCTCGCCCCGTCACCTACCACGCTTGCCGGGCATCACAAAAAATATTCGCGTTGCGCGATGACAGGTATAATCTCGCAACGGAGAAGGCGTCCATGTGTTTTTCAGCGACAGCGAATTTTGTTGGCAGCGGCGTGCTGGGCGCCGTCGGCGTGGTTACCTTGACGAGGGTGAAGCACCGCCGTGAAGTGCTTTTCGCCATGCTGCCCACGCTCTTCGCTATTCATCAGTTCATCGAAGGCTTTGTCTGGCTGGGACTCGACGGCATTCTCTCGCCCACGGTGGCGCACGACATGGGCGCGGCCTTCATGCTTTACGCTCAGGGACTTTTGCCCTTCCTGCTTCCGCTCAGCGTTTTTCTGTTCGAGCCCAACAAGGAGAGCCGCCAGCGAATGCTGCGTTCCTTGTGCTCGGCGGAGGGACAACGCTTTACATATTGTGGGCGCTGACCGCCTACCCGCTGCAGCTCTTCATTCGGGGAAACAGTATCGTCTACATCAATCAGGCGACCAACAACACAGCGGTCGGGGTGCTCTACGTGATTGCAACTTGCGGGTCGTTATTTTTTTCGAAAATCAGAACGATGGTCCTCTTCGGCGCGGCCAACCTGGTGATTCTGCTGGCGGTAATGGAGGTCAAGCGCTACGCGTTCACCTCGCTGTGGTGCGCCTATGCCGCCGTCGCGAGCGTGATCATCCTAGCCTACTTCTGGAGAAGCCACAAAGATCGCCCGTTCCTCTATGCGCACGCGCAAGCCAGAGCGATTTGAACCCACAGAATAAGGAGAAGCACATGAGAACCAGACTCGCCGCGATCTTGCTGTGCATTGTGTCGGCGCCGAGCATCTTTGCTCAGACAACGAAAGATGGATTTTTCAAGACCTCTGACGGCGTCCGGATTCACTACGTTGAGGCGGGGAGTGGGAAGGCAATCGTTTTCATTCCGGGCTGGACGATGCCGGCATGGATCTGGCAAAAGCAAATTGACGAGTTCTCAAAGCACTACCGCGTCATCGCCGTAGATCCACGTTCGCAGGGGGAGAGCGACAAGCCACCCTACGGCCACCTGCCCGAAACTCGCTCCCGCGACTACAAAGAGCTGGTCGATCAACTGGGTTTGAAGAAGCCGGTACTCGTGGGCTGGTCGATGGCGTGCGGCGAGCTCATCAAATACGCCGAACAGTTCGGCAGCGATAATGTTGCCGGGTTCGTCTTGGTCGATGGTTTTGTAACGGACAAGCCCAGCGACCTGTTTGTTCCCATCTCGGGATGGATGAACCAACTCCAGGAGGATCGCCAGAAACAGGCCGACGGTTTTGTCCGCAGCATGTACAAGAAACCGCAATCTGAGGATTACCTGAAGCGCGTCATCGACGCGTCTACCCAGGTTCCCGCCGACACCGCGGTTCTCCTGATCTACGACATGATCGCGGTAAAGGACTTCTCGCCTGGCCTCGCACGGATGAATCGTCCGGTACTCTTCACCTATCAACCGGAATCGCAACAGAGTGCCGACTACCTGAAATTAGAGCTCGGCGACAAACTCCGGCTGGAGCTCTTCGGCGGCGACGGCCACGCCCTGTTCGTGGATGATCCGGAGAAGTTCAACCGGGTGGTGGAAGATTTCGTGCAAAGCCTGCCCAAGTGATAGTCCAAACATTGCCCTCGGGACGGCGCGGAAAACACTGACATACCGGGCATCCCGCCCTAACCGCCAAGGACGGTGCACCTCGGGGTTGGTTTGAACCCTCCCGGTCAATTACTCTCAGACCTGTGGTCCAGAGATAATCGAATGACCGCGAGAGCTATGATCGACTGGACTCAACCTCGATGAAGTCGCTGTTCATTCCGGCCATCTGGATTGTGGCTGTCGCGATCCTGTTGCACACGGGACTGGTCACGCCAAGCACCGCGCTCATCACCTTCGCCTTGTACGCGGCGTTGATCGCAGGACTTCTGTTCGCGTGGCGATTTCACTCCAGCCGAATCTTTTTTGCGCTCCTGCTTCTGTTCCTCGCTGAACGCGCACTCTCTTACTTTTCTTCCGGTCACGCCGCCAGCAACGGACCGGGAAACATTGCTGTGACGGCGGTCGGATTGCTGTTACCGCTGGACTTTGTGCTGCTCTCCGTCACCCAAGAAAAGGGATTCACCTTCCCGAACATCGCGACGCCGGCCTTGTTGCTATTCGTCGAGTCGGTGGTGGTGGCCGTGCTTTGCCGGCCGGATACCCTGGCGACGACGGCGCGGCGGGCCTTGCACCATCCTCCGGCGACGCTGCCTTTGCCGTTCGGCATCGTGATTGCTTTCGCACTCGCTGGAATCGTGCTTCTCATTCGATTCCTGCTTTTCCGCAAGCCAGCTGAGAGCGGACTGCTTTGGGCATTGGTCGCTTCATTCCTGGCGCTCCGCTTCGGAGGCGCGGGACGCATCCCTTCCGCTTACTTTGCCACTGCAGCTTTCATACTGGCAGTCTCGATGGTTGAGACTTCGTACCTGCTGGCTTACCACGACGAGCTGACCACGCTACCTTCGCGACGCGCGTTTCACGAGGCGCTGCTACGTCTCCAACCACCATATTCGATCGCGATGGTCGACATCGATCACTTCAAGCGATGCAATGACACTTATGGTCATGACACTGGAGATCAGGTGCTGCGGATGGTCGCGTCACGGCTGACGCGCGTAACGGGCGGAGGACAAGCCTACCGTTGCGGAGGCGAAGAGTTTGCCATCATCTTCCCCGGCAAGACCACGGCAGATGTGGTAGATCATTTGGAACAATTGCGCGCGAGCATTGAAGCCGGCAGCTTTCGACTTCGCGGGACAGACCGCCGACAGAGGGAGCGCGGTCCGGACCGTCGTAATTCGCGGGTGCGTGGCCGGGACCAAACCGGCCTCGCGATCCGGCAACTGGCGCGCGGCAATGCGCCTACTGAACTTTCCGTGACAGCGAGCATCGGAGTGGCCAGCTCCAGCAACGAGGGTCTGTCGACGGATGAAGTGGTGCAGGCGGCCGATAAAGCGCTCTACCGCGCGAAAGCCGGAGGCCGCAACAGGATCGAAACGGCTTCCTCTCCGCGGCGACGAAGCCGCAGCAAAGCGGCTGGCGGCTAGCGGTTCAGAAGTATTTGACCCGGATAGAACGTCGAGCCCGGACCATCCCTTCAGGGCGGGAAAGAAGATAGTGCCGGGCTCGTACGTTTTCGCAAGCACCACAGGCCGTGCGGTCAGCCCGCAGTAGTAGGTGGAATTGAGTTTTTCCGTCCACTCCCCGCGCAGGCCGGACACTTCAATCGGATAAACGCGATGCCCTCGGACCCGCTACTGCTGTCCACGGGCTTGGCAACATATCCGGTACCGCCGCAGCGCGGGCAGTCCTTCGGATCCACTTATCCCCCTCAGTTGCCGTTCAGTTTTTCACCAAATTCGGTTAGCGGCTCGGAAAAGCGAATTGTGTTACGAAAGCCGAACAGGCTTGGGGTTGGACGCTCTCTAAGCGCCAGCGATGAGTTCCACGCCCAGCGTAGCGAGAGCGATGTCTTCATTTGACGACAAGCCGCTTACCGCGACGGCTCCGACGACGTCGCCATCTTTCCAGACGGGAATGCCGCCGCCCCAGCCGACATATTGCGGATCGCCGTAGTAAGCAATGTCGTGGCCTTTTTCCGGATGCTTGATCTTCTTTCCGATTTCCTTGGTCGGCTTGCGCTCGCGAGCCGCAGTCCAAGCCTTATTCGTAGCCACCCGGATCGAGGAGACGGGCGCGCCATCCATGCGGGCGAGGCAGACGAGGTCGCCGTGCGAATCGGCAATGGCGACAACAACAGCCTTTTGCATCTGCGAGGCCTTTTCGGTGATGAGATCAGCGGCGCGGCGGGCTTCGGAATAGTCGAGGGTGTGGAGGGTTCGCATGACACAGAGAGAATATCAACGGTTCGGCGAGATGAAGTCGAAAAAAATAATGCTGGCCTGAAGGGCCAGCATTATTGGAGAGAAATGTTCCGGGCCAGGAACAATGTCCTGGCCCGGAGATTTTTAGAAGACAAACTTCAGCGCGAATTGGACTAACCGTTCCGGTGACGCGACGCCGGCGCTTATCGTGGTCGATATCGTGCCAAAGCCGGCACTATTGGGTCCTGTTGGAACCCCGTTGAAGCCGGTCGCCGGCACAGAGAAATACGGGTGATTGAACAGATTGAAGAATTCTGTGCGGAACTCGATGCCGAGTCTTTCCGTAACCTTTGTCCGCTTGAAGACAGCGAAATCAAAGTTGTTGATGCCTGGTCCACGGAGGACCGGATCCACACGAGCCTCGTCTCCGAACCCCCAGTCTGGCGGCTTAGAGAAGCAATTGGTGTTGAACCAATTTGTGATGTGGCCACCACCCGCTTTCACGTCGCAGCCGGGAACAACGTCGGGGCGGACGTTGGCGACGCCAAGGCCAGCTCCTTCCAGCGGAGTGGTAGCGGAGTAGCTGATCTTCAACGGGAAGCCGCGTTGGAAAGTGGTGATGCCATCGACGCCCCAGCCGGAAACGGCACCGTTCGCGATTCCGTTGAAGCTGTTGGCGTAGGCCTTTCCCTTACCGAACGGAAGATCGAGGACGTAACTGATGACCAGTCTTTGGGAGATGTCTTGCGAGGAAAGAGACCGTTCTCCCTTCAGGTTGTTCCAATCCTGAACCGATCCGACTCCGCCAGTGTTGCCTTCGAGCCAACTGGTCAACGTGTCGGTATTGCTCATCAACTTAGCGTTGGTGTAGGCCACGAGCAGGGTACCACCGCCTTGGAATCTCCGGGTCACGCTGGCCTGTAGAGAGTTGTAATTGCTGCTGCAACAGCCATAACCGTCTAGGTTCAACCCATTGTATTCGGGGTACGGCCGGTCGTACTGTCCTTGATGAATCATGGGGGTTACGGCGGGGTTTAGCGCGGTATTCGGTGAGGTTAGAACATTTGGAACGAGAGTATCGATTGTGGGCGTTGCGCCTGCAGCCGCTTGTGCGGCAGCCTGCGCTACGAAGGAATCCGCAATTTGGTTGATGTTCGTTTGATATTGCTGAAGATGCACACCGTGGGAGCCGGCATAGGCGACGTCTGCGAAGAACCCAGCTGGCAGTTGACGTTGTATATCGAGGTTCCACTGTTCGACGTACCCGTATTTTGGACCCTCATTCCCATATCCGTAGTAAGGAGCAAGCCCGGGGCTGCCGTTTGCGGCTACGAAACTCGACAGAGTCGGGGCTGCATTACGTCCCGGCGGCGCCAAGATTCCACCACTGCCAAACGGACCTGATTGGGCGCAGGTGAATCCGTCAGGCCCGCGCGGCGCGAACACCCCCCCAGTGATGCCAAACCCGCACAGAGCGCCATCCAAATTGGCCGCTGGAATGATATAGCCGGTGGTGGTCGCCGTGAAATCGGTGGCGGCGAGATTAATCACGTCGTTGTCCGGATTGAGGGCGAACGAGACGTAGTTGGGAATGAAGAAGACACCGTAACCGGCGCGAACCACCGTCTTTTGGTCAGGGGAGAAGACGAAGCCAATTCGTGGAGAAAATGCCTTTTTATCGAGCGGCAAATTGTTAGGTGTCGAATTGGGTCCTGTCTTCACATACATCGCGTCTCCGGGACAGGCCGATCCAGCCGTTCCGGAACAACCGGTCACAGTTGCGTTGGTCGTTTTGGGATCCCAGTAGGTCAGCCGGTTGTAGGCTTCCGACCACGTTCCGGGCAATTCATAGCGCAGGCCCAAGCTCGCAGTGAACTTCGGCGTCACGTGCCAGGTATCCTCAACGTACAAGGCGCGGTAGGTCTGCTTGCCTTTGGTTTGCGCAGGTACCTGTGCGATGCCTTCGTTTTGGTTCCCGGCGAAGGTACCCTGGTTCAGCCCCAAACCCAGCAGGAAGTCAGCGAAGGCGTATCCACCCGTTGCAGCCGTCGACGTCGGGTTCGATTTCGTCCAGGTCCCGTCGAAACCAAACGCACCGCTTGCGATGTTAGTTTGGAAGTAATTATCCAATCCAAGTTCGTATTGGCCGCCAACCTGGATGTTGTGCTTGCCACGAATCATCGTGAGTTGCGGACTTAGATTGTACTGGGTGTTGTGATCTCCGATGGCACTGTTGCCTTGCGTGTGGCCAACATCATTCGGCAGATTAGTTTCCGGGGTTGGCGGAGTCCGCATTGAGGAGCCCGGGGTGTTGTAGGTGGATGGCCAACCCAGCGAGGTCAGATCAAACCCGGACAGAATGGGCGCCCGCGCGTAGACAAAGCGGCTACCCGCAAGATTCACGTCGAGAATGGTGGTTGGTGTAAAGACATGGTTCACACCGATAGCCAGCGCCTTGGTGTGATAAAGCTCGGCGCAGCGATCCAGGCACAGACCCGTGCCTAGTGGATTTACAGCCAAGTCAGTCAATCCAAAGTAGGCGAATCTGCCGAATATGTGGGTGTTGCTGCCAACGTTTTGGTCGCCACGGGCCACGAATTCGTTAGTGTTGCCGCCGGCAGGCGCCGCGCTCAGGTAATTGAGGGAAGTGCCGGGCCGGTTTGCCGCGGGGTAGTATTTTGCCAGCAATATGCCAGCGGCCTTGCTGAATTCGGTGGAGGGAATGCAATTGCCTGGGCAGGATGGATTGGCTGGGTCCAGCCCGTACGGGGTTCGCGCCCCCGTGGTAGTGTCCACATTGTAAGGATCGTAAATCTGCCCTGTGGGGTCGTTGCATAACCCCGCAGTGGTAAAACCCGCCGTGCAAAGTGCCGAGAAATTACCATTGACCATCCCCGCCGCTGGAACGCTTGTGGTGAAAGGCGACCCTGTTCTTTGGCGGTATTCCTCCCAGCTGACATAAAAGAACGTCTTATTCTTGATAACGGGTCCGCCCACCTGGAATCCGTACTGGTTCTGGGTCCACGGTGGAGGTGTATTCTTCGTGCCGGCAGCTATCTCCGACCCCTTATTGAAGTATTCGTTGGCATTCAGCACTTTGTTGCGGAAGAACTCATAGGCAGAGCCGTGCCAGCTGTTGGTTCCGGACTTAGTGCTCAGGTTCACCACGCCACCCGAGAACTTACCCCATTCGGCACCCTGATCGTTATATTGCACTTTGAATTCGCCGATGGAATCCTGAGTCGGGATGATGATGGGCAGGTTGATGTAGCCGATATTCAGGGGTTGACCATCCAGATATTCCGCACCCTGATTGGCGAAGGAGCCGCCGACCTGGTAATTGCCCCAACTGAATGGGTTCTGGCCGACTGGCGATCCGCCCGAGCCGCCCTGTGCAACGGCGGCGGGAGAAACCGTAATCAAGTTGAAAATATTGCGACCGTTCAAAGGCAGTTCGTCGGCCTTGCGCTGTTCGACAACCTGACCGAGTGCCGAGGATTCGGTTTGCAGCAACGGCGTTTCGCCAGTCACTTCGACGACCTGACTGACCTCGCCGACTTGAAGCGCCGCGGCAATGTGCGTGTCCTGCTGCACCTGCACCGTGACGTCCCCCCGGACGAAGTGCTTGAATCCCTGCTTTTCAACATCAATCTTGTACTGGCCGGGGAACAAGTTCACAAATGTGAAGATTCCATCGCTGCCGCTCGATTGGGTGCGCTTTTCCGACGTGCCCAGGTTGGTCAAGGTCACGTTGGCGTCGGTAACGATGGCGCCTGAAGTATCCGTGACTGCTCCGGAAACCGAACCATAGGTGCTTTGGCCGTAGAGAGAGATTGAGACAGAAAAAACCAAACCTATCGAGATAAGGAGGAGCGAGAGTCTGCGCAACGACATAGTTGCCTCTTTCAGATACAGGAATTCCTTAAATGTGATTGCGCCCGGATTCTTGAACACACGAACAACCGTTGTCAAGAATAAAATGCATGATTCCCATTTGAATAATCGTTAACCCTTCGAATTGGTGGTATGCTTCCCGGTCATGCCCGCGACCATGATGGACATCGCGAGAGACCTCAAGGTCTCAGTGGTGACGGTCTCGAAGGTCCTCAGAAACCAAGGCCGAATCAGCGAGGCGACGCGCAAGCGGGTTCTGCGGCGCGCCAAGGAACTCCATTATCAGATGAACTGGGTGGCGCGCAGCCTGGTGACCCGGCGTACCTACACCATCGGGTTGCTGCTGCCGGAATTCGCACATCCGTTCTTCGCTGAGATTGCGCGAGCGGTCGCGCGGACGGTGCGGCCACACGGCTATCATGTTGTAATTTCATCGTTTGAGGAGAATCCTGAGTTGGAGGCGAGCGAAGCCGAGTCCCTGCTGGCTCGCCAGGTGGACGGATTAATCATCGCGTCCTCGCAGCCCCCGCGACACTTGGCGATGTTCCGGAAGGTGCAAGAGAGGAGCACGCCGTATGTTCTGATCGACCGTCCTATCAGTGGTTTGCGGGCGTGCTTTGTGGGAGTGGATAATCGGGCGATCGGCAAGTTGGCGACAGAGCATTTGATCGAGCGAGGCTGTAGCCGCATAGGCCATCTGCGCGGTCCCGAAGTAGGAATCGGCAACGAAAGATTCGAAGGCTATCGCCGCGCGATATTGAAAAGCGGACTTCGCTCCGACGCACGCTACGTTGTCGCGGGTGGCCACGGCGACGACACCGGATATGAGGGCATGCGAAGCTTGCTCGAGGTCCACCCACTGCTGGACGGCGTCTTCTGCTACAACGATCCGGTCGCTATAGGAGCGATGAGGGCGATTCTGCAGGCGGGACTGAAACTGCCCGCCGACGTTGCCGTGGTTGGCGCTGGCAATGTCCACTACTCGGACGTGCTGGCGGTGCCGCTGACTACGATCGACCAGGGAACTTGCAAAATCGGAATCATGGCAGCGGAACTTCTGATTGCGCGCATTGGATCGAAGCGCTCGCTGCGACCGCAGACAATATTGATTCCGCCCAAGCTCGTGGAACGGGAATCAACGCGGCGGCAGCCATAAGGGCTCACCGAAAGAACCGGTTTACTACAATGGTTCGCGTCGTTGGAAACCCAGGCTTGGGGTAATGCTGAGCCGATTGTGCAGAGCGCAAGCGGACGCGATATCCTGCTCGATTGAAGGACCTTTAAGTTGCTGACCTCTTGGTTGCGCGTATCTTGTGTTTTGGCCCTGGTGCTGGCGGGGGAAGGCCCCGCGTCTCCGGTTTTCGATGTCATACTGCCGCGTGGCATAGATTTCACGCTGCAGAATTCTCCCACTCCGCAAAAGTATCTGATCGAGACCATGCCCGGCGGAGTGGCTCTGCTCGACTACAACAATGATGGGCTACTGGATATTTTTTTCGTGAATGGCGGACACGTGAGCAGCCCGATGCAAACGCCGGAGAATTTCGATCGTCACGATCCGAAGTATTGGAATCGCCTGTACCGCCAGAACAAAGATGGGAGTTTTACCGATGTGACGGAACAAGCGGGATTGGCGAAGGTCGCCGATGGGAATTACGGCATGGGAGTTGCCGTCGGCGATTACGATAACGACGGCTACCCTGACCTCTTCGTCACGAATTATGGAAAGAACATTCTGTATCACAACAACGGGGACGGCACCTTCACCGATGTGACGGAGAAAGCCGGAGTTGCCGGAGGCGGCTGGTCGGAGTCAGCGGGATTTTTCGACTACGACAACGACGGGAAGCTGGACCTTTTCGTGACTCGCTACATGGAGTGGGATACGAAACATAATAAGGATTGCGGCGGTAACTACCATACTTATTGTCCGCCAGAAGAGTTCCCTTCCACGACTAACATCCTTTATCACAACAACGGCGATGGAACTTTTACCGATGTGAGCCAGCGCTCCGGCATTGCGGCCAAGAAGGGACGCGCGTTGGGAGTAGGATTCGCGGACTACGATGGCGACGGTTTCACTGACATCTTTGTATCGAACGATGGCATGCAGCAGTACCTGTATCACAACAATGGCAACGGCACTTTCACCGAGGTTGGGCTCGAAGCCGGCGCGGCGCTTTCCGAAGATGGACGGAGAATGTCCGGCATGGGCGTAGTTTTTCAAGATTACGATAACGATGGCCGGCCCGACGTTATGGTGACTTTGCTGCCACGGGAGATTTACGGCGTCTATCACAATGATGGTGATGGATCGTTCACTTATCACAGTCTCGAGACTGGGCTGGGGGCACTTACTAGCGGAAGCTCAGGCTGG
>Ga0209040_10004204_pt1 | contig 10923 bp, 10 predicted proteins | sample BogFormECP12_OM3_FD_188240 | JGI IMG/M metagenome (GOLD analysis project Ga0209040, IMG submission 188240) | Bog forest soil microbial communities from Calvert Island, British Columbia, Canada - ECP12_OM3 (SPAdes) (version 2) | ecosystem: Environmental > Aquatic > Freshwater > Wetlands > Bog ... | reverse complement strand
GCTGACCAAAGATCTCCTGCGCCCCGTCATCCGGAAACCATGCGCCGAACGCATCAACGGCGCACGCGAGCTGCAGGTTCCATCCGGCCGCGCTGTCGATCCGCGAGACCTCCTCGAGCACCCGGAACATCGTGATCGGGTCGACTTCGAGCCCTCCAAAGGTCCGCGGACGCCACATCCGATAAAGTCCGCAAGCGCGCATCGCGTCCGCAACGGCATCGGGCAGGCGGCGTTCCCGTTCGGCATCGGCGGCGTGCGCACGGATGACCGGTTCGATCCGGCGGACGGAATCAAGCAACGATGAGATCGATGCCGTAGGGGTCGCTGGCCCCGACTCCAGTCCGATTTCAGCTGACATGAGGATTTCCGTTCTTGCCGAGTTGCGCGGGAAGGCGTCGGGAACGGCACGGCGGACGATACGCTAGGCCCTGATCCGGGCATCCCGCAACAGGGCGGCGTGCTTCGTCGAGCGGCGTTAGCTTCGCCGCCGTTCGATATTCGGCAGGAACGCGGTGAGCAGCCCGATCAGCGGCAGGAACGAGCACAGCCGGTACACGGTCTCGATGCTGGTCCAGTCGGCGATCTGGCCGAGCGCCGCCGCTCCCAGCCCGCCCAGTCCGAACGAGAAGCCGAAGAACATGCCGGCGACCGTGCCGACCCGTCCTGGCAGCAGGTCCTGTGCATAGACCAGGATCGCCGAGAACGCCGAGGCCAGGATCAGGCCGATCGCTACACTCAGGATGCCGGTCCAGAACAGGCTCGCGTAAGGCAGCATCAGCGCGAACGGGAAGGCGCCGAGGATCGAGAACCAGATCACCGGCTTGCGTCCAAAGCGGTCGCCGATCGGCCCGCCGGCGAAGGTGCCGGCCGCCACCGCGGCCAGGAACACGAACAGGTGGATCTGCGCGCTCTGCACCGAGAGGCCGAACTTATGGATCAGGAAAAACGTGTAGTACGACCCGAGCGACGAGGTGTAGACGTTCTTGGAGAACAGCAGCGCCACCAGCACGGCGATCGCACCCAGTACCTTCTTGCGTGACAGCACGGCATAGGCGGCGCCCCGGGCACTGGCGCCGCCCATCGGCCGCGGCGACAGATGGCGGCTGTACCACAGGCTGACATTGCTCAGCAGCAGGATCGCCAGCAATGCGGCGGCGGAGAACCAGGCGACGCTGCCCTGGCCACGCGGCACCACGATGAAGGCGGCGAGCAGCGGGCCGATCGCCGAACCCGTGCTGCCGCCGACCTGGAACAGCGACTGGGCGAAGCCGTGCCGTCCGCCCGATGCCATGCGTGCCACGCGGGATGACTCAGGGTGGAACACCGACGAACCGACGCCGACCAAAGCGGCGGCGAACAGGATCGTCGGATAGTTGTTGGCGACGGCCAGCAACAGCAGACCGATCAAGCTGCAGCCCATCGCGATCGGCAATGAATACGGTTGCGGGCGACGGTCGGTGACCATACCCACCACCGGTTGCAGCATCGACGCAGTGAGTTGCGAGGCGAGTGCGATCAGCCCGATCTGGCCGAAGTCGAGCCGATAGGACTCCTTCAGGATCGGATACAGTGCGGGAACCAGCGACTGGTTCATGTCGTTCAACAGGTGGCAGACCGAGAGCGACACCAGGATTGCGAAGGTCGTGGTTTCGCTGCCCGCCTGGGCGGCAGTGTGCCGTGCTGAGATCGTATTCTCGCTCAAGATCGGTCCTGCCGCGTCGGTTCGTTCGTGATTATGCGAGCGTTGCGGCGCCGGACCTATGCGTCAAGCTCAGTCCTGGTCCGCGTGACGGCAAAAATCTGCCGCATTCACCGCGTAGTGAGGTATTCAGATTGCTTCGGTGTGCCCTGAGAGCTGCCATGGACGGATCACACAACACAGGTTCCGAGCGTCCACGCCGCGCGGCGTGGAGCCGTGCGCAACTCATTCCCGTGGTGTGGATCGTGGTCCTGCTGGCGTCCTGGTTCGTCATCGTCGACTGGAAGATGCTACCGGACCTGATCACTGCCACGATGGCGGCGCTGCCCTGATCTGCTTGGCGGCAGGTCCGCCGCACCGAGAATACGAAGGTCTGCCGACTGCACGATGATTGCAAGTCCCTGGCCGGGGCCGGGCGGCTTGGCGGTGAGACGGCGCGCGCCGCCGTCCCATTCGGCCAGGGCCTCGACCTCGCGCGCGATGCGGTACTCGCGCAGTCGCGTGCCGTCGTTCTCGCCGGCCCCGACGTCGGTGGCGTGCTCCGGGTCGTAGACGATGCGCTGGACGTGCACCGGGCCGGGGGCGGCGCCGATCGCTACCGCCACTGTGTCTTCCGCCCGGCTGAGCGTCACCGCGACCGGCAGGGCGGCCGCCGCGGCGATCGCCGCTTCGACCGAGGCGCGGTCAGAGCCGACGACGACGTTCGTGCCATCCACCACCAGCGCCGGTGTGAACACGCCTCCGCCGAGCTGGCGCGCATAGGCCTGCTGGCGGGTGGTTGCCGTCCGGCTGGCGAACTTGTCGCGCCAGCCGAGATGATCCCAGTAGTCGACGTGCCAGGCCAGCGCGATCACCTCTGACCGTCGCGTGAGCTGGCCGAGCAGTGCGTCGGCCGGGGGGCAGGAGGAACAACCCTGGGACGTGAACAGCTCGATGACGACTGGCTTCGCTGCGGCGCGCGCGGCCGGTACGATACCGGCGGCAAGGGCCGCCGCGATCAGGTTACGCCGTTGCACAATCTGCCTCCGTTGTCCTGATCGGTTAGACTGGCGATGGCACCATGCGTTACAGACCACAGGTCAATCGGAACGCTCGAGTGTCCGTGGCTCGTTCATCGCTCAGGTACCCCGGTCAATGCGGCTCTATAGATTGCCGCCCCGCCGCCCGGCCATCGCCCCCAGCCGCAGCCGCAGCGCGTTCAGCTTGATGAAGCCCTGGGCGTCGAACTGGTCGTAGGCGCCCTGGTCCTCCTCAAACGTGACGACATTCTGCGAATACAGGCTGTTGGGTGACTCGCGGCCGATCACCGACACATTGCCCTTGTACAGCTTCAGCCGCACCCGGCCGGTGACGCTATGCTGGCTTTCGTCGATCAGCGCCTGCAGCATTCGCCGCTCAGGGCTGAACCAGAAGCCGTTGTAGATCAGTTCGGCGTAGCGCGGCATCAGGCTGTCCTTCAGATGCGCTGCCTCGCGGTCCAGCGTGATGCTTTCGACACCGCGATGTGCCGCCAGCAGAATAGTGCCGCCAGGCGTCTCGTAAACACCGCGCGACTTCATGCCGACGAAGCGGTTCTCCACCAGATCCAGCCGGCCGATGCCGTTGGCGCGGCCAAGCTCGTTGAGCCGTGTCAGCAGCGCCGCCGGTGACAGACTCACGCCATCGATCGCCACCGGATCGCCGCGCTCGAAGTCGACGGCGATTACCGTCGCCCGGTCGGGTGCGTCCTCGGGGCGGATCGTGCGCTGATACACGATTTCGTCCGCCTCGACCGCGGGGTCTTCGAGAATCTTCCCCTCGGACGACGAGTGCAGCAGATTGGCATCGACGCTGAACGGCGCCTCGCCACGCTTGTCCTTGGCGATCGGGATCTGGTTCTGCTCGGCGAACTCCAGCAGCCTGCTGCGGCTGGTCAGTTCCCATTCGCGCCACGGCGCGATGATCTTGATGTCCGGCTTCAGCGCGTAATAGCTGAGCTCGAACCGTACCTGATCGTTGCCCTTGCCGGTCGCGCCGTGCGCCACTGCGTCCGCGCCGACCTGTTCGGCGATCTCGATCTGGCGCTGCGCGATCAGCGGGCGGGCGATCGAGGTGCCGAGTAGATACTGGCCCTCATACAGCGCGTTGGCGCGGAACATCGGGAACACGAAGTCGCGCACGAAGGTCTCGCGCAGATCGTCCATGAAGATTTCCTTCACGCCGGACATCTCGGCCTTCTGGCGCGCCGGGCCGAGCTCCTCGCCCTGGCCGAGATCGGCGGTGAAGGTGACGACCTCGCAGCGATAGGTCACCTGCAGCCAGCGCAGGATCACGCTGGTGTCGAGCCCACCCGAATAGGCGAGCACGACCTTCTTTACATCCTTGACACGCATGGCAGCAGCGGTCCTCTCGGTGTGTCTGTCGAGATGGCGGGAGTAGCCCTGGACAAGACGATGGCGCAAGCGGCGCCGACGGCGGGAAACCCTGCCCGGGAAAATTACGGGACGTCGAGTACGATCCGCGCCTGCTGATCGCGGTGGATCTCGCGCAGTGCGGCCGCGGCCTCGCGACGCAACTCACCGTGGCAGAGCGGTTCGCCGATCCGCGACACCAACTCACGGCGCACGGTGACGGTCTGATCGTCGAACGCCCAATGGGAGGTGTAGGTGAACGCCTCGGTGGCGATCCGCCGATCCGATGGCAGGCGGAGCGGTTTACGGCCGTCGGGCAACCGCAGGGACAGCTCCTCGACCTGCCGCCCGGCGTAGCAAGGCGTCGGCTCCTGGTCGCCGAGCGATGCCGGCGTGCGCGGTCCGAGCAGCAGATCGCCGGGGCGCACCAGCAGGACCGGGCCGAGTACCGGAGCGAACGCATCGCCCTCCAGGATTTCGGGCTGCGGTTCCAGACCAAAACTGGCATTTACCTCAAAGGTGGGCCCAAATCCATCGGGCCGCGAGAACAGGTAATTGCCACGGCCATTCTGGCCCAAGGCCTGCAGTTGCCGGCCAACCGCGGCAGCCAGACCGATCGACTGAACCTGGCGTGCCTGCTGCCGAAGCGCCAGTGCTGCCGGCCCCGTTGCCGCCGTGACAGTGTTGCCGAAAATCTTGCCGGTCGCATCAAGGGTAGCATTGGTGCTGGCGGTAATCGTGAGCGTATCGGGAGGTAGGACCGGCACCGCGCGCAACGCCTTTCCGGCCGCGCCCACGACCACGACGGGCTTGCCGTACTCCTGGTACGGCAGCGTGCCGAATGGCGAGACGGCGGCGGTCGTGTCAGCAAACATGCCAAACTCCGGCAGCCAAGTGATGACGTGATTGAGCTGCGCCATGGTCGGCGGCGTGCTCAGCGTATAGGCATTGCCGAGATTGATGAGCACTGCGTGACTCTCGATACCTTTGGCCCGCAGCAGTGCCTCGAACAGCGCAACATGATCCTTGCAATCGCCATAACCGTTGGCGAGCACGGTCTCCGCGGCATGCGGCTCGACCGCGCCGCGGCCCAGATACAGCGCCACATACCGAATGTGCGCGCTGACCCATTGATACAGCGCGCGCGCCTGCTCGAGCCGCTCGGTGAGTCCGGCCGTGATCTCATCCGCCTTGGCCTGAACCTCAGGCGTCACCACGGACTTCGGGGCGGCTAGTGCATCGTAGGAAGCGGCAAACGCCTCATAGTCGGGAAACGAGGAGACAAAGAGCCGGGGCCGGTAGTCCCACCCAGATACCGCGGCCTGTTCCTCCAAGCCGGACCCGACCGCGACGTAATGCCATGCATATCGAACGACGTGATCCTGTTCACTACGCTCAAACGTTGGCCCGAAGGTTTCCGTATAGAGTGGCAATTCATGCGGCACAGTGATGGTGACAGCAACATCCTGCCATCCAACGAACCGCTCGAATTCAACTCGCCAGGTGAACTGACCCGGAAGCAGCGGGTGGTCGATCTCGGCGCGGGCGGTCAGCACCTCGGTATCGCCGGCCGCAACGTCGGGGAACACCACCACTTTCTGCTGCACGTCGGCGAACATCGGCACGTTTGGCACGCCGGGCGCCAATTGATCCCGGATCGCACTGACCTGCACGTCCTTGCGCGTCCCATCGGCCTTGAGCGTGTACGCTTCGATGATGTCGAGACGCTCTAGCGACGGGTTGAAGGGAATGGCGAACTGGCCGATGCGATCGGCCGTCGCGGTGTTCGTCGCACTCCGTTCGATGTGGTAGCTCCTGGTGTAGCGTCCGTCCGGTTGCACCACGATATCGATGCTGAGCCGCCTGACCATGATGTTCGGTTCGGCCGATACGGCGGAGGTCACGAAGGACAGCAAGACCGCGGAAACCAAGGCGGACCAGCGACAACGCGTAAGCGCCGGCAACTCATATGCTTGGTACTGCATGTGTTTCCTGACCGGTTGCAACAGGCCTGTGAACAGGCGGTGGCGAGTCCGGATACGTAACGAAAAACTAGCACAGTCTCACTTGGCAGGCAAACAGCAATCGGCTGCGAAGTCACGGCAACCGCGCATCCGAGCCGGGTTGGTGCAGGATGCCGCGCGTTGCAGCGTAGGATGGGTTGAGCGCAGCGAAACCCATCACTGTCGGTAGGATCCAGATCCGGCTGAAAAAACTCTAGGCAGCCGGCCGGGCGCGGCGGCTTTCCGTGCGCAATTGGCCGCACGCTGCCAGGATGTCGCGGCCCCGCGGGGATCGGACCGGCGAGGCGAACCCCGCATCCATGACGACGGCCGCAAAACGATCGATCGCGCTGTTGCTGCTGGTCTCGAATGGGCTGCCGGGCCAGGGATTGAACGGGATCAGGTTCACCTTGGCCGGGATGCCGGCGATCAGCCGCACCAGCTCGCGGGCATCCGCCAGGCTGTCGTTCACGCCCTTCAGCATGACGTATTCGAAGGTGATGCGCCGCGCGTTGGATGCGCCGGGATAGCGGCGGCAGGCGGCGATCAGCTCGGCGATCGGATACTTACGGTTCAGCGGCACCAGTTCGTCCCGCAGCTCGTCGCGCACCGCATGCAGCGACACCGCCAGGTTCACGCCGAGCTCGGCGCCGGCGCGGTCCATCATTGGCACCACGCCGGAGGTAGACAGCGTGATCCGCCGGCGCGATAGCGCGATACCCTCGTTGTCCATCGCAATCGTCATCGCCTTGGCGACGTTGGGGTAATTGTACAGCGGCTCGCCCATCCCCATCAGCACGATGGTTGACAGCAGGCGCGGCGCCTCGCCGGTCGGGCTCGGCCACTCGCCATACGCGTCGCGCGCCGCCATGAATTGGCCGACGATTTCCGCCGCCCCCAGGTTGCGGGTCAGAAGCTGCGTGCCGGTGTGGCAGAACCGGCAGGACAGTGTGCAGCCGACCTGCGAGGAGATGCACACCGCTCCGCGGTCCTCCGCGCGATCGGGGATATAGACCGTCTCGGCCTCCTGCCCGTCGCGGAAGCGGAACAGGAACTTTCGCGTGTTGTCTTCGCTGGTCTGCACCGTGACCGCCTCGGGCCGGCCGATGACGAAGCGTTCGGCCAGTCTTTGCTGCAACGGCCGGGCGATCGAGGACATGCGGGAGAAATCGGTGACACCCTGGTGGTAGATCCAGTGCCAGAGCTGCTTGGCGCGGAACGGCGCCTCGCCGATCGCCACCACCTCGGCGGAAAGCTCGGCACGCGACAGGCCGACCAGATCGCGCCGCCCATCGGCGAGCCGCGGCGGCGGCGGATCGAACAGCGCCGACTTCGCGAGGATGCGGTCCCGCTCGGCCGCGGTCAGATCAAGGTCTGCGGCGCTCATCACCGTGCCGGACATGCCTTGCTGATCGCCGCGTACGCCGCGGCAAAGCCGCGCAAGCTGAACGTGTCCACCACCTGGCCGTCATGCGGGCCGGGCGAACGTGACAGCGCCTGTTGGCTCTTCTGGAACGCGGCGACCGCGGCCTTGCCGTCGCGGGCGAAGGCGTTGCTCTGCGCGGTGTAGAAGTCGAGGCCGGTGGTATCGACCTGCACCGTCACCGCCGCTTCCTTCGGATAGGTGAAGCCGGCACTGATCGCGACCCAGTCGCGGCCGGTCGGGCGTTGCGTCACGGTCAGAACGACCTCGCCGCGACCGGGCAGCGCGGGGACGGAATTCTTCGCCCGGACAAACGCGTAGCAGGTGGGCTGGCCCGCCTCCTCGTGCGTCGCGGCGATCCAGTCGTCGAACTTGCCCAGCTCCTTCGGCCCCTCGGCGACCGCCGGCTTTGCCGGTGTTTTCGGCTTCGGCGGCGCCTGCGCAAGGGCTGGCATGGCGAGGACAAGCATCAGCACGGAAACGATACGGCGCATGCGGGCAGAGATACGGCGCGGGGTGCGGTGCCACAAGCGCCGGCGGATCATGGCTCGGGCTCGCCCGTCACCCAGTCCGGGATGTTGCGACGAAAGTGTGGTGCGCCGTGGCGGCCCGGGTCCGGCTTGGGTGCAGCCGCGCCTCGACTGCCGACCGGACGTTCGGCGAAACGGCCATGCTGCAGCAGCCGGTCGTACAGCACCAGCGCGCCGACCACCGCCAGATTGAGCGCGAAACGGGTCGGAATTCGTACCACGTGGCGGCAACGTTGCAGCATGGCGGGCGACAGGCCGGATCGCTCCGGGCCGAGGACGTAGGCAGCGTTCACCGGATGGCGGAACGAGGGCAGATCGGTCGCATCGTCCAGCAGTTCGACGCCCACCAATGCGCAACGCTGCGGCAGACCCAGCGCCCCGACGTCAGGGAAGCGCCACAGCGGCACATGTTCCGGCGTATCGGCGGTGTCGGCGAGCCGGCCGGCGCGGGCGTCGAAGCCGGCGCCCACGATGAAGCAGAACGCGGCGCCGAAGGCGTGCGCGGTGCGCAGCAGGGCGCCGACATTGGCCGATTTCGATACGCCCTCGACGCCGATGCCGAAATAGCCGCGCGATCTGGCTTCAGCCATGCCGGCGGTCTATGCCGCACGCATGACTGACGCAACCGACGCCAGGCTGGCGGCGCAGTACGCGGCGTATCCCTATCCGCGGCGCGATCCGCGCGACGAGACGAAGCGGCTGATCGTCGGCAGTCCGGGGCATCTGCGTGAGATCGACTACTGGGTGTTCGGCGCCCGCCGTCCGGCCTCGCGCCCGCTCCGTGCGCTGATCGCCGGCGGCGGCACTGGCGACGCGACGATCATGCTGGCGCAGCAGATGGCGCGCGAGGGCAGGGCAGGCAGCGTGACCTGGCTCGATCGCTCGGCGACGGCGCTGAAGATCGCCCAGGCGCGGGCAGCGGCGCGCGGCCTGGACAACATCGTCTGGGAGCAGCGCTCACTGCTGGAACTGCCAGGGTCCGGGCTGGGGCCGTTCGACTACATCGATTGCTGCGGAGTGCTGCATCACCTGCCCGATCCGGCCGAAGGCCTGCGTTCGCTGCTGTCGGTGCTGGCGCCGCAAGGCGGGCTGGGACTGATGATGTATGCGCCGCACGGTCGCACCGGCGTCTATATGCTGCAGGATGCCCTGCGCCTGCTGGCTCCGACCAACGAGGCGCCCGCGGCGCGATTGGATGTGGCGAAGCGGGTGATGCGGCATCTGCCGGAGACGGCATGGTTGCGGCGGAACGGCTTCCTCGACGACCACGTCAACGGTGGCGACGCGGGACTGTACGACCTGCTGCTCAATCCGCGCGACCGAGCCTTCACTGCCCGCGAACTGCATGCCCTGCTCGCAGGCGAGGGGCTGGCGGTGACCTGCTGGGTCGAACCCGCCCGTTACGATCCGATCCCGCTGCTGCCCGATCCGCGATTGCGCGCGAGGGTTGAGGCGCTCGATCCGATCGACCGCGTCGCGCTGGCCGAGGCGCTGGCCGGCAATGTCAGCGCCCATATCGTGTACTGCGTGCGGCGAGACGAGCAGGTGCCGCGGGCAGACTTCATGGCGGCGGACGCGGTACCGGTGCTGCGCGAGCTTTCTGGACCGGAGATTGCCGGCGGCATTCAGCCGGACGGTACGATCGCCTTCGTGCTCGACGGGCTGCGTCTGCCGATTGCGTTGCCGCCGCTGGCGCCGGCCATCCTGCGGTTGATCGACGGGCGCCGATCCGTCGGTGCGATCGCCGCATCCCTGGCGGAACATGGCACCGGCGAGGCGGCATTCCAGCGCGCCTGGCATTCAACCTTCACCGCGCTGGAACGGATCAACCGCCTGCTGCTGGCTGCGCCCGCCGCCTGAAGGCTCAGCGCAGGAACGACCAGTTCTTGTAGAACACCCGCTGGAACGAGCCGGAGATCACGCTTACCACATGCACCACGCCATCGAACAGGGCATGCCAGCGATTTGGCCGCACGATGTCCATGAACAGGCAGTAGCGGACATGGTCCACACCGTTGACCGAACGGTGGAAATACGTGTCGTCGAAGATAAACAGCGGGTCGTCGCGCCAGTAATGCGTGCGACCATCGACCTCGATGAAGACCTCGCGGCTGTCGACCGGGTCGAGGTTGAACAGCACGCGGTACGTGAAACGCAGCGGACCGAAATGCCATGTCGTGTGCTCACGGGTGTTGAACACCGACAGCGCGATCGTCTTGATGAAGCGATACTCGCGTTCGAAGTCTGCAATGCGCAGCGCCGGCGCCTGCGGCTGATCGTACCATTTGAACGTGAACATGCCGCGCCGGTTCTCGGCAAGGCTGTTGGCGACATGTGCCTTCACCTCGGCCGCGTTCGCCACCAGCGCCTGGGTGCAGGCCACGATTTCCGCGCGATGCGCCGGCGGCAGGTCGTCCAGACGGCAGACCCCGGGTGTGCGGTACGACAGCAGATCGGCCAGCAGGTTGAGCGGCGACAGCATCCAGGTGAGGATGCCGTTGCCGGTAAAATACTGTTCGACCAGTCGTATGGTGATGCGCCGGTGCCGGAGCACGTCGATCACGCCGCAGCCGACCAGGACCGCGACGGGAATCGGCGCCAACCAGGCGGCAGGCGCCAGGATCGCCACCAGCACGGCGACGCGGCGAACGCGCTTCACCGCCGGGTTCTTCCACCTCGCCATCGATTCGTCACCGCAGTCCAGCAGCCAAGCTGACGCTATACCCCACCGTCGCGCGGCTTGAAACGTACCCGCGCCACTGCGCAGGGCATCCCCGCCTTCGCGCTAGGGCATGCGCATATGTAATGTTGGGCCCGTAACGGCATTGCATTTCGCACTTGCCCGACGCGGCAAGAGTACGATTCGCTGCCTTGCGGC
>Ga0209040_10004203_pt1 | contig 10924 bp, 11 predicted proteins | sample BogFormECP12_OM3_FD_188240 | JGI IMG/M metagenome (GOLD analysis project Ga0209040, IMG submission 188240) | Bog forest soil microbial communities from Calvert Island, British Columbia, Canada - ECP12_OM3 (SPAdes) (version 2) | ecosystem: Environmental > Aquatic > Freshwater > Wetlands > Bog ... | reverse complement strand
TTCAAGAAGCACTCCCTACACAGAACTCCTCTCCGCGCTCATGGCGCACAAACCCCAGGTCACACCCCAACACGCCACCAGGCCAGGGGGAACTACGGCTTAGGGGGCATCACGGCATCACACGGAGGCTGGGAATGACATACATGGGAACCGGCGATCCCACTCGCAGGCGCACGGACTACTACCCGGAGTGGCTCGACAACCTGGCCGACGACGTCACGCTGGAGGCCGGGGCGCTGGAGGGCACCGCGCGGGGCGCGGAGGCCTGCGCGCGATCATGGGTGCTGCCCGGGAGCTGTATGAGTTCCAGGAGTTCAACTACGTAGGCCCCCACGGCGACAACGGCTTCCTCGAGCACTACACCACCGCGGTCCGCGGCAACGCCGCCGGGCAGACCCAGCACGTCGTGGTGTACCACCGGCCCCGCAGCGCGCTGCTGCACTTCGCGCGCTTGCCGGGCGAAAGGTTCGCCGACACCCCCTCGCCCACCACTGGGACCTTTCGTCGCCGGGTCTGGCGAGCGGCTAAACGTTGAAGTACTTGGCCTCGGGGTGGTGCAGGACGAAGGCGTCGGTCGACTGCTCGGGATGCAGCTGCAACTCCTCGGACAACGTCACGCCGATGCGTTCGGGCTCCAACAGCTCCATCATCTTGGCCCGGTCTTCCAGGTCCGGGCATGCCCCGTAGCCGAACGCGAAGCGGGCGCCACGGTAGCCGAGCTTGAAGTAATCTTCGACGGCGTCGGGGTCCTCGGCCGACATGGCCCGGTCGCCGGAATACGTGAGCTCCTCGCGGATGCGCCGGTGCCAGTACTCGGCCAACGCCTCGGTCAGCTGCACGCCGATGCCGTGCACCTCGAGGTAGTCGCGGTAGGAGTTGGACACGAACAGCTCGTTGGCGAAGTCGGCGATGGGTTGGCCCATCGTCACGAGCTGGAACGGCAGCACGTCAACCTGGCCTCGCTCGGTGGCCAGTTCCCGCGACCGGATGAAATCGGCGATGCACAAAAACCGGCCGCGCTGCTGGCGCGGGAAGCTGAACCGGTACCGCTCCTCGGCGTCGGGCGCGGGCTCGGCGAGTACGACGACGTCGTCGCCCTCCGACACCGCCGGAAAGTAGCCGTACACCACGGCGGCGTGCGCGAGAATGCCGTCGGTGGACAATCGGTCCAGCCAGTACCGCAGCCGCGGTCGGCCCTCGGTCTCGACGAGGTCCTCATACGACGGACCCTCGCCGCCCCGCTGACCGCGTAAGCCCCACTGGCCCAAGAACAATGCGCGTTCGTCGAGCAGGCTGGTGTAGTCAGCCACCGCCAGACCCTTGACGATGCGCGACCCCCAGAACGGCGGAACCGGGACCTCGACGTCGGCCGCGACGTCGGAACGTGCGGGCACTTCGACGGGCTCCTCGGCCGCCTTACGTTGCGCCGCAATGCGCTTGGACCGCTCGTGGCGGCCCTTGCGCTCGGCTTCCTTCTCGCGGGCCGCTTCTACCTCCAAGGCCTCCGGGCTGCCCGGCTCGACGGCCTCGCCCCGCTTTGCGCTCATGATGGTGTCCATCAGCTTCAGGCCCTCGAACGCGTCCCGCGCGTAATGCACTTCGCCCTCGTAGATGTCGGCGAGGTCGTTCTCCACGTAGCTGCGGGTCAGCGCCGCGCCGCCGAGCAGCACCGGGAACTTCTCGGCGACTCCGCGGGTGTTCATCTCCTCGAGGTTTTCCTTCATCACCACGGTCGATTTCACCAGCAGGCCCGACATGCCGACCACGTCGGCGCTCTTGTCCTCGGCCACTTCGAGAATGTTGGCAATCGGCTGCTTGATACCGATGTTGACCACTTCGTAGCCGTTGTTGCTCAGGATGATGTCGACCAGGTTCTTGCCGATGTCGTGCACGTCGCCCTTCACGGTGGCCAGCACGATGCGTCCCTTACCCGAGTCATCGTCGGACTTCTCCATGTGCGGTTCCAGGTAGGCCACCGCGGCTTTCATCACCTCGGCCGACTGCAGCACGAACGGCAGCTGCATCTGCCCGGAGCCAAACAGCTCGCCGACGGTCTTCATGCCGGCCAGCAGGTTTTCGTTGATGATCTGCAGCGGCGGTTTCTGGGTCATCGCCTCGTCCAGATCGGCCTCTAAGCCGTTGCGCTCGCCATCGACGATGCGTTGCGCCAGTCGGTCGAACAGCGGCAGTTTGGCCAGTTCGGCCGCGCGGGATTCTTTCGACGACGCCGCCGAGACGCCTTCGAACAGGCGCATCAGCTCCTGCAGCGGGTCATACTCGTCAGCGCGGCGGTCGTAGACCAGATCCAGCGCGACCTTGCGGTGTTCCTCCGGTATCCGGTTCATCGGCAGGATCTTCGACGCGTGCACGATCGCCGAATCCAGCCCGGCCTCCTGGCATTCGTGCAGGAACACCGAGTTGAGCACTTGGCGCGCAGCCGGATTGAGGCCAAACGAGATGTTCGACAACCCGAGCGTGGTCTGCACGTCGGGGTGGCGCCGCTTCAGCTCACGGATCGCCTCAATGGTCTCGATGCCGTCCTTGCGGGACTCCTCCTGGCCGGTGGCGATGGTGAAGGTCAAACAGTCGATGAGAATGGAGGATTCGTCAACTCCCCAATTGCCGGTGATGTCGTTGATCAGCCGCTCGGCGATCTCAACCTTCTTCTCGGCGGTGCGGGCCTGGCCCTCTTCGTCGATGGTCAGCGCGACCACCGCGGCGCCGTGCTCGGCGACCAACTCCATGGTCTTGACAAAGCGCGACTCGGGGCCGTCGCCGTCCTCGTAGTTGACCGAGTTGATGGTGCAGCGGCCGCCCAGGTGCTCCAAACCCGCTCGCAGTACCGGGGTTTCCGTGGAGTCCAGCATGATCGGCAATGTCGACGCCGTCGCCAGCCGGCTGGCCAGGGCCGTCATGTCGGCCACGCCGTCGCGGCCCACGTAGTCGATGCACAGATCCAGCAGGTGTGCGCCGTCGCGGGTTTGGTCCTTGGCGATGTCCAGGCACTTCTGATAGTCCTCGGCGATCATCGCCTCACGAAAAGCCTTGGAGCCGTTGGCGTTGGTCCGCTCCCCGATCACCAGAACCGAAGCGTCCTGGGCGAACGGGACGGCGGTGTACAACGACGACACCGACGGCTCGTAGGTCAAGGGACGTTCGCCGCGTCGCGCGGTCCCGTCGTTATACCTGGCCACGACAGCGGCGACTTTCCGGATGTGCTCCGGGGTGGTGCCGCAGCAGCCGCCGACCAGCGAGAGCCCGAACTCGGCGATGAATCTGTCCAGCGCCTCGGCCAATTCGTCGGGTTGCAGCGGGTATTCGGCGCCCTTGGCGCCCAGCACCGGCAGCCCGGCGTTGGGCATCACCGACACCGGAATGCGGGCATGCCGGGACAGGTATCGCAGGTGCTCGCTCATCTCGGCGGGGCCCGTCGCGCAGTTCAGACCGATCATGTCGACGCCGAGGGGCTCGACTGCGGTCAGCGCCGCGCCGATCTCGCTGCCCAGCAGCATCGTGCCGGTGGTCTCCACGGTGACGTGGGCGAATACCGGAATGTGCCGGCCGGTCTGCGTCATCGCCCGCCGCGATCCCAGCACCGCGGCCTTAAGTTGCAGCAGGTCCTGACAGGTTTCCACCAGGATGGCGTCAGCACCGCCGTCCAGCATGCCGAGCGCGGCCTCCGTATAGGCGTCGCGGATGAGGTGGTACTCGGTGTGGCCCAGAGTCGGCAACTTGGTGCCCGGACCCATTGACCCCAGCACATAGCGCTTGCGGTCGGGGGTGGTCAGCTCGTCGGCGACTCGGCGCGCGATCGCGGTGCCCTTTTCCGAAAGGTCCTTGATCTTGTCGGCGATGTCGTAGTCGCCGAGGTTGGACATGTTGCAGCCGAAGGTGTTGGTCTCCACGGCGTCCGCGCCCGCCTCGAAGTAGGCGCGGTGGATTGTCTCCAGCACATCCGGACGCGTTTCGTTGAGGATCTCGTTGCAGCCTTCCAGGCCGCGGAAGTCGTCCAGCGTGAGGTCGGCGGCCTGCAGCTGAGTGCCCATCGCGCCATCGCCCACCACCACACGCTGCGACAACGTGTCGAGGAGGTCGGTGTCGTACTGGTGTTCGTCCGCGGCAGTCACCCCACAAGGATAGTCGGTCTATGCAAACGGCCCGACTCGCCGAACATCTGCGCAGGCAACCCGCAGCAAGCCGTACCCTGAATCTGTGACTTTGCACGATGGTGGGCCGGATGGCAGCGCGCTGCCCGAACTGCACAACACCATCGTCGTGGCGGCGTTCGAGGGCTGGAACGACGCCGGGGACGCGGCCAGCGACGCGCTGGAGCACCTTGATGCCATCTGGGAAGCCGATCCGATCGTGGAGATCGACGACGAGGCCTACTACGACTATCAGGTGAATCGCCCGGTCATCCGCCAGGTAGACGGGGTTACCCGGGAGCTGGTGTGGCCGGCGATGCGCATCTCACATTGCCGCCCGCCGGGCAGTGACCGCGACGTCGTGTTGATGCACGGCGTGGAGCCGAACATGCGCTGGCGCACATTCTGTGCCGAATTGCTGGCCATCGCCGACAAGCTCAATGTCGACACCGTCGTGATCCTCGGGGCGCTGCTGGCCGACACCCCGCACACGCGGCCGGTGCCGGTCTCGGGTGCGGCCTACTCCCCCGAGTCGGCGCGGCGCTTCGGCTTGGAGGAAACGCGCTACGAGGGCCCGACAGGGATCGCCGGGGTCTTCCAAGATGCCTGCGTGGCGGCCGGGATCCCGGCGGTGACGTTCTGGGCGGCGGTGCCGCACTACGTGTCGCAACCGCCGAACCCGAAGGCGACGGTCGCGCTGCTGCGTCGCGTCGAAGACGTGCTCGACATCGAGGTTCCACTGGCCGACCTGCCGGCGCAGGCCGAGGAGTGGGAGCAGGCGATCACCGAGATGACCTCCGAGGACGACGACCTGGCCGACTACGTCAAGTCACTGGAGCAGCGCGGCGATGCCGAGGTCGATGTGAATGACGCCCTGGGCAAGATCGACGGCGACGCGCTGGCCGCCGAGTTCGAACGTTATCTGCGCCGGCGCCGCCCGGGCTTCGGGCGCTAGGACTTCTCCAGGCGCTCGTTGTACGCGCTACTGGAACGACCGAGCGCGGCGACTTCGGCGTCCACTTGCGGCAGCTCAGCAGCGGCCGTGCGGACCGGAAATTCGCCGACCCGCGTGGACAACACCGGCTTGAGCCAGCGGAACAGGATTACCCAGCGCGGGCAGTACACGCGGTCCTTGCGGTCCTCGATCCCCTTGACAAATGCCTCAGCACACCTGGTTACCGAGGTGGTCTTGTTCAATGGCCAAGGCAGCGCCGCAAGCAGTCGGCCGAATGACGGCAGGTCGGCCTCGGTGTCGCGGACCAGCGCGGTGTCGATCCAGGACATGTGCGCCACGCCGACCTTCACACCGGTGTAGCCGACCTCGAATCGCAGCGCGTTGGCCAGATGCTGTTGTCGGCCTTCGCCATGTCGTACGACGCCATCCCCGGAGACGCTGCGAAGGCGGCGAGCGACGACACGATCAGCAGATAGCCACGGCGGTCGATCAGCGCCGGCAAGGTGGCGCGCACGGTGTAAAAGACACCCAGTAAGTTGACGTCCAGCACCCGCTTGAACGCCTCCGGGTCGACCTGCAGCACCGTCCCGTAGCTGGCAATGCCTGCATTGGCTACGACGACGTCGATGCCGCCGAAGTGCTCGACCGCCTGGTATGCCACGGCCTGCATGGCGGGCAGATCGCGCACGTCGGCAACTGCGGTCAATACCCGGTCCTCGCCGAGTTCGGCGGCCAGCGCGTCCAGCTCGGCTTTGTCCAGATCGGTCAGCACGAGTTTGGCGCCCTTGTTGCGCAGCCGGCGGGCGACCTCGGCCCCGATCCCCCGGGCCCCGCCCGTGATGAAGACCACTTTGCCCTGCAGCGATGTCACGGCCGCCAAAGTACCTTGCTTACGCTCACATGAGCGGCGGTAGTGGCAGCAGCCAGGTAACCGAACCGTCGGTCTTATCTTTGTGTTGCGGGCAGTAGGCAGCTACCGAAAGGCCGATGAAGTAGCCGGACTCTTTCGGCGAGAGGTCGGTTTCCTTCATCAGCTTCATCGCCAGCACGGATGCCGTCTGGTTTGTATCGAGCCCGGCGCACACCGTATGGGCCATCGCGATCGCGGTGCTCGGGTCAGACATGCTGATGCCGCCCTTGGCAAGGGCCGCGACGAACGCATCATCGGTTTGATCCGCTGATGCTGGCGCTGCGCACCCCAGCGCGGCAGCGGACAAGAAAACCGCCCAGGCTGCCGGCCACTTCCAAAAACCTATCTTCATACTCCTGACCAGCCACGATGGTCCTAATCAAGGTTAGCACCCCCGCAACACCGCGCCGCACTTCTCAGCAGCCGGATACCTTTGCCGCGATTACAGGTCCACCCCGAGCAGCGCATCGACCGCGGTTGCCACCAGCTTTGGCGCTTCCGTGTAGTGGCCGCCGTACTCCAGCGCATCGGTGGCCCAACCATCAAGTGCAGCAATGGCTTTGGGAGTGTCAAGGTCGTCGGCCAGGTATCCGCGCACCCGAGCAACAACATCGCCGGCGTCCGGACCGGCGGGTAGCGCGGCCGCGGCGCGCCACCGGTGCAGGCGGGCGATCGCCTCGTCGAGAACCTGCGGGCTCCACGATCGGTCCGCACGGTAGTGCCCGGCCAGCAGACCCAGCCGGATGGCCGACGGGTCAACGCCTTGGCGGCGCAGCGCCGACACCAGCACCAGGTTGCCGCGGCTCTTGGACATCTTGTGCCCGTCGTAGCCGATCATCCCGGCGTGCACGTAGTGCCGGGCGAATCTCCGTTCGCCCCTTACACATTCGGCGTGCGCTGCGGTGAACTCGTGATGCGGGAAGATCAGATCGCTGCCCCCGCCCTGAATGTCGAGGCCGCTGCCGATACGGCTTAGCGCGATCGCCGCGCATTCGATGTGCCAGCCCGGCCGGCCAGGACCGAACGGCGCCGGCCAGCTGGGCTCGGAGGGCCGCGTGGTCCGCCACAGCAGGGCGTCGAGCTCGTCGGTCTTGCCTGGCCGGTGCGGGTCGCCGCCGCGCTGTTCGAACAGCCGCAACATGGTCTCTCGGTCATAGCCCGACTCGTAGCCGAACTGCGGCGTGGCGTCGGCGCGGAAATAGACGTCGGGGTACTCGTCATCGACGGCGTACGCCGCCCCGGAGGCCAGCAGCTTCTCCACCAGTTCAACGACTTCGGGAATCGCTTCGGTCGCCGCGACATACTCGCGCGGGGGAAGTACCCGCAGCGCCGCCATATCCTCGCGGAACAACGCGACCTCGCGGTCCGCGAGGTCGCGCCAGTCGACGCGGTCGCGCTGGGCGCGCTCGAACAACGGATCGTCGACGTCGGTGACGTTCTGCACGTAGTGCACGTCGTGCCCGAGGTCCAGCCACACACGGTTCACCAGGTCGAACGTGAGGTAGGTCGCCGCGTGGCCCAGATGGGTGGCGTCGTACGGCGTGATCCCGCAGACGTACATGCTGGCTTCGGTCCCAGGCGCCACCGGGCGCACCTGCCGGTCAGAGGTGTCGTACAGCCGCAGCTCCGGCCCACGACCCGGCAACACCGGAACCGGTGCGGAGGACCACGACTGCATGTCTCGACCTTAAACTCGCGGGATTAGCGCCACGCGTCGCGGATGGCGCCGAGCAGGATCGGCGCCACCTCGGCGCGACACATCACGAAGTCGGGCAGGTACGGGTCCAGCTGGTTGTAGCGCAGCGGCGAGCCGTCCAGCCGCGACGCGTGCATGCCGGCGGCCAAGATCACCCCGGCCGGCGCCGCCGAATCCCATTCCCATTGGCCACCGGCGTGTAGGTAGGCGTCCACGTCGCCGTCGATGATGGCCATCGCCTTGGCGCCCGCCGAGCCGATCGCCACGGGTTGGATTGCCAGCGTCTGTCGTATCCGGTGCAGGATCGCGGGCGGCCGGGTTGCGCTGACGGCGATCCGGAGTGTGTGGGGAACGCCGCGGATCGCGCGGGGAGCGGTCACGGTGTCACTGCGGTAGACGATGTTCCCGCGGGCCGGCAACGCCACTGCCGCGTCGGTGATTTCACCCAGGCCGTCCGTGGGACCATTGGGTGGGCGCTGCCACAGCGCGATGTGCACCGCCCAGTCGTCGCGTCCCGGCGTGGAGAACTCACGGGTGCCGTCCAACGGGTCGATGATCCAGACCCGTTCGGATTTCAGCCGAACCAGATCGTCGGGAGCTTCCTCACTGAGCACCGCGTCACCCGGCCGCTCGGCCCGCAGCCTTTTCAGCAGTAGCGCGTTTGCCAGGCTGTCGCCCGCGTCGCCCAGCGCCCATGGATACCCGAAACCGATATCCTCGCGCACTTTGAGCAGCAACTCCCCTGCGTCCGCGGCGAGATCGGCGGCCAGGGCGGCGTCTGTCTGTGACAGGTCATCCGCTCCCGGGCTCACCGCTTCAGTATCGCCGACGACAACGCCGGCCCGCCCTAGAACGCCGGCCAGGGTATCGCGCGATGCCGGTTTGGCCCGGGCATCACCGGGTTGTCCAGCAGCGTGCACGCGCGCCGGCGCAGCGCCGCGATTTCTGCGCCGGTGATCTGCCCGTCCAGCGCGTCGGCAAGCGGGCCACTCAGCGCGTCGGCAAGACCGGCAACGGCCTTCAGGGTTTGGTCGTCGACCGGCTTGCCCGCCCAACCCCACAGCACTGTGCGCAGTTTGTTCTCGACGTGCAGGCACACGCCGTGGTCGACGCCGTAGATGTGGCCATCGAGGTCGCGCAGGACGTGGCCGCCCTTGCGATCGGCGTTGTTGATCAGCACATCGAACACCGCCATCCGCCACAACCGAATGTCGTCGGCGTGCATCAGGATGACCTCGTCGCCGGCATAGTCGTAGGCCCGCAGCACCGGCAGATAACCCGGCTCGAGTTTGTCGGCGGGAAACAGGTCGACCAGGTCGGGCCAGGGCGCGGGAGCCGAGTCTACTGCGTCGCCGGGCTGCTGCACCCACAGCTGCAGCATGCCCGGACCCGCCGGCCCGTGACGAATGATCGTGTGGGGCACGATGTTCCAACCCAATTGCCTCGATACCAGGTATGCGCCGAGTTCGCGGCCGGCCAGCGTCCCGTCGGGGAAATCCCAGAGCGGTTGCTCACCTGAGATCGGTTTGTACACGCAGTGCGCGCTGCGCCCGTCCAGCGTCGACTCGCACAGAAAGGTGGCGTTACTGGCCGAGCGGATGCGTCCAAGGACCGTCAGCTCGCCGTCCCGCAGCACCTCGCAGTCGTCATGCTCGTTATTCCTGGGGTTCATCGTCAGACCCGAGCAGCGCACTGCGCTTGTAGCCGTTGGTGCGCGCGCAGATATGGCCCTCGGGGTCCAACGGTTCGTCACACAGCGGGCACGGCGGTCGTCCCGCCGAGATGACGCGGTTGGAGCGGGTGGCGAACTGCCGCGCCGACTCCGGCGTCAGGAACACCCGCACCGCGTCGGGACCTTCCTCGGTGTCGTCGAGCACCACAGACGCGTCGAACTCGGCGTCGGTGACAGCCAGCAATTCGACCACCACGGTCTGGGCCTCCGAATCCCAGCCCAGGCCCATGGTCCCGACCCGAAACTCGGCGTCAACGGGCATGATCAGCGGGTTGAGGTCGTCGATCTCGGTGGGCTCCGGGGGCACCGGGGTGCCGAACCTGCGATTCACCTCGAGCAGCAAGGCACCGATGCGTTCCGCAAGCACGGCGACCTGCTGCTTTTCCAATACCACTGACACCACTCGGGCGTCGTGCACCGCCTGGATGTAGAAGGTGCGATTTCCGGGCTGGCCAATGGTCCCGGCCACGAAGCGGTCGGGCGTACGGAAAACATGAATTGCGCGGGCCATGGCACTTCCAAAATACCGGCAGTTGGCGCCGCCGTGCGATTCGATTGGGGCGCCGGAGCGGAATTAGTCTGTCGAGCCCCCGACCACCGCGTCGCTCACCGGCACCGCACCGTCCGGTTGATCCTGGGTCTGTGCTGGCTGGTCACCCTTGGGCTCGCCCTTTGGCGGCGGCGCCGCGCGCAACGCGGCCGACAACCGCGCACCGGTGTGGTTGACGTGTAGCACGAACGGCCGCAACTGGGTGTAGTGGACCACGCTCACCGACCCCGGGTCGGCGCTGATTCGCTGAAAGCTGTCCAGATGCGTGCCGAACGCGTCAGCGATCACAGCCTTGATGACGTCGCCGTGGGTACAGGCCAGCCATAGCGCGTCACCGCCGTGTTCTAGGGCCAGTCTTCGGTCGTGCTCGCGGACGGCGGCGACCGCCCGTGCCTGCACCTGCGCCAAACCCTCACCACCGGGAAACACCGCCGCGCTGGGATGGGCCTGTACCACCCTCCACAACGGCTCCTTGGCCAGGTCGCCGATCTTGAGGCCTGTCCAGTCCCCGTAGTCCACTTCGGCGAGCCGGTCGTCGATGAGCGGTTCGAGGCATAGCGCTGCGGCGAGCGGTTCGACGGTGCGCCGGCACCGCAGCATCGGCGAACACACCACCGCCCTGATCGGCAGCTCGCCGATCCGGTCGATCAGCCCAGCGGCCTGTTCGCGGCCCTTGTCGTCGAGGTCGACGCCCTCGGAACGGCCAGCCAACACCCCCGCGGTGTTGGAGGTGGACCGGCCGTGCCGTAACAGGATGACGGTCATGTCGCGGCCACCGTCCACCAGGACATCACCGAAACCGCAGTCACGAGGACGACGGTACCCGGCGCAGACGACCGCTAGGTGGCTGGTGTTTTGAATGGCGAACAATCTTCCACCACCAAAGATCGCGATTTTCGAGAGAGTGATTTGGTCGGCAGGTCGCCAAAAGTCGCT
>Ga0209040_10004202_pt1 | contig 10924 bp, 8 predicted proteins | sample BogFormECP12_OM3_FD_188240 | JGI IMG/M metagenome (GOLD analysis project Ga0209040, IMG submission 188240) | Bog forest soil microbial communities from Calvert Island, British Columbia, Canada - ECP12_OM3 (SPAdes) (version 2) | ecosystem: Environmental > Aquatic > Freshwater > Wetlands > Bog ... | reverse complement strand
CGCCCGCAGCGACCCCGCCACCGCCGACCGGGTCAACGGCTACGTCGACACCGTCGACGAGATCATCAAGAAGATCCGCGACAGCATCTTCGGGCTCCACCAGCCCCGCCAGGCCGCCGCCGGCCTGCCCGCCGGGCTGATCGAGATCATCGAGGAGCACGCCCCGCAGCTCGGCTTCACCGCCGGCATCAGCTTCGCCGGCCCGCTGGACCCCGGCCCGGACGAGGCACTGGCCCACGACATCCTCGCCGTCACCCGCGAGGCCCTGTCCAACTGCGCCCGCCACGCCCACGCCACCGCCGTCAGCATCTCCTTGATGCTGCAGGACGGGCTGATCACCCTGGACATCACCGATAACGGCCGCGGTCTCGGCACGCCTGCCCGCTCCAGCGGCCTTTCCAGCATGCGCCGCCGCGCCGAACGCAACGGCGGGACCTTCCAGCTGACCACCCCCGCCAGCGGCGGCACCCGCCTGATCTGGACCGCCCGCACCGCCGCTTAAAACCCGGCCGCGGCGCGGTCAGGCTCCAGGCAGTCATTGCCTGCGAGCATTGATCCGGACTCGCTGCATCCCGCATCACTGTTCCGGCGGGTCCGCGATTCAGGTGCAGGCTGATCGTCAGCACCCGCGGATCGGCGTAGAACGCGGGCTGCGCCTCGTCGCCGTGGTGCGCGTCGATGTCCACGTAGCCGACCCGCTCGGCACCCTGTCCCAGCAGTCGGGCAGTCGCGACCGCGACGTCGTTGTAAACGCCGAACCCGCTGGCATGCGCGGCCATGGCGTGATGCATGCCGCCCGCGATGCTGGCCCCGTGCTGAGCCGAGCCCGACCATACGGCGCGGGCCGCGGCCAGCGTCGACTTGGTTACCAGCGCCGACGCCTCGTGCATGCCGGGGAAGACCGGGTTGTCCTCGGTGCCCAGCCCGAACATTCGCGCGACCCGGAGCTGGTTCCCCTCCAGGCCGTCGCGGGCATCGGGGTGCCCAGCCCAGCGGCTGACTGCCTCCTCTGCCGTGACGTACGGCGCGTCATGCAGGAGCTCCAGGTCCGCAGCTAGCCGACGGCGCCTGAGGTGTCGCGCGGATTGGGTGCCCCGGTTGCTGTGCTTCCGGCTCGGAGTTGACGCGCGTAAGTGTCGGGCTGGCAGGACTCACGGATCCTGCGGCCGCTATTGCGATCTGGCGGGTCGATGTCGGTGACCTGGGGGTTCAGGCAGCATGGTCCTGCCCGCGGTCCAGCGGTGACTTTGGTCCCTGGCGGGGTTATCACGGTGCCTGGTCGGATTGGCCGATGTTCGTCGCTGCCGATGTGCCGCTGGAACTAGGCTTCCGCTATGCCGAGGCCCGGCTGGCAGATCTGGCCCGCAGCGGATTGCTGGCTCGCATGTCGGACCTACGGCGATGGCCTGACCTGCCTGGTCCGGGTCGGCCCGGTGGGCGAGGCGCCGGGCACTTCCGAGCTGGTCAAGGTGCATTTCCGGGAAGTGGTGACCCGAGGTGAGTCCGCCGTGCTCGCACTGCGGTGGGAGGCGACCGGAGCGGACGGCGGGTTCTTCCCTGTCCTGGATGCCGATGTTTCGCTGGTCCCCGCTGGGGGGCTTTCCACCCGGCTCCTGCTGGCCGGGGTCTACCGGCCTCCGCCCGCGGCTCTGGGCGCGAGTCCCGGCAAGGCGGTCTTTGACGGGATGGCCGACGCGACGGTACGGTCCCTGCTGGCCGCGTCGCGGACGCTCTCGCCCGTCCCCAGAAGCCGGCCGGCGCCGAGCAGGAAACCGACATAACAGGGCCCGCCGCGCGGCTGCCGGCGTCCGAACGACCCTAGCCCGGCTGCCCGCCGGGGACGGATCAGGCTGATGGTGATTGAATACCCCGCTCCTGATATTCGCGATCGCCAGTTCCAGCTCGCCGATGGCTTCCTGCACCTCCCCGGTCCCGGGATGGTCGCCCATCAGCTCCAGCGCCGCTTCCAGACACCCGCCCGCGGATACCAGCCGGTGCACCACGAAGTCGCTCATGCCCTCCGTGATGCGGTCGTGATCCTGCGCGAGGCGTACAGTCATCGCCGCCGAGTCGCCCGACCTTCTGGGCGGAGGACTGAGTGCCGACCGCGCACGCGGCTGGTCCAGTTCCGGTATCACCCTGTCGAGGGGCATGTCCGGGGCCGGCATCATGCATCGCTATGGCACCTGTGGTCCTAACCGGCGGTGCCGCCTAGACCTGGAGCGACGCGGTCACTTGCGCACTTGCCCGGCCCGGCACAAGATCTGATCGATATCTGCCCACTATCGACCCTATGTCAGCTCCATCCTCCTGGATAGGTGCCAGCCGCTAACATCAGCCCCGGATGCCGCAGCTTCAGCCCACCACCTCTGGCTCAGCCCGCCACTGGCGAGGCGCCGTGTGCACGCTGACGGGCAATGACCGGCAGATCCGTCCCACGCCTGCGGCCGCCTGCCAGCGGTGCCCGTGGCTGAGCGCTTTCCACACCTCGATAGCGTCTCGCATCAGGGAACCGGCAAGCGAGTCTCCTGGGGCGTGTTCGCGCGCGGGTAGCCGGGGAACCTGCCGGACTCCGGTCAGGAAGTGATGTTGGTCCCCTTGACCCCTATCACGGCAGTGACAAGATAGTAGCCAGTTATGGACATCGTGGCGCCGGCCAGCGAGGACCAGGTGCCCCGGCTCCGGGCGTTCCGCGCTGAGCACCCGGATGTCGAGATCAACAGCCCGGCCGACTCGCGTACGGGCATGTGGTCGGCTTACCACGGCGGCCAGATCCTCGTGGTCAAATTCGGCCTGCGCCAGCTGCTCGACCACCTTGACGAGCTGCTCGCGTCCGAGTAGGCGGCCACAACCAGAAAAGCCCGGTCCCGAACCGGTATAGCCGGGGCCTCGCGCATGCCGTAGAAGTGCACCGGCGACGCGGCGCCCCGGAGGTGGTCACGGTGCCGCGACATGGCGGTAATACGCCGCATGGTTCCAGGCGGCATCACCGGGCAGCGCATAGTGCCCGCAAGGGCAAGGGCCACGATGCCAGGCTGAAGGCAGCCAAGCGGAGCCGATCGGCGCAGCAAGGCCAGCGACCACAGACGCACTAGCCCAGGTGCCCGGTAAGGATGCGGAGGAGCTGCTGCCCGCGGCGGACGGCGGAGATCACCGCGCCGGGCAGGCCTTTCCAGGGTCTGCGTACCGGTCAGGCTGACCAGGACCGGGCCGCGCTCCCGGTCCGGGCCGCGGATGGTAACCTCGGCGGCCAGCGTGGTCTTGCCTGTCCCGCCGATCCGGTAGATGACGATGCCCGCCAGCGGGAACCCGGTCAGGTCGGCGGCTAGCGGCGCTGCCCGGGCCTCCGCCCGACGAAGTACTAGTTGTCCGTTCGGCCGCCTTGACCACAGCGTATTGCCGGCGCATTCCCTTTGGCCTCATTGAGGCTGCCAGGTCACGTGCGGCCTGGCTCGCGCCGGGGTTAGTCGTTCGCCTTACCGGTCCAGGCCAGGATCGCGGGGCTAGGGCTCGGGCATCATCCCGTGTTCGGGGAAGACACCCGACCGGGTCGCGATGATGGCCCTGTCGATAGGATCGGCCGGATCGTATCCGGCCTCAAACCGCGCGAATTCCGGTTCGCTGCCGTCCGTCATGGTCTCGGGTGCCTCCTGGCCGGTACGGCGGGATGCGTACTCGCGCCAGGCGGCAGGGATGGGCGCATGCGGGTCGATCGGGTATCCGGCCGCCTCGGCCAGCAGGTGCGTCCAGGTCCGGGGCACAACATGAAGCAGCTCATAGCCGCCTCCCCCGGTCAGCACCCAGCGGCCGCCGGCCGCCTCGTGGGCCAGCTGGTGGATCGCGGCGTGCGCAGCGCGCTGAGCGTCGATCGACAGCCGCAGGTTCGCCAGCGGATCGAGCCGGTGGGTATCGTAGCCGTGCTGGCTGACCAGGATCTGCGGCCCGAAGGCGTGCAGCAGCGGCGGCACCACGGCGTCGAAGGCACGCAGCCACCCGGCGTCCCCGGTCCCGGCCGGGAGCGCCACGTTCGCTACGGATCCCTTCGCCCTGGGCCCGCCCGTTTCCGACGGCCACCCGGTACCGGGCCACAGCGTCGCCGGGTGCTCGTGCAGACTGATCGTCAGCACCCGCGGATCGTCGTAGAAGGCGGCCTGGACCCCGTCAGCGTGGTGCACGTCGAGGTCGACGTAGGCGATCCGCTCGGCTCCCGCCAGGAGCAGCCAGGTGATCGCGATCGCCGGGTCGTTGTACACGCAAAAACCGCTCGCGCTTGCGCTCATCGCGTGATGCAGCCCCCCGGCGATGCTCGCGCCGTGCCGCGCCGTGCCGGTCCATACTGCCCGGGCGGCGGCCAGGGTGGCACCGGCGACCAGCGCCGACGCGTCGTGCATGCCCGCGAATACCGGGTTGTCCTCAGTGCCCAGGCCGAAAGCCAGCGCTTGAGGGCCCGGCTCATGCCTGCCCGCCTGTCGCACCGCGGCGACGTAACGCCGCAGGTGTACCGTCTCTAGTTGCCCGTCGGTGGCCGGCGCCGGGCGCTCGACCGACACCCCGGCTGCCGCGAACAGGCCGAAGGAGCGGGCCAGCTCGATCGTCAGCTCGACCCGCACCGGCGCCAGCGGATGGCCGGACCCGAAGTCATAACCCGCGAGCTGGTCATCCAAGGCAACATGCAACGTACAGGCCATACACCACTCAAGCACGGTGCGCACCTGCCGGCAATTCTCCGCCCGTTACCCGCACTCCCGGCCAGCCGACGGATACCTTCCCGGCACCGCCTATGCCGACGGATCCGCATCCTTGCGCGTGCGGGGCATGCCAGAGATACCGAACGCTGCCCGGTCGCGGGGCCACGCCGCTCTGTTTACGCTGTCCAGGGCATCGTGCAGCCGTCCGGGCGCGCTGCGGAACCTCTGAACCGCCTCCGTCCATGACCATGGGTGGCCGTCGGCGGCGGCAAGTTGGCCGCGTCGGCAGTGGTGGCCGCGAATATGCGGGGGGATGACGCTGCACGCTCCCGCCCGCGGCCCGTCCTGATGAGTGAGAACAACCCGGGCTGACTCCATTCGCCGGGCCGGATGAGCATGTTCCAGGGCTCGACTTTCAGCGGCCGTGGCGAGTTCGTGACCGCTCCGGTCGCAGGCCTGCTATCGCCGGGGCGCTCCTCGGTGCCGCTGGCTGGTGCGTCATGGCAGTCGGCGCAGGTGGGCGTCGGCGGGCTCAGCGGCCTGGATGCGGATCCGGCCGTCGACGGCCTGGACACCATCGGGGCGGGCGATGACGGGGCTCAGCTCGAGCTCGGCGATCTGCGGCAGGTCATCGGCCATCCGGGAGACCCGCAGCAGCATGTCCCGCAGCGCGGCGAGGTCGGCGGCCGGAGCGCCGCGCCGCCCGAGCAGCAGCGGGGCGGCCCGTGCCGACCGGATCAGGTCATCGGCGTCAGATTCGGTAAGGGGAGCGAGCCGGGCGGCGCGGTCGGCCAGCCCATCGCCGTCGGCGCCGCCGGGCCCGAACAGCACCAGCGGGCCGGCCACCTGCTCGTGCAGCACGCTGATCCGCACCTCGGCGCCGCCGGTGACCACCGGCTGGACAATGACGCCGGCCAGCCGCCTACCGAAGGTCTCCTGCAGCGAGCGGAACCCGCTCCGGACCTCATCCGCGCCGTGCAGTCCGGTCAGCACGTCGCCGGCGTCGCTGGTGCGCAGCAGGCCGGGCACGTCCGCGCGGAGCGCGACGGAGCCGCCGAACCGTGCCGCCGCCGCGGCCGCGGCATCCTCGGTGGTGACCCCGATGCTGTCGGCTAGCGGCACGCCGTAGCAGCTGAGCAGCTCCACGGTGGGGTCCAGGGCCAGCCAGCCGCCCCGGGGCGGGCTGGCGAGAACGCTGGCGACCAGCTCCCTGGCCCGGTCCTGGCGCAGGCCCTCCAGGTCGGGCACCCGTCCCGGCGGGGTCGCCCGCCAGATGCCGTAGCGCGCGGCGTGGCCCAGGGCGCGGACGGCGGACTCAGCGTAGGCATAAGCGGGGACCGGAGGGGAGCCCCCGCCGGGGCCTGGCAGCAGCCGGACCACTTCGATCTGGTCCAGCACGGCCGCGGCGATCGGCACCGGCAGCCGCGCGGCGCCTATCTGGGGGACCAGGTCGCTGCCCGCAGTCGTGGCCGTCAGGGCCAGCACCGCGTCGACGCCCGGGTCGGCGCCGACCAGCTCCAGGCACTCACGGAAGTGGCCGGGCGGGACCAGCACGGTGGTATCGACCGGCCCGGCTACCAAGGCGGCGCGGCCGAGCATGTCCCGCAGCGCCCGCTGGGTGTCCCCGGCCAGGCTGGCAACCTGCAGGCCGACGTCGCCGCACGCGTCGGCGGCGAGCACCGCGGCGCCGCGGGTGTTGGACACCACGCCCACCCTGCCTCCGGCGGGCACCGGCTGCGATGCCAGCAGCGCCGTGGCATCGAGCAGCTCGCCGAGGTTCGCGGCGGCGATCATGCCCGCCTGCTCGAACAGGGCCTGCCTGGTGAGCGGCGGGGTAGCCGCCCTGGCGCGCACCCCGGCCAGGCGCCCGCCCGTCGCGGACCGGCCCACGTCCACGGTCAGCACCGGCATGGTGCGGCCGACGCGGCGGGCGGTGCGGGCGAACTTGGGCGGGTTCCCGATCGATTCCAGGTACAGCAGGGCCAGCTTGGTCTCCTGGTCGGACTCCCACCACTGCAGCATGTCGGTGCCGGACACGTCGTCCTTGTCGCCGAACGAGACCAGGGTGGAGATCCCCACGCCCAGCCGGGACAGGTGCTCCACCAGCACGAAGCCGGTGCCGCCGGTGGACTGCAGCGCCAGGCCGGCCGTTCCCGCCCTGGGATGGCGAGCCGCGAAGGTGGCGTCCAGGCCGATGCCGGGGGTTGGCCACGCCGAAGCTGGCTGGCCCGACCATCCGCATGCCGTGGCGGCGGCAGATGCCCAGCAGCTCGGCGCGGGCCGGGCCGCTGAGGCCGACCGCGATCACCACCAGCGCCTTTACTCCCCGCTGCCCGCAGTCCTCGGCGATCTCGAGCACCGCCCCGGCCGGCGCGGCGATGACCGCCAGGTCGACCTGGTCCGGCAGCGCGGCCGCCGACAGCAGGCAACCGATGCCGTCCAGCTCCGCCGCATGCGGGTTGACCGGGTAGACCGGGCCGGAAAAACCGCCGGTGATGATGCTCTGCAGGATGGCCCGCCCGACCGATCCGGGGCGCCGGCTCGCGCCGATGACCGTCACCGAGGCCGGCATCAGCATGTGCCGCATACTCGCCACGTCGGCGGACCGCTCCCGCACGGCGACCGTATCGCGGTAGGTGCCCAGGGCGGCGTCCGCCTCGTCGGCAGGCAGCGGGAACGTCAAGTCATACACGCCGTCCACCAGGGAGCGCTGCGCCTGCAGCCCGGCGTCGGCGAATACCCGCAGCATGGCCGCGTTCTCGCTCAGCGTCTCCGCGGTAAAGGCGCGCAACCCCCGGCCGCGGGCCAGCGAGACCAGGTGCTCCGGCAGCAGCATGCCGATGCCGCGGTGATGCATGTCATCGGCGACCGTAAAAGCGACCTCCGCGGACCCGGACCCGGCCCCGGCCCGCTCGTAGGTGCCGCAGCCGACCACCTCCCCGTCCAGCATGGCTAGCAGCGCCGCGTGGTCCGGCCCCGGTTCGCGGCATACCCGGCGCGCCTCCCGCTCGGCCGCGAGCGGGCTCATGCTGAAAAAACGCAGGTACAGGTTGTCCGGGGACATCTTGGCGTGCATGTCCCGCACCGCGTCGAAGTCCTCCGGCCGCGCGGCCCGGATCTCGATCGTGGCGCCGTCGTTCAGCAGCGCGTAGGCGCTGTCCTCCGCCTGCATACTCATGCCGCCCTCCCCATCCCGCCGGCTCGCGACGCCGCGACCCAGTCCGCATTATCGGTTACGGCAGCACCAGGCGGGGCCGCCCGGGCAGGGCCGACGTCTACTCCACCGGCAACCCCAAAGGTGCGGACTGCCACCCGGATATCGCCCGAACGGGATGACCAGGTCGGGATGTTCTGCGCGCGATCAGCTAACCGCGACGTCTACCCGACGCCGATAAATAGTGTCGGCGATCCGTCGCTGGGACTGGATCGCGCTCTTGCCACATTACGTGATTGTGGGGTATGCAGTTAGCCGGAGTAACCACAAGATCTGGCGGTGGGCAGGATCTCCCACCTCGGCATGTTGTATCCCGATCACGTCTACTCCGCTTTCGTGTATACCCCAGACGTGATTAACCCTGCTCGACGGCTCACGACCAATAACCGCCGATCGGTGTGCGTTCGTTCTTTCTGAATTGCTCGGTTTGCGCCGTTCATAAGGATCGATCTGGCATATCGGGATTGTCCGATGCGGTGCCCGTGGATCCCGCGTGCTGGGAAGCCCGGTCGTAGTGCAGGGCCAGGGCCTGGCTGGTGCCGTATGAGCCTGCTGCCGGCGAGTTGAGTGCGCGCCCGGCACACCGGGACTTTCTCCCCTAGCGGGCGGCTACGGGCGGCTGCAGGATGTCGGCATGGCTGGGCATGGACGTGAAGCCACCGGGCCACGTGCCGGAGGGCGACAAGCGGTTCGCGGACCCGACGTGGAGCGAGAACCCGGCGTTCTTCGCGGTGCAGGGCTATCTGGCCGCGTCGCAGCTAGTGAGCGACCTGCTGGCGGCCGGGGCGGGCGACCTGGCCGGCGACGCCAGGGCCCGGCTCGCCATCGGTTTCCTGCTGGACGCGCTCGCGCGACACCGGCAACCCGCCCGGCCCGAAGGCCTGCGCCGAGGCGGCCGGCTACGCAGGCCCTGATCCCGGAGCCTGGCGCGCTTGGGCCGCCACGCACCGCGGCTCGTGGCGGGAGGACCGGACGACGTGGCCCGGCCCCGGCAGGCGAACGCGAATAGCCGCCTCCCGTCGGCAGCGGGCGGCACTAGGCCATCGCGGATGCCACGGGCAGGTCCGCCAGACCGACAGCATCGGAGGTACACCATGGGTGACATGAACGGGCAGGTCGCGGTGGTCACCGGCGGGACCCGCGGCATCGGGCTGGCCATCAGCGAGCGGCTGCTCAACCGCGGCGTCACGGTCGCGGCCGGCTACGCGACCAATCATGATCACGCCCGGGAGTTCGCCGACAAGTACGCCGACCGCGGCGTGAGCGTCCACCAGGGCAACGTGGGCCACAACGAGGACGTCCTGCGGGTCTTCAGCGAGGTCCTGGACCGGCACGGGCACGTGGACATCCTGGTCAACAATGCCGGCTTGACCCTGGACAAGACGGTGCGGAAGATGGATCCGCGGGAGTGGGACCACGTCATCCACGTCAACCTGTCCGGCGCGTTCTACGTGTCCCGGGCCGTGCTGCAGCACATGCTGGACCGCGGTTACGGCCGGATCATCAACATCTCCTCGATCATTGGCTCGGCCGGCGGGTTCGGGCAGGCCAACTACGCGGCGGCCAAGTCGGGGATGTTCGGGCTGACCATGAGCCTGGCTCTGGAGACCGCCGGCAAGGGCATCACGGTCAACACCGTCACGCCCGGATTTATCGGCACCGACATGACCATGGCGGTCCCGGCCGACGCGCTGGCGAAGGTCGTCGCCCGGATCCCGGTCGGCCGGCTCGGCGAACCGGACGAGGTCGCCCGGGTGGTGGAGTTCCTGGCCGACCCCGAATCGGCCTACATCACCGGCCAGGTCTACGCCGTCAACGGCGGCTTGTACATGTAGGGACCCGGGGAACCACGAACCGTTCGGGCAAAAAGATCGCCGGACGGGTACCGCAGAGCCGGACGGGCATGACCCCATCCGGCTGGACCGCGGCAGGGCCCCGCAGCCGCGGCACTGCCCCCGGGGGAGATGCCGTGGTCAGGGAGTCGGGTCGGCGTGATGACGGAACAGATGATGGGGGTGCGACGGCCCGGGCGGTACCACCCGGGTGGCCAGCAGGTCGGCCAGGGCGAAGCCGACGGCCCGGGAACATGGCCTCCGCGGTCCGCTGAGCGGCACTGCCGTACGTTGGCGACCAGCCTCGCGGACACGATGGCGATGCCATGAGCCCAGCCGCGCTGCCCCCGGAGATCGCCGAACCGTACCGGGCGACCCTGACCAGGCTGCAGGAATCCGCGCCGCCGCTGCCTGCCCGGACTATTCACACGGTGCTCGCGGGCGACATGGGCGAGCAGTGGCGGGCCAGCTTCGCCGAGTTCGACGACCAGCCGGCGGCCGCCGCCTCCATCGGCCAGGTGCACCGGGCCGTCTGGCACGACGGGCGCCAGGTTGCCGTCAAGGTCCAGTACCCGGGCGCGGGCAGGGCGCTGATAAGCGATTTGAACCAGCTGAGCCGCTGCGCCCGGCTTTTCGGCGCGCTCATGCCTGGCCTGGACGCCAAGCCGCTGCTCGCCGAGCTGCGGGACAGGGTGGCGGAGGAACTCGATTACCGACTGGAAGCTGCCGCCCAGCAGGCGTTCGCCGCCGCCTATGCGGGCGACCCGGACGTCTGCGTCCCGCGTGTGGTCTGCGTCAGCGACCACCTGCTCGTCAGCGAATGGCTTGACGGCATCCCGCTCGCCAGGATCATCGCCGGCGGCACGGGCGCTCAGCGGGACCGGGCGGGCATCATGCTCATCCGTTTCCTGTTCTCGGGTCCTGTGCGGGTCAGGCTCCTGCACGCCGATCCGCACCCGGGCAACTTCCGGCTGCTGGCCGGCGGGCGGCTCGGCGTGCTCGACTTCGGCGCCGTCGACCGGCTGCCAGACGGCTTCCCGCCCATCTTCGGCCGGGTGCTGCGGCTCATGCACGAAGACGGCGACCTCGCCAAGCTTGAGGACGAATTCCGGTCGCACGGCTATCTCCGGGACGGCGTCAGCATTGACCTGGCAGCGCTGCGCGCCTTCCTGGCAACGCTCGCCGAGCCG
>Ga0209040_10004198_pt1 | contig 10933 bp, 14 predicted proteins | sample BogFormECP12_OM3_FD_188240 | JGI IMG/M metagenome (GOLD analysis project Ga0209040, IMG submission 188240) | Bog forest soil microbial communities from Calvert Island, British Columbia, Canada - ECP12_OM3 (SPAdes) (version 2) | ecosystem: Environmental > Aquatic > Freshwater > Wetlands > Bog ... | reverse complement strand
CGCGGTTCCTCCAGCGCGGCGAGCAGAGCGCGATCGAGGTCCTCGGTAACGAGGCGCGGATCGAGCGTGCGAGCGATCGGCAGCGCCGCATACGGCCCGGGTGCCGGGGTCGTGACGAGCTCGGCACCGTCGGCGAGCGCCTCCAGCTGGGCAAGCCCGTAGTCCTCGCGCCGCGGCGCGCACACGAACACGCGCGCCCTGCGCAGGAGCGCGCGATAGTCGGCGCTGGGCAGGGCGCCGAGCACGCGCACGCCTCCCTCCTCAGCGACGTCCACCCCGGCGCGCTGGAGCTCGCGCACCGAGGCACCCGCCACGAGCAGCTCCTCGCCTGATCGGTGCGGGCGTGCCGCCTGCACGCGCCGCCAGGCTGCGAGCACGCGGTCGAGGCCCTTCTTGGCGGGGTTGGCCGCGTAGGTGATCGCGGCGATGTCGCGCACGGCGGATGGCGGGCCGGACGCCTCGACGGGGACCGGCAGGACGACCGCGCGATCGCCGCGGCGGGCCTGCGCGGGAGCCTCGGCGAGCGCGCCGTCGCTCTGGGGGATCAGCAGCTTCGCCTGGGCCAGCCGCCGGCGCTCGAGCGGGCGCTGCCACAGGCCATGACGCCCCCGCCGGTTGCCGCTGGCGGGCGCGTCGAAGCGGATCGCGCCGGGGCGCGGCCACAGCAGCGCGGCGGTGGTCGTCGAGTAGACGACCACGCGCGGCGGCGACGCGCGCAGCCGGCCCAGAGCAGCGCTCGCGGCCGCGCGCGCAGCACGCGCCCACAGCAGGTCGGTGAGCATCAGCGTGGGCACCTCGGCCGGCGGCCGCGCGCGGGCCATCACGACGCTCGCGCCGGCCCGCCGCAGCGATTCTTCGAGCTCCTCGTCGGTGCGGCGCAGCCCGCCCGTTGAGCCGAGCGAGACGATCAGCACATCGGGCGCGTCCGGCGCGCGCATCTCAGGTCACGGCGCCGTTGACGCGTTCGACGCGTGAGGCCTTGAACCCTGGCGTGCGGACGAGCGCCATCGGTCGCACCGGCGAGGTGCGCCGCACATAGAAACAGGTGCCGTCGCGCTCCTCGATCGCAGCCACGGCGGCGTCCTGGCGCCGCCAGGCGAGCGTCCAGATAATCGCGAAGCCGGCCGCGATCCCGGGGATCTGCGGAGCGAGGAAGGCGAGGCCTCCGGAGAGCAGCGTGAACACCGCCAGCGGCCACAGCCGGTTGAGCATGATCGCGCTCGGATGATGCTCGGGCAGCGAGCTGCTGGACTTGGCGCCGGCCAGCAGGCGGGCGATCGCGGGACTCGTGTGCCCGCGGCGCCCGACGCGCACGCCGATCAGCGCGGCGATGACCCACCAGCCGACCGCGACCAGGGGCAGGAGTTCGTCTTCGCTGTCCGCTGCTGCGAGCAGGGTGACCGCCGCTAGCGCCGTGGCCGAGCCCGCACTTAGCAGAACAGTCGTCCTGAGGAAGTCAACGAAACGCACCTTGCTACAGCAGCGCCTCGAGCAGCCGGCGCACCCCGGCGGGGCCGTCGACGAGCACGTCGGCCTCCTGCGCCAGCTCTGGCGGCGCTTCGTCGGAGCCCACCGCTACGCAGACCGCATGTTCCAGGGACCCTGACTGCACGAGCGTGCGCAGGCCGCGAAAGGCGTCCAGGTCGGTGGTGTCGTCCCCCACGTACAGGGCAGCCCCGACCGGAGCTCCGCGCAGCAGCGCGGTGACCCCGAGCCCCTTGTCGAGCGCGACGGGGGGGCGCACCTCCAGCACCTTCCTGCCCCAGTGGACCTCGAATCCCTCCTGCTCGGCCCGCGCCGCGATGGCCTGCACGGCGGCCTCGGCGGCCTCCTCGTCGGGGGCGCCGCGCCAGTGGAACGCGGCGATCGCCTCCTTGTCCTCGCTGCGCACGCGCAGCCGCTGCAGATCGCTCGTGAAGGCCTGCGCCGCAAACGCGTGAATCCGCCCGGTCCACGCGGCCAGATCGGGGTCGATCTCCGGGCTGGTCGCGCGCGGGCGCAGCAGCTCGCCGCCGTGGTTGCCGATATAGGCGATCGTTCCGATCGCGACTATCTGGCGGGCGGTGGCGGCGCGGCGGCCGCTGACACAGCCGACCAGCCGGTAGCGCCCCGCGATCTCGATCAGCAGCGTGCGCGTCGCCTCGGGGACGTGGGCGTCGGCGGCGTGCCGGACGATCGGCGCGAGGGTGCCGTCGATGTCGAGCAGCACGGCGGAGCGGGTCGGGTCGGCGCGGATCGGCTCGAGCGCCTCCACGAGCGTTGCGGCGGGTGACACGATGTCTAGTATGGCGCGCATGGTCGCCGACCCGCCCCCTCGTGCAAACGGTCGCTGAGGAGTCCTTAGACCGCACGCTGAAGCTGATGGCGATCGGCACACTCGCCGGCCTCTTCAGCGGCCTGTTCGGCGTGGGCGGCGGGACCGTGATCGTGCCCCTGCTCGTGCTCTGGCTCGGCTACGACGAGCGTCACGCGACGGCCACCTCGCTCGCGGCGATCGTGTTGATCGCGAGCTTCGCCGCGGCCACGCAGGGCATCTATGGGAACGTCCGCGTACTCGACGCGGCGCTCGTCGGGGTGCCCGCGATCGGCGGAGTCCTGCTCGGCACGCGCTTGCAGCAGCTCTTGCAGGGGCGCACGATCGCCCTCATGTTCGCCGCGGTGCTCGTCGCGAGCGCCGTCGAGCTGGTCCTGCAGTGAGCGCGGCGGCCTGCGTCGGGCTGGTCCTGCGATGAGCGCCGCGGCCTGCAGCGGGCTGGAGCTGCGGTGATCGCCGCGGTCGTCATCGGGTTCGCAGCCGGGGTCGTGGCCGGCCTGGTGGGCGTCGGCGGCGGCGTCCTGTTCGTGCCCGCCCTGGTGATCTTCCTCGGCCTCGGCCAGCACGAGGCCGAGGCGACGTCGCTGCTGGCGATCGTGCCGGTGGCAATCGTGGGGACGATCAGGCAGGACCGCTACGGCAACGTGCGCCGCGCCGACGCCGTGCTGCTCGGCCTCCTCTCGCTGCTCGGCGCGGCGGGCGGCGTGGCGCTCGCGAACGCTCTCTCGGGCGATGTGCTGCGCGACGCATTCGCGTGCCTGCTGCTGATCGTGGCCGCGCAACTGGTACGGAGCACGCGGCGCAGCGCCGAGCCCGGGTGATCGCACGAGCACAGCGGTCCGTGGGTGATCGCGCGATCACAGCGGTCCGCGGTACCCTCGCGAATCGCCTAGACTGATCGCGATGGGACTCGACAACCCACTGCACATCGCATTCCTGGTCGTGATCCTGCTGCTCGTCTTCGGCGCCAAGCGACTGCCTGAGATAGGGCGCTCGCTGGGGAGCGGGATGCGCGAGTTCAAGGACTCGGTCAGCGGCGAGTCGAACGCGAAGGCACCTGCCCAGCCGGCGCTCACCCAGGCCACCGAGCAGGTATCCGAGGCGACCGTCGTCCAGCCCGAAGCCGTGCCGGCCACTCCGGCCGCGGCTCCGGTCGAGCCGACCCGCCAGGCGTAGCGACCAACCGACGACCAGCGTCCCGCGGCGGCCGTGCCGGCGCGGCGGTGACGGCGCTCAGGCGCCGGCGGGCGGGTCGTTCGGCAGCGCGGTTGGCCGCGCCTCGTGCAGCAAGGGTGCGCCGCAATGCCAGCAGTAGCCCGCGCCGCGACTGTGTACCGCGCCGCAGGAGCGGCAGTGGCCGTGGACCCCGGCCTCGGCGGTGGCGAGGAGTCGCTGCACCTCGCCGAGCTGAGCGTCGGCCTCCTGCAACTCGGCGGCCCGGCGGGCGAGCACGTCGAGGCGGTAGTGGTCGCGGATGGCCATCTCGTAGGTGAGCCCTCCGAGGTCCCAGGTCAGCGCAGCGACCCGCTCGGCCAGCTCCAGGCGGCGCCGGCGGAGATCGGACATCGAGCCGCCCGACAGCGGCAGGCCTCCTGCGGGAACCACGACCGCGCCCGCCGGCGACGACTCCGCCGGCGCCGGCGGGCGAGTCCCGTTTCCCCCGTGCGCGCTCATTTGACTTCGATCGGCGCAGTGGTGAGTTTGCTGAGTTCGGCCTCGTGCTTGGCGCCCGTGGTGCTTTCCAGTTTGCTGACCGCCGTCGAGCTCAGTTTCTTGGCCGGGGGCGCTTTGGCCGGCGCTTCTTCTTCGGCCTTTTCTTCAGCCTTCGCTTCGGCCTTTTCCTTTTCTTCTTCGCCCTTCGGCGAGGCCTTCGACGCGCCCGCCGACGCGGCGCTCGCCGCGGGACTGCTCGGCGCCGTGGTCGCGGCCGCCGTGGCGCCGGTCGCGCCTGCGAGCCCTTCGACCTTGATCACCTGCGGACCGGAGGGAGCCTTGCTCTGCGTGACCCAATGGCCGACCAGCAGGCCGACGATCATCGCGAGCAGCAGCACCGACAGGACGCCGAACAGCGGGGCGTAGCGGCGCACCCAGACAGGACCGGCCGCGGGTTCGAGGTAGGGCGTATAGGCGACCGGCATGGTGAGGCCGGCAGCCGGCTGAGCGAGCTGGGAGCCGCTCTCGCTCTCGAGCACGTCGAGAAAGGCGAGTCGAACCTCAGAGACAGGATGACCGCACGAGAGGCAGTAGCGCTGATCGGCGACCAGCGAAGCCGAGCAGTTCGCGCAGGTGGAGCTCTCCGACGGGACCGGTGCGAGGCTGGTCATGGCGATGTGGACCCTTTGGCCGGCGCCCCGTGGATGGAGCCCGTTCGCGGGACCGGCGCGGAGGTGGGGTGCGCGCGTGCCGAGCGCGTCGGCGCGGTTTGGACGGCGGCCTGGCTTTCGCGGCCGATCCGGGCGCTTTCCTGCTCGGTGCTCTCGCACGCCGACAGCCCGACACCGAGCACGCCGCAGCCGGCCACGACGAGCGCCCGCCGCACGCGCGCCGATTGCGCGGGCGGGCGCGCGACCGGCCGCGTGCTCATCCGAAGGCTCCCCGCACGTATTCGCGGGTGCGCTCGGCGCGGGGGTCCTCGAACACGTCCTCCACGGTGCCGTACTCGACGAGATCGCCGAGATACATGAAGGCGACCTTGTCGGCGACCCTGTGCGCCTGGGCGAGGTTGTGTGTCACGATCACGACCGCCAGGTCGCGACGCAGTTCGCCGATGAGTGCCTCGATCACGCCGGTCGAGATGGGGTCGAGCGCGCTGCACGGCTCGTCCATCAGCAGCACCTCGGGCCGCGGCGCGATCGCGCGCGCAATGCACAGTCGCTGCTGCTGGCCGCCGGAGAGGCGCAGCGCGGGCCGGTCGAGGTCGTCGCGAACCTCCTCGTAGAGACCCGCCCTGCTCAGCGCGTCGACCACCAGCGGCTCGAGCTCCCGTCGTCCGGGCCGTCTGCGCCCCTGCTCGCGAAGCGCGAAGGCGACGTTGTCGAAGATCGACATGGGGAACGGGTTGGGCTGCTGGAAGACCATCGCCACGCGGGAGCGCAGGGTCGTGTCGACGAGGTCGTGGATGTCCTCGCCGTCGAGCAGCACCTCACCCGAGCGCGATGCGCTGGCCGTGAGCTCGGTGAGGCGGTTGAGCGTGCGCAGCAGGGTCGTCTTGCCGCAGCCGGAGGGTCCGATCAGGGCGAGCACCTCACCCTGGGCGATCGACAGCGAGACCGACCGCACGGCCTCCTTGCCCCCGTAGGAGACGCCGACGTCACGCAGCGTGAGGCGTTCGGGACCGGCGCTGGACGGCGATCTGCGGACCGCCTCGCGCTCGCGCACGGGCCGGACGGGGGTGGGCGGGCGATCGACCACGATCGTGCGCACCGGCGGCACTGCGGACGGGTCGCCCGTCTGCCCGCTCGGCTGGGCGCGGCCGGAGGCAGGGTGCGGCCGTGGGCGCTCGCGCTCGGGCGGCTGCTCGCCCTCGTTGGTCAAGCTCCGAGGGTCGAGGACCATCTCATCAGCGCGCATCGGGCACTATCTCAGTCGATTGGACTTTTATCATCGGACCACTGATCTTAGCGGTTTCCTGGCGGATCTGTGCAAGCTCTCGCCCGCGCGTGGGGCGGCGCCGGGGACCGAGCCGCGCCCCCCCCGCTGCGTAGCTAGACGACCGGGCCGACGGCGGTCATGCCCATCGAGTCCGCGTGGGCCCGGCCGATGCGGTCGACGAGCATGTTGAGCAGCAGTACGAAGATGAGCAGCACGAAAGCGGCGGCATACGCCTTCTGCGGGGCGCCGCCTTCACCGGCGGGCGAGTTGTCGTAGATGTAGCCGGTGAGCGACGAGCCGGTGCCGCGCAGGACGTCGATGCCGGGGATCGATCCCTGCGATTCGAGGCGCAGTGTGCTGCCGAGCAGGATCAGCACGATGGCGGTCGAGCCGATGATGCGGCTGATACCGAGGGTGGCGCCCGTGGCGATGTTCGAGCGCACGCTCGGCAGGAGCACGCGCCGGATCGTCGTGATGCGCGTCTTGCCCAGCGCGAAGGCGGCCTCGCGCATGTGTCCGGGGACGGCCTGCAGGCCGTCGCGTGTGGCCGCGTACAGCGGCGGCAGCGCGAGCAGCGACATCATCGCGCCCGCGGCGAGGAACGAGCGCCCGTACACGCCGCCGCCTTCGGCCGTGAACGAGAAGGGGGCGAACAGCGAGAGCTGGAAGACGGCGAGCCCGAAGATCGCGATCACGATGTCGGGCGTGCCGGCGACGACCTCGATGCTCGACTCCACGACCCGCGCCAACCAGCCGGGACGCCCGTACTCGGTGATCCACACCGCGCTGGCCAGTCCCAGCGGGAGCGCGAGCACGATGCCGATCACGGTCAGCAGCACGGTGCCGACGAGCGGATCCAGAAAGCCGCCCGAGCCGGCCTGACTGCCGCTCGTGAGCGGGCGCGAGAAGATCAGGCCCGGGCGCAGGTAGGAGATGCCGCGGAAGCCCATGTAGATCACGATCGCTGCGGCCACCAGGCACAGCGAGATGCCCGCGATCCACGCCGCGGCAAGCACCAGCCGGTCGCCCCAGCGCCAGCTCATCGGCGAGGAGCGCCGTCCGTGCCCGCTCCCGCGCGTGCCACCGGGAAGGCCCTGCTGCGCGGATCCCGCCGGCGGTTCTGTGGCGAGGCTGCTCATCCGCGGCTCTGGTACTTGCGCAGCGGCAGCTTGACCAGGTAGCCGGCCACCGACAGGAAGAATGCGGAGAACAGCAGCAGCAGCGCGAAGGCATAGACGGCCGCGCCCAGCGCGGGCGAGGAGATGCCTTCGTGATAGTCGACGATCGCCGAGGCGAGCGTGCGCAGCGGCTCGAAGAAGAAAGCGAGCCCGTCGATGGGCTTGGGCGCGAACGTCTTGCCGCCCGAGACCATCTGGATCATGATCGCCTCGCCGACCGCGCGCGCACTCGCGAGGACCGCGGCGGCCACGATCGCGGGCCGGATCGCCCTGAGGGTCACGGCGAGCACGGCGCGCAGAGGGTTCAGCCCGAGCGCGACGGCCCCCTCCCGCCACGACGGCGGAACCGAGAGCAGCGCCTCGCAGATCAGCGCGATCATGATCGGGGTGATCATCACGGTGAGGATCACTACGGTCACGCCCAGCCCCGCCCCGGTCAGTTGGACCACGTTCTGCACGGACTCGCGCTCGTGGGTGGTGATGAGGTCGTTGCCGACGAACGGCGCGAGCACGAGGATGCCGATCAGGCCGTAGATGACCGAGGGCACCGACGCGAGCAGGCGGATCATCGGGATGACCACTTTGCGCAGGCGCGCGGGCGCCAGCTCGACGATGAAGATCGAGGAGAGGATCGAGATGACCATGCCGAGCGCGACCGCGATCGTGCTGGTCAGCAGCGTGCCGTAGATCAGCGGCCAGGCGCGCAGGTGGTACACGGCCGCCGGCGGGTTCGTGTTGGCGGCGTTCATCCTTGCGATCTCGGCTTCGAAATCGCCGCCGCCCAGCATCCAGCTGAGCCCGTTGTGTTCAAAGATCGGCCACGCGCGCGCCGCGACGAACACAACCATCGCGACGATCACCACGCCCACCAGCAACGACACCGCGCCGAGCATACGCTCGGCGCGGTGGTCGGGCCAGGGTGTTTTCAGTCGTTCCAGCAAGAGCTGCTAGCCGCCGATCGGGACCCACTGGCTGGCGATGATCTTGTGTGCGGCGCTGGACTTGTCGATCCAGTTGATGAAGGCCGCCGCGGCGCCCCTGGCGGGGCCTTTGGTGACCTCGAAGAAGACCGCCACGCCGGCGTACTGCCCGGACGCTGCCGTCGCCTGGTTGCAGGCCACGCCGTTGAAGTCGGCCACATTCAGGCCGCCTTTGTTGGCCTGGTAGTTGGACAGGAAGCCGATCCCCGCAGGCGCGCTTTCGATCGCCTGGCGCATCAGACCCTCGGTGGACTCTTCGGTCGCACTCGACTCGACGCTTTTGCCTTCGAGCAGCAGCGACTTGAAGCTCGTCAGCACGCCGGCGACGGGTGTGCGCGTGAACACTTCGATCGGGCCGGACGCCGTGGCACCGCCGAGCGCGGAGCTCCACGTCTTCGTCTTGCCGGTGAAGATCGAGGTCACCTGGGCCTGCGTGAGGTTGCTCACCGGGTTGGATTTGTTCGTGACGACGCAGATCGCGTACTTGGCGATCGGGTAGAAGTCAAGTCCGGCGTCCGAGCTGTTGGGTTCTTGCGCGACGTCGGCGATCGTGTCGGCGCCACTTTTGATGTTGGCGAGGCCGACCGTGGTGCCGCCCTGCGCGATTTTGAAGCGGATCTTGTTGGCGTGCAGCTTGACGTACTTGGCCGCGAGCAGGGTCACCAGCGGGTAGGAGGAGGTGGCGCCGCTAATCGTGATCAGAGCGGTCGCGCTGGCGGCTGCGGGCGCCGCAACCCCGAGCGCACCAGCGACCATGACGGCGACGGAGAGACGGCGGATTCGATGCATTAAGGAGAACTCCGTTTCGGTTTGGCTTGACACTCAGTTGACAACTTGGGATGCGGAACATAGCATATCCGCATAGACTTGATCGACATTAGCTATTTTATGGATAAGGTTAGGAACCCGGCGGATGTCGGGAAGTAGCTGATTCCTTCGCTCGACTCAATGAACAACGACCAGCAAAGCCCCAGGCCGCCCTTCAAAGGACCCTCGCCGCGGGTGACCGCCGCGCTTGCGGCGGCGATGCTCGCAATCGGCGTGGTGGTCGGCGCAGCGATCGGCCCGGCACCGAGCGCGTCGCTCGCGGTCAACGAGCTGCGGCCGCTGATCCCGCTGCTGGGCGCGCGCGCCAGCACGACCGCGCCCCCGACGCCGGCCTCGGCGTCGAGCGCAGCGAGTCCGGCGCAGTCCGAAGCGAGCTCCACGCATCAACGCAGGCGCCGGCACGCGGCGGGCTCCGCCGAAGCGGCCTCCGCCGCGCCGGCCGGCGAAGAAGGCGCGCAGGGCTCGAGCATGCCTGGCGCAGGCGCGCCCACGAGCAGCGCCGAGCCCAAAGCGAGCACGCTGCCGCCGGTCACCAAAGTGTGGCTGATCGACCTCGCGGGCTCGGGCTTCGGCGAAGCCGCCGCGCAGGCCGCCTCGGCCCCCTACCTCGAGGGCCACGCGATCGCCGCCGGCACGCTGCTGAGCGGCTGGTCGGGCGCGGACGCCAGCGCGTTCGCCAATGACGCCACGCTCAGCGCTGGCTCCCCGCCGCAGGTGCTCGAGACGATCGTCCAGCCCCCCTGCCCCGAAGGGGCAGGCGGCACACAGTGCGCGCCGGGCACGGCGGGCGGGGTGGCGGCCGCCGACGCCTTCCTGCAGGCGACGCTGCCGACGATCACCTCGACGGCCGCCTACCGCGAAAGCGGCCTGGTCGTGGTCACGTTCGCTTCGGTCGCATCCGCGACGGCGACCGGCCTGCCCGCGGGCGCGACGAGCGTGACGCTGACCTCCGAGCCGCCGGCAGGCGCGCTGCTGATCTCGCGGTTCGTCACGGCCGGCGCCAAGTCCTCGGTCGCCTTCAACCCGACTTCACCCACGCAGAGCCTCGAAAAGCTCTTGCACAAATAAACAACCGGATCACTCAAACCAAGGAACGGAGAACCCGTTGCACGCAATCCAGAACGCCCACCGCAACGCCACTTGGTGGCTCGCCGCGATCGTGGGCGCCGTCGCCCTGCTGCTCGCGACACCCGCCATCAGCCATGCCGGCGAATCAAACCCCAACAACGACGTCTGCCTCGGCCACATCGGCGCCGGCGAGCCGGAAGCGGGCAACGAAGAACAGCAGGTCAAGTACACGTTCCTGTGCAACGCTCCTATCACGGGCTACCAGCTGCAGAGCCAGATCCCGCTGACGGGCGTGCAGAGCCCGCCCCTTGTGACCGAACTGCTGGGCAAGGGCGTCAACGACACGTTCTCGTGCTCGTCTGAATTCCCGGGCTACGCGTTCAACTGCGTGGGCGGGACCAAAGCAGGAGATGAGTACGTGACGGGCCAGTTCTCGATCGCCACGAAGCTCTGCGCCGAGCCGCGGGAGGACCCGCTGCTGACGGTCACCTACGCCTACCTCGAAAAGGGCGTGGTCACCCAGGCGATCTCAGGACCGTTTGACCTCGGCCGACCCGAGGGCTGCCCGCCGGACGCGCTGAGCGGCGGCGACCGTCTGAACCCGAAGACGCCAGTCAAGAAGAAGGCCGGTAAGAAAGGGAGCGGCAAAGGCTCCTCGACGAAATCGGGCTCGACCAAAAAATAGGCCGACCGGCCGGTGGGCGAGCGGCGTCGCGCGTGCTGCGCGGCGCCGCGCGTGCGCCGTGCCCGCTCAGAGCATGCTGCTCGTCATGCGTTCCACCTCGGCGATCGAGGTGACGCCCGCACGCACCTTCGCCAGTCCGTCGTCGCGCAGACGGAGCATGCCTTCTTCGGTGGCGACGGCGACCATGTCGTCAACCGAGGCCCGCTCGAGGATCAGCGTGCGGATGCGCTCGCTGACGGTCATCACCTCATACAGCCCCATACGGCCGCGATAGCCCGCGCCGCCGCAA
>Ga0209040_10004197_pt1 | contig 10934 bp, 10 predicted proteins | sample BogFormECP12_OM3_FD_188240 | JGI IMG/M metagenome (GOLD analysis project Ga0209040, IMG submission 188240) | Bog forest soil microbial communities from Calvert Island, British Columbia, Canada - ECP12_OM3 (SPAdes) (version 2) | ecosystem: Environmental > Aquatic > Freshwater > Wetlands > Bog ... | reverse complement strand
CGACGCGCAAGGGATGGATAAAGGCTGCGGCCTTGAGCGCAGTGCGCTCGGCGAGTCCACGGATTGCCTTTTCGACCGCTTCCGGCGTGAAGCCATCCGACGAGGCAGCGCTTAGGGCTTCGCGAACTTCGCGCAGGCGCGCAACCGCTTCCGGCGACGCGCAGTATTTCGCCAGCGCCTCAGGCGCCGGCTCGATCGGTCCGCGCGTGAAGAAATACGCGCCTTGATCGGCGATCTCGGCCACCGTATAGGCGCGTTCTTGCAACAGCCCGACGACCCGCGCGACGTGGTCCGCGTCGATGCGATCGGGTACGGGCGTGCGCTGCTCGAGCAATTCGATGACCCGCCGCGCAAGCTCGTCCGGCGGCAGCTGCTTGAGGTATTCTTTATTCATCCAGGCGAGTTTGGCGTGGTCGAAGATCGCCGGGTGCTTGACGACGCCCTCGATCGTGAAGTCGCGCACCATCTCGGCGCGCGTCATCAGCTCGCGATTGCCGCCCGGCGACCAGCCCAGCAGCACCAAGAAGTTCACCAGCGCCTCGGGCAGATAGCCGAGCGCTTCGTATTCGTTCACGAAGGTCGCGCCGTCGCGTTTGCTCAGCTTGCGGCGCTGCTCGTTGAGGATGATCGGGATGTGTGCGAACCGCGGCGGCTGCCAGCCGAGCGCTTCATAGATAAGCAGCTGTTTCGGGGTGTTCGCCAGATGCTCTTCGCCGCGGATCACGTGCGTGATCTGCATCGCGTGATCGTCGACGACGGCGGCGAAGTTGTAGAGCGGCCCGCCATCGCTCTTGACGATGACGAAATCGCCGATCGTGCCCGCCGGGAACTCCACCCGGCCGCGCACGATGTCGTCGACCACAACTGCGCGCAGCGGATCGACGCGCATGCGAAGCGCGGGGCGCACGCCTTGGCCGATCAGCTCCTCGCGCATGCGAGGTGTGAGGCTTGCGCAGGTGCATTCGCCGCTGCGCTCGGCCGCAGGCGCTGATTCAGGATCAGATTCGTCATCCGGCTCCTCGGAACGCTCGTCCATTTTCTTGGGACCGCAAAAACATTCGTACACCGCGTTGCGTGCCAGCAGTTCTTTCGCCGCGGCGCGATGCAGTTCGACGCGCTCGCGCTGCCGGTACGGCCCGAACGGACCGCCGACGTCAGGACCCTCATCCCAATCAAGCTCGAGCCAGCGCAGCGCGCGGTAGATCGCGTCGACGTATTCGTCCGAATAGCGCGTGCTATCGGTGTCCTCGACCCGCAGCACGAACGTGCCGCCGTTGTGGCGCGCGAAGAGCCAGTTGAAGAGCGCGGTACGCGCGCCGCCCACATGCAAGAAGCCGGTCGGACTCGGTGCGAAACGCACCCGGACCGGCGCCGCGCCCACGAACGCGCTGTCCTTTACGCTTCGACCCGTTTGCCGCATTCGCGGCGCACGAAGTCGACGATGGTCGCGATAGGCGTGCCGGGGGTGAACACGGCGGCGACGCCTGCGTCGAGCAGCGGCTGGATGTCCTCGTTGGGAATCGTTCCGCCGCCGAAGAGCACGATGTCGCCGGCGTCCGCTTCGTCGAGCAGCTGCTTGATGCGCGGAAAGAGCGTCAGATGCGCGCCGGAAAGGATCGACAATCCGATGCCGTCCACGTCCTCTTGGATCGCCGCCTCGACGACTTGCTCGGGCGTCTGGTGCAGCCCGGTGTAGATCACTTCGAAGCCGGCATCGCGCAGCGCGCGCGCGATCACTTTGGCGCCGCGGTCGTGACCGTCGAGCCCTGCTTTGGCGACGAGGATACGGATCGGGCGTGCCACGCTAGATGAACGCCGGCTCGCGGTAGCGGCCGAAGATCGGCACGAGCGCCTCGGAGATCTCGCCCAGCGTCGCTTTGCTCTTCACGCAGTTCAGATAGTGGGGCATCAGGTTCTCGCCGCTCTCGGCGGCGCGTTTGAACGCGGCCAGCGCCGATTCGACCATCCCGGCGTCACGCGAGGCGCGATACGCCTGCACGCGCTCGCACTGCTCGAGCTCGATCGCCCGGTCGATCTTGAGCAGCGAGATCTGCTGCTCTTCTTCGACCACGAAATCGTTGACGCCGACGACGATGCGCTCGCCGTTCTCGAGCTCGCGCTGGTAGACGTACGCCGCGTCGGCGATCTCGCGCTGGAAGAACCCGTTGTGGATGGCGGGGATGACGCCGCCCTGCTCGTCGATGCGCCGGAAGTAGTCCTCTGCGGCCGCCTCGAGTTCGTTCGTCAGCTTCTCGACGAAATACGAGCCGCCCAGCGGGTCGATGACGTTGCCCGCGCCGGTCTCGTACGCGATGATCTGCTGCGTGCGCAGCGCGATCGCGACGTTCTTCTCGGTGGGCAGCGCGAGCACTTCGTCGAGCGAATTGGTGTGCAGCGATTGCGTGCCGCCAAGCACCGCCGCCAGCGCCTGGAACGCGGTGCGCATGATGTTGTTCTCGGGCTGCTGCGCGGTCGCCGAACAGCCCGCGGTCTGCGTGTGGAAGCGCAGCGCCCACGAGCGCGGATTCTTGGCGCCGTACTTCTCGCGCATGTGGCGCGCCCAGATGCGGCGCGCGGCGCGGAACTTGGCGATCTCTTCGAAGAAGTCCGAATGCGAGTTGAAGAAGAACGACAGACGCGGTGCGAAGTCGTCGACGTCCATTCCGGCGGCGATGCCGGCTTTGACGTACGCGAAGCCGTCCGCCAGCGTGAACGCGAGCTCCTGCGCGGCGGTCGAACCCGCTTCGCGGATGTGGTAGCCGGAGATGGAGATCGTGTTCCACTTCGGCACGTTCTTGGCGCAATACGCCATCATGTCGGTGATGATGCGCATCGACGGTTCGGGCGGGTAGATCCACTCTTTCTGTGCGATGTACTCTTTGAGCATGTCGGCCTGCATGGTGCCGCCGAGCCGCTCCTGCGGCACGCCCTGCGCCTCGGCGGTCGCGATATACATCGCAAGCGCCACCGGCGCGGTGCAGTTGATCGTCATCGAGGTCGTGATCGAGCCCAGGTCGATGCCGGCGAACAGGTCTTGCATGTCCTGCAGCGTCGAGATCGCGACGCCGCATTTGCCGACTTCGCCGAGCGAGCGCGGGTGATCCGAATCGTAGCCCATGAGCGCGGGCATGTCGAAGGCGACCGACAGACCGGTTTGCCCTTGCTCGAGCAAGAACTTGTAGCGTTGGTTGGTCTGCTTGGCCGTGCCGAAGCCGGCGAACTGGCGCATCGTCCAGAGCCGGCCGCGATACATCGTCGGGTGGATGCCGCGCGTGTACGGATACTGGCCCGGATACGAAAGATCGCGATCGTAGTCGATGCCCGAGAGATCTTCAGGCCCGTACAACGGCTTGAGGGGATGATCGGAAAGCGTGCGGTCGTTCGCGCCCGGCAGCTTGGCCGAGGTGTCGAACTGGGCTTCCCAACGCGCTTTTGAAGCCTCCACGGCTCCGTTGCCGCTAGCGCTCTCGCCTTTGCCGTTTACCAGCTTTGCCACGAGGTTAATCGTCCTTTATCCTTATTATGGGCCGCTTCCACGTTTTTCGCGCTGCGGACAAGGCTCGCCTGCGCTCGGAGGCCAAAGCGGTGGCGTAGAGAGGCGAACCGCAATGGCACATGAGGGCATCCACGCCACCGTCAAAGCCGCAGCTGCGGCACCCAAGCTCGGACTCGCCGCATTGGTGCTCGCGCATGGCAGCATGGAGCTTGAGTATTACGCGCCGCACGGGCGCGATACGCAGATGCCGCACGATCGCGACGAGCTTTATGTCGTCATCTCGGGGCACGGGTGGTTTCGCAACGGCGATGCTCGCCACGAGTTCGGACCGAACGACGTGCTCTTCGTGCCCGCGAAGACCGAACATCGATTCGAGCAGTTCAGCGACGACTTCGCGACCTGGGTGATATTCTGGGGTCCGTCAGGCGGCGAGCGCTAAAGCGACGGTTCTCGCGCAACGAGGCCTTGACCAAGGCTGTCCCGGCTTGATATAATCCGGGGGCACTTACGACTACCCTTCGCACCGGACGGCGCCTCGGCTGCCAGTCCGGTCGGCAAAGACGAAGGCCGCAAAATCAAAAGCTCACGCTTTGCTTTGAGGGTAGCCTGCACCAGCGGGCTTTTTTGTTTCCCGCGGTAACCATAAAGGAGGTCGCCAACGAATACCAGCGTGATGACGCGCGGCGAAGTCGCCAGCCATTAGCTCGAAAGCGCTACGCGTCAACGAACAGATCCGCGTCCCCCAAGTCCGCGTGATCGCGGACGACGGTGCCCAACTCGGCATCATGTCCACCTACGACGCCATCCGGCTCGCCCGGGAACGCGGCGTCGACCTGATCGAAGTCTCGCCGACCGCGGCGCCGCCGGTGTGCCGGCTCGACGACTACGGACGGCTCCGCTACGAGCAGGACAAGAAGGACCGAGAGACGCGCAAGAAATCGCACAAGATGGAGCTCAAGGAAGTCAAGCTCCGTCCGAAGATCGAGGAACACGACTACCAGACCAAGTTCCACACCGCCGAACGGCTGCTGCAAGACGGCGACAAGTTGAAGGTCACGATCATGTTCCGCGGTCGAGAGATATCGTATTCGCAGCACGGCAGACGGCTGCTCGACCGCATGGCGCAAGACACCGCGCCGATCGCGATCGTCGAGCGCGAACCGCGGCTTGAGGGACGCAACATGTTCATGATCCTCTCGCCGAAGCCCGAAGTCGTCGCCGCGCACAGCGCGGCCAAAGCGGCGCATATCGCCGCCGAAGCCGCCAAACACCCGAAACCGGTTGAGGTCAAGAATGCCTAAATTGAAAACACATCGCGCGACCGCCAAGCGCGTCAAGAAGACGGGCACGGGCAAGTTCGTGCGCGAGCGGCAGTTCTCGGGATGCAGCCACATCCTGACCAAGAAGTCGCCGAAACGCATCCGCAAGTTCCGCAAGCAGACGTTGGTCGACAAGACGGATCTGAAGAAGCTGCAAGTCCATCTGCCGTACGCATAACGGTCGAATAGATTGACGGCCGAATAAATTCGGCCGCTACATTTAAGAGGAAAGAATAGATTATGGCACGCGTCAAACGCGGGATGATGTCGCTCAAGAAGCGACGCAAAGTTCTCAAGGCGGTCAAAGGGTTCCGGGGCGCCCGCGGCCGGACATACAAGGCCGCCAATGAGGCGCTGCTGCATTCGCTCACGTACGCGTTTCGCGACCGGCGCGTCCGCAAGCGCGATTTCCGAGCGCTGTGGATCGCGCGCATCAATGCGGCCGCACGGCGCGAGGGGCTGACGTACAGCCGCCTCATGAGCGGACTCAAGAAAGAGGGCCTGGCGATCAACCGTAAAGTGCTCGCAGACCTTGCGATCAACGATCAGGCCGCGTTCGCGCGCTTGCTCGAGATCGCGAAGAAGCACGCGCCGGCCGCCGCCGGAGCGTAACGCACATGGCTGTGGCGGCGGGCTTCCATAGCCCGCACGTCCGCGCAGCTCGTCTCCTCCACACGAAGAAGCATCGCGCCGAGGCGCGGTGCTTTCTCATCGAGGGCCCGGCGCTTATCGAAGCGGCGCTGGGCAACGACATCATTCCCAGTGCGGTCTTCTGCCTCTCGGAGGCCCGGCCCGAATCGGCGGCCTGCGTCGAGCTCGCACAACAGGCGGGCGTGCCGGTCTACGCGGTGGACGAGCGCACGCTTGAATCGCTCGCACAGACGCGGACGCCGCAAGGCGTCGTCGCGCAGGTAGGCTTCATCGATCGCGACGTCGCGGCGCTGCATAAGCTGGTGCCGCCTCAAGGCGCTGCAGTAGTGCTCGTCCTGGATGACCTCGATGATCCTGGCAACGCCGGCACGCTTGTCCGCAGCGCAGAAGCGTTCGGCGTGAGCGCGGTCTGCTTCGGCCCGGCTTCCGTCGAGCCGTACAATGATAAGCTGGTACGCGCAAGCATGGGAGCGCTCTTCCGCGTGCCCATCGTGCGCTACGCCGCGTGGTCGGAATTGGCCGGGGCGCTCGGCAAAGCGGAGCTCAGCGTGATGGGTGCCTCGGCCACCGGACCGGACATACGTTCGGTCGAGCTTCCCCAACGCAGCGCGCTCGTGCTGGGCAACGAACGCCATGGGCTTCGCGCGGTGCCGGCGGACGCATTCGCAATGGTGGTCGGCATTCCGCAGCGGCCGGCCGGCGAGTCCCTCAACGTCGCCGTCGCAGGCTCGATCGTGCTCTATGAATTGGCTCGCTGTGGATTGCGCTTAAGCACTGAACGATGAGAACAAAAGCCCATGAAATGTCAAGTCCTCGGCGCCCTTGTTATACCACCGGACGTATGTTATACTCAGGTCCGGCGAACAGGAGTACGAAGGAGGTCTTGCATCCCGGATGCTTTCTCCAGTGCTGTTTTGGAAATTGTTCATCACGACCGGGTCGGTCAAAGCATACCTCATCTACCGTCGAATGGCGCCATCAGCATCAAACTAGGATAATCGGGACTCTTCTATGTACGGTGGCCGCAGAGATGCGGCCATCTTTATATTTCGGGGCATATTTCGGGGCGTCGATGTGAGCGATCAGTTAGCAGGCCTCGTGGATGAGGCGCGCGCAGGTGCGGACGCTGCCGCCGATATGGAGCAGGTCGAGGCGCTGCGCACCGCGCTGCTGGGCCGCAAAGGCGGCAAGCTTTCCGCCGTCATGGCAAGCCTGGCCAAGATGCCCGCCGCCGACCGGGCCGCCTTCGGCAAAGCCGCGAACGAGGCGAAAGCGGCGATCGAGGCCGCACTGAACGCTGCCCAATCGCGTATCGAAGATGCCGCGCTCGCGGGCGACCTGTCGCGCCGCTATGACGTCACGCTGTCCGCCATCCCGCCGCGCACCGGCAGCCTGCACCCCCTGCGGCGCACGCTCGACGACATCGCCGGCTTTTTCCGCTCGCGCGGCTTCGCGGTGATCACGGGTCCCGAGGTCGAGACCGAGTTCTACGCGTTCGAAGCGATGAACATCCCAGCCGACCATCCGGCGCGCGAGGGCATGGACACGTTCTATCTGCCCCCCGGCACGCTGTTGCGCCCGCACACGTCGCCGGTGCAGATGCGCGCGATGCAGGCGTACCCGCCGCCGCTCGCGGTCATCGTGCCCGGCAAAGCGTATCGCCGCGACGCGCTCGACGCGAGCCACTCCTACATGTTCCATCAGGTCGAGGGACTGCACGTCGATCGCGGCGTGACGTTCGGCCATCTCAAAGGTTTCGCCGGCGACCTGTGCCGGCATCTGATGGGCAAGACCAGGCGCACGCGGTTTCGACCCTCGTACTTCCCATTCACCGAACCGTCGGCCGAGATCGATCTGTCGTGCGGCGTGTGCGACGGCGCCGGCTGTCGCGTCTGCAAGGGCTCCGGTTGGCTCGAGATGGGCGGCTGCGGCATGGTGCATCCCAACGTTTTGAAACTTGCGGGCTACGATCCGAATGAGTTCACCGGCTGGGCGTGGGGGCTGGGCATCGAGCGCATCGCCATGTTGCGTCACGGCATCGACGACATCCGCCTGTTCACCACGAACGATCCCGCGTTCTTAGAGCAGTTCACCTGATGCGCGTGCCGTTGCGTTGGCTCGCCGACTACGTCACCACGTCGGCCGATGCACAGACGGTCGCGAACGTCCTGACCGCGCGCGGCTTCGTGGTCGACGCGGTCGAGATCCAGCCCATGCCGGAGCGCATCGTCGTCGGCAAGATCGAGGCGCTGCAGCGGCATCCCAACGCCGATCGCTTGCTGGTCGGCACGGTTGATGTCGGTACGCAGAAACTGCAGATCGTCACCGGCGCGAGCAACGTCGCCGCGGGCAATCGCGTGCCGATCGCGCTGGTCGGCGCCCAGGTCTACGAGCACGGCGCAACCGATGGCGCAGCCGGCACGACGAAGACCATACGCGCAAGCGCATTGCGGGGCGTGCAGTCCGACGGCATGATGTGCTCGTCGACGGAACTGGCATTGCCAGGAGAGTTCGAAGACGGCATCCTCATCCTCGACGACGACGCGCCCGTCGGTGAAGAGTTCTGGAGCGCCGTGCGTTTCGGCGGCGCGGTCCTCGATCTCGAAGTGCCCTCGAACCGGCCCGACTGCCTTTCGATCATCGGTTTGGCGCGCGAGGTGGCGGCGGGGCTGAACGTGCCGTGGCATGAACCGCGCTTCGAAGAGACCCTCGGGAGCGCCGCGCCGGCGATCAGCGTCGCGATCGAAGACCAGTCGCTGTGCCGCCGTTTCGTGGGCCAAAGCTTCTCCGGCGTGAAAGCGCGGCGTTCACCGATGTGGATGACCCTGCGCCTGCACGCGGCCGGCATGCGCAGTATCGATCTGCTCGTCGACGTGTCCAACTACACCATGCTCGAGACCGGCCAGCCGCTCCATTTCTATGACGCGGCGAAGATCCACGGCGCCGCGCTGACCGCACGGGCTGCGCGCGAGGGCGAGACGGTCGTGACCCTTGACGGCGTCGAGCGCATGCTGCCGCGCGGAGCGCCTGTCATCGCCGATGCCGATGGCATCGTCGGAGTCGCAGGCGTGTTCGGCGGACAAGACACCGGTGTCAGCGAGTCGACGACTCAGCTGTTCCTTGAGGCTGCGAATTTCTCCGGACCCGCCGTGCGCCGTGCCGCCGTCGCCCTCGGCTTGCGAACTGAAGCCAGCGCGCGGCACGAAAAGGATCTGCCGCTCGAGCTTCCGGAGCTGGGCCGGCGCGCAGCCGCGGCGCTGCTCGTCGCCGCCGGCGCGGCGCCGTCCCGTGTCGTCGATGTCGGCGTACGGGAGCGCGCGCCGCGGACTATCGCAGTGCGGCCGGCACGCGTGAATAGCGTCCTCGGCACACAGCTCTCGAGCGCGGCCATGGCCTCAGCGCTGAAAACGATCGGGTTCGGCGCCGTCGAAGCTGCCGAGCTATCGATCGCCCCGCCGTTTTGGCGCGGCGACGTCGCCGATGAGATCGACGTCGTCGAAGAGATCGCACGCTGCACCGGCTATGACTCGATTCCCGAACAGCGCGTCAACGCGTCACCGCAAGACGTCGACGAAGGCCTGTACGATCGTGAGACGCTGCTCGCGCGCAGATCGGCGGCGCTGGGCTATCACGAGCTGGTCACGCTCGCGCTACAGGGCTCGGCGGCGGTGGGCGCATGGGAGCGCTCGGGCCTGCCGTTCTGGAAAGAACCCGTACCAGTCGTCAATCCGCTCTCTGACGAGCAGCGTTTCTTGCGCCCGAGCCTGTTGCCGGGCGTGCTCGAAATCGCCGCACGTTGGTGGCCGCGCGCGGGCGGCGAGCTGCGCCTGTTCGAGATCGGCCATGTCTTCCGGGCGAGCGACGCGGAGCCCGAGCACGCACGCAGCCACGACCCGGCTGCGAGCGTTCCGCTGCCGCCATCGGGCGCATACGAGAGCGACGGAGTGCTGGAATGGCCGTCGTTGTGCGCGATCGCCGCGTTCGCCGACGACGGACCAGATGAAGCCGTCGATCGCCGCCTGCTGCAGATCAAGGGCGAGGTCGAGACGCTTGTGACGGCGCTGACCGGCACGCCGGGCACGACGAGCGCGCACGGACGCCTCTACCTGCACCCTGGCGCCGCCGGCACCATCGAGGTCGCTGACCGGCCGGTCGCCAAGTTCGGGCGCCTGCATCCGCGCTTGGCACGGGCTTACGAATTGCCGGAGCACACGTACGCGTTCATGCTGTATCTGGAGAACCTGCCCAAGACGCCACCGGTCCTCGCGTTCCGGCCGCTGCCCAGATTCCCCGGCACGCAGCGCGACATCGCCGTGGTCGTCGACGAGGCGGTCGAAGCGGGAGCCCTGATGGACGCGATCCGCGCTGCCGCTATCCCGGCGCTCGAAGATGTCAAAGCGTTCGACGAATACCGGGGTCCCCAAGTGGCTGCGGGCAAGAAGAGCATCGCCACGACGATCCGCTTGCGCAAGTCCGACGGCACGATCACGGACGAAGAAGCCGACGCGTCGATGAACCTCGTGTTGGCGACCCTGCGCGATCGCTTCGGCGCCGTATTGCGTGGCAGCGCGCGATGACCTGGATCGACGGAATGGTGCTACTGACGGTCGCGGTGGCGTTCTACTGCGGCTGGCGCGCCGGACTCGTCGCCGAATTCTTCGATCTTGGTTCGCTCGTGGTCGCCGCGCTGCTCGCCGGCACGTGGTCGGGCGGGTTTGCCAGCGGGCTACCGCCGACGTGGCCGCTGTCTGAGGCGGCGCGACACCTGATGGCGTTCTGGTTCGTTTTCCTCCTCGTGTACGGTTTGATGCGCGCGCTCGGCTGGTTCCTCGCGCGTTATCGCGAGTGGCCAGCGCGGTTCTGGGTCAGCGGGATCGGCGGCGGCCTGGTGGCATCGGTGAAGGTGCTCGCCGCGCTCTTCGTGCTGCTCTACCTCGCGCTCTTCGTGCCGATCGATGCGCAGGTGCGCGATACCTTGCGTCATTCGCCCATCGCGAGCTGGTTCGACACGTATTATCCGCCGATCAACGACGCCGTCATCGGCATGTCGCCGCGAGTCTACCGCTTTGTCGTGCGCCCGTACATGCTCCACCACCGCCTCTAGAAAAGAAAAAGCCCCGGGCATTCGCCCGAGGCTGGGCCTCTCGCTTCTTTTCGCTTCTTTACCTTGGATTGCCGTGCGGCTGAGGCGCCTTCGGACCGCCGCCGTTGCCGTTCCCGTTCGCGCTGCCCCCATTATTACCTGATGCGCCGTTCGTCCCCGCACCCTGTTGGGGCGCGTGCGCCGCAGGTGAAGCCAGCGGCTTTGCGATGATCGACTGGATGACGCCGGAGCTCGGGTAGCGGAAGCTGATCGCGGTCAGCGCGGTCGCATCGGTCGCTGTGATTCCCGTGCTGAAGTTGATGAAATATGCGTGGGTAGACACGAGCTGCCCGAGCACCGAGCAGGTCAATACCATTCCCGTCCC
>Ga0209040_10004194_pt1 | contig 10935 bp, 16 predicted proteins | sample BogFormECP12_OM3_FD_188240 | JGI IMG/M metagenome (GOLD analysis project Ga0209040, IMG submission 188240) | Bog forest soil microbial communities from Calvert Island, British Columbia, Canada - ECP12_OM3 (SPAdes) (version 2) | ecosystem: Environmental > Aquatic > Freshwater > Wetlands > Bog ... | reverse complement strand
CGGCCACGTGCGGCCAGGGCACGGACGACCTCTTCGTGGATACGCTCATCCGCCGCCATCGTCGCGGTGGCATCGACGTCGATGTCATACGTCGAGCGGGGGCTGGTCGAATCGACCGAGCAGCTGTCCGCAACGCAGGGTGCCCGTGGTTGGTCCCGGATGGCATCTCGCTGACGGTCGCGGTCGAGGGGCCAAGCCAGTCGCTTCGAGCCGGCCTGGACGCGTTCAAGTTCGGCGAAGGACGGAAGTTCGGCACCGAGCAACCGATTCCTCCGCACCCCTACGGGTTTGAGATCGAGCACCGGTGGTGTGTCCAGTAGCTTCTATCATGGGCGATCATGCATGGCTGCGGGCAACGGAGGTTCCCCGTCTACCAATTCATGATGGCCGCTGTCGGCTTGTTCACAGGCCGCGCCAGCGCGGATAATTGAGACTGATTTGCCGATGTACCAAGCGAAGTGATGACTGTTTTTGCGTGGTTCCCTGTTCGGCTGGGCCGCAACTTAGCCGCTGGCATCCTCCGAGAGTTAGCCGTGCTTGCCGTCGCGACGCTTGGCGCCGCATGCGCGCAGCCATCACCGCCTACCCAGCCGACGGCAGGACATCCGACAACGGTTTACGCTGCCGCGCCGACACGACCTCATACCAAATCCACGTCACCGCCAACCAGCGGCCTGTTGGATGGACCGAACTCGAAATTCGCTGCTATCGATCTTCCTGTGGGTGCGGTCCTGCTGATGACGGTGAACCCTCAAGAGAAGGAAGATTGGATGTCCAGCACGTCGTATGACGAGACTGTGACCTTCTTCAGGAAGCAATTCGCTACTAATAGCAGATACGACTCAAACGGCGCGACGTGGTGGGGATTTCTGCCGCCTTGTTATAACGACCACCACGAGAGCCCGCCGCTAGGTTGGGCCGGCGACCAGATGACGGAGTGGGCGTGGGGTGATAGCGCCCTCGCCCTAGATGTGAAGGTGTATGCGTATGCGCCGCAGAACAGCATCGTCGGCGATCCTGAGGTAACGATCACCTATGTCCGCGCGGCTGACGTACCCGCTGTTTGTAACCGCAATTGAGCACCGATAATCGGGCGTTCATCGGTAAGTTCGTATGGCGTCAACCATGGCGAACGCGCAAGTGCACACGTTCGTATCGCGGTAGGTCGACGCGAAGGTCGATCAACCCAGCGGCATCTCAGGGCGGCGTTGGCGGCGACAAGGTCGGGCACATATTTGGGAACAAAACTTCGCGTAACTGGCTCTCAAATCGCTGCGGCAGAGCGTCCCAGGTGGGATACCCTGACTAGCGCTGACCAGCTTTTTGGGGACCGGGTGGACATACGGGAACTCTAATCGCGCAAAACTGTAAGCAATTCGTGCTCAAATCGTTGATTACTTGCGTCCTAATAGAGACTTATATATCAATATTCACTTTGTATCCTTTGTCACATGAATAAGGTGGCGCGTGTGGCTGTTATGGCGATCTTAGCGTTTACAGGTTTAGGGTTGGCGCAGGTGGCTATTGCCACTTCGGCGCACGCTCAAGTAGGGGCCTACGCAACGCACGGGCATGGCGGTGCAGGGTGTGTGGCTTGCCGCATTATCAAGCGCAGGTAGCGCCCCGGTAAGTGGCCGGGGCGCAGGGCGAGCGGCGGGCGACACTTGCCCGCAGTTGTGGTTTCGGCGGCCCGAAATCTGTACCGTGGAGTGTGTGAAAAGATCGGCGCGGTTGAGCGCGATCTCCATCGTGGTGAGTGCATGGTTAGGGCTAGTTGGGATGGGTATCGCCTCTGCCGCGGACGCCTACGCCGGGGGCTACGCAACCCACGGCCACGGAGGGGGCCCAGTGTGTCACCAGTGCGCGAGCGCCAACCACAGATAGCCGTGCGCTGAGGGAAGGGCGCCGACCGCACCGCGCCAGGCATCGATGACGTCCCCGTGGTGGCAACACATGGTGCGCACGTGCCCGTGAGCGGGGTCTCCGCAGCGATTTCGTGGATTGATGACGTTGGCCTGCCTGGAACACCACGGGCTTGGCCACCGCGTAGCCTGGCTGCTTAGTGGTTTTCCGCGCATTATCCGCCGCCGCTGGCGGCGCCAGCAGCGCGAGCCTCGCCAAAGGAACAAGTCGAAGGCACAAGTCGAAAAGGCCGTTTCTGCGTCGCAGCACATTGCGGGGATATCGCAGTGAGCAAGGCCGGGGTCCAACAAATGTGCCCGCGTCTAATAGCCGAGCCGGCACGTGTTTGAACCCACTGACAGCCCAATTCCCTACCACGGCTGAGTAGCCACGCGATTACATAGCGACCGTCAGGAAAACGTAAAGATCGAGTTCAACCACGGCTAATCTGAAGTATCGCGAATGGCTGCGAGTTTGCGTGCCTCACCTGAGGTAACTATAGGCTACTGGCGCCCCTAATGGCTGCTGCCTGTCGCATGAGTGAATTGTTGCAGTCTGCTCATAGCTTGCTTGACTCGTCGTCGTTCGCGGCGCACGATCTGTTGCGTAAGCACCTCGTTAGGTGAGGCGTCTACGCGGACACAGGCCACTGACCCCGAACGTCGAAAGACGCCCAGGGTCAGGACAGCTCCTCCCGGATTAAGGGTTGAGCCCAAGTGGCTTCCGGCTCGACATTCGGGCCAGATACGCCGTGTGGTGCCGAAGCTCTGACGAGAGGGGTGCTGCGCTTGGCCCTGCTGCCGGGCCCACATCCCATGTGTCGACACGTGGCACCCTCGTGTGCCCAGGCCGTGAGGAGGTGAGAGCGACATCAATCCTGGCGATAGACCCTGCTCGAGATTGATCAGCATTTCGCTCCGACTCCGTCCCGGAATCGTTGTCGCCTGAATCGTTCTGCACCGCGCCAACTTACGCACCTGGCAACAACCGCCGAGGTGTAGCGGTGTCTGCCACTTAACGCCGTGCCGCTTCGGGCTCGGCTTCGTCCCGTGAGGAGAATTTCGATGATTTTCGTTACTGCCCAACCGGAATCGCTAGCAAGCGCCGCCGACCAGCTGGCCGCGGTTGGTTCCACGCTGGCCGCCCAGAATGCTGCCACCGCAGCCCCGATGACCGGGGTGGTGCCCGCTGCTGCCGATGAGGTGTCGCTGCTGACGGCGGCGCAATTCGCTGGGCACGCCCAGATGTTTCAGGCGGTGAGCGCCCAAGCCGCGGCGATGCATGAGAGCTTTGTGGCCACCTTGCAGGCCAGCGCCGGATCGTATGCGGCCACCGAGGCGGCCAACGCAGCCGCGGCCCGCTGAGCGCTGAGGGGGACTCATGCTGGATTTCGCGGCATTGCCGCCGGAGATGAATTCGGCCCGAATGTATTCGGGTCCCGGATCGGCGCCGATGCTGTCGGCTGCCGCTGCATGGAACACGATGGCTGCTGAAATGCGTTCCGCAGCAGCCTGTTACGGTTCGGTGGTTTCGGGCCTGACCAGCCAGAGCTGGTTGGGTCCGTCGTCGACGTCGATGTTGGCCGCGGCCGCCCCTTATCTGGAGTGGCTGAGTAGCACCGCGACCCAAGCCGAGCAGGCCGGTACCCAAGCCCACGCGGCGGCGACCGCTTTCGAGTCGGCGTTTGCCATGACGGTGCCCCCGGCGGTGGTGGCGGCCAACCGGGCTGAGCTGGCGATGTTGGTGGCCACCAATGTTTTAGGTCAAAACACCCCAGCGATCGCAGCCACCGAGGCCCAATACGCCGAAATGTGGGCGCAAGATGCCGCCGCGATGAACGGCTACGCCAGCGCCTCGAGCGCAGCGACACAACTGACGCCGCTCAGCGCCCCGCAATCGCCCACCAACGCCGACGGTGTGGCCGGCCAAACCGCCGCGGTCGCTCAGGCGGCCCAAACACCAGCGGGGACTGTGCAGTCGACGTTGTCGTCGGCCACATCGAGCACTTCTGGTTCTTCCTCTGGATCGCTGTTGTCGTACCTAGCGGGCCTGCTGAGCGGGACGGATAATTCGGCGCTGGGGACTTTCTGGAATGGCAACTATTTCAGCACCGCAGTTACCAACGGGGCCCTTGCCGGCGGCCCGTTTAACCCGGAATTCATTCTGGGGACGCTGGCGGGTTTCAACTTTCTGAACAACGCCGGCCAGGCAGCGACGGGCGCCGCGGCAACAACGAGTCTGGGGGACATGCCTGGCTTGGGATCCGCTGCGCTGGTGTCAGCAGAGTCCGCGGGGCTGGGCGGCGCCGGGTCGGTTGGGGTGGGTCATGCGCATCTGGTCGGGGCGCTGTCGGTGCCCCCGAGCTGGAGCTCGGCGGCCAGGATCAGCCCTGCCGAAACGGCGTTGCCGGCCACTGGCTTCAGTGATACCGGAGCATCCGCGGCGGGCGGGCCGGGTGGCTTCGCGCCGACGGGAGCTGCTGGGCGCCGGCGCCGCATGATCCCGAAATATGGGTTTCGCCCTGTCGTGATGCCGCGCCCGCCGGCCGCTGGATAACGGATTTGAAGGAGAGGGTGTCATGCTGGATTTCGCGGTCTTACCGCCGGAGATCAACTCGGCCAGAATGTATTCGGGCGCCGGATCGGCGTCCATGCTATCCGCTGCCGCCGCCTGGAACACGATGGCTGCTGAAATGCGGTCCGCAGCAGCCAATTACGGCTCGGTGGTCGCAGCGCTGACCAGTGAGAGCTGGTTGGGTCCGTCGTCGATGTCGATGGTGGCTGCGGCCGCGCCCTATCTGGAATGGCTGAGCGCCACCGCCACCCATGCCGAGCAGGCCGGGACCCAAGCCCACGCGGCCGCAACCGCCTATGAGTCGGCGTTTGCCATGACGGTGCCCCCGGCGGTCATCGCGGCCAACCGCACCGAGTTGGCGAGGTTGGTGGCCACCAACGTTTTTGGTCAAAACACCGCGGCGATCGCGGCCACCGAGGCCCAATACGGGCAAATGTGGGCGCAAGATGCCGCCGCGATGAACGGCTACGCCAGCGCCTCGAGCGCAGCGACACAACTGACGCCGTTGACCACGCCGCACTCGCCCACCACCGCCGACGGCGTGGCCGACCAAACCGCCGCGGTCGCCCAAGCCGCCAACACCTCGAGCGCCTCGACCACCACCAATGCGTCGGCGGGCCTTTCCGGACTGCTCGCGTGGTTAGGAATCGCACCCGATACCAACACCTCCACCACTGGGCTCGCCGGGCTGCTGAACTTTCTGGATGGGTCCAACGGGTCACTGGTGGGAAGCTTCCTCGACAACGCCAGCGTCGCCAACCTCTCCAACGCATTCACCACCAGCGGGCTACTCAACCCGACGTCAATGATCGATTCGGCGACGGCGTTCAGCTTCCTGTTCCCCGCCGCGGGCGCCGCTGGAGCGGCGGCCGATTGGGCGAATCTGGCCTCCGGCCTGGGTCAGGCGGGGACGCTGGGCTCAGCGGGCCTACCCGGCTTGGCCGCCTCGGCGATGTCGGCGCAGATCGGGCAGGCGAGTCTGGTCGGAGCCTTGCCGGTGCCCCCAGCCTGGGGCGCGGCCGGGGCAACGATCAGCCCAGTTGCCGCGACGAGTCGTCTTGGGGCAGGGGCCTACCACGGCGTGCTGGGCACTACCCCCATGGTGACCGAAGACGTTGGGCCGGTAGGCATGCCCGGGATGCCACTAGGAGCGATGGCAGGGACGCACGAGGACGAATTCGCTGCTCCGATATACGGGTCCAAACCCCGCGTGATGGGGCGCCCGCCAGCTGCTGGTTAGCAAATAACACCTCGGTGACCAAGCAGCAGGGCGCCACCGAATTCTTGCCGCGGACCGCCGATATCGCCACATTCTCGCGCAACCTCACATTCCGGTAGACCAAAACGACCACCGCTGAGGCGTCGACGGTCCAGACAACGGCCACACGAGTAGCACACCTTCGCGAACCTGCCACAGCATCGCCGCAACCGGACTGCCGATCCCTGAGCGGTTCGTGGCGGGTGTCAAAACCTGGTTCGAGGGGGGCCTTGTCGGAAGCCCAGGCCAGCCTGTCAATGCTCGACGAACATCCTGCACCCCACGCGGCCTGGCCCGATCGGGGTTTCAAAGCCGTGCACCAACATATTCCCTATCAGCGTGTGCTCGGCACAACGCCATTAATCACGTATCTCAGAGGGAACAAGAAAATGGTTACGTACAGCAGGCGCCTTGTTTGTTGTGGGGGGTGCCGGAACGTCGGAGGGGGCAGGCTCTGGGGTTGGCGCCATCAAGGGAGCAGGGGGCGCAACCGGTACGGCTGTCGTTGCGTTGCGTAACCCCGCACCGCCGCCAACTCCGGCCGCTAAGGCAACCATGACAACACCACCGGCCAGCGCGATCTTGATCCCAGCATGAGAAGGCATCGAACTCCCCGTGGTGTAGTGGTGTTACCTGCGGCCCCATCGTCACACGGGATATGGCTGTAAAACGTATCGCTTGCATTGCGATGCGGTAAATCTGTTCGGCAGGCTGATGGACCGGCTTCAGAGCGCAGTCAACAGACTCGGCTACCGGCCGAGATATTAGGCTCGGCGGCCACTTTAGCCATGCTCAGCCGGGTAAGCGTGGATCACGGCGCTGGTCAGTTTCGGGACGGCGTGGGTAGTTCGTGTTCGGCGTCGTGGGCAATGCGGTGAGCTTCAGCCAGATTGACGGTGGGGTCGACATCGAGCCCGGCGTCGGCGTGGAGCCGGTGTCCGATCCAGCGCATCCGCACGCTGCGGACTCCCTGGACGCCGGGCCGGCCCGCTAATGCTTGCTCGGCGGCGTCGAGGAGCGCTGGGTCAACTCCGTCGAGCAGGCGGCCGAACACGTCACGCACGGCGGTGCGCAGCACGGCCAGAATCGCCACGGTGATCACCAGTCCGATGATGGGATCGGCCCAGCGGAAATCCGAGGGCGACCCCGCCGGCGGACAACAACACGGCCAGCGAGGTGAATCCGTCGGTGCGGGCCGGCAGACCGTCAGCGACCAGTGCGGCTGAACCGACGCGGCGTCCGACGCCGATCCGGTACAGGGCAACGCATTCGTTGCCCAGGAATCCGATCAGGCCCGCCAGGGCCACCCAGCCGATGTGGGCAATCGGCTAGGGGTGGATGAGCCGCGTGACTGCTTCATAGCCAGCGATCGCCGCCGACAGAGTGATCATCGCGATGACGAACAGCCCGGCCAGGTCCTCGGCACGTCCGAACCCGTAGGTGTAGCGGCGCGTAGCAGCCTTGGTACCTAACGCGAAGGCAATCCACAACGGCACCGCGGTCATGGCGTCGGAGAAATTGTGGACGCTGTCAGCAGCCAAGGCCACAGAGCCCGACATCACCACGACGACAATCTGGGCGACGACAGTGAACCCGATAACCAACAGGCTGATCTTGACTGCACGGATCCCGGCTGCACTTGATTCGAGGGCATGGTCGACACTGTCGGCCGCATCATGAGAATGTGGCGCGAAAATCTGCGTAATGAGTCCGCGCAACCCGCGCGGATGATCGTGGGAATGAGAATAGTGATGCCCACCGCTGTGCCCATGGTCATGGTCGGCGGCAGACGCAGCTCGGTCACGTAAGTGCGTCATCGCTGGTCAGCCTTTCGTGGCAGCACGTTCAGGATGCAGATGTCGCCGGGAGGGAACTCACGGCAGGACACAGCCATCTATTACCTGCATGTATACGCAGGTAATAGGCCATGTAGACGCCATCACTCCCGCCCGAGTGAATCGAGGCTTAGCCAAAGCCTCGCCCGAACTCACATTCCGGGAGACCAAAACGACCGTCGTTGAGCCGTCGACGGTCCAGATAACGGCCGCGCAAGTTCAACAGCATGCGCTGACCCGCCACAGCATCGCCGCAACCGCCACACCGAGGCCTGGCCCGAATCGGGGTTTTAGCGCTGTGCACCAACGTATTTCATATTCGCGCGTGCTGGGCGCAACACCGTTAATCGCGTATCTCAGAGGGAACAAGATAATAGCGACGTCCAGCAGGAGCCTTAGTGTTTGCCGAGGGTGCGGGAGCTTCGGGAGCGGCGCGCGGCGGGCTGGGTGGCACCACCCCGGGAGCAGGCGGCGCCACCGGTCCGAACGTCGTCGTTGCGTTGCTTATCCCTGCACCGCCGATGGCTCCGGCCGCTAACGCAACCATGACAGCACCACCGGCCAGCGCGATCTTGATACCAGCATGACATGCCATCGAACTCTCCTGTTGTATTGGGTTGGGGTAAATCATTTTCGGCCCGATATAGCGCACACCCGATGCCTGCGCGATCCGGGCGAGGTCGGTGATCGGGATGCCGACCAATCATCCGTAGATGGTGTGCACATCGTTGAGTTTCAGGGAATCAACGACCAGGCGAGAACCATCGGTCAGCGCTCGTCGAGTGTCGACACCATGTGACGGTTGTCTCAGGTGCGTGTAGGGCTGTCGTGATGCTTGACTCCCAGCACGGGTTGGTGGTTATTCTCTGGTGCTTCCATGTTGCGTCGCATCGACGGTCGTGTCCAAGACTCATTGCTGACCACGCGATAACCGGGGCTTATCAACGCTGGCCGGCGTGCTGATAACCGGGTGGTCCGTACCTTCGTTTTTCCCGAAGGACTGCGAGCCTCAAGGGCAACCGTGTACTCGCCAACGTCGACGCCGCCTGCCTCGATTACGCATAGAACCGGGAGTGTCAAGGTCTGGGACTCCGGCTACGAAGCCTCGGTGGCAGCGCTGCGAAATGCGATGGGTGAGAACGACTTTGAATCGACATGGGCCGAGGGCGCTTCGCTGTCCACCGAGGAGGCGATCACCTACGCGCAGCGCGGCCGCGGTGAACGCAAACGCCCATCTCGCGGTTGGGCATCGCTCACCCCGGCCGAGCGCGACGTCGTGCGACTGGTCAGCGAAGGGCTGGCTAACAATGACATCGCCACACGGCTGTTCGTCTCACCGCGTACTGTGCAAACCCACCTCACCCACGTCTACAACAAACTCAGGCTCAGCTCGCGCATGCAGCTCGCCCAAGAGGCTGCCCGCCACGCGTGAGCACGCACGTATGTCTTTTCCGCTCACGTTTTGCTGATGGGGGTCGGTCGGCAGATCCCCGGTTTGCTGGCACCAGACCTGCGGATTCCGAAGGGCACGCCGGGGGCATCCGACGCTCGGGCCGATGGTAAGAAACCGACTGTGAGCTGGTTAAACACGCTGTGCCACCGGCACTGTGCCACCGGCAGGATTCGAACCTGCGGCCTTCTGCTCCGGAGGCAGCTCCGACCCGTCCGCGGCGGTCCATTGCCGTCCGCGGGATGCCAACGCTTGGATCCGGAACATGCTGCCTCACTTGCGATTTCAGGCCACAGAGGTCCATTGCGGTCCGTACCCGTCCATAAGGGTTTGGCCGGTGAGTTTGGATGTGACACCGTTGTGACACCGAAAGCGTCAGTCAAGGCGTCCCTGTTGGGACACGGGGCAGCGTGGCCCTGGCCTCACCGTCGCCCGTCCCTGATCTGATAGACCCGCGGCGACCAATGGCAGGGGAACTTCGGTCACAAGGGGTGCCATCGGAGGGCAATAGTAATTGATAGGTCCGACACAGCGGTTCCTTAGCGCGCGGCGGAACGATGTCCATGAGGGTCCAGATTGCTGTGAGGGGTAAGGCTTTCCGGCAATGCCGGCGGGTTAGGGGGGATATTGAGCCACAAGACCGCCGCGGCCCCACGACCCGAATCTTTTAGGCCGATCGCCATTGTCGAAGAATTCACCGACGACCTCGTCGAGGGTGCTGCCCATGGTCTGACCAAGCCACGGTTGCACGGTTGGATCCACCTCTACTGCACCGTCGCGGCCGCCATCGCGGGTACGGCACTGGTGGCGGTGTCGTGGGCGGAGGCATCCAACCGGGCCGGGCACTCGACGCTGACATACGCCCTGGCGGTCGTAGCGATGTTCGCCGTCAGCGCCGCTTACCACCGCGTCGACTGGCAGTCGGCGACCGCCGGGAAATGGATGAGGCGGCTCGACCACTCGATGATCTTCGTGCTCATCGCCGGCAGCTACACACCGTTCGCCAGGCTGGCCATGCCGCGCCCGACGGGATATCTGGTGCTGGCGATCGTGTGGGGCGGCGCGCTGGCCGGAATCGCGCTCACGCTGTTCTGGCCGACGGCGCCGCGCTGGGTGGGCGTGCCGTTATATCTGCTGCTGGGCTGGGTGGCGGTCTGGTTCGCCAAAACCATCGTGCACGACGCCGGGTGGGCCGCGACGGTGCTGCTGGCTGTCGGCGGCGCGCTGCACAGCATTGGTGCGGTGTGCTATGGACTGCGCTGGCCCGACCCGTGGCCGACGTCCTTCGGCTATCACGAGATCTTCCACGCCTGCACCGCGGTCGCGGCAATCTGCCACTACATCGCCATCTGGTTCGTGGTGTTCTAGATGAATTCCTGGCCAGCACCGCCATTTCGTCCACCGGCCAGGGTCAGCGGTCGGTTGGCTCCGGATCGATGACGCCAGCCGATTCCGCTCCTCCCGCCGCCGCAGCACGGTGCTCCTGGCCGGGATGCCGTCCTGGGCGCTGCGGCAGCAGGATAATCAGCACGACGATTATGGCCGCGATTACCGCGGAGGCCTGCGGGCGGCTCAGGTCCAGGCCGCCGTGGCTGACAGGCTTATCGAGGAAATCGCCCACGGTTGCACCGAGAGGCCGGGTCAGGATGAAAGCGACCCAAAAGAGGGTGACGCGCGACACGCGTGTCCAGTAATACAGGGCCGCGACCGCGACGAGAGCTGCGGTAAATACCAACGCACCGCCTTCGTAACCAAGCCCGCCGGTGTCGGCGAGCCAATCGCCGAGCGCGGTGCCCAGAGTCTGGGAAAACGTGATCGTGGCCCAATAGAACGCCTCGACTTTCGGCGTCGAGACGGTATTTACCGACACCGTTCCCTCCGACCAATGCCACAGCCCCAGGGTGGCCAACAGACAA
>Ga0209040_10004193_pt1 | contig 10935 bp, 8 predicted proteins | sample BogFormECP12_OM3_FD_188240 | JGI IMG/M metagenome (GOLD analysis project Ga0209040, IMG submission 188240) | Bog forest soil microbial communities from Calvert Island, British Columbia, Canada - ECP12_OM3 (SPAdes) (version 2) | ecosystem: Environmental > Aquatic > Freshwater > Wetlands > Bog ... | reverse complement strand
GCCGCGCGCAAAATCCGCGAGGATGTGATTCGAGGTCGCCGGCAGGCACAGGTCGATAGCGACGCCGCGGCGCGCCGCGAGGCGCAACGCCAAACTCAAGCTCGCGTCGGGTACGAAATACGGCGTGACGGCGAGAATGCGCCGCTCGGACCGATAGCAGGCATCGACCAGCAGCGCCTGTACCGTGTCCTCGGCTTGATCCGGGCCGCTCGGCAGGAACTGCACGCGGCCGCTCGCGTGCCGATCCTCATGCAAGGGCGGCGCTCGCGGTGCCTCGATCGCGGCTGCCGGCTTGCCCTGCGAGGCGATCCAGTCGAGTTCGAATTGCTGCGCGGCCACGGCGGCGACCGGCCCGTCGAGATCGAAGCTGAGGTCGATCCAGGCCGGTTCGCCGTTGACCCCGATGAAGTATTCCGCAGCGAGATTTCTGCCGCCGGCCCACAGCAGCGATTCATCGGCGATGACCATTTTGCGGTGATTGCGCAGATTGCGCGGCCCGCTCGTGCTGCGGGCGAACAAGGGACAGAAAATCGCGGTCTCGATGCCGCCCGCGTGCAGCCGCCGCAGCACGTGCTTCGGCAACTGAATTGCGCCGACCCCATCGATCATCAGGCGCACGCGAACGCCGGCGCGCACGCGAGCAATGAGCGCATCGACGACCTCGCGCCCGACCGCATCGTTGCCGAGGATGTAGGTGCAGATATCGAGGCGCTCGCGCGCTGCGGCGATGGTCGCGAACAGCGCCGACATCGATGCGGCGCCGTCGCTGTGCATGGTGAGCGACGAGGGTGCGGACTCCGAGAGCCCGAAGCTCAAGATCAAGTCTTCGGCCCAGTGCCGGCCGAGCGCTTGGAAGCTGCCGGGCACGAGCGCCCGGCGGTTCAGTTTTCGGCGCCCGAACAGGATGTAGAGCGGCAGCACGAGATACGGAATCGCGATGAGTCCGAGTACCCAGGCGATCGCGATCGACGGCGGGCGCCGCTCGCGCTCCACGCGCGTCGTCAGCACGTAGGTCAGCAGCGACACGACGATTGCGAGCGAATGGGTCGTCAGTCGCGGCATCAAGGCACTGACCCAGGCGTTCACCGCATCAGCTCTGCTCAGGCGCCGACTTTGACGACGAGCTTGCCGAAATTGCGGCCTTCGAGCAGGCCGAGAAAGGCGCGCGGAGCTTCGCTAAGGCCCTCGACGACGTCTTCGCGATATTTGATGAGGCCGGCCTGCAGCCATTTCGACATCTGATCGCGGAACTGCGGAAATTCCATGCCGTAATCGTCGAAGATGATGAAGCCGCGCAGCGTGAGGCGCTTGACGAGAATGCTGCGCATCAGCGCAGGGCTCAGATCGATGCTCGCGGCGGCACCCGCCTGATAGTGCGCGATCAGGCCGCAGACGGGCACGCGCGCATGGGTGTTGAGCAGCGGCAGCACCGCCTGAAATACTTTTCCGCCGACGTTTTCGAAATAGACATCGACGCCTGCGGGGCAGGCCGCGGCGAGCAAGGCAGGGAGCTCGGCCAAGCGATGATCGATGCACGCATCAAACTCGAGTTCCTCGACGGCCCAGGCACATTTTTGCGCGCCGCCGGCGATTCCAACGACGCGGCAGCCCCTGATTTTGGCGATCTGGCCGACAACCGAGCCGACCGCGCCGGTCGCCGCGGCCACAACCACGGTCTCGCCCGCTTTCGGCTTGCCGATGTCGGTCAGGCCCATGTAGGCGGTGAACCCCGGCATTCCGAGCACGCCGAGCGCATACGATGGACGCGGCATCGCGGCGGGCAATTTCACGAGGCCGCTGCCGTCGCCGACCGCATATTCCTGCCAGCCGCCCATGCCGAGCACGAGTTCGCCGGCGCCGAAGCCCGGATGGCGAGAACTCTCGATCCGCGAGACCGTGCCGCCGATCATGACCTCGCCGATCGCGACCGGCGCGGCGTACGAGGGCGCATCGCTCATGCGCCCGCGCATATAGGGATCGAGCGACAGCCAGATCGTGCGCAGCAGGACTTCCCCATCGTTCAATGCCGGCACCGGTACCGATTCGATGCGAAAATCATCGATCGTTGCGGCAGCTCCCGGGCGTTTGGCAAGCACGACGCGCTGATTGAGTACCGATGCGGTCATCGCGGACGCCTCCGTTGCCTTAGGCGATCGTGCCGACGAGCATGCCGACCGAAGCCGTGACCGCCATCGCGAGCGCGCTCCAGAACGTCACGCGCATCGCTCCGGTGACAATGTTCGCGCCGCCGACTTTGGCCGCAAGAGCGCCGAGGCCCATCAGGCACAAGAGCGAGACGGCAACCGTGGCGCCGAGCAAATCCTTCGGCGACACGAGGATCGCGACCGCGAGGGGCATCGCGGCACCGGTTGCAAAGCTGCAAGCCGAGGTCAGCGCCGCGAGCAAGGGCTGCGCGCTCGTCGTTGCCGAGAGCCCGAGTTCGTCGCGCGCGTGCGAGCCAAGCGCATCGTGGGCCATGAGTTGGTCGGCGACCTGTTTGGCGAGCGCTCGGTCGAGACCGCGGCGCATATAGATATCGGTCAATTCCAATTTCTCACCCGCGAAATCGATTTCGAGTTCGGCCTTTTCCTGTGCGATCGCGGCAGCTTCGGTGTCTGCCTGCGAATGTACCGAGACGTATTCGCCGGTCGCCATCGACATCGCCCCGGCAACGAGTCCCGCGATGCCGGTCAGCAGGATGTTCGAGTGCGAGGCATGGGCCGCCGCGACCCCGACGATCAGACTCGCGGTCGAGACGATGCCGTCGTTGGCGCCCAATACGCCGGCGCGCAGCCAAGCAATCCCGCTGAGTTTATGAGTTTCGTGACCGCGAGGACGCATCTGATTCGAATTCCGGTTTGCGAATGAAAGATTTTACCCTGTTTGATGATGCATCGTTGCGATCGCGAGCGCGTGAGTTGCCGCCGAACCCGCGCAGTGGCGCACGACATCGCCGACGATCGCTTGATGGAGGCGGCCCTCCCTATTTGCGCAAACGCATGGCAAATCGATGAGCCGCCGATGTGATCATTAGAATCATTCGCATTGCCGCGCTCGTGAGCGGATGCTCGCGAGGCGTACGCAGAGAGCCTGCACTGCGGCGAGCGGGGGAGGGGCACTTACTTGAGCAGCAGCAGAAACCCCGCGGCCGTGCTTAAGGCGAGCACGATTTCCTCGAACAGGCGCTGATTGATCCGCGGCAGCAGCCAGCGCCCCGTGAGTGCGCCTGCGAACACGAGCGGCGCGAGGATCAAATTGAGTTCGAAGCTCGCCGGCGTGATCAGGCCGAGATCGACCATGAACGGCACCTTGAACAGATTGAGCAGGCAGAAGAACACGGCCGCGGTGCCGACGAATTCCATCTTCGGCAGGCGCATCGATACAAAATAGATCGCCATCAGCGGTCCGCCCGCGTTTGCGACGAGCGTCGTGAAGCCGGCGAGAATCCCCACGCCGGCGCCGACGCCCCAGTGCGCGAGCGCCGGACTCTGCTCGGCAGCCGATTTGCGCGAGCGCAGCCAGTAGCTCAAGGCGGCGAGCCCGACGATGATCGCGCCGATCAGCATGCGCGCGGTGTGATCGCTGATGATGCGCATCGCGAGGAAGCCGGCGACGACGCCGGCCGCGGTCCATGGAAAGAGCTTGCCGAGGTGCTTCCACTGCATGTGGCGCCGATACGAATAGACGGCGACGAAATCGCCGAAGATCAGCAGCGGCAGCACGATGCCGGTTGCTTGCTTCGTGCTCGGAAAAACCGCCGCGAACATCGCGACGAACAAAACGCTGAGCCCCGTGATTCCCGTCTTGGAGATGCCGACCATGAGCGCGCCCAAGGCGGCGACCACCCACTGCCATGGTCCCAAGCCTAGGGTTTCGTTTAGCATGCGCGAGATTATCCCTGAGCGCAGTGAGGCGATGACGAATTTGTACCAGCAGGCTGCCGAGCCGGCGGCGGCAACGCCGCCGCTCGCGGGCGACGCCCGCGCCGATGTCGTCGTCGTCGGCGGAGGCATCACCGGACTCTCGACCGCGCTGCATTTGGCGGAACGCGCGGTGCGCATCGTGCTGCTCGAGGCCGAGGAGCCCGGATGGGGCGCGTCGGGCCGCAACGGCGGCCAGGTCAATCCCGGCCTCAAACACGATCCGGACATCGTCGAGCGGGACAACGGCCGCGAATTGGGCGCATCAATGGTCGCGTTCGCCGGCAGCGCGCCGGCCTTTGTTTTCGATCTGATCGAGCGGCTCGGGGTCCGCTGCGAGCTGCGTCGCTGCGGCACGCTGCGCGCGGCCGCTCACCCGAAGCACCTCGCGCCGCTGCGCAAGACCGCCGAGCAGCACGCACGGCGAGGCGCTCCGGTCGAGTTGCTCGATCAAGCGGCGGTCGCGCGCGCCACCGGCACCGACCGCTACGCGGGCGCGATGCTCGATCGGCGCGGCGGCGCCTTGAACCCCTTGAGCTATTCGCGCGGGCTGGCGCGCGCTGCGCAGCGTGCTGGGGCCCAGATCCACGGCGGCACGCGCGTGCTTAGGCTAGAGCGGGCGGGGCGGGCATGGCGGGTACGGACCGCCACGGGCACGGTCACGGCCGCGCAGATCGTGCTGGCGACGAATGGCTATACGGATTCGATTTGGCCGACGCTCGATCGCAGTCTCGTGCCGCTATTCGGCGCAATCGCTGCAACGGAGCCGCTCCCCGATGCGATCGCGAGCACCGTCATGCCCGGCGGTCAGGTGCTCTACGAAGTCGGTGCCGTGACCGTCTACTATCGGCTCGACGAGGCGCGGCGCCTGCTGATCGGCGGGCGCGGTCCGATGCGCGAGATCCATGTGCCGACCGATATCCCGCATATCCTTCAGTACGCCAAGCGCCTGTGGCCGGCGCTGGCCGCGGCCCATTGGACGCATGGCTGGGGAGGGCGGCTCGGGTTTACGGCCGATCAGTACCCGCACGTGCATGAACCGGCCGAAGGCGTGCTCGTCTGCTTGGGCTACAGCGGCCGCGGTGTCGCGATGGCAAGCGCTCTGGGCGGCGCGCTCGCCGCGAGAATCGTCGACGAGGCCCGGGATTTTCCGATGCCGATCACGGCGATCAAACCGATCGCATTCCAGCGTTATTGGCCGATCACGGTGCCGGCAGCGATCCTGCTCGCACGCATCTCGGATGCATTGGGGCTCTAGCGGCGCAAGCGCTCTTGAGCGTAAGGGTGTTTTTTAGCGCCGGCGCTCAATTATCGGTGTAGTAACGGTGCAGCTGGTGCAGATCGATGACGACGTCGTAGTGCTGCCCGACCGGCAACGCCGGTCCCGTTGCGAACTCGTAGCGCGAATCGATATTCACGACCCCGGGGTGCAGATCATGGATCGCGCGCTTGAACATCTCGCGCGGCACCCATTCCGAGTTCGACGACAGGGATCCGAATTCATCGTGATAAATCGTCGCCGTCGACATGTCCGCGGGCGTCGAGGCGATCGCGAAGATGCGCGGACGCTGCGCGCCCGGCTGCGGAATTTGCACGCGCTTGGCGCCCGCGACGATCATTTCCCATTCGTTGCCTTGCGGCACGGCGATCAGCGCATAGCTGTGATGCTGCGCGGTCAGGAACGCGACGCCGAGCACGAACACCGCGATCGCGCGCCGCGAGCTCGCGTCGAGGCTCGCGAGCGCCGCATTGATCGAGGCGATCAGGAACAGCAGCAGCACCGCGCTCATTGCGAAGATCGTGCGGTAGGTCGAGTAGCGCTCGGAGGCAACGAGACTCACGAGGCAGGCGAATAGCGGCAGGCCGCAGAGCGCCGCGGCCCAAATGATGCCGCGCGCGCGTCCGTGGCGGCGCCACTCGAGCACCGCACCCGCAATCAGCACGAGGCCCGCGACGGCGGCGCAGGTGATATAGAGCAGATGATCGCGCTGGTTATTGTCGTTGATCACGAACAGGCTCAGCGCGTTCGGCATCGTCTCCTGCAGGAACCAGGCAAGTTTCGCGCCCCAGTGCTGTTCGAACGCGATGCGCCCCGATTTGACGAAGACGCCGGTCGCATAGAGCGCGCTCATGATGCTGTAGGCCACTGCGAGCGCGAGCGACAACAGGCCAAGGTGCGCGCCCATCCAACGCACCGTCGGCCATGCGCCGCGCTCGCGTTGTGCGATCACGGCCGCGGCGAGCGGCACGACGTAGAACATCGCGCTGGGCTGATAGATCAGCGCACAGATGACCATGAGGCCGAGCGCGACGCCGCCCTGCGCGAGCGTGCGGGCGGTGCTATTGCCCGCGGTCATCGCGCCTTCCGCGGCGAAAAATCCGCCGATCGCCAGCAAGGCCGTGATCGCGTACGGCCAGCCGACGGCCCAGCTCGCGATCACTTGTGCCGAGGGGACGAGCGCGATCAGCAATGCAAAACAAAGACTCGAATTGAACGACCAGCCGAATGAACGCAGGCTGCGAAACATCGCAAGTGCGATCGCGCCGAGCAGCAGCGCCGCGCCGAAGCGCATCCATTGCAAATTCTGCACGCTGTTCGTGAGCCCGTAGGTTGTGCGCAACAGCAGTCCATAGATCGGGCGCGCATGCGAGGCGCAGAATTTGAGCACGACGCCCGGCTCCTCGTGCGCCTCGCGCAAATTCGAGTAGTCGTCGCGCAGCCCGAAGTCATGAAACGTCGTCGGCCAGTAGGCGAGCAGCGGTACGAGGAACAGCAGCGCGCTCAAGACCCAGGCGCGAGTTCCGGCGCGGCTTTGGGTTGCGGCACTCGGGCTGCCTGCCGTGATGCCGTCCGCACCGATGCTGATCGATTCCGCAGCACCGATCGCCTCTTGCGCCAAAACGTTCTTTTCGATGCTGCTCATGGTTTCCGATGATCGAGACGTAAATGTTGCAGTGCATCGAAAAGTCCCCGCCGTCTCGATCGCACCAATGCAGTCGCCAAGGATTCTATATGGGGGTTCATCCGAAAATCTGTGGCCGCCGGCCACAAACTTCGTTAAATATCTGTTAGATGCGCGGCGCCTCGGAGGCTCGTTCCATGAGCTGCGTCCCATCTTGCGAGGGCGGTTTCGGGCTAGCCTGCAAGCTCCTAGGAAAGCGCTGAAACGATGAATTACCGCCTCGCACTGCTTTCGATCCTCATGCTGAGCTCGGCCGCCGCCGAGGCTGAGATCAAGATCTATAGCTATGTCGACGCCGACGGACAGCGCCATTACACCGATATCCCGGACAACAGCCGCTATCGACGGCTGCACCTATCGCCGCACGATTTGACAGAAAGTGGGCAGCGCTATGACCCGATGCTGCTGGCGCGCTCGGCCCAATTTGACCCGATCATCGAGGGAGCCGCGGCTTCGGCCTCAGTCGAATCGAATCTGCTGCGTGCGGTCATCGTGGTCGAATCCGGATTCAATTCCCATGCGCTCTCGAAGCGCGGTGCGGTCGGCTTGATGCAACTGATGCCGGCGACCGCGATGCGCTTCGGTGTCCACAACCTCTACGATCCGCGCCAGAACGTGCGCGCCGGCGCGAAGTACTTAAGTTTCTTGATCGAGCGCTTCGGCCACGACATTCGCCTCGCGCTCGCGGCCTACAACGCCGGTGAGGAGGCCGTCGATCGAAACGGCGGCCAGATCCCGCCGTTCTCGGAGACCCAGGCCTACGTGCCGAAGGTTTTGAGAATCTTTCGCTTTCTCGAAGAGCAGGCGCGCTCGACCTGAACGCGGGGCCGCCCCGGGTGCAGGGGGTCGGGTCATCGCGCCGGCCGAAAACATCGATGCGCATCCGCCTCTTAACATAATCAATTGTAACGGAGCGCGCATCTACCGTGCGCCAGCGCCGCATATATGCTAAAAGGAAACCTGATAGAACCTAAAGAGTAAAGGGGCCGCATCAGTGACTAAGCATTTCAGAAGGATTGCGCTTGCTGCCGGGTTGACGCTGTTGGCGGGCATCGCCTCGGCCGGCGGGAACTCCAATTGGAATCAGGGCGGTAATTGGGGTGGACAGCCCCCCAGCTGCGTTGACGCAAAGCATTGGGAGTGCCGTAAAGTAACTGCACCGGAAATGGATCCTGCGGCAATGATGAGCGCCGTGACCTTGTTGCTCGGCGGTCTGCTCGTGTTGCGTGGCCGGAAGGCGAACAACTGAAGCTCGACGTCTGAAGGCACAATTCGAGCGTGCCGAAAGAGATCATCGCGGCGGCCCCAGCAATGGAGGCCGCCGTTTCATTTTGGGGTCCGATTGCGCGGATGCAAGGCGCGCGCATAGAGTTCGCCGGGCGCCGCGATATGGCGGCGCGCGGTAGGCCGTGAGCCTCACGAACGATGACGATTTCGTCAGCGTGTTTCGCGGGACGCGCGCGGCGTCGTTGGAATTCAGCCTCGTACTCGAAGCCAAAGGGATTCCCTATCAGTCGATTGCGCTCGACCGCGAGTGGGTCTTGGCCGTCACGCCGGACCTCGCCGAGCAGGCGCGTTACGAGCTCGATCGTTATGCCGAAGAACGCGTGGTGAAACGCGACCGCGCGCCGTCGATCGTGACATTCGACGGAGCCGAAGCGGGCGCGGTCGGGTATGCCTTCGTGCTGCTGATTGTCGCGTATGGCAGCGGAGCGAACCTATTCAATGCCGATTGGTTCAGCATCGGCGCGATCGATGCTTCTCGGCCTGCCAATCAACAGTGGTGGCGCGCATTCACGGCATTGAGCTTGCACGCCGGCCCCGAGCATCTATTTGGGAATCTCTTTTTCGGCATCGTCGCGGGCGGCCTGTGCAGCCGGCTGCTCGGTCCCGGGGTCGCTTGGCTCAGCATCCTGATTGCCGCTGCGGGTGCCAACGTACTCGAACTCTCGATCGCGCCCATGGGACATCGCGCGGTCGGCGCGTCGACCGCGGTGTTCGCGGCCTTGGGTCTGCTCGCGGGCTACGCATGGCGCCAGCGCTTGAGCTTGCGTGAGCGCTGGCTTTATCGCTGGGCGCCGCTGATCGCGGGGGTGTCACTGCTCACGCTACTGGGTGCGGGCGCCGGCACGGAGCATGTCGATGTGCTCGGCCATCTGCTGGGGTTTCTCGTCGGGGTCGCGTTCGGATGGATGCATGCGCAAGCTCACATGCCGCGCAGCCTCAGCGTCGGTCTGCAAATCGGGGCGGGCGCGCTTGCCGTCGTGCTGCTCGGTGGGGCTTGGGCGTTGGCGCTCTGTTATGGACGAGGCTAACTCAGCGTGCCGCACCCCGAATCCGCTTAGGACGCCGACTTCCGGCTCGCGATGAAGTCCAGCCAGTTCCGGTAAATCTGCGCCGCCGGTGCGAGCCACGACGCCTCGATCGAGGCAGCCAAGGCTGCGAACGGGAATGCCGCGAGCGGTTGCGCGAGTTCACCGGCATGCAGCCGGCGTTCGAACTCCGCGGCGCACTCTAGCCCTTCGGGGCCGAAATAGCCCGGAGGCAGGCGCGGATACTCGCGATATTCGCCGCTGATGAAGCGGCCGACGTCGCGCTGATATTCCTTGAGCAGCGTGCGCTCTTCGTATTCCGGGTGCCCCTGGAAAAAGACGAGCATGCTGCGTCGTTGCTTCACAAAGCAATCTGCGTCGCCGTAATCGGACTGGGTCAGTATGCGGTAGTCCGCCGCGACAAGTGCCTCGAGCGGCAGGTTGTTCCAGCGCGAATGGGGGATCCGTATCTCTCGATCCAACCCCTTTGTCAGAGAATGTTCGAGGAGCACGTGCTGATCGAATACGCCGAAACGTTTGGTTGCCAGCCGTTTGCGAGCGATGCCATCAAGATGCAGTACCGCCGCGTGCGCGGCGAGGCACGACCAGACGCTTGAGATCAGATGGGACTCCGCGTAGTCGATGAGTCCGACGAGACGTGCCCAGTACGGCTCGTCCGGCAGTGCGGTAGCCTTCGGCTCGGTTCCGGTCACGATGATCGCGTCGGGAGAATCGGCGAGCAGCTGATCTAAGTCCCAATAATGTTCCGCGATTCGCGCTTGCGCCGCCGGTCCACGAGGTACCTCGGGCAGCGACGAGTAGCGCAATTGCACGGTCGTTGCGCCGCATGCCGCCGTGAGCAGGGATTTGAATTGCGCCTCCGTGCCTTCGAGGGCCGAGTCCGGCATGTTGTTGATCAAGCCGATCACGAGGGCGCTTGGGCGTTCGGCCGCTCGCTGCGCGCCTCTTTGGTGATCGGCGATCGGCCGAGATTGCAACTGCAGCGGCAATTCTCACTCCCTCTTGGGGGCACTCAACCGACGTCCGAGTGCGCCGAGTCGAAAGCCTGACAGGAATTGTAGATGAGTAGAATTGGCCTTTTTTTGCCATTTCTGCCGACTGGTTCAAACAACCCACAACGCAATTCCGCTTGTTGGTGTCATCTTCGGTCATGCTCGTCATGAAACGGCCACGTTGATGATTCATCTTGGTTGCAACTCGAGTATCGCGCTACACTGCCAGCCGATCCTTAGATTATCAGGATACGGATTTTATGAAAAATCATGGGCTTACAATATCCTCTTGATGATTATGATCTTGACGAATTCGTTTCCGTTGCGGCTGATTTCGGCCAGAAAGGATACGGGTTTGTGGTCACGCCGAATGTCGACCATTTGATTCGATTTCACGACGATTCTGAATTTCGCGCGGCGTATCAGGATGCTGCCTTCGTGTTGCTCGATAGCCGCGTCTTGTCGGGCGCGTTTCGTCTCGCAAAACGCATACGTGCCAGGGTCTGCACCGGCAGCGATCTAACTGCGCAGCTGTTTAAGCGTGTGATTGCGCCGACCGATCGCGTTGTGTTGATCGGCGGAACCGATGCGCAAACGCACTTGCTAGCAGGCAAATTCGGATTGAATGATTTGCATCATTTCAATCCCCCCATGGGGTTTATCCGTGACCCGCAAGCCGTTGAGGCTTGCCTGCAGTTCATTGAAGCCAACAGCCCGTTCCGGTTCT
>Ga0209040_10004191_pt1 | contig 10937 bp, 9 predicted proteins | sample BogFormECP12_OM3_FD_188240 | JGI IMG/M metagenome (GOLD analysis project Ga0209040, IMG submission 188240) | Bog forest soil microbial communities from Calvert Island, British Columbia, Canada - ECP12_OM3 (SPAdes) (version 2) | ecosystem: Environmental > Aquatic > Freshwater > Wetlands > Bog ... | reverse complement strand
GATCCCGTGGCGCTCGTTGTAGGCGAGCTGGATCTCCCGCCTGCGGTCGGTCTCGGAGATCGCCGATCGCATCGCCTGCGTCTCTTTGTCTGCGTACATGAGCACTGTGCCCTCGACGTTCCGCGCCGCCCGACCGATCGTCTGGATCAGCGAGGTCTCCCCGCGCAGGAAGCCCTCCTTGTCAGCGTCCAGGATCGCCACGAGCGAGACCTCGGGCAGATCGAGGCCCTCCCGCAGCAGGTTCACACCGACGAGCACGTCGTACTCGCCCAGGCGCAGGTCGCGGATGATCTGAATGCGTTCGAGCGTGTCGATCTCGGAGTGCAGATAGCGCGTGCGAAAGCCCATCTCGAGCAGGTACTGCGACAGGTCCTCGGACATCTTCTTGGTCAGGGTCGTCACCAGCACGCGCTCGTTGCGCTGCACCCGGACGCGGACCTCGTTCATCAGATCGTCGATCTGGTTGCGCGTCTCGCGCACCTCCACAAGCGGATCGACGATGCCGGTCGGCCGCACGATCTGCTCGACCACGCGGGTTGAGCGCACCCGCTCGTACTCCCCCGGCGTGGCCGACACGAACATCAGCTGGGGCGTGATCGAGAGGAACTCCTCGAAGCGCTGCGGGCGGTTGTCCATCGCGCTGGGCAGACGGAAGCCGTAGTCCACCAGCGTCTGCTTGCGCGAGCGGTCGCCCTCATACATGCCGCCGATCTGCGGCACTGTCTGGTGGGACTCGTCGATGAAGCAGATGAAGTCCTTCGGGAAGTAGTCGATCAGGCAGTACGGCCTGCCACCCACCGGGCGCCCGTCGAGGATCCGCGAGTAGTTCTCGATCCCCGAACAGAAGCCCATCTCGCGCAGCATCTCCATGTCGTACTGCGTGCGCTGGCGCAGCCGGTGAGACTCCAGCTGCTTGCCCTCAGACTCCAACTGCTCGCAGCGCTCGTTCAGCTCGCGACCGATCTCCGCAACGGCGGCCTCGATCGTGCCCTCCCTGACGTTGTAGTGGGTCGCCGGCCAGATCGCCACGTGCTCGAGGTCGTCGGCGATCAGCTCGCCGGTCAGTGGATCGAACTGCTGCAGGCGCTCGACCTCATCGCCGAACAGCGTCGCGCGGAAGGCCGTCTCGGCATATGCCGGGAAGACCTCGAGCGTCTCTCCCCGCACCCGAAAGCTGCCGCGCGAGAGCACCGTGTCGTTGCGCGTGTACTGGATCGAGACCAGTTTGCGCAGCAGCGCGTCGCGATCGATCACGTCCCCCCGGCGCAGGATCTGCATGTTCATCTCATACGTCTCGGGTGAGCCCAGGCCGTAGATGCAGGACACCGACGCCACCACGATCACGTCCCTGCGCGCGAACACCGCGGCCGTGGCCGCGTGGCGCAGCCGATCGACCTCCTGGTTGATCGCGGAGTCCTTCTCGATGTAGAGGTCGCGGCTGGGGACGTAGGCCTCGGGCTGGTAGTAGTCGTAGTAGGACACGAAGTACTCGACCGCGTTGTCCGGGAAGAACGTGCGGAACTCGTTGCACAGCTGCGCCGCAAGCGTCTTGTTGTGGGCGATCACCAGCGTCGGGCGCTGCACGGCCTCGATCACGCCCGCCATCGTCATCGTCTTGCCCGTGCCGGTCGCGCCGAGCAGCGTCTGGAAGCGTTCGCCCTGCTCCACGCCCGCGGCCAGCGATGCGATCGCCTTGGGCTGATCGGCGGTGGGGGTGAAGGCTGAGTCGAGGCGGAAGTCGGGCATCTGGCGGGCACCCCTACGGTAGCGACCCGGCCGGCACTGGAAAGCTAGTTCAGGCCCAGCTGCCGGGAATACTTGGCGCGGTATGCCGCCTGGGCGCTCAGCACGCGCTGCACGTATTCGCGGGTCTCCGGGAAGGGGATCGTTTCGGGGCTCAGCTGCGTGCCTTCGGCGCGTGCGCGGGCGACCCATTCGTCGACGTTGGTCAGGCCGCCGTTGTAGGCGGCCACGGCGAGCATCTCGTTGCCGTCGTAGTGATCGAGCAGGTAGCGCAGGTAGTAGCTGCCGTACGCCACGTTGATGTCCGGCTTGGCCAGGTCGCCTGCCGTGAAGCTCGTGCCCCCGGACAGGTGGGCCAGGTAGTAGGCGGTCCCCGGGAGGATCTGCATCAGGCCCTGCGCGCCCGCCGGGGAGGCCCGCGGGTCGAACTTCGTCTCGGCGTAGATCACCGCGGCGATCAGGGCCGGGTCGAGGTGCTTCTCGCTGGCCTGTTCGCGGATGATGCTGGCATCGCTCAGCGGGAGCGCGACGTTGCGCACGGCCTGGTGCACGACCGAGACGACCAGCCACAACAGCAGGCCCGTGACGGCCACGGCCGCGATCCTGGCAAGCGTTCGCCGACTCATCCTGCAAGCTTGTCAAGCACAGCCGACAGCGCGCGCCGGAGATCCTCCTCGCTGCCGTCGTTGTGCACGACGAACGTGGCCCGCCGCGCCTTCTCCTGCTGGGAGAGCTGGCGCTCGGTGCGCTCGTCCGCCAGCACATGGCCCCGCTCGGCGTCGCGCTCGCGGCGCACCCGCTCATCGGCGATCACCGCGATCGTGGCATCGTAGAGCTGCTCGAGGCCCGCCTCGAACAGGAGCGGCACCTCGACCACCGCCGCCCGCGGCGCCGGCCTGCGGGCGCGCACCCCCTCCAGCCAGCCGGCCACGCGCGCCCCGACCAGCGGCCACACCAGCGCCTCGAGCCAGGCCCGATCCTGCGGGCTCGCGAACGCGTGGGCGGCCACCGCCGCGCGGTCCACGACGTCGCCCGGCGCCACCTCTGGCCCCCAGCGCTCGATTACCGCCTCGCGCAGCTGCTCGCCGCCGTACAGCTCGTGCACGACCGCATCACTCGAGAGCACCGCCGCGCCGAGTCGCTCGAGCGCCGCCAGCGCCGTCGACTTGCCGGCCCCCATGCCCCCGGTCAGCCCGACGAAGGGCACCGCCGGCTCCACGATCTCGGCGCCGCTCGGGGCTCGTCAGTCCTGCTGCGGGGACTCGGCCGCCGGCTCGTCCGCCGCGGTCTCGCCCTGCGCCGCGGCATCCGCCACGACGGCCGCGCCGTCCTCGCCGGGCGCCGGCTCGGGAGCGGCCGGCGACGCGTCCGCCCGCGGCTCCTCGGCGACCGGCTCCGGTGCCCCCGAGGACTCGCCCGCGGGCTCCTCCACGGCCTCGACCACGTCGCTGGCCGCCACGGCCGCCGGCAGCTCGGCAACGGAAGCGCTCTCCCCCGCCTCGGGCGCCTGCGCAGCCTCGCTCACCTCGCTCGCCTGCCCGTCGCCGTCCTCAGCGGAGGCCGGCTGCGGTTCGGGCTCGCCCGGACGGGACACTGGCAGGATCTGATCCTCCACGCGCTTGGCCGACAGGGACAGGCGCCTGCGCTCGGAGTCGATCTCGAGGATCTTCACGCGAATCTCATCGCCCGGATGGACGATCTCACGCGGGCTCTCGACGTGGTGGGGCGCGAGCTCGGAGATGTGCACGAGGCCCTCGACGCCGTCGAGGATCTCAACGAACGCCCCGAACGTGACCACCTTGGTGACCTTGCCCGCGAGCTCGTCGCCGACGCTGTAGGTGTCGACGATCCGCTGCCACGGGTCCTCCTGGGTCTGCTTGAGACCCAGCGAGATGCGCTGGCGGTCGCGGTCGATGTCGAGCACCTTGACCTTGACGGTGTCGCCGATCGCAAGGATCTCGCTCGGGTGGTTGACATGCGACCACGACAGCTCGGAGATGTGGATCAGGCCATCGATGCCGTCGAGGTCGACAAACGCGCCGAAGTCGACGATGTTGGAGATCTGACCCTCGACGACGAGCCCGGGCTGCAGGCGGTCCAGGATCTGCTGGCGAACCTCCTTGCGCTCCTCCTCGAGCACCGCCCGCCGCGACAGCACGACGTTGTTGCGCGAGCGGTTGAGCTCGATCACCTTGGTCTCGATCTTCGTGCCCATGTATTCGTCGAGGTTGGGCACGCGCCGGATGTCCACGAGGGACGCCGGCAGGAAGCCGCGCACGCCCAGGTCGATGATCAGCCCGCCCTTGACCACCTCGATGACCGAGCCCTCCACCGGCTCGCCGGACTCGGCCGCGGTTTCGATGCGCCGCCATGCCTTCTCGAAGCGCGCGCGCTTCTTGGACATGATCAGCCGGCCGTCCTGATCCTCCTTGGTGAGGACGATCGCGTCGACCTCCTCGCCGAGATGGACCTCGTCGCTCGGATCGACGGCCTTGCGGATCGACAGCTCGCCCGCCGGGATGACGCCCTCGGACTTGTAGCCGATGTCGACCAGGACCTCGTCCTTGTCGATTCGCACGACGTGGCCGGTCACGACCTCGCCCTCCTCGATCGGACGGAAGGTCGCGTCGTAGTTGGGCACGATCTGCCCGTCGAGTTCGAGCAACAGCCCGTTTGACCCCTCGACCACGCGAGCCTGGGGATTCTCCATCACCGTTTGCACCCGCCGAAGCGTAGCGCAGCCGTATCATTGCGGGGCAGATGCCTGTTCGAGCGACCACGCGGGGCTCGCAGCGCACCCCCCTGGAGTGCGACTGCGACGTGCTCGTGTGCGGGGCGAGCTTCGCCGGGTTGGCCGTCGCGCGCGAGCTCGCCGGGTCGGGCGCGCGCGTGCTGGTGGTCGACCGCTACGAGATCGGCGAGCGCCAGACCTCCGCCTGCGCGATACCCACGAGCTGGCTCACGGCGCTGGATCTGATGGACTCCCATCGCCAGAGCTTCGACGAGATGGTCATCCACACGCCGTTCCACAGCTCCCGCTGGTCGCTGCCCTGGTCCTACTCGACGTTCGACTACCGCGAGCTGTGCGCGCTGCTGTGGGGCCAGGCCGCCGGGGGCGACGTCGAATTCGAGACGGCCACCGTCACCGGCCGCGACGGCCTGGCCGTGCAGACCGACCGCGGCGAGCTGCGCGCGCCGCTGATCGTGGACGCGCTCGGCTGGCGGCGGGTGCTCTCCAGTGGCCTGATCCAGCCGCCCGAAGCGCGCCTGTCGCGGGGTCTCGAGGTCCACCCGCCGGGCCGCGGCGGGCAGATGGAGATGTGGTTCAACGCCGAATATGTTCGTGCCGGCTACTCATGGTGCTTCCCCGCCGGCGATGAGCTGCGCGTGGGCGTGGGCTCCTTCTGGCCCTCCCATCACGTCAGGGAGCCGACCGTGCGGCTCGCCGGCGACCTTGACCTGCCGGCGCGCGACTTCCAGGGCAACTGGATACCCCACCAGCTGCGCAGCGCCGTCGAGGATCGCGTGTTCTTCGCCGGCGACTCGGCCGGGCACTGTCTGCCGCTCACCGCCGAGGGCATCCGCACGGCCCTGTACTTCGGCCTGGCGTGCGGACGGGAGCTGCGCGCCGTGCTCGATGGCGTCCGCGGGCGCGAGCAGGCGTTGCTGCGCTACGGCGCCTTCTCCGATGCCCACGCCCGCAAATATCGCTGGCTGCTCGGCGCGCAGCGGGCCGTCGGGCAGATGACGCCGAGCCGGGCCGTCACCGCGGTCGTGCGCTGCCTCGAGAACCGCCCGCTCTCTGCATGGATCTTCCGGCACTACCTCGCGATCGCGCCGCCGTCGTTTGTCGAGAGCGGACCCCGGCGCGGCTCGCGCGCTGCGCCGGCGACGGCTAACGTGTGAGCGCCGGCGGCCTCGCGCATTCGGCCAGGGCCGCCGCGAGCCGCCGCACGCCCTCCTCGATCGCCGGCTCGGTGAGGTTGGCGTAGCCGAGCACGAGGGCGTCGTGCACCGGCCTGACCTCCATGTAGGCGTAGCCGAGCGGGTAGACGCCCACGGAGCGACGCGCGGCGGCCCGCGCCAGCTCGCCGCCGTCCACCGACCCGGCCAGGCGGACGACCGCGTGCAGGCCGGCCGCAACGCCCGTCACGGCCGCGCCTGGAAGATGACGCGCGACCGCCTCGACGAGCGCGTCGCGTCGCAGCCGGTAGCGACGGCGCGCCTGGCGCAGGTGACGATCGTAGGCGCCGGTCTCGATCAGTCGCGCGAGCGCCAGCTGGTCGATCGTCGGGCAGCCGTGGTCGGCCAGCGCCTTCTGCGCGACGACCGCGTCGATCAGGCGCGGGGGGAGCACCAGCCAGCCCAGGCGCAGGGCCGGAGCCAGCGTCTTGCTGACGGTGCCCATGTACACCACGCGGTCCGGCGCCAGCCCCTGCATGGCGCCGAGCGGGGCGCGGTCATAGCGGTACTCCGCGTCGTAGTCGTCCTCGATCACCAGCCCGCCCGTGGCGCCGGCCCAGGCCAACAGCGCAGCCCTGCGCGACGGCGCGAGCGCGACTCCGTGCGGCGACTGGTGGGCGGGTGTGACGAGCACCGCATCGAGCGGCGGCGACGCCAGCGCCGGCCCCGTCAGCTCGTGCACGCGTGCGCCCAGCTCGTCGACCGCCAGCGCCACCAGCGAGGCTCCGTGCGCTTCGAGGATCGCCCGGTGCGCCGGCAGCCCGGGATCCTCGACCGCCATGCGAGCAGCCCCGAGGGCGCGCGCGAGCAGGACGAAGCCCTGCGCCGCGCCGGCGCAGACGACGATCGACTCGGGGTCTGCGGCCACCCCGCGGACGCGGCGCAGGTGTCCCGCCAGCGCCCGCCGCAGCTCCGGCGCGCCACGCGCGTCGGGATATCCCAGGGCCCGATCCGGCGCGTCGCGCAGCGTTTCGCGGAGCGCGCGGAGCCAGGCTCGACGCGGGAACGTGGCCAGGTCGGGATAGCCCGGGAAGAAGTCGAATGCCGGCAGGCGCGGCTGCGGCTCGACCGCCGGCGCCTCGGCCGCCCCCGCGGCATCGGCCACGAACGTCCCGGCTCCACGGCGGGTCAGCAGGTAGCCCTCCGCGATCAGCTGGGCGTAGGCGTCCACCACGAGCCGGCGGGAGACGCCGAGGTCGGCCGCCAGCGCGCGGGTCGCGGGCAGGCGCGCGTGGGCCGGCAGGCGTCCCGAGCGCACGGCCTCGCGCAGCGCGTCCTCGAGCTGTGCCCGTAGCGGCCTGCGTGCGCCACGGTCCAGCTCCACGAGGAGCTCCGGGCCGGAATTGGTACCCATTTTCTGCGTCACAGTGGTACTTTACGGTGGACCAAAGGAACCATATCGTGCGGCCCATGGCCGTGCAGAGCGCAACCGGAAAGGCCGCCGTGTCGGGCACGGCGCTGCCCGCCGGATCGGTGACCGTCGGGCTCTACGCGTTCGCGCTGGTGGAGCTGGCGCTGGCCGCCTTCGGAGCGGTCGCCCCGCACGCCTTCTATCGCGCGATCGGCCCATTCGGCGCGTTCAACGCCCATTACATCCGCGACGTCGCGAGCTTCGAGGCGGCCCTCGGCGCCGCGCTGCTGGTGGCGGTGCGCCGCCGCACCTGGCGAGTGCCGGTGCTCGCGCTGGCCACGTTCCAGTTCGCCCTGCACAGCCTCAACCACCTGCTCGACATCGGCAAGGCCCACCCGGCGTGGACGGGCTACTTCGACTTCTTCACGCTGGCGGCCGCGACGGTGATGCTGGCGTGGCTGTGGCGCGCGGCGAGTCTCGAAACCGAAGGGAGCATGACATGAGCAGAATCGAAGGTGTCCCCGCAGCCCGCGCCAACCCGCTCGTGCGCATCATCTACCGCGTGGCCCGCCGTGAGGTGGGCCGCATGACCGGCCGGCCCGATCTGCCGAGCGACATCGCCGTGCGCGCCCACCGGCCGTCGCTGCTGGTCGGCTACGGCGTGCTCGAGCAGACCGCCGCATACAAGCCGCGCGTGCAGCGGCACCTGCGCGCGCTCGTACAGCTGAAGTCCGCCGTGATGCAGGGATGCGAGGCCTGCCAGGACATCGGCTCCCATCACGCTCTCGCCGCGGGAGTGGGCGAGGAGCAGCTGATCGACCTGTACCGCTACCGCGAGAGCGGGCACTTCGATGAGACCGAGCGCCTCGTGCTCGACCTCGCGGTCGGCATGACGCTCACCCCGGTCCAGGTCGGCGATGAGCTGTTCGCCGCCCTGCACGCGCGCTTCGACGACGCTCAGCTGGTGGAGCTGGTGAACCTGATCGCCCTGGAGAACCTGCGCTCGCGCTTCAACGCGGCCGTCGGGCTCGGATCGATGGGCTTCAACGAGGGCGCCGTCTGCGCTCGGATGGAGCGCTCGCCCGCCGGCGCGAACGAGGATGCGGATGTGGAGGCGACGCAGGCGAGCGCCGGCGTGCCGCAGCGCGCAGCATGAGAGTCCTCCTTGCGGGCGCCACGGGCGTGATCGGGCGCCGGCTGCTGCCGTTGCTGCTCGTCGAAGGGCACCACGTCACCGCCACCACGCGGTCGCCCGCGAAGCTGGAAGCGCTGCGGGCGGCGGGCGCCGAGGCGGTGGCCGTCGACGCACTGGATGCCGATGCGATGCGCGCGGCGACTGTCGGCGCGCGACCCGACGCGATCATCGACCAGCTGACCTCGCTGCCCGCGCGGATCGACCCGCGCAAGATCGAGCGGGACTTCACGCTCAACGACCGCCTGCGCAGCGAGGGCACCCGCATCCTGGTGGAGGCCGCCCGGGCCGCGGGCAGTCCGCGCGTCGTCGCTCAGAGCATCGCCTTCTCATACGCGCCCGGGCCGGCGGGCACGCTGCACCGCGAGCAGGACCGGCTGCTCGCGCCCGCGGATGCGCCCAAGCCCTATCGGCGCTCCGCCGGAGCCGTCCAGGACCTCGAGCGTGCGGTCCTCGAGGCCGACGGCGTGGTGCTGCGCTACGGCTACTTCTACGGCGCCGGCAGTGCCATATCGCGCACGGGCTCGATCGGCCAGGACCTCGCGCGCAGGCGCCTGCCGATCGTCGGTCGCGGCCAGGGCGTGTGGTCGTTCATCCATGTCGAGGACGCTGCGCGGGCGACGGTGGCGGCGCTGGCAGCCGGCAGTGGCCCCTACAACATCGTCGACGACGAGCCGGCCCCGGTATCGATCTGGCTACCGGTGCTCGCCGAGGCCCTCGGGGCTCCGCGCCCGCTGCGTGTGCCCGTCCCGATCGCGCGCGTGCTGGCAGGCAGCTACGGCGTCGCGAGCATGACGCGGGCCCAGGGGGCCTCGAACGAGCTCGCCCGGCGCGAGCTGGGGTGGACGCCGCGGTATTCGAGCTGGCGCGAGGGCTTTCGCGAAGCGCTCGGCTAGAGCCGGCTCAGCGCCGCACCACCAGCACGACGCCCGCCAACAGCAGCACGAGCCCGATCACCCGCGGGGCGGCGATCGGCTGCCTGGCGATCCCGAGCAGGCCGAAGCGATCGATCGCGACGGCGATCGCGAGCTGGCCGGCCACGACGATCGCCGTGAGACCGCTGGCGCCGAGGGTGCGGACCGTCAGCAGGGCGACCGTCACATAGAAGGCGCCCAGCAGACCGCCGATCAGCGCCCACCAGGGCGCCTTGCCGGCGTCGGCGATGCCGCTGAGGCCACCGCTCGAGACGGCGGCGATCGCGACCAGCGCAAGCGTGCCGACGAGGAACGACACCGTCGCCGCCTGCAGGCTCCCGATCTGGCGCGCGAGGCGGGCGTTGATCGGAGCCTGCATGCCGACGAAGCATCCGGCGGCGAGGGCCAGCACCACGGCCAGCCCGCGACTCACTTGGCCTCCAGCCAGGTGCGACCCTCGCCGATGTCGACCGCCATCGGCGGCTCGCGCCCCTCCCACACCCCGACCATCTCCCGCTCGATCAGCTCGCGCGCGGCCGCGGCCTCGCCCGGCGGTCCTTCGAACAGCAGCTCGTCGTGGATGGTCAGCAGCAGGCGCGTGTCCAGGTCGGACTCGGCGAGAGCACGGTGGCAGCGGACCATCGCGAGCTTGATGATGTCGGCGGCGCTGCCCTGGATCACCGTGTTCACCGCCAGGCGCTCGCCGAGCGTGCGCACCTGATAGTTGCGGGCCCGCAGCTCGGGGATCTGCCGGCGCCTGCCCCACAGCGTCTTGACGTAGCCGTCCTGCTTGGCCCGCTCGACCGTCTCGGACATGAACTCGGCCACGCGCGGGAAGCGCTCGAGATAGGCATCGATGAACTCCTTGGCCTCCTCGCGAGGAATGTTCAGGCGGTCGGCCAGGCCGTAGTCGGAGAGCCCGTAGACGATCCCGTAGTTGATCATCTTGGCCTTGGAGCGCATGCCCGGGTCGATCTCGGACGGGTCCGCGCCGAACACGTGGGACGCTGTGGCGGTGTGCACGTCCTCGCCGCGGGCGAAGATCTCCATCAGGGTGTCCTCGCCGGCGGCGTGCGCGAGCACGCGCAGCTCGATCTGCGAGTAGTCGGCGGAGATCAGCACGTTGTCCTCCTCCGCCTCGAAGCAGCCGCGGATCTCGCGGCCCAGAGGGGTGCGGACGGGGACGTTCTGCATGTTCGGGTCGGTGCTCGCGAGCCGGCCCGTCTGGGCGCCGGCCTGAAGGAACGTGGTGTGGATCCGCGAGCGCTCGTCGACCACCTGGGGGAGCACGTCGAGGTAGGTCTTGGCGAGCGTGGAGAGCTCGCGCCAGCGCTCGATCTTCGGCACGATCTCGTGCTCTGAGCGGATCGCCTGAAGGACGCGCGCGTCGGTCGAGAAGCCGGTCTTGCCGCGGCGCTTGCGCGACAGGCCGAGCTTCTCGAACAGGATCTCCCCCAGCTGCTGCGGAGAGGAGATCAGGAACTCCTCGCCGGCCAGCGCGAATATCTCCTGTTCGAGCGCAGCGAGCTCCTCGCGCACGCGGCCGGTGATCTCCGCCAGGCTCTCCAGGTTGAGCCGCACACCGGCGAGCTCCATCTCGCGCAGGACCGCGACAAGCGGCAGCTCGATGTCGCGCATCACCTCCCGCAGGCCGCGCTCTGCGATCTGCTCGCGCTGCCATTCCGCGAGCGCACCGAGCATCACCGCGTCGCCCGCGAGGGGATCCTCGGTGTCGGCCGCGAGGCCACGCTCCTCGCACAGCTCTGCGAACGGG
>Ga0209040_10004190_pt1 | contig 10937 bp, 9 predicted proteins | sample BogFormECP12_OM3_FD_188240 | JGI IMG/M metagenome (GOLD analysis project Ga0209040, IMG submission 188240) | Bog forest soil microbial communities from Calvert Island, British Columbia, Canada - ECP12_OM3 (SPAdes) (version 2) | ecosystem: Environmental > Aquatic > Freshwater > Wetlands > Bog ... | reverse complement strand
GGACTCGGCCAGGGTGTAGGGGAAGGTGACGTAGGGGTGCCGGGTCGTGATCTGGATCGACAGGGGCCCGCTCTGGCGGTAGCTGGCGATGACGGGCTTGAGGGCGATGCCGGTGAGCGCCGAGGTGTAGACGGCGTCGATGTTCTGCAGCAGCGCCGCCCCGTCGAGCGGTGTGCCGTCGTGGAACGTGATCCCCGGGCGCGCCGTGACGGTCCACACGGTGTAGTCGGCGTTGGCGATGACCGACTGGGCCAGGTACGGCACCACGTCGCCCCGGGCGGTCACCACCATGAGCGGGTCGAACACCGTGCGGGCGTACATGAAGCCGGTGTTGTCGAAGCGTCCGGTGGCCGGGTTGAAGCCCTGCTCCTCGGCGTTGACCCCGATGTTCAGGCTGCCGCCGGGCCGTGGGCGGCCGATCCCGACCCCGTTGCGGCCGGGCCCGTTGCTCAGGACGGCGTCGGCGCCCCCCTCCCCCGAGGCCTGGGCCCCGAGGACCAGGCCCCCAGCCAGCGCGGCCCCACCGATTAGGAACGACCGTCGGTCGATGTGCGGTGCCATCCCAACCCCTTTTGCCGTGGACGCTGCCGGCCGGGTCCCCGGCCCGTCGCTGCCCTCAGGCCCGGCACGTCCCAACCACACCGCTTGGCGCCCCCGGGCGCCGGTGCGCCCGCCAGCCTCGCAGGTCGCCGCCCGCAACGCTGGGCGGTTCGGCCCCCCGTGATGGACGAACGTATGTTCGCTATACTGCGGGGCAGTGGCGCCCGACCCCCGCCAACCGCTGCGATGGAAGCTGGCCGACCAGGACGGCCCCGTTGCGCTCTTCCCGGACGAGACGGCGCTGGAGCGCCACGTCGGGACGGGGGAGTACCGCGGGCTGGAGTTCCTCCACGTCAACGCCCGCAGCATCATCAACACCGTCCCGGCATCGTCGGGGATGCCGTTCCGCCACACGATCAACGCCTACCGCGGGTGCTCGCACGCCTGCTCCTACTGTTTCGCCCGCCCGACGCACGACTACCTCGGTCTGGGCGTCGGCGAGGACTTCGAGACCAAGATCGTGGTGAAGGTTAACGCGGTCGAGCGGCTGCGGGCCGAGCTGCGATCGTCGCGTTGGGGGGGCGAGCACATCGCCATGGGCACCAACACCGACCCTTACCAGGCGGCCGAAGGCAAGTACCACCTCACCGGGGGGATCATCGGGGTCCTGAGCGAGGCCCGCAACCCGTTCAGCATCCTGACCAAGTCCACCCTGGTACTGCGAGACCTGAAGGCCCTGACCGTCGCCGCCGGCCGGACGGCCGTCCATCTGAACGTCTCGATCGGCACCCTGGACCGTGACGTCTGGCGGTTGACCGAGCCGGGCACGCCACCGCCCGACAAGCGGGTCGAGGCGGTCCGCCGGCTCAACGAGGCGGGGATCCCGTGCGGGGTGCTAGTGGCCCCGGTGCTCCCCGGGCTGTCGGACGCCGACGACCAGGTCCGCCAGGTCGCCGAGGCCTGCCGGGACGCCGGGGCAATCTCGATCTCGGCCGTCGCCCTGCACCTGCGCCCGGGGGTCCGCGAGCACTTCATGGGCTGGCTGGGCCGGAACCGACCCGACTTGGTCCCGCTCTACGAGAAGCGCTTCGGTCGCCGCGCGTACCAACCCAAGGCCGACCAGGCCCGCCTCTCGGCGCTGGTGGCGAGCGTCACCAGGGGCTCGGGCGCAGCGGCGGTGGCCCGTCGGGCCCGGCCGGGACCGAGAATCACCACAACCGGGCACCCCGACACCCGGCCGGGGGGCACCGACGACGACCGGGGCGACGGTCCCGAGTCGGCCATGGCACGCCACCCGGCCGGCGCCCACCGGCGCCAGTCCGAGCAGCTCCGGCTCCTCTGAACGCCACTGGTAGCGTGCTGGTCGTCCCACGTCGGGCCGGTGGCCGGTGCCGAAGGGAGACCCGATGGCGACACGAGCCGAGGCACCACTGCTCGCCGGCCTCCCGCCGTGGGCCGGCCCGGCGGCGGTCGCCGCCGCAGCCCTGGGGGTGTGCGCCACCGCCGCCGTGCTCGACCCCTACCGGGGCCAGACCCCGCCCTGCCCCTTCCACGAGCTGACCGGGCTGTGGTGCCCGATCTGCGGCTCGTCCCGGGCCCTGCACTCGCTTTTCCACGGCGACCTCGGGGCCGCCTTCGGGCGCAATCCCCTGCTCATGGTCGTGCTCCCGCTGCTCGTCTGGGCCTGGTCCGCCTGGACGCTCGACACCGTCGGCGGCCCCCGCATCTGGCGGGTCCCCGCGAGGCGCTGGGTGCTGGTGGCGTCCGTGCTCGTCACCGCCGCCTTCTGGGTCGCCCGGAACCTCCCGGTCCACGCCCTGCACGTCCTCGGCCCCTGACCGGCACGACGCGGACCCCCCTTGCGCTAGACCCGGAGCGATGAGCACAGCTCCCGCCAGCGGGCGGCGCCACGCGCCCGACTGGATCATCCTGGCCATCGCCTGCGTGGCCCAGTTCATGGTGGTCCTCGACGTCTCGGTCGTGAACGTGGCCCTACCCTCCATCGGGCGGGACCTCCGCTACAGCGCCACCGGCCTGCAGTGGGTGGTCAATGCCTACGTCCTGACCTTCGCCGGCTTCCTGCTGCTCGGGGGACGCGCCGCCGACATCTTCGGTCGCCGGCGGGTCTACCTGTTCGGCATGGCCCTGTTCGTCGGGGCCAGCCTGCTCGGCGGCCTGGCCCAGAACGCGGCGTGGCTCACCGCCGCCCGGGCGGCCCAGGGCATCGGCGGCGCCTTTCTCTCCCCGGCGACGCTGACCATCATCGTCACCACCTTCAGCGGCAGCCGGCTGCCCAAGGCCCTGGGGGCGTGGAGCGCCGTGGCCGGTGCGGGTGGCGCGGTGGGTTCGATCCTGGGCGGCATCCTGGTGGCCGAGCTCAGCTGGCGCTGGGTGCTCTTCATCAACGTGCCCATCGGTGCGGCGGCCATGCTCGCCGCCCTCGCCTACCTCCCCGAGCTCCGGCGCACCGGGGCCCGGCCCCGTCTCGACGTGGCCGGGGCGATCACCGCCACCGCCGGGTTGGCGACCCTCGCCTACGCCATCGTGAGCACCGACGTCTACCCGTGGGGCTCGACCCGGACCCTGGTCACCCTGGCCGTCGCCGCCGTGCTGCTCGGCGTGTTCCTCTACCTCGAGTTGCGGGTGGCGACCGAGCCCCTGGTCCCCCTGCGCCTGTTCGGGTCCCGCTCGGTCTCGGGGTCCAACATCGTCATGTTCCTGGTGGGGGCGGCATTCTTCTCCATGTGGTACTTCCTGTCGCTCTACATGCAGAACGTGCTCGGGTTCAGCGCCCTGCGGACCGGGATGGCCTTCGTGCCGATGGCCCTGGCCATCATCGTGGGCGCCCAGACGAGCTCGCGGCTCTTGATGCGCACCGGCGTCCGTCCCCTGCTGTTCGTGGGCACCCTGCTGGCGACCGCCGGCTTCTTCTGGCTCTCCCAGATCCAGGCGTCCAGCAGCTACTGGAGCGCCGTGTTCGGTCCGGGCACGGCCATCGCCCTCGCCCTGGGGCTGCTCTTCACCCCGCTGGCCCATGCGGCGACGGCGGGCGTGGACCCCGCCGAGGCCGGGCTGGCCTCGGGCGTGCTCAACACGTCGCGCCAGGTGGGCGGCTCGCTCGGACTGGCCGTCCTGGCCACCGTGGCCACCGCCAGCACGAAGGCCGTGCTCTCCTCCCACGCTGCGGCGTCACTCGACGCGGCCCTCGCCCACGGCTACGCGCGGGCCTTCACGGTGGCCGCCTCGATCACCTCCGCCGCCTTCGTCGCCGCTTTCATCGTGCCCAAGCTGGGGCGGCAGCCCGACGAGGCCACCGACCGGCTACCGGGCCCCTCGCTCGGGGCCGAGCCGGCGTGAGTGGGACCGTGCCGGACCAGGGCGAGGAACCCGGACCCCTGGAGGTGCGCGGCGGCACCCTTGAGGCGTCGGCCCTGCTCAATCGGCTCCCCGGGGTCGCGGCCTGGGACCTGACGGTCACCGAGGCCCGCCAGCTGACGCCGGCCATGCGCCGCGTCCGGGTCACCGCCCCCGGTCTCGCCGACCTCGGGCACCAGCCGGGCCAGGACCTCATGCTGGCCGTGCCCGACGCCGCGGGCGCGGTCTTCCGCCGCCGCTACACCGTCGCCCGGCTCGACCCCGCGACCGGCGCCGTGGACCTCGAGATGGTGGTGCACGGCGAGGGCCCCGGGGCGCACTGGGCCTCCACCGTCGGCCCCGGCGACCGGCTCGACGCCCTCGGCCCCCGGGGCAAGGTGACCCTCGACCCCGACGCGGCGACCCACCTCTTCTTCGCCGACGAGTCGGGCATCCCGGCCACCTTCGCCATGCTGGCCGCCCTCGGTCCGGGCGCCCGGGCCGCCGCCTTCCTCGAGGTCGCCGGGCCCGAGGAGCGGCGCGAACCGGCGGTGCCGGACGGGGCGACGGTCGAGCTGACCTGGCTCGAGCGGGGCGGTGACCCGCCGGGGACGAGCGGGGTCCTGGCCGAAGCGGCGACCGGGGCGGAGCTGCCCGGGGGCCGGTGCCACGCGTACGTGGCAGCCGAGCTGCGGGTGGTCGCCGCCGCCCGGGCGGCCCTCGCCGGACGGGGCCTCACCCCCGAGCAGCTCTCGGCCAAGCCCTACTGGCGGCTGGGCGTGGCCAACGCCGCCCACGGGGAACCGGCACGCGACTGACGTCGCCGGGTCCGGAGCCGCCGGGCGCCCGGCGGCACCAGGCGCATCAGACGACCAGGACCACCGGCACGATCATGGGGCGCCGTCGGGTCCGGTCCCCGACCAGGCGCCCGAGCGCCTTTCGGGCGTGGCGGCTCAGGACCTCCACGTCGTGGGCCCCGTCCGCCATGGCCTGGGTGAGCGCGTCGGCCACCACCTGGCTGGCCTCACCAAGGAGTGCCTCGGCCTCCGGGGCGTGCACCCATCCCCGGGTGGCGATCTGGGGCATCCCGCTCAACCTGCGGTTGTGGAGGTCGACGGTGGCCACCACCATCACGACCCCCTCCTCGGCCAGCATCTGGCGGTCCCGCAGCACGCCGTGGCTGACGTCACCCACCGTGCCGTCCACATAGACATAGCCGGCCGGGACCGTGCCGTCGCGCCGGAGTCCCTGCTGGTCGAGGCGCACCGCGTCGCCGTCCTCGCACAAGATGACCTGGTCGGGCCGGATGCCCATCGAGACCGCGAGTTGCGCGTGGTGGACCATGTGGCGGTACTCGCCGTGGACCGGCACGAAGGCGTCCGGCTTGGCCACCGACATCAGCGTCTCCAGCTCACCCTGGCGGGCGTGACCGCTCACGTGGACGGCCTCCACCCCCGAGTGGACGACCTCGGCCCCCCGGCGGTGGAGGTCGTCGATGACCCGGCCCACCGACCACTCGTTGCCCGGGATCGGGTGGGCGCTGATCACCACGACGTCGTCGTCCTCGATCCGGAGCCACTTGTTGTCGCCGGTGGCCATCAGCGACAGCGCCGACATCGGCTCGCCCTGGGACCCCGTCGAGATGACGCACACCTCGCCCGGGGGTAACGAGTCGATGTCCTCGATGTCGATCAGGACCCCGTCGGGGATCTCGAACAGCCCCAGCCGGAGGCCCAGGTCGACGTTCTTGGCCATCGAGCGGCCGAGCGTCGCCACCCGGCGCCCGCTGGCCACCGCCGCGTCGACCACCTGCTGGATCCGGTGGATGTGACTGGCAAAGCAGGCGACGATGATGCGCCGGCCGGGCCGGGCGGCTAAGACCCGCCGCATGGTCACCCCGACCGTCGACTCCGAGGCGGTGAAGCCCGGCTCCTCGGCGTTGGTCGAGTCCGAGAGGAGCAGCCTGATCCCGGGGCCCGACGCCAGCGCGCCGATGCGGGCCAGGTCGGTGCGCCGTCCGTCCACCGGTTGGAGGTCGATCTTGAAGTCGCCCGAGTGGAGGATGATCCCCTGGGGCGTGTGGAAGGCGAGGGCGAAGGCGTTCGGCACCGAGTGGGTGACCGGGATAAACTCGACGTCACAGGGACCGATGCGGCGGCGCTCCCCGTCGGCCACGGAGATGTACTCGGTGCGGTCCGACAGCCCGGCCTCGTCGATCCGGTTGCGGGCCAGCCCGACCGTGAGCTCGGAGCCGTAGATGGGCACCGAGAGGTCCCGGAGCAAGAAGGCGAGCCCTCCCGTGTGGTCCTCGTGACCGTGGGTGAGGACGACGGCGTCCACCCGGCCGGCGTTCTCGTGCAGATAGGTGAAGTCCGGCAGGACCAGGTCGACGCCGGGCATGTCGGGGTCCGGGAACATGATCCCGCAGTCGAGGACCAGGATCCGCCCGTCGACCTCGATGCATGCGCAGTTCCGCCCGATCTCGCCCAGGCCGCCGAGGAAGGTGATCCGCACCGGCTTGGCCCCGCTCGGTCGGACCGCGGTGGTGGGCCCGGACCGCTCCGGTGACGGGGCGGGACCCTTCCCCCCGCCCTTGGCTCGGCCGGCACGCTTGGCGTCACCGGCGTCGGGACCCTGGGCCTTGGGGCTCGCCGCTTTCGAACGTTGAGCATTGGGGCTCGCCGTTTTCGAACCTTGGGCTCTCGAACCCTGGGCCCTGGGACCGGTCTGCTTGGATCGGCCGGCCGGTGCGCCCCCGCCCTTGCCGGACGCCGGGTCGGCGCCCCTGGCGCGGTCGGGCTTGCGGTTCCGCCTGCCCTGGTCAGGCAAGCGAGCCGCCGTCGCTCGTCCGCCCGAGCCGGGTGAGGATGCGGCGGACCTCGCCGTCGAGCTCGGGCGGGGCGGCGCCCATGGGCAGCCGGCACTGCCCGACGCGCAGGCCCTGGGCACGACAGGCGGCCTTGGCCGGGAGCGGGTTGGGGAACTCGTCGGTCGACTCGAACGCGTAAGACTCGATCAGCCGCGCGTTGGCGTGCCGGGCACCTTCGACGTCGCCCTTCGCGTAGGCCGCGATCATCTCGCCCATCTCCCGGCCCACCCAGTGCGCGGCGACGCTCACCACGCCGACGGCACCGACGGCCATGAGGGAAAGGGCCAGGGCGTCGTCACCGCTGTAGAGCTCGAACGAGGGGGGCGTCTGGGTGAGCAGCCGGGCGGCCCCGGCCGGGTCGCCGGTGGAGTCCTTGACGGCCACGACGTTGGCCACGTCAGCGGTGAGCCGGGCCATGGTGTCGCACGAGATCCGACGGCCCGTGCGCACCGGGATGTCGTAGAGCACGACGGGCAGCGACGTCGACTCGGCCACCGCCCGGAAGTGGCCGTAGAGGCCGTCCTGGGACGGGCGGCTGTAGTAGGGGGTCACGACCAGGGCGGCGTCGGCACCGGCCTCGGCCGCCGCCTTGGTCAGGCGGATGGAGTGCGCGGTGTCGTTGGTGCCGCTCCCGGCGATGACCGGCACGGTGACCGCCTCGGCCACCGCCCGCCAGAGATCCACCCGCTCGGCGTCGGCGAGGACCGGCCCCTCGCCGGTGGTGCCGGCGACGACTAGCCCGTCGCTCCCGTTGTCGACCAGCCACCGGGCCAGTGTGGTGGCGGCGTCGAGATCCAGCGCGCCGTCGGCGTCGAACGGTGTGACCATCGCCGTCACAACGGCGCCGAACCTGGGTGGCTGGTCGCGCCGGGTCATCGACCGTACGTTACCAGCAGGTCCGTCCCCACCCCGTGGGCAGGGACGTTCGCGCGCGGTGGTCGCAGGCAGGCCGGCCGGCCTAGACCACCTGGCGCTCGGCCGGGGAACCGTCGGCGAACGCGTCGGCGTCCTGGGTCGTGTCCTCGAGGTCCTCGAAGGCGATGGCGCCCATTTCGGTGAACTTCTCGCGCAGCCAACCGTCGGCCGCGTCGAGCAGGCCCAGCTTCTTCAGGTTCGGGACGATCTTGGAGAAGAGCAGGATCTGGAAGTCGTCGCGCTCGGGCGCCTGGGAGACGATCTTGAGCACGTCGGCCTGGGGGACCTCCAGGCGCTCCCACATCTCCTGCATCAGCATGCGGTCCTTCATCCGGATCGCCGCCTCGAACGCGAACTCCTGGCGCTCGCGCAGCTCGGAGGCCGACAGCTCGGCGTAGTACTCCTTGAGGCTCAGCACCCCGAAGGCGACGTGGCGCGCCTCGTCGGCCATCACGTACCGCAGCATCTTCTTCAGCAGGGGCTCGGTCGTCATGGAGTGGATGAAGCCGAACGCGGCGAGGGCCAGGCCCTCCACCATGATCTGCATGCCCAAGTAGGTCATGTCCCAGCGCGAGTCGCTGATGATCTCGTCCAGCAGCAGGCCCAGGTGGCCGTTGAGGGGGTAGTGGCCCGACAGTTTCTCGTCCAGGTACTTGGCGAAGACCTCCACGTGCCGGGCCTCGTCCATCACCTGGGTGGCCGCGTAGTACTTGGCGTCGATCCACGGCACCGTCTCGACGATCTTGGCGGTGCAGAGGAGCGCGCCCTGCTCGCCGTGCATGAACTGGGACAGCAGCCAGTTCTGGTTCTCGATGCCGAACCGGAGCCAGTCGCCGTCGTCCCACTTCTCGAGCGCCGTGCCCGTGTAGTCGGTGTTCGCCCAGCGCATGGCGTCGTTGTTGGCCTCGGCGTTGGCCATCACGACCCGCTCCTGGTCGACCTCGGTGTCCCATGGCAGGTCGGTCTGCCCGTTCCACTGGGCGTTCTTGGCCTTCTCGTAGAGCTTCTCGAGCTGGGGCCGCCTCCCCTTCTCGTAGTCCCACGTGAACTCGGCGGCACAGTTGTCGGTGACCAGGTGGCGACCGTCGGACTCCTGGTGGCCGACCACCGCCAGCACCGCCTCGTAGTCGTTGATGTCGGCGCGGCCGATCAGGTCGGCGTTGCCTCGCATCTGGTCCCGCTGGTTGTCAACGGCGGTCATGGCGTTCGGAGCCCCCTTGCGCTTTCCTTCGGCGGTCGTGGTTCGGGTCTGCTGGGTTCGTGGCCGGTGGTCGGAGTCGTGGTGGCCCGGTGCCTCGGTCCCCCGCGTTCGCCCGGAGGGCCTGGATGCCCGGGATCACGAAGGTGCCGACGAGGTGGCGGGCATCGTCGGGGTGGGCGAGGTCGCATCCCGCCGAGGGGGAGGAGAGATAGGAGACCACGATGCGCACCGCCCACTCGGCGGCCCGGAGGGCCTGGTCCGGGTCGAGCCAGCGGCCGAAGAACGGGGCGGTAAAGGCGCTCGCCGCCAGGAGGGCCCGGTCCATCTCGGCAAAGGCCAGCTGCGGGAGGATCACGTCGGGCTCGTGCTCGAGCAGGTAGCCCAGGGCGCCGTGCGACGAGAGGCGGCGGGCCGCGTCGACGATCCCGGCGACCAGCACGTCCTCGAGGTCGTTGGCCTCCCCCATCACCACGGCGAGGGCGGAGAAGAAGCGGGCCACTTCGGTCTCGACCACGGCCCCGAACACGGCGTCCTTGCCACCCGGGAAGGCCCGGTAGAGGGTGGCCCGGGAGATCCCGGCCTCACGGGCGACGTCGTCGACCGTGGTCTTGACCGTCCCCTGCCGGGCCAAGCAGCGCAGCGCCGCGTCGACGACCCGGACCCGTTGGGTGGAACGGTCGTCGGTGCCCAGGTGCTTGACGACCCCAAGCTCGGGCCGGATGGTCGCCGCGCCCGACGGATCGGTCGCCGGACCCTCGGCCGGACCGGTGCCCGCGACGAGGTGAAGTCCGAATTCGGGCATCCGTGAAACAATACGGCGGATTCTGTCTCATTGTCAACGACCCCCACCGGGGCACGGGCGGCGGCGCGCGGAGCGTGCTCGGGGCGGCCCGGGGCCGGGCCGGCAACTGCCTGTCATCATGGGGCGATGGGCGACGTCTACACCCACGGCCACCACGAATCGGTCCTGCGCAGCCACACGTGGCGCACGGCCGAGAACTCGGCCGCCTACCTGCTGCCGTCGCTGCGGGCCGACCAGGAACTGCTCGACGTGGGCTGCGGGCCGGGCACCATCACCGTGGACCTGGCCCGTCGGGTGGCGCCGGGACGGGTGGTCGGGATCGACGCGGCGGCCGGGGTCGTCGAGCAGGCGGCCGAGCTGGGGCGGGCGAGCCGGTTGGCGAACCTCCGCTTCGCCACCGCCGACGTCTACCGGCTGGCCTTTGACGACTCGTCCTTCGACGTGGTCCACGCCCACCAGGTGCTCCAGCACCTCACCCGCCCGGTCGACGCCATCGTCGAGATGCGCCGGGTGCTGCGCCCCGGAGGGATCCTCGCCGTGCGCGACGGGGACTACGCCACCTTCGCCTGGTCGCCGGACGATCCGCTGCTCGACCGGTGGCTCGAGATCTACCACGCCGTCACCCGGCGCAACGGGGCCGAGCCCGACGCCGGCCGCTACCTGCTGGGCTGGGCCAGCCGGGCCGGGTTCACCGACCTCGTGGCCACCAGCTCGACGTGGACCTTCGCCGAGCCCAAGAGCCGCCAGTGGTGGGGGGCGCTGTGGGCGGACCGGGTCCGGTTCTCGTCCTTCGCCGACCAGGCCGTCGCCTACGGATTGAGCGACGCCGACGAGCTGGCGGCCATCGCCGAGGCCTGGCGGCGCTGGGCCGGGTCGCCCGACGCCTTCTTCGCCACCCTGCACGGCGAGGTGCTCGCCCGCCGCTGAGCGACGGGGCGCCGCCGGCCTCAGCCCTCGCGGGCGGCGGGCGGCACGATGCCGGCCAGCAGCTCGGCCCGCACCAGCCGGGCGACTTGGGCCGGGTCGGCGAGGTCCCAGCGGCCGGGCGACGAGATGTAGGACAGCACCATCCGGGCCAGGAAGTCGGACGCCTCGGCCACGTCCACGCCGGGGGCGAGCTCGTGACGCGTCAGGTAGGGCACCAAGAACGCGGCGATCAGCTCCTGGGTGCCCTGGGCCTCGGTGGTGAGCCGGGGCAGCAGCACGTCGGGCTCGGTCTGGAGGATGCGCTGGAGCACCTCGTGCTCCTTGATCGC
>Ga0209040_10004189_pt1 | contig 10938 bp, 8 predicted proteins | sample BogFormECP12_OM3_FD_188240 | JGI IMG/M metagenome (GOLD analysis project Ga0209040, IMG submission 188240) | Bog forest soil microbial communities from Calvert Island, British Columbia, Canada - ECP12_OM3 (SPAdes) (version 2) | ecosystem: Environmental > Aquatic > Freshwater > Wetlands > Bog ... | reverse complement strand
GGAGAGACACACGACCGTGACTTCCCAGCCGCGCTCGGCATAGAGCGCGATCGCGCCGCCCGCTCGCCAGACAAAATCCGCAGAATGCGCGCTGACCGCCAATGCGGTTTTCTTGTCAGACATGGTCCCACCTTTGAATCAGGACTTCTAGCGCCGCCTCAAACCGGCGAGGCATCTTGTTCAAGCCCCACCACTGTCCGCCGGATGTGCGATAGCGCCATCCGTTCATTTCTTCGTGCCAGCCGCAACTTCAACCGGCGGCGTACCGTAGGTGTGAAAGGATTCAATCGTCTTCAGGCCCCACGCCTGACCTTTCTTCCGTTCGGCCTCGCTCCAGCGAATCGGTTTCCAATCGGGAGCCAAGATCAGGCGCGCTCCGGCGTTACAAACTTCCACGCGGTTGCCGCCCGGCTCATACACATACAAGAAGAAAGTTTGCTGGATCGCATGCTTGTGTGGGCCAGTCTCGATGTAGACTCCGTTCTCCAGGCAAATATCGGCCGCCAGCAGAACTTCCTCCCGGCTGTTGACGGCGTAAGTAATGTGGTGAAACCGGCCCCGAGTTCCCGTGTGGTCGCGCGTATAGGCGAAGTCGTAGCTTTTGTTTGTGCACGTCATCCACATGGCGGCTTCCGAGCCGTCGTCGAGCACGATTTGCTCCGTCAGGCGAAAGCCAAGGTATTGTTCGAAGAACTTGCGGTTTGCCTCGATGTCGACCGCCAGGCCGTTCCAGTGGTCGAGTCGCCGCACATTCGCGCCGCGTGCCGGAAATCGTTGCGCCTGGTTTTTCAGAGCAGGTCGCAGGTTCGGCGGCGCTTGGTACCACTGCGTCTCGTAGTAGAGTTCGATGTTGTGCCCGTCGGGATCTTTGCACAGAAACGCCGGACCATGCGCGAGATCGCCATCGGTCCAACCGATGTCGAAACCGGATCCATGGAGTGCCGCCACGCGGCGCTCCAGCGCCTGCGGGCTGCGAGTGCGATATGCGACGTGACCCAAGCCCGGCAACCTCGATGCCGTGAGCTTCAAGGAGTGGCGCTCGTAATCGTCATATGCACGCAGATAGACCGAGTTGCCTTCCCGACCGCTCTCCGTCATCCCCATCACGTCGACAAAGAATCGCAGGCTCTCTTCCGGTTTCGGAGTCAGCACCTCCAAATGGCCCAAATGAGCCAAATCCATCACCGGTTCGTTTTGCATGGGTCACCTCTGCAGCGTGCACTCCGATTCTAGTTTCTGTCTTTCTACGATTCCCGTATGAGGCGGGCCACCCCTGGCTCGTTGTGCCGTGTTAGTCAGGCACGTTAAGTACACTCAACAATACCTCTCACTTTTGTGGTCCGCTGTCAAGCAAGGCATTCAGCGTTCGGCCAAGGGTCGAACCCACTGCTATCCTGAACATCGCTCTTGACAATGGTTAATCGAAATGATCAAAATGCGACCTATGTTCAGTACACTGAACATCAGGTCTGCATGACAGAAACCGGAGTCGCTCCGCTCAGTATCGTCAACATGCTGCGCGGCTATTCGATTGAAGTGAATCCGGGCCAGTCGAAGGTTCTGGACGCAGCGGTGGAGCGCCTCGATCGCGGCACGGAAGTTTTTCTCACGTGGGTTCCGGGCGCAACGCCGATGGATGCAGTTGCGCCCGCCGCCAGGCTCAGGCGCGCCGGACTTGTCCCAGTGCCCCACGTTGCCGCGCGCCATTTGGAGAGTGCGGCACAACTTCAGCTATACGCGGCGCGCCTTGTGGACGAGGCGGGCGTGGATCGGATTCTGGTCATTGGCGGAGATCGCGCCCAACCGGCCGGTCCTTATGACTCGAGTCTGGCGGTAATGCAGACCGGCGTGCTTCAAAAGGCGGGCATCACCCGCATGGCGGTGGCGGGCTTTCCCGAAGGCAACCCGAACATCTCCGAAGCCGACCTGGATGAGGCGCTGACGGCGAAGCTGAAGTTTGCGCACGAGGCCGGACTTCAGCTTTCTATCGTCACTCAATTCTGCTTCAAAGCCGATCCGATTGTTGAGTGGTTGCGGCGCATTCGTAATCGAGGCATCGAGATTCCCGTTCGCGTGGGGCTGGCCGGGCCTGCCGGGCTGATTACGCTGGCGCGTTACGCGGTCCGGTGCGGAATTGGCAACTCACTCCATGTGCTGACCGAGCACCCGTCGTTCGCCAAGCTTCTGACCGAGAAAGGACCTGAGCCCATCATGCGGGAGCTCGCCACTTCGCTACGCAGCGAAAACGGAGCCAAACCTCTCAGCATCGCCGGCCTGCACTTCTATGTCTTTGGCGGATTTAACAAAACGCTCGACTGGATCAGTGCGGAACGGCTCAACAGTTAGCGTTCCATTAGTCAGCGGTCCGTTCACATCGGAGCCGTGCGCCAGCCTTTCGCGTAAGTCTCGCGCACCACTTTCGAATACGGTACCGGGCTGACGGTGGCCCGAATCTCGAGCTGTTTATGCCGTTCGACCGTAGCTTTCTGCGTGCCGCCACCCGGCTCGCCCCACACAATTGCCACTTCAGCTCCCACCTCGATCTCCGGGTTCACGACACCCAGCGACAGCATCGAGCGCTCGTTGTAGCTATAGCCACTGAACATCGAGAAGCCGACCGTCCTCCCGCCGCTCATCACTTTGTCGTACGACGATGAAGCATAGTTCGACAAGGGCAGGTCGATGTACTTATACATATCTCCGGTTTCGAACATCGAAGCGAACGCCTTGAGCACGTCCTCGGACTCCCAGGCGAAAGTTACTTTCTTTCGTTGAGGCTTCGCTTGCATCGTTTCGAGCGCTGCTCTTCCGATGAAGTCGTGGTCGAATTTGACGAACGGCCCGTATCCGAGATCATGCGGCGACATGTAATAGTCCTCGATGTTGTCGGACTCGAAACTTCCGCCAATTGACCCTGTGGATTCGTAGCTAGAAGCCGGCAGCCATTGTCTGTATGCCTTCATCTTTTCGCCTGTATACACTGCTGGTAGTGGGGACGGGATCCATCCCGACTCGAGCGTGTTAGTGGCGTAGGCGCGAGCGCCGACTTCGTGAAGACCAAAGTCCTTGCCGGCTGCGACCACGGCCGCCCGGACTTCTTCGCGCTCTTCGTAGGGTCCCCAGATTTCCAATCCGGGAGCTCCCGCCATGCCATGGCGAAGCGCCCGCACCTTGCGTCCGCCGACATTGATGACATCCATGTTGAAAAATTTGATTTCCGGTAGCGGGCCGCCGTTCAACTGCTCCAGGATTTGCGGAGCATTGGGCCCCTGGATCTGAAATCGATAGCAGGTGCGAACCACTGCTTTTCCCTTTGGATTCGAGGGCGATCGGTCGTCCTTCTCGATTTTGAGGTTGTAGCCGCCGGTCTCGGCATGAAATTGAATCCAATTGGCGACCGGTGCGCGGCCAACGAAGACCAGTCGGTTCTCCTCCAGATGAAAGAGAATGCCATCGCCGATCACATATCCGTCGTAGCTGCAGGGAGAAAATTGTTTGGCGCGATTGACGGGAAACTTGGCGAAGCTGTTGGTCCCGAGATAGGAGAGCATTTTGAGCGCATCTGGGCCTTCCACGTATACATTCGCCATGTGGTGCGACTGGTCGAAGAGAACAGCCGTCTCACGCCACGCTCGCTGTTCGTCGCGCCAGTTTGTGTATTCGTAAGGGACAACCGGATAGACGTACGCTCCGATCTGCGAATTGCGCAGCATATTCACCGGATTCCCGGCGGCTTGCAACAGATCTTCTAAACTTTTCTCTTTCATCCCCGGTCTCCTGAAACATCCTCGACGATGCGTCGTTCAGTATACGGAACCTCGCGAACTTTGCAATACCGCGACAGACGCCAGACGGTCTGCCGCAGGCATAAAGTATGCAATTATTGACAAGGCGAATCCGGATGCATACTCTCCTAGTTCACTCGTAGGGGAAGCGATGGGTGCTCAACCAAAAGTCGTCAGTTTCGGCGAGACCGGCTTTATCGGTCTCATCCACATCGACAATCCTCCCGTCAACGCTCTCAATCACGAGGTGAGAGCGGGTCTCCTCGAGTGCCTCTCCCAAGCCGAGAAAAACCCCGGCATCAAAGTTCTGCTGATTATGGCGGCCGGCAATTTGTTCAGTGCGGGCGCGGATCTCAAGGAATTTGATGGTCTATTTAAAGATCCCACTCTGCAACAGTTGCAGGCGGCGATTGAAGCGGCTGCGATCCCGGTGGTTGCTGCTCTCAATGGACTAGCGCTCGGTGGTGGCCTTGAACTGGCGATGGCGTGTCACTATCGGATCGCGGACAAGAGTGCGAAACTCGGTTTGCCGGAGATCACGCTGGGAATCGTCCCGGGGGCGGGCGGGACCCAGCGTCTCCCACGACTCATCGGCGCGCGCTTCGCGCTGGACATGATTCTCTCCGGGTCGCCAATCGGAGCACCTGAAGCGAAGACCAAAGGACTCGTCGATGAAGTCGTCGATGGCGACCTGCGCGAGCACGCACTTGCTTTCTGCGAACGACTCGTGCGCGGGGGGCTTGGCCCACGCCCAACCTGCCATCGCCCTCCGGCAGCCTATGACCTCGACGAATCCGGTATAGCGGAAGCGTTGCGCACGCACGCTCGCACTCTGAAGGGGCAAACGACCCCAGCCTTGGTGATTGAGGCCATCCAAGCGTCGACACTACCATTTTCCGAGGGCATCGCGGTTGAGGCAGAGCTCGCGCAAAAATCGCTCGCCAGCCGCGAGAGCCAGGCCCTTCGTCACATCTTTTTCGCAGAACGCGACTCGAGCAAAGTGGACGGCATCTCGAAGCGTTCCGACCAACCGGAAATCAAGCGGATCGCGGTGGTCGGGGCGGGAACGATGGGCAGCGGAATTGCCATCGCCTTCGCCGACGCTGGGCGAAAGGTAACCCTGGTCGACAACACCGATGCTGCCCTTGTGCGGAGCCGGGAAATCATTCGCGCTGCTTACGACTCGAGCGTGAAGCGCGGGCGCATCACCCGGGAAATCGCCGATGAGCGCATGGCGGGAATCAAGGCCAGCACCATGCTCGCTGATGCTGCCGAATGCGATCTCGTCGTCGAGGCGGTGTTCGAGGAGATGGACCTGAAGAAGAAAGTGCTGTCCAGCCTCGATCGCCTTGTTCCGGCAGAGCGCGTGATTGCGACGAATACCTCCACTCTTTCTGTGACCGAACTGGGGCGCGCTACCGCCCATCCTTCCCGAGTGCTGGGGATGCATTTCTTCGTTCCCGCCCAGGCGTCGAAGCTGCTCGAAATTGTGCGCGGTCAGGACACTGCACTGGAAACAGTGGCAACAGCGCTCCAGGTTGCCAAGCTGCTGCGGAAGGTTCCTGTCGTATCGGGGGATGCATTCGGCTTCATCGGCAATCGCATGATGCTCGACGGCTACTTTCGCGAAGCCGAACAACTCCTTCTCGAAGGCGCGTCGCCCCTGCAGGTTGACACGGCATTGGAGCAATTCGGGTTCGCCATGGGACCGCAGCGCGTAAGCGATCTCGGTGGAAACGATGTCGGGACAAAGGTGCGCCTCCAGCTCTATCAGCGTGAAAGCCGCCCAGATCCTTACTTCGTCATCGCCGACCGGCTCACTGAACTCGGCAGGCTGGGCCAGAAGACGGGGCGCGGTTTCTACCGTTACGAGGGTGGAGGTCGCGAGGCGCTGCCGGATTCCGAAGTGATCCCGTTGATCGAAAAGCTCGCTGCGGAACGAGGTATCGGGCGACGCCAGATCAGCGATGACGAAATCGTGGAGCGCTGCGTTCTTGCGCTGATCAACGTCGGAGCCATGGTTCTCGATGAAGGCATCGCGACCCGCGCAGCCGACATTGACGTGGTGTGGACCAGCGGCTACGGTTTCCCGCGGCATCTCGGCGGGCCGATGTTTTATGCTGACACCCTGGGCCTGCCTCACGTCGCCGATCGCATCCGTTACTATCACGAGAGGCTTGGGCATTATTGGCGTCCCGCGGAACTGATCGTGCGATTGCCAGCGGAGGATTCGAGTTTCGAACAACGGGACCGGCAACGAGAAACCGGCGCCTACAGGGCCGCGCTGTGAAGCCATACACGGGATGACTAGTTGCTAAGAATTCATGCTCACGAATCGAGAAACCATACGCATTGAATGGGGCGATTGCGACCCCGCCGGCATTACTTATTTCCCGCGCTATTTTGAGTATTTTGACCGCTGCACGCGGGCCCTGTTTGAGCGCGCCGGCTTCTTCAAGCGCGACATGCTGAAGAAATATTCGATTGCCGGTATTCCAGTGGTCGATATGAAAGCGCAGTTCATGATTCCTTCGCGCTATGGCGACGACGTGGTCGTTGAGTCGTCGGTCAGCCAATGGGGAGACAGCAGCTTTGTCGTGCGCCATCGATTAATGAGAGGCGACGCCGTGGCGATCGAGTGTTTCGAGACCAGGGTCTGGGTCGCACAAGTGGGCGCAGATCCCCTCAAATTTGAGGGGCGTTCCATCCCGCGGGAGGTGAAGGAAAAGTTCGGGACGATGGAGGCGGCAGACCCCCAGAAGTGACGCTTGGCTTTCAAGATCTCCGAAAACTCCAAAACTCCCGGAAACTTACGCCAAAAGGTCGGTTCCTCTGCGCGAATGGTTGTTTCTCGTCCCGGCGAACTCACGATCAAGGGGCGCGCGGCTTTCTTCGTTGTTCAAATGCACGAATTTCTTAAGCAGACGGAGAAAGACTTTCTGTTCTTTTTTGTCCAACGCCTGCAGCAAGCGACGAGTCACGAGACGGCCGGAGGGGTTGAGTTGTTTCACAAGCGCCGTGCCTCGCGGCGTCAGCTGAAGCAAGCGAAAGCGCTTGCTCTTGCTCGGTACCATCCGCTTGACAAGGCCCCGCCGTTCGAGGCGCACCGCCAGATTCGCAGCTGTTGAAGTATCGAGCGCGCATAACCGGGCCAGTGTTACCTGGTCAACTCCAGGATTGTTCTGGAGGATGCGCAACACCGCATATTGGACGGGCGTTACCTTGTAGCCGAACGTCGAATGGAAAATCGATACGGCGATCTGTTGGGCGCGGCGAATCAAATGTCCCGGCTGGTCGTACAAATCGTTGGAGAATGCTCCGCCCCGTTTGGGAGCGCCGTTGGATGACGATTGGACACGTCGCTTCATGCTGAGATCGGTGAGATTTGGCGTGGGAAAGCCCTGCTCAGGCTCTAGCTCGAAGTTTAGCATAGCCCTTGCACTCACCCATTGCATCCGTTAAGCTGCGGGCATTCAGTGTGCTTAACGCTTCCCAAGACGTGCTCAACGCCCCGTTTCGGCCGGTCCGCTTCTTCGCGCCTGAGGTCGAGCTGATCCGGTATGCCGATGGCAGCTTCCTCATGCGATCGGCCGAACCGCTATCGGATTACGACAATTGCATCGGCAACTGGCTGGATCGCTGGGCGCTCGAGGCTCCCAATCGCGCTTTCATCATCGAGCAAACTGAGGATGGCGAGCGAACCATCTCGTACCGCGAAGCTCGCGGGTCGGCGCTGACCCTCGCCGAAGGCATGCTCAATTACGATCTCGGACCAGAGCGGCCGCTCGCCATTCTGGGCGGGAACAGCATCGACTACGCGTTGATCAAGCTGGCTGCACTTCATGTTGGTATTCCCCTGGCCCCAATCGCGCCCGGTTACGCGCTCCAGAGCATCGACTATCTAAAACTGGCGCACGCGTTTCGTGTGCTGACACCCGGGATGGTAATCGTCGAAGATGGCGTGCTCTATCGAACTGCTCTCGAACACGCTCTCCACGACGACATTCCCGTTCTTGCCCTGCGCAATCCATCCGCGGACATGGCTAGTCTTGCCTCGCTCCGTGGCAATGGCAGCCGGCGGGATGCGGTCAGCGCAGCAGCGGCCCGTGTCGGTCGGGAAACTGTCGCGAAGTACATGTTTACCTCTGGCTCGACCGGCATGCCCAAGGCGGTGATCAACACTCATGGCATGCTTTGTGCGAATGCGCAGATGAAGCGGCAGGTTGCGCCAGTGCTCGCCGATGAGCCTCCGGTGATGGTGGACTGGGCTCCCTGGAACCACACCGCCGGCGGCAACAGCAATTTCAATATCATCCTCCACAATGGCGGCACACTCTATATCGATCCTGGGAGACCGCTTCCTGGACGCTTTGACGCGAGCCTCAAATTGCTACGCCGGATCGCGCCGACAATTTATTTCAATGTGCCTCGCGGCTATGAAATGCTGATTCCTCACCTCGAAGCCGACCGGGATTTCAGCGCTCACTTCTTCCGGAATATCAAATTTCTGTGGTATGCGGCCGCATCGATGCAGGCCTCGACATGGTTCGCGCTCGAACGGCTGGCCGTCGAAGCTGTCGGGGAGAAAATTCTCACGGTCACCGGTCTGGGCATGACCGAAACCAGTCCGATAGCCCTCTTCGGCAACTTGTACGCCACTGGCCCCGGCGTGGTCGGCATACCTGTCGCGGGATTGGAACTCAAACTCGTGCCACACGACAACAGTTATGAAGTCCGCTATCGCGGGCCCAATGTCACGCCTGGTTATTGGCGCGACCCCGTAGCGACGAAGGCTTCATTCGATGAGGAAGGCTTTTTCGCATCGGGGGACCTGCTGAGTTTCATCGATCCAGAACGGCCGAAAGCGGGCCTTCGTTTCGATGGCCGCATCAGTGAAGATTTCAAGCTGACCTCTGGCACCAAAGTGAGCGCGGGGAAACTCCGCCTTGATGCGCTGGACGCTCTGCGCCCGCTCGCCAACGAGGTTGTGGTCGTGGGCGCTGATCGCAACGACGTGCGTATTCTGGTCTTTCCCGACTGGGGGGGATGCGCCGCGACCGCGGGTTTGAATGGAGATGCGACACCGGCACAGATCGCCTCGAACCCGCGGCTGAGAGCGGCTTTGCGGGAACGACTGGAGAAGCTTGCGGCCACTGGAACCGGCAGTTCCAACCGGATCGTTGCGGCTCTGCTGGTCGAAGTTCCGCCGTCCGCTGGGGCGGGGGAATTGACGGAAAAAGGCACCGTGAACAGTCGCGGTCTACAGCGGAACCGCCCCGAACTTCTCGATATTCTTTTCGGAGATACGGACGATCGGGTTCTGCGCATCAGTAACGAGAGCCGACGCGATAACGATGAGGGCGCGCAGGCGCAGTAGACAGCGGTGTAGGCAAGTTTGTATTCATGCGGAACGCAAGTTCCGCTAAACTTACGGCCTCTTTGGCTCATCCCAAAGAGGAAGGAAAAACTGACGGGGGACCAAATGGCAAGATTTGTGCTCGTGCACGGCGCCTTCTGTGGAGCATGGGTCTGGGGACCGCTGCAGGGACGGCTCGAGAGGGCGGGCCATTCGGTGGAGGCATTCGATCTCCCCGGCTTGGGCAACGACAACACCCCGGTAAGCGAGGTCACCTTAGATGCCTGTGCAGTCCGACTCTGCGCAGTCGTGGCAGGTCATTCCGAGCCGGCGATCGTAGTCGGCCACAGCATGGGGGGTATTATCGCTACCCAGGGAGCAGTACGCTGTCCCCGGCGCATTGCGGCACTTGTCTATGTAACTGCGTTCCTGCCTAAAGACGGCCAGAGTCTTCTTGACTTGACAAAACTTCCAGAGGGGGCCGGCGATCAGGTCCAAGCCAATATCGTCATCGAGGGAGAGCCTCCGGTTGCTATCATGCCGGCCGAGGCCTCGGGTCCTGCGTTGTACGACTGTTGTACAGAGGATGTGGCTACCTGGGCGATCCGACAACAGCGCCCGCAACCCGTCGCGCCGTTTGCGACACCTGTATCCATCCCGCGAGGAGCCCTCGACGGCATCAACCGGTACTATGTCCTCTGCACGCGGGACCGAGCTCTGGCGCCGGCGTTGCAGCGGCGGATGATTGCCGAGAATCCGTGCGCGGATGTGGTTGAACTCAGCACTGATCACACACCGCAGTTGTCGATGACCGAGGAACTGGCCCAGATCCTTCACCGATTCGCGGTGTCATCCGCAGTTGCGGGAAAGCCCGCTGTTACTTGAAAGGGTTCGGGCGGCCATAAAGACTTGCGGTCTGCAGCGAAATCTCGAAGGGTGTAGATTGTAACGGCCTTGTGGGGAGGCCTCATATGAGCACAACGCTCAAAGCCAAGCGCTTTCCGCTTCCGAGTTCGCTGGAAGTAGTGTCGGGGACCGAACGCGCGCAGACCGCCTATCCCTACTACATGCAGTTCAGCAAAGAAGACGACGAGCGCTTCTGGTTCTACAACTCCATGCATTTCCCCGAGCCGATGTGCCTCTTCGACACCATCACTGCCGAGGCCGCCTACTGCGCATTGGGCGCGAACAACACGCGCGTACATTGCCTGCCAACGACGCTTGGTATCGACTATCGGATCATCAACGGCCGCATCTACATTGGCGGCAACGCCGTCACCGATCCAGCAGAAATCGCCCGACGCACCGGCGAGTTCAAACAGCGCGCCTTCTATTACTACGGCAATTGGGAGCGCCTCTACGACCAGTGGAAAGATAAGATGATGGTTCTGATCCGGGATGCCGAGAAGCTGCCCAAGGTCGAAATCCCGGAGTTTGAGCCGCTACAGCATGTTCATGCCGGCCGCGGCATTGCCTCCAACCACTATCTTCTCGACACCTATCAGAGAACCCTCGAAGGGTATTTTCGGATGTGGCAATACCACTTCGAGTTTCTGCTGCTCGGGTATGGCGCATATCTGACCTTCTTCGATTTCTGCAAGAAGGCGTTCCCCGAAATCAGCGATCAAACCGTGGCCCGCATGGTGGCGGGTATGGAGGCGGAAATTTTCCGACCCGACGACGAACTCAGACGACTAGCTAAGCGCGCGATCGAGCTAGGCGTCGATGACCAGATCAAGGATGGCCTTTCTCCAAAGGACATCCTCCAATCGTTGGAGCAACTGGGCGAGCCCGGCA
>Ga0209040_10004188_pt1 | contig 10940 bp, 12 predicted proteins | sample BogFormECP12_OM3_FD_188240 | JGI IMG/M metagenome (GOLD analysis project Ga0209040, IMG submission 188240) | Bog forest soil microbial communities from Calvert Island, British Columbia, Canada - ECP12_OM3 (SPAdes) (version 2) | ecosystem: Environmental > Aquatic > Freshwater > Wetlands > Bog ... | reverse complement strand
AGGGTCAAGGTGCAGTCAACTCCGACGTGGCATCGAACTGGACCATCTCCTACGACACGGTTGAGAACACCGAATACGGTGCCGGAGTCTCCGTGGGTAGCAACAACGTTCTCGAGTACGACTGCCTGACGAAGAATGGTGAGTACGGCTTCAACGCGTATAACGCATCTGGGGTGAGCAACGTCACGGTGGAGTACGACGAGATCAGCTTCAACGACTCAAACAACTACGACCAACCCGGCGGAACCCAATGTGGTTGTGCAGGGGGGGCGAAATTCTGGGATACGAACGGTGCAACCGTCGAAGACAATTACATCCACGACAACCTGGAAGTCGGCCTCTGGGTGGACTCCGACAACACAGGTTTCAACATCTCGAACAACTACATCGCCAACAACCAATCTGAAGGAATTGTGTATGAGATCTCGTACAACGCTCTGATCTCCGACAACACCTTCATCGGTAACGGGATTGGCGCGTGCACGATGACGACACCTCAGGCCGGATGTGACGATTTTCCGATGCCCGCGCTTTACATTTCGGAATCGGGGGGGGACAGTCGGGTTGGTGGCGCGTATAGCGGCACCCTGACCGTCACGGGTAACGTGTTCATAGACAACTGGGGCGGCGTGACCGTTTTTCAAGACGGTGATCGGTACTGCGGCGACCTGGCCACTGGCGAAGCCGACGGAATCTGCACGTTGGTCGATCCGTCTCAGGTGTACTACAGCCCTGGCGGAGCTGGGCTGCCCAATATCTCATGGGCCAACGGGAGTACAAAAATCAGCGGGAACTTTCCGGCGGGGATTGTCGGGGACGGAATCTTCTCGGGAACCGGCGGTATCCCTTCCAGTGCCACAATCATCGCGGAGACCGCCGGCACGTCGGTCACCATCAGTAAACCAACGACCACCGGGCCTGTCACCGGGGCGAACGCCAACTGGAGCTCGTGTTCCTCGACGAATCTTTCCGGGAGCGGCCCTGGTCAGAGCCCGATCGACTACTATGACGATTGTCAGTGGAAATCCCAGAACGTTCTCGTAGAGAGCAACACATTCGATTTCAATCCATCAACCGTCGGGGCTGCGTGCGTAAACCAGAACCCGCTGTCCGGGCCTTCGGAGAGCTTCGAGTGCGGGTTCAATGGCTTGTTTGCCAGTTGGTCCGGAGTCAGCCCATGGGGCAGTCAGAGTCCGTATGGCGGCTACACCGTTCAGTACTACATCACCGACACACAGAACAACATATTCAAGGACAACACGTACAACGGCCCGTGGCAGTTTGATGAGGGAAATCAGGGTAGCCACACCACGTGGGCCCAGTGGTCTTCGGGCTACAAAGACTCGGGGTCGAACGTGGTCTATCCGGCTCAGGATGGCGGGAGTACCTACGACTCCAGCAAGCTGAACTGACTGCCCAGTGGCTCTTTCCGCCTGCGGACCGGCGGTGTCGCCGGGTGGGGACTAAACCGACGCTTCGGGCTTTCAGTGGGGTGATCGTGGCCAATAGGTGCCGCCTGGGCCTGCCGGAACTCACAGCTCCTCGATACCCTCGATATCGAAGATAGCTTGTTGGAACTGGGCATTCGACCAAGCCGAGATCAGGAACCCGGTGTTGCCGCCTCGACACGCATGGTCCGGGTGACAGCCGCAAGACACGTTCGGAGCGCCTCGGCTTCGCTAGAGGGCTTGAACTGGACCGGAATTCCCTCGCTGAAAAACTCTTCGTAACTGAGCTCTGCGATGGCCTGCTCATCCCCTGAAGGCTCCAAGATTACTTCACCGGGCTGTCGGCGCCAGACCAAAGTCTGCGGATTTCCACTCCCCACTATGGTCCGGAAATCGAGCTCCGGGTGATACCTCTCTATATCGACCACTACCTTCCATACGTCTCCCATCCAGTCAAATGTGTCCGATCCGGTTGCCCGTCGGCGGGCAATGGAAGCCTCTTGGTCAGGCAGCGCCGCGATCTCGTCGATCGGGACCGTGTCGTCTATGAGGATCACGCCGCTCGGAACATGGCGGAGCGCGTTGACGAGGTCAGTCCTAGTTTGCTCGAAGGTGTGAAGCCCGTCGAGGAAGACGAGGTCGAAGGTCACCTCGGGAACGAGGGAGGCGAAATAAGTGTTCGACTCGACCGCGAAGAACGAGAAACCCTTGGGCAGCTTGTTCACATCGAACATAGGTGCGGGGTCCACTCCCACCCGATCGCGGACGCGGATGTTTTCGGCAGTAAATCCACGATGGATCCCGATCTCCAAGTAGCGACTCGCACACATGCCCTCGGCGAGGGTGTTGATTCTGCGCTGCGACCAGTTTGTCCACGGCTTCGGCACGGGTCGACGATACATGACCCGCGAGAAACCCTTGCCCACCCGACGCTGGTTCTGAAAGGCGGTAGGCAGATTGCCAGAGATGAGCAGCTGGGCAGCGCGTGTGCCCCCACGGACAAAATCACTCTTCGCCATTGTGACCCTAACTCATCTCTCAGCGATCGGTCTTTGGTTTCACCAGCGTTGCAGAGGGACGAGTTCGACCCAGAGATGCCATCCCATGACCCGGCCACCCGGCCAGCCATGAACAGGCAGCGGAGGAGCATGCATGTAGTGCTGGTGCGAGTGGCGGATCTCAAATAGACTGAAGTGCCGGTTGACGTCGTTGAGGTCGTAGACGCGAGCGAACGGACTCGAAGGACCATCGGTATTGGCGTGCACGAACCTCCGCATCCGGAGATAGTTCCACAGACCCTCCTGCTCCGCCGCAGCGAGATGGGCAGCCAGCATTCCCGTATGGACATGGCGACGAAGCGGCCAAGCGATGAGTAGTGCAGCCCGGCGCAGGACCCGGATTGACACCTGGTAGTTGAGCGACCGGCGGGCGTAGAGCATCGCGACGAGTCGACCGTTCGGGTTGAGCACTCGGTGTATCTCTCGTTGTGCGCTGCGGATGTCCGGTATGTGGTGGAGGACACCGTGGGAGAACACCAGGTCGAACTCGTCGTCGGCGAACGGAATGGCGCTTGCCGATCCTTGCCTGATATCGGAAAACGGCAGGTCACCCAGCTGGAGCCTGGCCCGTACACGACCAACCGCCTCCTCGGTGATGTCCAGGCCGGTCCAGATCGCCCCCCGCCGAATCAGTTGCTCGGATTCCGCTCCCTGTCCAAGGCCGATCTCAAGCACGCGCTTTCCGGCTACATGCAAGTCGTCTAGGCAGGCCGGGATGTGGCATTCGGTGCCATATCGGGCCTTGTCATACGCTGAGAAGAAGGCCTTATGGTCACCCTCGTACCCGTCGACCAAGCCGCCAACCGATTCATCACCACATGGATGCGACTGCCAGAACGTCGCGACGTTCCTCTCGAGCATCACTGCGGCCTTCCTCGGATCAGTCCACGGCCAGGGTGCGCCGTGATCGAGGCCGCTCGGATCCCGAATCCGCCGTCACGACGTGGTTCAATCTGCACGAGGAAACGAGGATGATCGGCGGCGACTGATACAGACTGAGTTTCGCCGACGTCCCATCGTGTCTTTGGAAGGTCTCGCCAAGGTGGCGGCTCGGTAGTCTTCGCGCAGGGTCCGCTCCGAGTGGTCGTCGTGGGGGATACCCAACTCACGTGGGCACCATGAGAGGGCCACGGCGGTCCGCCAGACCGTCGCAGATCCCACGAGCGATCGCTCGCACTCGCTCGAGTCGCCGCTTACCAAACGATGCCATAACCAGATCTTTTCCCCGAACCAGGATGAGTTCGACTCGACCACCTGATCCGGTCTGGCGGTGGAAGAGAATGTGGTTCCTCGCGTTGTAGTAAGCCCGCCAGGGACTCAGCCAATCGTTTGGAAGACGCTCGTTGCCCACCACGGCGGCCGGCACCCCCCAGATGCGGAGTCCGGCGCGCCGGAGGGCCCAACAAGCCAGGTAATCGTCCCAGTAGAAAAAGAAGCCAGAGTTCAAAGAAGAGACGATTCCTGCCGCAGTCGGGTTGAGCAACAGTCCGGACCACGGAGCGAATTCGACGGGTATCAGCGCCGGGCTGAGGTCTCGCGGGCCCGGCGTGCGGCCATTTCGGCGGTCCCACGAAATGCCCTCGCCGTCCTGATTGGCGGAGTACACGGCGTTTCCGTCGGACGCGCTTCCAAGCAGCGTTGAGAGGGAGTCCTCCGACAGGCGGGCGTCATGATCAAGCAGCAAGTACCACTTGGCAGTCGGTGCACATGAGAGACCGAGTGCGAATGCCTGCTCTGATCCGAGAAATACTTCCCGAACGATGAGCTTTCCATCCAACGTCTCCCAACCGCCCTGCGTCGCGCTGGGACCGTTGTCGACGACAGTGATGGAAGTCGGAACAGGAGTCGTAGCCCTGATCTGTCGAACAAGATCGAGGACAGCAGCGACCCTGTGGGTGGTGGGAATCACGACGGAGAGCAGCGTCCCACTTGTCGGGTCCTCTTCGGTTTGGTCCTCGACGACTGCCACGTCACTCTCCAAACTTGGCGGAACTGAAGGCGCTTGTCTGAAGCAGCCCAACGTCCTTTGCGGCAGTTTCCTCGGCAGAGCTGGGGAATTGGCGCCCCGCTGTTCCCAGGACAAGCCTTTCTGCCACTTAGACGAGTCAGTTGGTGGGTCGGAAATACAAGAAGCCACCGCCACGGTCAAGAGTTCGCGAAATCACCGCCAACAGGCTGGAAATTGCCCTCTGATGCGAGGAGAACTCCCAGGTCACGAGCCTGTCGTCGCCGTGCGTCTCGGCCCGCGCGAAACCCCAGTCTTCGCTCGTCACGGCGAGCCGCCCTTTGGAAGGCTCTTCGGTGCTGATGCCAAGATTCGGAGAACTCCCAGGTCACGAGCCTGTCGTCGCCGTGCGTCTCGGCCCGCGCGCAACCCCAGTCTTCGCTCGTCACGGCGAGCCCCTTTGGAAGGCTCTTCGGTGCTGAACTGCAAGTATGGTGCTCCGAGCCAGGTGAGGCGCACGCGAACATCGCGGAAACTCTTGCGGTCAGCCGTTCCGAGTCCCGCTGGCGTTCCCTCTCCGGCCGACCGGCCCCATGGCAAAGGGGTAGGAGCGTCGTCGGTGAGATCGCCTCGGCGTCGAGCTGGAAAGTATCCAGGATCCGCCCCCTCCCGGTGACCTCGAGTCACGAGTCGTTGCGGTTAGGATCGTGAAGTTCCTCGTCCTTCCTTTGATCTATCGCGTGCGCGTTTGGCGATTGTCGGGACGGTGACTGCAGCGATCATCTGCACGCTTGCGGGCCCAAGGCTCTCGGCAGTTGACCACCCGGGTCACTCTTCGGGCCGATTTACAGATCGCGCCTCGTTGACTCCGCAATTCGTCGTCTCCATCGGGGCGGAAGGTGCGCTCCACCTCACAACCGGATCAGGCTCTCCCATCGATTGGACACTTGTACCCACGACTCTTGCGCGTGCGCCGGCTGCCCAACCGCGCGGGTCCGCCGTGCCCGACGAGAAGCTCGATCGTTTCGATCAGCCCGGGATATCAGTGTGGTATTCCCGTGCTGGCAGCCGGGTGGAGCAAGGGTTCAAACTCGACCGCCGCCCCGGGGGATCGGGCCATCGTGTCACTATCGGCATAGCCACTTCCGGTAATCTCTTGCCCGTCCCCGAGAGTCCCACCGACATCTCCCTGCGAGGAGGGCGTGCGGGCCCGAATCTCAGGTACTCGGGTCTCAAGGTGACCGACAAACACGGGCGCATGCTCCCGGCGTGGCTTGGCGTCTCGGGAACAACCATCGACGTGTCCTTCCAGGACCGATCGGCTGCCTACCCAGTCACCATCGACCCGTGGATAGAACAAGGAAGTTTGGTACCGCCCGCCGGGTCGAACACTTTTGGAGCCGTTCTATCGTCCTCGTCAACAGGGTCCACGGTCCTCGTAGGCGACCCACAGGGTGGTTCGTCCGGAGGTGGAGACGCCGCCGTATATAGCTACGACGGCTCAGCCTGGACCGGAGGTACACCTCTAGTGCCACCCCCAGGAAGCGTGGCCTTCGGATCTTCGGTCGCCCTATCGGCCGACGGCACGACAGCCCTGGTAGGAGACCCCGAGAGCTATGACCGGGCGAGCGAGACCGGCGGATCCGCGACCGTCTACACCCTCGGTCCAGAGGGGTGGAGCACGGAAACTGAACTCGACCCACCAAGCTCCGCTCTGTCGTTCGGCACCTCGGTGGCACTGTCCGGCAACGGCCTCACGGCCATTGTCGGCGATGAGCAAGGTGGAGTGTCGGGTACCGGGGCGGCCACGGTGTACACCCTGGATGGCACCTCCTGGTCCCCGAGCGCGACCCTGAACCCCCCATCTGGCACGTCGGCCTTCGGCAAGTCGGTTGCCCTATCGGCGGCCGGTTCGACTGCCCTCGTCGGAGATCCAGGCGCTTCCGGGGGCGGGACCGCCACGGCCTACACCTTGAGCGGAGAGAGCTGGGGCTCGGGCGCCCCGCTCCCCGTCCCGGCGCACTCGTCCGCCTTCGGTTCAACCCTGTCGTTGAACCAGAATGGAACCGAGGCCCTCGTCGGCGATCCGACAGGGGGAGCACTTGGGGCCGGAGCTGCCGCGGTGTTCGCCGAAACCGGGTCATCCTGGACATCGGGCACTCCATTGAGTGCTCCGGACTCGGACTCGGATTTCGGTGATTCAGTGGCTCTGTCCGCTACTGGGGAGTCGGCCATCGTCGGAGCTCCGGGCACCCTCGGTGGGGGTGCTGCCACGGCATATCAGGACAGTGGGACTTGGTCATCAGTCGCTTTGCCGAATCCGCCGAGCTTGGGTGCCGCGTTCGGGTGGTCGGTCGCTCTTTCTGGACCGGGTTTGACCGCGATCGTGGGAGATCCGGTCGGGGGGCCATGCTGCGGGTCAGTTGTCGTCTTCACTTCTCCGGCGCCGACCATGACGACCCTAAACCTCTCTCCCAGCTCCGTCGCGTCAGGCAACTCCGTCACCTACTCGGCAGATGTGGCTTCAACGGCTGGTGTTCCCACGGGCTCCGTTGGACTTTCCGTCGGCTCGACCCAGCTGTGCACTGCGAATCTGGTCGGTGGCGTAGCAAGTTGTAATGCATCCAACGCGCCGATTGGAGCAGACATCGTTGTTGGGGATTACTCCGGCGATCTGAACTTCTCCGCCTCCTCGGCCACGGCGTCTCTCAACGTCGGACCGCCATCTTCCCAAGCGGCGAACCCGGCACCGTCGGCCGCCTACGACCTGGTCGGCTCGGACGGCGGGGTGTTCGTTTTCGGGGGGTCCGGTCAGGGCTTCTTTGGCTCCCTACCCGGCCTGGGCGTCCACGTGCACGACATCGTGGGCATCGTGCCAACGGCGACGGACGCTGGCTACTTCCTGGTTGGCTCGGACGGTGGAGTGTTCGCCTTCGGCAATGCGCCCTTCGAGAACTCCCTGCCCGGCCTGGGCGTGCACGTGAACAACATCGTCGGGATCGTGCCAACCTCTGACAATTTCGGATATTGGCTCGTCAGTGCAACGGGCGCCGTCTACGCCCTAGGGGACGCCCCCTACGTGGGCGGCCTTGGCGGGAGGGCCTCGGAACCAATTGTAGGGATCGCCTCGACCCATGACTCGAAGGGCTATTGGCTCGTCGGTGAGAACGGGTCGGTATTTGCCTTCGGGAACGCGCAATTCTACGGGTCTCTTCCGGACCTTGGAGTGGCGGTCTCGAACATCGTCGCCGTCGTGCCAACGCCTGACGGTCAGGGGTACTGGCTCATCGGCTCGGACGGCGGGGTGTTCGCCTTTGGCGATGCATCGGAGGTCAGCTCGCTCCCCGAACTCGGCGTGAAGGTTGACGACATCGTCGGCGCCGTTCCCGCCCCATGACCCTCGAGCTGCCGGTCGCCACCGAAGAAGCAATCGCCCTGGCCACCGCACGGCCCTGGGGTACCGATGAAAATGGCTGACCGTCGGTGGAGAATCGCAATCTTCTCAGACATTCCGGATGTCGTGACCATGATCACGACCTCGCTCCGGAGAATGGGCGACGAGCCGGTGGCCGCCTTCAGCGCGCGCGGCGGCTTTCGGCCCCCCGGTCAACCGTCGCTCGCCGACGATACCTGCCCCTCAGGTTTGGATCTCTTCCTGGTAGCCGAGAAAGGTGGCCTCGCGCCGGTTCTCCGCACCGCCCGCCCGGACGCCCTCGTCTGCTGGGCATTCGCATGGCGGTTACCCCCAGAGGTGCTCGAGATCCCGCGCTTTGGCGCCATCAACTACCACCCATCGCTGCTTCCGCGCTACCGCGGTCCGAATCCGCTCGCCTGGACACTTCGCAATGGCGACAGCCGGTTCGGCGTGACTTGGCACCGCATGGGCCCGCAATTCGATGGTGGACCGATCTTGGCTCAGGAGGCGACGCAAGTCCTCGACGAGGACGCCCTCGGGGACGTCGTTCCGCGCCTGAACGTCATGGCTCTAAGAATGCTCCCCAAGGTCATGCGAATGCTGGCATCAGGGGACGCAGGCGAGCCACAGAGCGAGGATGGTGCGAGTCAAGCTCCTCGATTTGGCGATGACTACGCGTCGATTGATTGGTCGCGCTCCGCCAAATCGATTCACACCCAGGTACGCGCTTGGGGCTTCCAGCTTGCAGCGCTTCCTGGAGGAGGCCCCATAGCTGAACTCGATGGTCGAATGTGGCGCATCAGCGAGACGAGCTTGAGCGACCCTGGGTCAGGCGCGCGCCGAGTGGAATGCGCTGACGGACCCCTTTGGGTCATCTCAAGCGAGCCGATCGAATGATCCGCCGTGAACGGGGTATGGCGTCACGGTGGCCGACGTGAGTAGCACTGTTGCCTCGCAGATCGCCGTGATCGTTGCGAAAGTGGAACGGCGCAGCATTTCTGTTGGAAACTCAATCCCGTATTTCTCCTCGATCGCCAACAGCACGTTTACGGTGGCGTGTGAGGTCATCCCAGCCGCAAAGAGATCGTCGTGATCCGAGATCGTTCTTATGTCGACAGAAAGTCGTGCATTCTCGTCCAGGATGCGACGGATGTCATCGCCCATTGTCTCCTTCTCCGTCACACCGAACCCCCTGAGACTCATGGTCAGGGCCCTCCCCACACACCCAAGGCACCTCTGATCTCCGACCAGCAGAGCGGTGCCGCCCTCATATGATACGTGTGCTTGGGGAAAGGAACCGGTTACATCTGCGTTATACGCAGACCCCGGCACTCATTGCAATCGGGCGGAAAGCGGTGAGGCCCAGGTCACAACCCGCCCAGGCACGTGTCAGCGTGGCTATGGGAGGAGAGCATGGCTCCGACCGTCGCGTGGGCCAACACCGACCTTTCCACCCCGGGCCAATGCCGCCGCAGGGCCAGTCGAGCGCTGGTTCCCTGCAGTGGAGTATCCAGCGCCGTCGCCTATGACGGACTCGGCTGCGATTCTCGTTATCTCCGTCCGATCCGCGATCGGTCACGTCTCGATCGTCCGCCGTCTACCGCCGCCGTCGGGTCCAGCAACGGCGCAGGCCACGCCTTCGACCGCGCCTACTCCGATCGCGCTCCGGGTGCGAGGGGACTTATAAGGATCCCGTCAGTCAACCAGTTCGTCCGTCAACGAACAGATGGAGCCACGATCCCACCACCTCTTCAATCTCATCTGTCGTGCTGGCAGTGGAAACAACCTGGTCCCGACGGTCTAAGTCGTTCGCCCGGGTGATACGAGCCCGCAATTCCAGCGGCGACGTCTTTTCGACCCACACTCGAATCCAGAGAACACCGGCTTTTTCGGGTCGAAGCGTTGACACCAAGGCCCCATGTTCGGCCAACCCCGTCAAGGGGGCGTCACAGAAGCCGATTCGTACCTCACCACGAACTCCCCGATCGGTGGCGCTAGGCCGTCCGCTGATCGGGTGGACAGCCCCATCTTCGGATGGTCGAAGCCCGGTACAGGGCGCTGGTGGCCAACGCTCCCTCCCGATCTGGAGAAACGGCAGCATGGACCGACATAAGCGCTCAAGCAGCCCGAATTCCTTTGGAGGTCGACCCGGTTGACAGGGCGTTGACGACGATTCGACAGTCGCGTGACGCCGCATCCATGACCGCTTGACAGTCGCCTGAGACCATTTCCCGATGCCTCACCCATCGCCAGTTGAGAGAACGGGGGCAGTGAGAAGGGTGCCGGAATCTCTATGAAGAGAGTCCTCGTTGTTTCTGCAGTTCGACTTCTAGCAGAAAGTCTTGCGACCGCTCTTAAGGAACGCGGCTTCTTGGCAAGCTTTGAGGTCGCTGGTTCTGCAAGGTATTTGTCTAGGTCGGAGCTGTGGGACTCGCACGTTGCCCTTCTCCACTCTGACCTCCTTGAGGATGGCGTGTATGCGCGGCTCATTGAGGAACTGCAGGCCGCCTCGGTAGTCATTGTTGGCATGAGCACCACGATCGATGCTGGCACGCTCCAAACCTGCTTAACCGGGGGAGCATCCACGGTGCTGAGCATGGAGTCTCCTCTCGACCACTTTGTTGAGGCGGTGCATCACGTGCTGACCGACAGGTCTCTCGTTGAGATGGAGACCCGCGAACAACTTGCCGAACTGAGGGAAGAGGAGTCCCGGGCGCCAGTTGCTCGGATTACTCCGTTAGATTTGCTGACCCCCCGCGAGGCGGAGGTTCTGGGCGAGATCATGAGAGGGCGATCGGCGCAGGGCATAGCGAATGAATCGTGGGTCGCCATGTCGACCGTCCGATCGCAGATCAAGTCAATCCTCCAGAAACTGGGGGTCAACTCTCAAGTTGCGGCAGTGGCACGTGCCAGGGAGATGGGTTGGAGCCCTGATAAATGCAATCGCGGGCCCCGCATTTCTCAGACAGGAGACCGCCGGAGCCGGGCTCGGGCCGTTCTTGAAACCCCAGCTGAAGAAGTCAGTCAATACGTGAAGGAACTGGCGTAGACACCCATCTCGAGAACCGACGGAA
>Ga0209040_10004187_pt1 | contig 10940 bp, 11 predicted proteins | sample BogFormECP12_OM3_FD_188240 | JGI IMG/M metagenome (GOLD analysis project Ga0209040, IMG submission 188240) | Bog forest soil microbial communities from Calvert Island, British Columbia, Canada - ECP12_OM3 (SPAdes) (version 2) | ecosystem: Environmental > Aquatic > Freshwater > Wetlands > Bog ... | reverse complement strand
TTCACCACACCTTGCGGAAAAAACTCTCGAGGCCTAGGTAATCCTCCTCTTGAATCCTGCTTCCCACTCGGTATTCCGCCAAGATCGTCATCATCCACCCCAGGGGACGCCGGCCAGTTCAGTAGCTCTGCCAAGAGATTCTTCCGTGTAACGGCGATGATTCAACTACGCAACGGAGGGTCGATCCTCCTGTGGTTGGGGACGACGACAGTGCGCCCACAGGGTCCGGCAAGCCTTGTGGAGGTCTGGGTACCGCGCAAGGATGCGGCACCCACGTCTAGCTGTGTAGAAGGTGGGGGCACCCGGCGGAGTCGGAGTCAGATTCCGGGAAACCCCACACCTAGATGGAGAGGCAGATCAATACGTGAGAATTACCTCCTCCGGCAGTGATCCGCCATAGCCGCATTTTGGAGTCAATCCAGATATTTTGGTTATCTTCCATGCCGGCTTGGCGATCTGGACACCCTTGTCGTCATAGAGATACTGCTCGTAGAAATCGGTTCTGCCACCGCCGGGGTAATCGCCGCACTGGACGATGTTATAGACCTCCAGGACGCCGCCAAAGGCCCAATTGAAGGTCTGCCCAAAATTTGAGGTTTTGAGCAGCTCAGAAGAGTTTCCGTTTGTCACATCGAAGGTATAGACGTCCCACGAGGAGCAGGTCGTTGCTCCCGCCTTACAGGTGTCGACTACATAACCGATGATAAGATCTCCAGAATTGACTGGCGCCGGCGGGGCCTCATAGACAGTGCCTTTCTCGCAGCAATTCCAACTGGCGATGCCCCACGCTGAGCCGTAATCGGAGTTCCACCCCAAGACAGGCTGAAGGATCGTCACAACATCCAGGTAGTCCTCCAGGCCGTTGAACAGGTAAATGGTCTGGCCGTCGTTTTTACTCGGCGCCGGGGGGACGTTCCATTCGGAATAGATTCCGCCATAAGCGGAAGTCGTGGTGACGCCCCCATATTCAATCCAGGAATGCTTGATCTTGGGCGGCTCAACCGCCCGCTCATCCCCGGTTACCTTTTCTCCGTCGGCGGTGTAATGTGCATACCCGCACACCTGCATGTTGTCGGAGGTTCCATTCGCGTGCTCGATGGTCTCTTTGTCTTGCCGCAGAACATCCCCCTTAGCCAAGTGGGTGACGCAGCTTGGGTCGAAGTAGCCGAAGGGCGTGATGACATAATGTACCGGAACTGTCGCCGGGCGCCCTGGTCCAGCGAGGGGTAGAGCTTGGGTTGCGGTCGTGAAGCTCACGACCGATACGGCCGCTATTGCTACTACAATTATTCTTCGCCAGTTATGGTTTTGCATGAAATTTTCTCCTTCCCCTGTAGGGGATTGTTGTTGGGCCGGGACGACGGTCCCCATGAAGGACAAAGGTCGATTAGGGCTACCTCTGTCTACATGACGTTCGGGGTATTCCTCCCGGGCGTTTATTGATCGAGATTTGGTCCTTTTCGGAGCCTGAGGTCGACTTCTTCATTGTGATTCCATATCGACCGGGCCTCCGTGTCCTCACCACATCCTCACCACGGAAGCCCCTCACTTGATGTAGCGGGAACTCTGTGCCGGAGGGGTCAAGCTCCCCAAAAAATCCGATCTAGGGGTGTCTCTGGCGCGCCGAGGATCAATGTGATAATTTGCCCCTACGCCAAAACTAGGGCCGGCAGCCATGCAGGGTTTTTCGGAAGGTCCCTCGAAAGTCGAAGTCACTCAACTACTTAAAGCGTGGGGCGCCGGGGACGACGGGGCGCTGGCGCAGTTGACTCCGGTGGTCGAAAACGAGCTGCACCGATTGGCGCACCGCTGCATGGCTCGGGAAAATCCGGGTCACACTCTGCAAACCACCGCCCTGGTCAACGAGGTTTACCTCCGCCTGGTGGATATCCACTCGGTGGATTGGCAGGATCGCGCTCATTTTTTCGCCATTTCCGCCCGGATGATGCGCCGCATCCTGACGGATTTTGCGCGTTCCCGGAATTATCAGAAGCGAGGTGCTGGTGCGGTGCAAGTTTCTTTGGACGAGGGCTTGGTCGTCGCTCCAGAGAAGGATGGGGATATCCTGGCGCTCGATGAGGCCTTGACGGAATTTGCCGTGCTCTATCCCCGGCAAAGTCAGGTGGTGGAACTGCGTTTTTTTGGCGGACTTGAAGTTAAGGAAACCGCGGAGGCTCTTAAGATATCCCCGGAGACCGTCAAGCGCGACTGGAGATTTGCCAAAGCTTGGCTGTTGCGCGCCATGACCGCAGAAACGACCGTAGAAACGACCGGAGAAGCGAGCGGAGCAAAGGACGATGGATGCTGAGCGGGCGCGCCGTCTGGAGCAGTTGTACCACTCCGCACTGGAGCATGACGAATCAGAACGAGGCGCATTTCTGGAAAGCGCGTGCGCCGCGGATTTGGAGCTTCGCCGGGAGGTGGAGTCGCTGCTTGACCATGACAAAGAAGCGGAGAACTTTATCGAAGCGCCCGCCCTGGAAGTGGCCGCCCGCATGTTGGCCCAGCAGCAAAAGCATTCCCAAGAGCGTTCCAAAGATGAAAGTAGTGCTCTCGTTCCAGGCCAGACCATCTCCCACTACCGCATCATCGAAAAATTGGGCGGCGGGGGGATGGGGGTCGTCTATAAGGCTCGCGATATTAGGCTGCAACGCCTGGTAGCGTTAAAGTTCCTGCCCGAGGAGTTCGCCGCAGACCCCGCTGCGATCGTCCGGTTCCAGCGTGAGGCTCGTGCCGCCAGCTCTCTTAACCATCGCAACATTTGCACCATCTACGACATCGGCGAGGCGGCGGGGCGAGCCTTTATCGCCATGGAGTACCTGGACGGGCAGACGCTGAAACATGTTGTCGAATCCGGGCCGCTGGAAAGCGGCCGGCTGCTGCAACTCGCAATGCAAGTCGCCGATGCCCTGGATGCCGCTCACTCGCAAGGCATCATTCATCGGGATGTGAAGCCGGCCAACATTTTCGTTACTCATAACGGCCAAGCCAAAGTCCTGGACTTTGGACTGGCGAAGCTGGCCCCGGCACGCCGCAATGTAGTGAATACAACCGCCGGCATCCTGGACAGCAACCCGGAGGACCAACTGACCAGCCCGGGCAGTGCGATCGGGACAGTTGCCTACATGTCGCCGGAACAGGCCCGCGGCGAAGAGCTCGATATCCGAACGGACTTGTTTAGCCTCGGTGCCGTATTTTACGAGATGGCCACTGGGCAGCGTGCATTTAGTGGGAACACGTCCGCCGTGGTTTTTGACGCCATACTCAACCGCGATCCGCCGTCGCCGACGAGCCTGAATCCTCAACTGCCTGATGCACTGGCACACAGCATCGCCAAGGCTCTGCAGAAGGACCGCCAAAAACGCTACCAGTCGGCGGCAGAGATTCTCGGTGATTTGCAGCTTATCGCAAATGCAGGGCAGGCTCGCGGCATCGCCCAAGGCTTTTCGAGGCGAAGGCCATGGCGGATGGGGTTGGCGATGAGTTTGACGGCGTTCGCGCTCGTGGGGCTGCTCCTTTATTATGTCGTCCGCGATCGCCAGTCGCGTGCGGGCGGAGAGACAGCTTCCTCTTCCGCGGGTCCAGGTCTGAAGGCTCGCCGCTCGGTCGCTGTTCTCGGATTCCGCAATCTTTCCGGAAACCCTGACAAAGCATGGCTGTCCACGTCGCTCGCAGAAATGCTAAGCACCGAGCTAGCTGCGGGAGAAAGGCTTCGCCTGATCTCGGGCGAAGACATTGCCCACACCAAACTCGATCTCGCGCTCGCCGACACAGGAACTTTTTCCAAAGACACGCTGGCGCGTATGCGCAAGCATATGGGGAGCGACCTGGTTGTGCTCGGTTCCTACACGGTTCTTAGCGGGAAGTCCAATGAGAGCATCCGCCTTGACCTCCGTGTCCAAAATGCGTCCGCCGGAGAGACGGTCGCCGAGGTGTCGGCCACGGGAACCAAAGATGACCTGTTCGACCTGGTCTCGCAAGCCGGAGCGCGCCTGCGGGAAAAACTTGGCGTGGAAGCCGTTTCGCCCGCCGACGCCGTGAGTGTGCGCGCCTCGTTGCCGGATAACCCGGAAGCCGCGCGCCTGTATGCCGATGGTCTCGCGAAATTCCGGGTCTTCGATTCATTGGCGGCGCGCGATCTGCTGCTGCAAGCGGTGGCGGCCGACCCGAAATATCCCCTGTCGCATGCGGCCCTGGCGAGTGCATGGACTGCGCTTGGCTACAATGCCAAGGCGAAGGCGGAGGCCACCAAGGCTTTCCAGTTGTCGAGCAAACTCAGATACGAGGAGCGGTTGGTGGTGGAGGGCCGTTATCGCAGTACAACTCTCGACTATGCAAAAGCTATCGAGGTCTATCGCACTCTGTATACCCTGTTTCCCGACAACCTCGATTACGGGTTGAGCCTGGCCGAAGCGCAAGATTACGCAGGCAAGCTGGCCGATTCCATCGGCACACTGGAGGCTTTGCAGAAACTCCCCGCACCAGCCGGCGAGGATCCCGGAATCGACCTGCGCATGGCATCAGCCCTCACGGATTTCGACCATGCCAAGGCGCTCGCCGCTGACGAGCAAGCCGTAAAGAAGGGTCTGGCCTCCGGCGCGAAATTGCTGGTTGCCCAGGCCCGTAAGAACCAGTGCGTCAACCTTGTCTCCCTTGGCAAAATCAATGAAGGCATCGCCGCCTGCCAGGATGCCCAGCATCTCTATGCGTCTGCCGGCGATCGCAATGGAGTGGGGACAGAGCTGAACGATACCGGTTATGCCCAGGCTCAGCAGGGAAACATGGCGGAGGCTAAGCGTTTGTGGCAGGAGGCAGCGCAGAATTTTCGTGAGGTCGGTAACGAAGCGGGCGTCGCCGCAACCCTGGCCAATCTTGCAGCAATCGTCTACACCGAGGGAAATCTTGCCGAAGCCAAAGCGCTTTTCCACGAGGCCCTTCCGAGATATCGCAAGGTGGAAGACAGCGACGGCGAGACGCTCTTGCTGGCCAATCTCGCCGCCCTGCTGAGCGACCAGGCAGACTGGCGCGCCGCCGAGGATACGTGTCAACGCGCGCTCACCCTGGCGCAACGGAGCAACGACAAACGCGCCGAGGGATACGTACTGGCCGGACTCGGTGACCCACTTCTCCAGCAGGGAAACCTGGAGGCGGCGCGGAAAGCGTTCGAGCAATCCCTCGCGATCCGCAACCAAATCGGCGAAAAACAAACTGCAGCCGAATCTCGAACCTATCTGGCGGAAGTGGCGATTGAAGAGGGCCACGCCGCTGACGCCGAGAAGTCAGCACGCGAGGCCATGAGTGAATTTCGCAACCAACAGCAACCCGATGATGAGCTGACCGCGGCGGCAATCCTGATCGAGTCGTTACTGGCGCAGGGCAGGTCGGCCGAGGCGAAGGCGACGGCCGATGGCGAAGCCGAAGTCATGGCGAAAAACCAGAATCAACCCATTCGTTTCAAGTTTGCCATCGCCGCCGCGCGCACGATCGCGGCGTCTGGAAAACTCGCTGAGGCTAAGTCGAACTTGGAGACGCTCTTGCACGACGAACGCAAGCGGGGTTTCCTCGCCGATGAATTCGAGACTCGTCTCGCACTTGCCGAAATCGAGCTGAAGGCCGGACGCGCCGCATCTGGCCAGGCTCAACTCGCGGCTCTCAAGCGCGATGCTCAGGCGCGGGGCCTAAGCCTGATTGCCAGGAAAGCAGCGGAGTTGCAAAAGCCTGCGCCCGCCAAGACCTAGATGCAACCCATTGAAAGCATTCTTGTCCTGCTCCGAGAAAATGCTCGTTGCCATGTCGATCAGACCGAGTCAGGGCGCGGGCCGGGAAGATGAAGCCCTCGTGCAATTGAAAAAGGTGTTGGAACTCGACGAAAACCAGGTCGTGGCTCTGGTATCGATAGCGATGATCTACGCCGACAAGGGCGACATCTGCGCAGGCGGGCTTCCCCTCTCGGGTCGCCCGCCTGACTGATCAGCACGAAGATGGTCAGAAACACGCTTTCGTAGAGACGACCAGCGCCAGCACGCCGAAAGGAAATGGATCAAACCCTAGCGCGCGGTCGCCGGTGTCTGGGCAACATATCAATGCGTACAGCGTTCGTGAATTAAAAGAGCTCGACGGATGCCGCGTGGCCAGAACCAGATGCGAGTCGAACATCCCTTGTAACTAACGCAGCCCCGAGTTTTTCGGCAAGCACGATGTAGGCAGCATCATAGGCAGAAAAATTGTGACGGAGTTGCCAGATGCGGGTCAGTAGCACGAGATGAGGATATCGAGCGATGCGGAGATCCAAAAGATCACGGACTGCCTCGTCGGCACGATGTGCAGAGACCACTCCTTGCAATGCTAGACGCCGCAATACCTGGGTGACCTCAAGATCTAAGAGGTGAGGGGCGTGTAGCGTTTCGTTGCGGGAATAAATTCGCTTCTCAATGCTCTGCCCCGCGGATGTCTGAAGTAGCCAGTCAACCGCGGCAGACGCATCGAGGACTATCATCGTGCCTCGCGCTCCTGTCGAACTAAGAGAGCGGTATCGATCTGCGCCGAAACCGGCTTACGTTTGTGCAAGCGCTCCCGCAACTCCGCGAGCGTTGGCCTCTCTGCAATTTCCCTAATCTCGGCTAATAGATAGTCCGAAAGGGACATACCTGCCATGGCAGCGCGAGCTTTCAGGCCGCGGTGCAGGGCATCGGGTACATTGCGAAGCTGAATCATCTTGGCCATGCGATAAGCATACTTTCATGTTATGCACATGTCAATAAAAGTTGGCTGGCCGGATCGTTGTGCTTCTTGTCTTCGCCTTCCGTCAAGACCGTCATCAGCTGCCCCACCGGGACTCCCCAAGCTAGCCTGTTTTATAGAAAATGACTTACCCCGCGGGATCAAGCTGCTGCAGCGAGTCAAAATCGCGCTCCACCGTAGTGACCGACGCGATTATCGGCTGCCCACATGAAGAAGGCACCGATTACCCGCAAGGGACTTCTTGTTCGCGGTGTCCTTATTGGGCGGGACGGGACCGCTTTACACACGAGCGTATCCAGTGAACAGACACCCGAGGGACTTGGCAATTCCGACCAACGGTTCTGAGTGTGAACGCCTGATTGCAACAGCTGAGAATCGCTCCATGTGCACATGATCACTGCGGGCCACTGGCAAAAGAGGGAAAATGTGAAGGCAGCACCAGCAGCCAAAGGAAGCGAATGATGACCTCACTGTATAGGCGGACGTTATTCTGGGCGCCGCGCGTATTGTCGATTGCCTACATCGCTTTTCTTAGCATGTTTGCCCTCGATGTTTTTGGCGAAAAGCAAGGCTTCTGGGGGACTCTCCTCGCGCTCACCATGCATCTCATTCCAACCTTTGTTCTCATCGCCGGTCTGCTTCTGGCATGGCGATGGGAGTGGATCGGTGCGACGCTCTATGCTGCCGCCGGGATGCTGTATGTCATGTGGGTGCTATGGGTACCGCGCCCACTTTCCGCCGCGATAAAACTGACCTGGATTGTTACGATAGCAGGGCCGGTTTTTGTGATCGCCGCGCTGTTCCTTGCTAACTGGTTAAAACACGGAGAGCTTCACGCCAAGAGCTCGTAGACGCAAGCACACGCGAAAGTCGGAAGCGTCTGCGAGCGGGGTTGGTTGCGATTATTGTTGAGATATCCCAATTACACTAACAACCCATCAGCGGCAACCCAGTCCGGGCTAGTATCCTGAAATTTGACTGCCATGCCGAACACACCTACCGAGACCCCGCTTCGAAGGGGTCTCCTCCGATTTTTCATTCGATGGCTTGTCATCGGAGTGGTGCTTCTCTGGTCGCTTGCCGCGCTGATCCTTGTGGCCGCCCGGTGGATCGACCCGCCGACAACCGCGGTGCACAGCCAGCGCCGTTTGCAGGCCTGGATTCACCACACGCCGTATCGCAAACGCTACAAATTCATTCCACTCAGCCAAATCTCGCCCGATCTCCAGCACGCTGTAATCGCCGCAGAGGACACGCACTTCTACCAGCACCATGGATTCGATTGGCACGAGATCCAAATCGCGGCCGAAGACGATTTGGAAGGCGAGCGCACTCGCGGAGCTTCCACCATTACGCAGCAACTCGTAAAAAACCTATTCTTCGGAACGGGCCGGTCGATCCTCCGCAAGGGCGCAGAGGTCACACTGGTACCGGTGGCCGAATTCGCCCTCGGCAAACGGCGCATTCTGGAGATATACCTCAACGTGGTCGAATGGGGCCCCGGTATTTATGGTGCAGAGTCGGCGTGTCGTTACTACGACGAAACCGCTGCTCGGAATACCGGCCGGGAACAGGCGGCGCGGCTCGCTGCAATTCTGCCGGCTCCCCTGAAGCGACGACCCCAGCGTATGAATAGTTACAGCGCGATTATCCTTCGGCGGATGGACCAAATGGGTTGGTAACGAAGGTTTTGAGTGTGAGCATGGCTGCCCTTTGCGCATGCAATCACTGTAGGAGAACATACGGCAATAGTTGGTTAGGGCGCCACGAAAGAAACGCGTCACCTGGAAGCTGTTGTTTCATCCTTCTTAATCGGGGCCCTAGATATCGATGTAAGGTATTTGGATCCTTCCTTGCTGTAGGCTTCTGCGCCAATCGTTAGCAGAATTTCGCAAATCTGAGAAATGCTCCGTGCTTCTCGATTAGCGATTTGCTCGAGGCTCTTCTTGAGCTTACTTGAGATTCAGAATTGTAGTGGTAGCTGAAAGGAAGGTGATACGGCAGAGGAGCTGAGCGGAATCGAGGTCGATTACACAAGCTCGAAGCTAGGAAGTCGGAGTGCCTTTTGGTCAAACGTCAGCGTGCGAGTACATCCTGCGCGCGCTCCGAGCTCTGCGATCAGCGCGTCCGCGAATGATCCGCGCCCAAGTTTTAGCGCAACCATGGCAGTGAAGACTTCCTGCTCGTTTTCGATCGTCAGAACTTCAACCTGCAGCAGGCGTTCGACAGCGGTTGCGATTTCCTGAGCTGTCAGACCATAAGCGCGATCGAGTACCCAGACGGTTTCGACCATTGCCACGATGCTGACAAAGCCCGGATTCTTCGATGTCAAACGACGTTCAAGAATCACCGCGGCCTTGGCTGACTGTACCCGGTCGTCCTGGGTGAGATAGCGTATCAGGACGTTGGTATCCAGCCCGATCATCGGTGTCGTCGCCGCGGATTTCGACTCAAAGCGCCTTCGGCAACCGCTGCGATCATTTGGTCGGTGGTCACAGGCCGGGCGTTCCGAGATTTGACCATACCGCGTATCGCCGAAGCAGAGAGTTTTGGCAACAAGACTACACTGCCATCGGGATGCACGAAGAACTTAACCCGATCACCCGGCTGCAGCCCGAGATGTTCACGGATAGGTTTCGGGATGGTGGCTTGGCCCTTAACGGTGATCGCGGATTCCATCTCTGCCTCCATTACATATTAAGAAATGTAATACCACGACTTCAGCCTGCGCGTCAAGCCTCCTCCTCTTGAATCCTGCTTTCCACTCCGTATTCCGTCAAGATCGTCATCAGCTGCTCCACGGGGACTCCCCAAGCTAGGCAGCATGAATCAGCACTAGTGTCCGTTCTCACTGGTTCGCAGCGAAACCGTTATTGAAAACGTGACACTTAGTGGCTTTGTTTGGCAGAAATCATATCTTGCCCCCCTTTCTGGCCGACGCTAACGGATCCCGGCGCTCTTTTGCCATCTTGACTCTTGTTGGCTACAGAACTGTCGGATCGGCCGATATCAATCGGTGTGACCGGGACTCGATCGGTTTTTCTCGCGGAAGCGTGCGGCCCTTGCCCAGACGCAGACTCGGCGCTCGCGGCTGCTTTCTGGTTCAGATTCTGGCGGTAGGCTTCTACCAGTGCCCTGCGGTTGATGTCCGCGACTATTACGGGAGTCCAATCGTCTTCTCTCTTCATGCCGCAGGTCAAACTCCACAGCTCGAGGGCGTAACCGAGAAAGCCTGCGAGCTTCGCGAAGTCGCGGAGGTAGGTGTTGAACCGACGGCGGTTGACAGGGCAGATGGGGGATAAATCCTGCAGAAAAGGATCACCGCCGTAGGCCTCGTCGAGTTTCTCTTGCAATCGCAGAATTCGGTCAAAAAACTGAGCGCTCGCGATACGCGCAGCTTGCAAGCCCTCGAGGCCAACAACTTTGTTCTCGATCGCTTCAAACAAGGGCTGATCGGCTGAATCGTCCAGCCTCGGGCAGCCATCAACTTTGTCGCAGCCGACGGGCGCTTCCGACCGCGCTTCTCGTGCCTTGCGTTTGTTCGAACCGGACCGCGATGACGGATTGCGCATGGTACACCCCCTTTCTATTTCCCTGTCCTCTGCTGCTGGATCTCGCCGAGAGTCCGAAGGGCGCGGAATAAGTCCCGTTTCAGCGACACCTCGTACCGCAGGATGGAGTCCAGCGACGTGTTGAGCTTTGCCTCGATCAGTACTTGGCCGCTCTTCCCGGTTTTGTCCGTTCTCATCAATGGCTTATCCTGCTCGAAATTTCTAGTGCCGGTTCGAACGATCAGCTCCTGGCAATCCCATCCAAGCTGAGCGGCAGAATCGGCACCCTCTGCAGTCTTAAACAAAGGGAGTGGCTCTTCGTTGTAGTTCTCGGCCACAGCCCGCAGAATCGCTTTCGCGGCGTTGCGCCGATTAGTTATTTCCCGCGATTTCCAAACATTGAGCCCTTGCAACATCCACCGGCAGTTGGCCATTTCTTCGACCAGCATCCATTCCGTGGGTCCATCGGGCTCGTAATATTCCTCGAGCTGCTCCAGCAGTTCGGTGTACTCCTTCTCTTGGTCCTCGTTCTCGAAGAACAGATGTTGGGCGCGAAAACCATGCTTCATGGCGTTATTTTTCACGTTCGCGCAGTCCCCAGGCCCGGTAGACTTTTGCGAGTTTGCGTGATTTGCTCTGATGACTTTT
>Ga0209040_10004186_pt1 | contig 10941 bp, 10 predicted proteins | sample BogFormECP12_OM3_FD_188240 | JGI IMG/M metagenome (GOLD analysis project Ga0209040, IMG submission 188240) | Bog forest soil microbial communities from Calvert Island, British Columbia, Canada - ECP12_OM3 (SPAdes) (version 2) | ecosystem: Environmental > Aquatic > Freshwater > Wetlands > Bog ... | reverse complement strand
CGAATCCAGGCCCGGGACCACCGGGCTGTCCGACGCCGGGTGGCAACGCCTCCGGAGCGGGAGCGGCGGCGGCCATGGCCGCGGGCGGCGGCGGAGGTCCGGGCGCGGCCAGCTCGGTGCGCTGGTTCGGGCTCAACGTGAGGTACTGCGACTTGACGATGGCGATCTGCAGCTGCAGCTGGCTCTGCTTGGACTGCAGCTTCGCGCGCACCCCGGCGGCCTGCTCGGCCGCGGTCTTGGCATCGGCGGCCGATTTCGCGGATGCTTTCTCGGCTTCGGCGGCCTGCTCGCGAGTGGCGCGGTAGTTGGACATCTGCGCGCGCATAGCGGTGCCCATTACCCGCTGCACGGCCAACTTGCCGATCAGCTGCTGTGGCGACTCGGCGGTGAAGATGGCGTTCATGCCGTCGGTGCGGCCGCCCATGTACATCGCTGCCGCAAACTTGTCGACACCGGCCTGAAACGTTGCCAATCGCGACTTCGCAGCGTCGGCGGCGGCGGCGTCATCGTTGTGTTTTTTATCGGCGGCCTGCTGCGCGGCCAGCTTGTTGTTGAGGTCGAGCTGAGCGCTGTGCATCGCCTCGGTGGTCTGCTCGGCCTGCCGCGACAACTCAGTGAGCTTTGCCATCGGGTCGTTGGCTGGGTCTGCCAGCACATTGCTGGCGGCAACTCCGGAGACCGCAACGAACCCTGCTAGTGCTCCTACAGCAAAGCGTGTGGCTACTCGCAAACGCACGCTTCCACCGTCATGCCCCAACCCCAAGATTTCGCATCCTTAAAAGCCATCGGCGCGACGGCCGAGTCTTAATTAGGTCTCAGACAGGTTACGAAACGGCATCGGCGTTGTCCAACACGAGTTAATAAGAAATCAGCAAGATTTCAACGTAACGCGGTTAGGCTACGCCGGGTCGCTGGCGGTGGATCGGAACCAGCCGCAGTCTCGGAGCCAGTCCCGCATCGGCGAGCACCTCCAACGCGACGCGCTCATCCTCCAGCAAAGTTTCCGGTACCCCGAGTATCACACTGACGACGCAGTCACGGCATCCGGGACCCCGCACTGCGCAGTCATCACAGTCGATCACCACTGGTTCTCCCGCATCGGGCGGGACTGCCGCCGCCCCGTCAGGCTCGTCGGTGTACGCCATCTGGCTGGTCCTCTCGGTCTCTCTGGTGGGCTTGCCGTCAGGCTAATCACGAGCACCGACATGTCTGGCCGGCTTGATGGTGAGCGCTTATGGCCCGACGCGCCGCGGCGAATCCGGGCAGTGTCGGTGCAACTGCCTAACGTCGCAGCCATGGGCGTGCCCGCTGCCGAGCAGCTCAGCCTTGCCGACTTCGACGCGGCTGCCGAAATGTCGCTGCGCGAGACGACATTCGTGGTTGTGGACCTGGAGACCACCGGCGGGCGGATGACCGCCCGTGACGGGTCGGCCGCCGACGCCATCACCGAAATCGGGGCGGTCAAAGTGCGCGGCGGCGCGGTGCTGGGCGAGTTCGCCACCCTCGTCGATCCGCAGCGCAGCATCCCGCCGCAGATCGTGCAGCTCACCGGCATCACCACGGCGATGGTGTGCGATGCGCCGACCATCGGCGCGGTGCTGCCGATGTTTTTCGAGTTCGCCCGCGGCGCGGTCCTGGTGGCCCACAACGCCAGGTTCGACATCGGCTTTCTGCGGGCCGCCGCCGACCAGTCCGGTATCGGCTGGCGGCGGCCGCAAGTGCTGTGCACCGTCCAACTGGCCCGCAGGGTGCTCAGCCGCGAGGAAGCCCCAAGCGTGCGGCTGGCAGCGCTGGCGCGGCTGTTCGCCGTTGCCAGCGAGCCCACTCACCGGGCGCTCGACGATGCGCGGGCCACCGTCGACGTGTTGCACGCGCTGATCGAGCGCGTGGGCAATCAAGGTGTGCACACCTACGGCGACCTGCGTTCGTATCTGCCCGACGTGACGCCGGCGCAGCGGCGCAAAAGGGTGCTGGCCGAAGGGTTGCCGCACCGGCCCGGCGTCTACCTGTTCCGCGGGCCGGCGGGCGAGGTGCTCTACGTCGGCACCGCAATTGATTTGCGGCGCAGGGTAAGTCAGTACTTCAACGGCTCGGATCAGCGCGGCCGGATCAAGGAGATGGTTGCGCTGGCAAGCACCGTCGAGCACGCCGAGTGCGCGCATGCGTTAGAGGCCGGTGTCCGCGAACTGCGGATGCTGGCCGCGCACGCCCCGCCGTACAACCGGCGGTCAAGATTCCCGCACCGCTGGTGGTGGCTGGTGCTCAGCGCCGAGGCCTTTCCCCGCTTTTCGCCTGCGCGAGCGCCGCGCCACGCTCACGCGGTCGGCCCGTTTCGCTCTCGCACCGACGCCGCCGATACCGCCGCGCTGTTGGCCCGGTTCACCGGTGTGCGCACCTGCACCAAGCGGCTGGCCCGTTCGGTGCTGCACGGACCGGCCTGCCCGCAGCATGAGGTTTCGCCGTGTCCGGCTGCTCGTGATGTGACCGCCGGCCAATACGCCGCGGCGGCCGCTCGCGCCGAAGCGCTGATCGACGGCCTGGACAACACCGCGTTGGCCGCGGCGGTCGGGCAGATCGCCGACCTCGCCGAGCGTCAGCGCTACGAGAGTGCTGCCCGGCTGCGTGACCACACGGTGGCCGCGGTGGAGGTGCTGTGGCGCGGCCAGCGCCTGCGCGCCCTGGCCGTGCTGCCGGAGCTGGTGGCCGCCGCGCCCGACGGCGAGGGCGGCTGGCAGCTCGCCGTCGTCCGCCACGGCCAGCTCGCAGCGGCCGGCAGTGCCGGCCGAGGCGTGCCGCCGATGCCCGTCGTCGACGCCATCCGGGCCGGCGCGCAGGTGGTCCTGCCGCAGCCGGCCCCGCTGGGCGGCGCGCTGGTGGAGGAGACGGCGCTGATCGCGCGTTGGCTGGCGGCGCCCGGGGTGCGCATCGTGCGTGTGACCGGCGTCGACGACGCCGCCGGCTGGTGTTCGCCGTTGGGGTCCGCCGGACCGTGGGCCGGATGGGCCGCGTCGGCACGCGCGGCGCGGGTGGCCGCCGAACAAGCCGTCACCAGCCGGGACTCAGAGCTGCTGACCGAACCGCACCCATCGCGCGAGCAGCTGTTCGGCCGCGCCGCTGTCGATGGCGTCGACGGCGCGGCTCAGCCCGTCTTCCCACGCCGGCAGCCACTCGGCGCGGCTGGATAGCCCGGTATGGGCCACGATCGCGCCCGCGGCGTTGAGCACGACGGCGTCGCGCACCGGGCCCTTGGCGCCGGCCAGCACCGAGCGTGCCTCCGCGGCGTTGGCCGTCGCGTCGCCACCCAACAAATCGTCCAGATCGGCGCGGGCGAACCCGAATCCGGCCGGATCAAAGGTCAGCTTGTCGACGGTGCCGGCCTGCACCCGCCAGATCGTGCTGGTCGTGGTGGTGGTTAGCTCGTCGAGCCCGTCGTCGCCGTGCACCACCAAAACGCTGGACCGGCGTGCCGCAAAAACCCCGGCCATCACTTCGGCCAGGTCGGCGAACGCGCAGCCGATCAGCCCGGCTCGCGGTCGGCCCGGATTAGTAAGTGGCCCAAGCAAATTGAACACGGTGGGCACACCGACTTCACGCCGTGCCACCGACGCGTGCCGGTACGACGGATGAAACTGCGGCGCAAAGCAGAACCCGATCCCGACTTCGGCGACGCTGCGTGCGACGTCGTCAGGATCCAGGTCGATGCGCACCCCAAGCGCCTCCAGGGTGTCGGCGCCGCCGGCCAGCGAGGAGGCCGCCCGGTTGCCGTGCTTGACCACCGGCACGCCGGCCGCCGCCACCACGATCGCCGCCATCGTGGACAGATTGACGGTGTTGACGCCGTCGCCGCCGGTGCCGACCACGTCGACGGTGTCGGTTCCGATCTGCTCGGTGGGCAGCCGGCGTGCGTGCTGCAGCATTACGTCGGCCAACTCGGTTACCTCCGCGGCGGTCGGGCCCTTCATCTTCAGCGCCACGGCGAAGGCCGCGATCTGCGCCGGCGTCGCGGACCCGGTCATGATCTGCTCCATTGCCCACCCGGCCTGTCCGCGTGGCAGGTTGTGCCCCGCGGTCAAAGTCGTGAGGATCTGCGGCCACGACAGCACCTCATTCGAGGACCCGGAAGCTGACACCGCCACACCGCTGATGGTCCCATGGTCATCAGATTCCGGGCACGGCCGGCGGATCGGCACATGAATACCGCTCACCAATTTCCGCCCCGGGTAGAGGTCGACAACTACAAAGCGTCATACTTGCGGATGTGACGAGTGCGGTAGGGACCTCGGGTACTGCAATCACGGCGCGCGTACATTCGCTCAACCGCCCCAACATGGTCAGTGTTGGCACCATAGTGTGGCTTTCCAGCGAATTGATGTTCTTTGCTGGACTGTTTGCGTTCTACTTCACGGCGCGCGCCCAGGCCGCCGGCAACTGGCCGCCCCCGCCGACCGAGCTGAACTTGTACCAAGCCGTCCCGGTCACGCTGGTGCTGATCGCGTCCTCGTTCACCTGCCAGATGGGGGTTTTCGCGGCCGAGCGCGGCGACGTGTTCGGGCTGCGCCGCTGGTATGTGCTCACCTTCGCGATGGGTTTGTTCTTCGTCCTCGGACAGGCCTACGAGTACCACCACCTGATGAGCCACGGCACAACGATCCCCAGCAGCTCCTACGGCAGCGTTTTCTACCTCGCCACCGGCTTTCACGGACTACACGTCATCGGCGGGCTGATCGCGTTCATCTTCCTGCTGGCCCGCACCACGATGAGCAAGTTCACGCCGGCGCAGGCGACCGCATCGATCGTCGTCTCGTACTACTGGCACTTCGTCGACATCGTGTGGATCGCCCTGTTCGCGACGATTTATTTCATCCGATGACCAGCGCGCGTGAGAACAGGAGTGCTCGGTTGAAAAGACTGGGGTTGAACCGATCGCTGAGTGACCGGGCGCGGCGTCGCCTGCGTCGCCGTTTGTCGGCGGGACTGCTGCTGCTGCTGGCACTTTCGGTGGCCGGCGGGCTGGCCGCTGTCCTGACTCCCAGCCCGCAGGTGGCTGTCGCCGACGAGTCGTCTTCGGCGCTGCTGCGGACCGGCAAGCAGCTTTTCGACACCTCGTGCGTGACCTGCCACGGCGCCAACCTGCAGGGCGTTCCCGACCGGGGGCCGAGCCTGATCGGCGTCGGCGAGGCCGCGGTCTACTTCCAGGTATCCAGCGGCCGGATGCCGGCGATGCGCGGGGAGGCCCAGGCGACCCGCAAAGACCCGATCTTCGACGCCCCACAGATCGACGCGCTGGGCGCCTATGTGGCAGCCAACGGCGGCGGGCCCGCCGTGGTGCGCAACCCCGACGGCAGTATCGCGATGCACTCGCTGCGCGGCGACGACGTCGGCCGCGGCGGCGACCTGTTCCGGCTCAACTGCTCGTCCTGCCACAACTTCACCGGCAAGGGCGGCGCGTTGTCGTCGGGCAAATTCGCGCCCGACCTGGACCCGGCCAACGAGCAGCAGATCTTGGACGCGATGCTGACCGGTCCGCAGAACATGCCGAAGTTCTCCGACCGTCAGCTCTCCTTCGACGCGAAGAAGGACATCATCGCCTACGTGAAATCCGTTACCGAGGAACGCAGTCCGGGCGGCAACGGCCTGGGTGGTTTCGGACCCGCCCCCGAAGGCATGGCGATGTGGATCATCGGGATGGTCGCCGTCATCGGCGCGGCACTGTGGATTGGGTCACGATCATGAGCAACGACGACGCGAAAGGCGCCGGCCGGCCCACCGACGCTGAACTGAACGCGATGTCGCGTGACGAACTCGTTGCGCTCGGCGGCCGGATCGACGGTGTGGAAACCGTCTTCAAGGAGCCGCGGTGGCCGGTGGCCGGCACCAAGGCCGAAAAGCGGGCCGAGCGCCAGGTGGCCGCCTGGCTTTTGCTGGGTGGGTTCTTCGGGTTCGCGCTGCTGCTGGTTTTCTTGTTCTGGCCGTGGGAGTACAAGCCGCACGGGGCCCAGGGCAGCTTCCTCTACACGCTGACCACCCCGCTGTACGGCCTGACCTTCGGGCTGTCCGTTCTGTGCATCGCGATCGGCGCGGTGCTGTTCCAGAAAAAGTTCATCCCCGAAGAGATTTCGATTCAGGACCGCCACTACACCGCCACCGGGTCAGATGAGATCGACCGCAAGACCGTGGTCGCGAACCTGACCGACGCTCTCGAAGGTTCCACGCTGCGGCGTCGTAAGCTGATCGGTCTGTCGCTGGGTGTCGGGCTGGGCGCATTCGGGCTCGGCACTCTCGTGGCGTTTGCCGGCGGCCTGATCAAGAACCCGTGGAAACCGGTGATACAGACCGCCGATGGCAAGAAAGCCGTGCTGTGGACGTCGGGCTGGACGCCGCGCTATCACGGCGAGACCATCTACGTCGCCCGAGCCACTGGCGAAAGCCTCGGGGCGCCGTTCGTCAAGATGCGCCCCGAAGACATCCAAGCCGGCGGCATGGAGACGGTTTTCCCGTGGCGCGTGTCCGACGGTGACGGCACCACGGTGGAATCACACGAAAAGCTGACCTCCATCCTGACGGCGGTCCGCAACCCGGTGATGCTGATCCGCATCAAGCCCCGCGACATGTCGCGGGTGGTCAAGCGCAAGGGCCAGGAGAGCTTCAACTTCGGCGAGCTGTTCGCCTTCACGAAGGTCTGCTCGCATTTGGGTTGTCCCTCTTCGCTTTACGAGCAGCAGTCCTATCGCATCCTGTGCCCTTGCCACCAGTCGCAGTTCGACGCGTTGCACTACGCAACGCCGATTTTCGGGCCGGCAGCACGCGCGTTGGCACAGCTGCCCCTCACCATTGACGCCGACGGGTATCTAGTCGCCAACGGCGACTTCATCGAGCCTGTCGGACCGGCATTTTGGGAGCGCACAACAACATGAGTCCGCAACTGAGTCCCCCCAAGATCGGCGACGTCCTGGCCCAACAAGGCGAGGACATCGATTCGCGTTATCACCCGTCGGCAGCGGTGCGCCGCCAGCTGAACAAGGTGTTTCCGACGCACTGGTCGTTCCTGCTCGGCGAGATCGCGATGTACAGCTTCATCATCCTGCTGTTGACCGGCGTTTACCTGACGCTGTTCTTCGACCCCTCTATGAACGACGTCACCTACAACGGCGTCTATCAGCCGCTGCGCGGTGTCGAGATGTCGAAGGCGTACGCGTCCACGCTCGACATCAGCTTCGAGGTGCGCGGCGGGCTGTTCGTTCGCCAGGTCCATCACTGGGCCGCACTGATGTTCTCCGCGGCCATCATGGTGCACCTGGCCCGGATCTTCTTCACCGGAGCATTTCGCCGACCCCGCGAGGCCAACTGGGTCATCGGCTCACTGCTGCTGATCCTGTCGATGTTCGAGGGCTACTTCGGCTACTCGCTGCCCGACGACCTGCTGTCCGGCATCGGGATACGGGCCGCACTCTCGTCAATCACCTTGGGAATGCCGGTGATCGGCACCTGGCTGCACTGGGCACTGTTCGGCGGTGACTTCCCCTGTGGCGGTGCGGGAGACGACTGCACCGCGGCGGGCTACATCATCCCGCGCCTGTACGGGCTGCACATCCTGTTGCTGCCGGGGATCATGCTGGCGCTGATCGGCATCCATCTGGCCTTCGTCTGGTTCCAGAAGCACACCCAGTTCCCCGGCCCCGGCCGCACCGAACACAACGTCGTCGGCGTCCGCGTGATGCCGGTCTTCGCCGTCAAATCCGGCGCCTTCTTCGCGCTGACCACCGGGATTCTCGGCCTGATGGGCGGCCTGCTGCAGATCAACCCGATCTGGAACCTGGGGCCCTACAAGCCATCTCAAGTCTCGGCAGGCAGCCAGCCCGACTTCTACATGATGTGGACCGAAGGCCTGGCCCGTATCTGGCCGGCGTGGGAGTTCTACATCGGCCACCACACCATTCCCTCGGTGGTCTGGGTCGCGTTGATCATGGGTTTGGTTTTCACGCTGCTGATCATTTACCCGTTCCTGGAGAAGGGGTTCTCCGGCGACCGCGCCCACCACAACCTGCTGCAGCGGCCGCGAGATGTGCCGGTGCGCACCGCGATCGGGGCCATGGCAATCGCCTTCTACATGGTGCTCACGCTGAGCGCGATGAACGACATCATCGCCTTCAAATTCCACATCTCGCTCAACGCGACGACCTGGATCGGGCGCATCGGCATGATCGTGCTGCCGCCGTTCGTCTACTTCATCGCCTACCGGTGGGCAATCGGGCTGCAACGCAGCGACCGCGCCATCCTCGAGCACGGCATCGAAACCGGCATCATCAAACGACTGCCGCACGGCGCCTACATCGAACTGCACCAGCCGCTGGGCCCCGTCGACGACCACGGCCACCCCGTGCCGCTGGAATACCAGGGCGCCCCGGTGCCCACCAAGATGAACCAACTCGGCGCCGGCGGCTCCCCTGGCTCAGGCAGCTTCCTGTACGCCGACCCCGTCGCCGAAGACGCCGCGCTGTCCGAAGCCCACCACGCCGCCGAACAACGCGCCCTCACCGCGCTGCGGGAGCACCAGGACGGCAGCAACGGCTCATCCAACGGCTCGAACGGCCAGCACTAGCGGGACCGTTTCGGCGGCTATGCGGCGAGCGTGCGGCGTAGCTGCCGCACCTGTTGCCACGGGACCAACGGCATGATCAGCGTGACGAATCCGGCGATCCCGTAGCTGGTCCACGAGAAGGCATCGTGGCCGATCGCCATCAGGTAGGTCGCCACCGCAACTCCCAGCAGCGCCAGCCCCATGGTGCCCATCAAAGCGGCGGTACCGCGCAGCCAGACGCGGTCCACCTCCGCCTCCGGCAATGCCGGCCCTAGCGTGGTCAGCCGCTCGGTATGGCCGTGCCGGGTCAGGGTCGACGACGCCGTGTGCTCAGACCTGCTCAGCTGCCCGCCGGCCGTGCGTGCCGGCACCCTCGCCGATCGCGCGACTGGCCCGTCGCGGGTGGTGCGCCGGGCGCGCAGCAGCATCGGGATCGCCGCCAGGATGACCAGCGCGGAGATCACGATGATGGCGTAGAGCACCGACGAGGTGTGCGGATTGCCTTTCGCGTCGTGGAAGCCCCGGCCGAGGTCCATCAACGCGACGATGGCGGCCACGCTCATCCCCACCAGCCCCAACCAGACGGCGGCGCACGCCCCAACCAGGATGCGATCGGCGGTAGCCGGCGCCATCTTGCCCCGCGCGCCCCACGCTTGGGAGTACCGGTCGATCATCAGCAGTTCGTCTGCGGTTGATTGTTCTCATTCGACGACAACACCTTGCCGTCGCTGGTGGTGATCGAGCAGTTGAGCTTGCTCAACCGCAGCAGGCTGGTCGCTTCGATCGAGCCGACGTCCGACGTCGAGATCGGTGTGAGTGTGATCGTCCACGGGATGTAGGCGTTGTTCAGAATCCGTCGCATTCCGGACGCGTCGGTGTAGGTGATCGTGATCTGGTCGAACGGCGCCTTGGTGCCGGTCACCGAATAGGTGACCTGCCGAGGCGCGGCGGGAGCAGGAGCGCCGCCGGGCGGCGGGGCGGCTGTGCCCGGCGCCGGTGCCGGCGCCGGCGCCGGAGCAGGTGCTGGCGACGGCGGTGGCGGCGCCTCGGAGGGCGGCGGCGGTGGTGGCGGGGCCTCGCTGGTCGGCGGAGGCGGAGGTGGCGGCGGCGGGGTGGTCGGCGGCGGCGCGGGCGGCGGTGTCGTGACGATGATCTCGTCCTGCTGCGGCGGCGTCGACGTCGGCGCGGTGCTCGGCGTCGCCAGCTTGGTGGTATCGCTGCGAGTGAACAGCAGCGACACGGAAACCACCAGCGCGATCGCCGCGGCAATCGCGGCAATGCCGACGATCCACGGCCAGCGCGCGGTGCCGGATTCTGCGTGGGCCTGCTCGTCGTAACTCTCGTAGTCGTAGAGGTCGAGGTCGACGGGCACATACGGGCCGCTCGTGACGTGTTCGGACTCCGGAGCCGAGTAGGCCCGCGAATAGACATCGGTCTGGCCCGTCTCCGGGTCCTGCTCGGGCCCCTCCCCCGTCAAGCCCTCGCCGAATTCGCCGCCGCCCCCCTCGAATTCACTGTTGCCTTCGCTGGGCTCGGCGGCCGGTTCCAGTTCTTCGGACTCCGGTCCTGGTGGATTGGGCCCGCTCATGTTCTGCCTGTCCTGTCCGACTACTCACGGGCGTGCGCTGCACCGGGGGTGTGTTGTTGTGCGCGCGCTCCGATGTTCCTCATTGTGCCCCGGAAACCCTACCCAACCGGTATCTGCGCGGCATCGTCGGTGAACGGGTCACGGATCAACTGATGCCCTGATTGTGACCTTTGCCGGCGCTGACTAGTGCTTCTCCGGACCGAGGTAGTACTCGAAGACCAGCCCGGCCGCCGAGCTCAGGACAAACGCCACCCCGGCGACGATCAACCACGGCAGCCACAATGCAACGCCGACCGCGGTGACCGAGGCGGACAGCGCGACCAGAATTGGCCACCAGCTATGCGGGCTGAAAAACCCCAGTTCGCCTGCGCCGTCGCTGATCTCAGCGCCCTCGTAATCCTCGGGCCGGGTGTCGAGCCGGCGAGCCACGAAGCGGAAGTACGTCGCCACGATAAGCGCCATTCCAGCGGTCAACGCCAACGCCGTAGTTCCGGCCCACTCGATGCCACCGGTGGCGTACAAGCTGGTCAGAATGCCGTAAAGCGCAGTGCAGAAGACGAAGAACGCGGCCACGAATTCGTACAGCCTGGCTTCGATATGCATGGGGGCTTCCTAGTTACTCGCTTGGGGCACATGCTCGCCGCGGCGGGTGTCGAACGGGTGCGTGGTGACCGCAACCGGCGACTGGGCGATCGCCTGCAAGGCCTGGGCATTGGTCTTACCGGCGATCCGCTGCTGCAGGTAGGCCTTGAAGTCGTTGGGCTGCACCACCCGG
>Ga0209040_10004185_pt1 | contig 10943 bp, 10 predicted proteins | sample BogFormECP12_OM3_FD_188240 | JGI IMG/M metagenome (GOLD analysis project Ga0209040, IMG submission 188240) | Bog forest soil microbial communities from Calvert Island, British Columbia, Canada - ECP12_OM3 (SPAdes) (version 2) | ecosystem: Environmental > Aquatic > Freshwater > Wetlands > Bog ... | reverse complement strand
GCTGAGGACCTTGAGCTGAACGATGTCTCTGCCGTCATAGCTCGCCGCCGGTCCGTAGAATGGGGTGCCTGAGGTCCACTCGGCCTTCTCGATGTCGACATAGGTCGAAGCCATCCATCTCTCCTTCCAAGCATTGCTCCGTCAGGTTAACAGGGCCATACTGACAATATCCTGTCAGGAGTCCCCCCGAGCGAGCAATGCGCCGCGCCGACCGCCTGTTCGACATCATCCAGAGCTTGCGCACCGCCGCGCATCCGGTCACCGCGGCGGTGCTTGCCGACAGGCTCGAGGTCACGGTCCGCACGATCTATCGCGACATTGCCGCCTTGCAGGGAAGCCGCGTTCCGATCGAGGGCGCGCCCGGGCTCGGCTATGTGCTGCGCCGCGGCTTCGATTTGCCGCCCCTGATGTTCACGGCCGAGGAGGCCGATGCGATCGCGGTCGGGTTACGCCTCCTGCGCCGCCTCCGTGATGCAAGACTTCAGCGAGCAGCGGAAAGCGTGCTTGCCAAGCTCGCCGTCGTGGTGCCCGCGCCTCTACAATCGCATCTCGTCTCCGCGCCGGTTTACGTCTCCGACGGCAGCACGCCGACGCCTAACGGGATCGACCCGGCGGACTTGCGGCATGCGATCCACGAAGCGCGTAAAGTCGCCATTACCTATATCGACGAAAAGAGTCATCATACGCGCCGGACAATTCGTCCGATTGCAATGGCTTACTACGTCGATGTGACCCTGCTCGGCGCGTGGTGCGAACTGAGGAACGACTTTCGTAATTTTCGCGTCGACCGCATCCTCGGGGCTGAGTTCCTCGACGATCTTTTCCTGGCTGAGAGCAGTAAGCTCTTGGCCGGGTGGTTGGCTTTGTCGAAAGACCGGCCGGATGCCCTCACCGCCGAGCCGCAACGAGCAGAAACATCGGCCGCTGTCGTTCCTCGGCCCAGGACGGGTGCGCCACGATCTGCTCGTCGGTCGGGCCCCACTCCTCGACATGAGCGAGCGCGAAGCCCAGTCGAAGCAAGAGGTTGAGATATGTGCCCAGAGTGCGGTGCTGCTTGATGACGCCCTCGGCGAGCCAATCCGTCGTGCGCAAGCCCTCACAGAGGTAATTGTCGACCGGCCACGTCTTGCAGCCATCCGCGTCGACCGACCAGCCCGGGTGTCTGGGCGCAGTGAAAATCGGGTGCTCTACGGAGAAGACGAGGTGCCCGCCCGGGACGAGAGCGCAGTGCAACTTTACGAGCAGCCCCGCCAAATCCTGAATGTAGTGCAAAGCGAGGGAGCTGTAGGCGAGGTAGAACCCCGCCTCAGGCAGGTCGAGGCGCTCGATGTCCGCCCTGAGATAGGTGACCGCCGTGTCCGTGGTGGTATCGCGGGCACGCGCCAGCATTTTCTCGGAGACGTCGATGCCGAGCACTTCCGCTGCTCCCTGCTCACGCGCCCAACGGCAGAACCAGCCGAACCCACAGCCGAGATCCACGACCCTGAGGCGGCGCAAGTCCGGAAGAAGGGACCTGAGCGCCGGCCATTCGGCGGCGCCGTCCAACCCTTCGACCGAGCGCCCCAGTCGGCTGTAGCCCGCAAAGAATTCCGGGTTATCGTAGATGTTCTGCGTCATCGTCGATACCGTTCATCGGCTAACGAGGCCGGCGCGCCCAGCACTCGGCTCTAGATCGGCGGCGGCGTGAAGCCGCCGAATTCGCGCTCGATAAGGCCGGCAAAGGCGATCGTCGCGCGGTCCTCCAGGTATCCGCCGACGATCTGCACGCCGATCGGCAGACCGTCATCGCTACGGCCGATCGGGGTGGTCGTCGCCGGCAGGCCGTTCAGCGTAGCGATGCCGGCCCATACGCTCTGGTCGTTGTACGGCACCTTGGTGCCGTCGATGTCGAGCCTGCGGGCGTATTGCGGCGAGTGATCGTGTGGGAAGGCCACGGTCGGCATCGGCGGGCACAGCACGATGTCGACATCCTGGAACAACGCCAGCCAGCGCCCCCGCAGCCTGCTGCGAATACGGCTTTTGCGGATCCATTCGGCATGACTCATGGTCAGACCGCGCAAGCCCGAGGCCGCAAGGCTTTGATCGTCGAGCGATAAGGCCTTGGCGGCCGCCTCGACGCGCTCGCGCGCCTCCGGCAGCAGATCAGCGGCAAAAACGGCCGACAACAGCTCGCGATAGATCCGACCGGTTTCCGCGAGGTCCGGCAATGCGGCGCTCTGGCGCAGGATTGTGCACCCGGTTTTGCCGAGGCGCTCCGCAAGCCCGTTGAGCGCCGCCGTGATGCTGGCCGCCGTTGGGCAAAGCGGGTGCGCATCGATGGCAAGGACCCGAAAATCCGCGAGTTTGTTGTGCCGCGGCGGCGGTAATGCGAGCTTGTAACCGATCCCGTCAGACAACTCGTCCGGTCCAGCCAACACATCCAATTCGAGCGCGAGGTCGGCCGCGCTGCGGGCCATCGGCCCGATCACGGAAAGATCGCCTCGCACCGGGAACGCGGGGGTCTGTGGGGGGCCGGAACCGCGTTGCGGCGCAAGATCGAGGCTCGGCTTGTGCGAGAAGACGCCGCAGAAATGTGCGGGAGCCCGCAGCGAGCCGCCGATGTCAGAGCCGAATTCGAGCGGCACGAAGCCCGCGGCGAGCGCCGCCGCCGCGCCGCCCGACGATCCGCCGGGCGTGCGGCCGAGGTCCCACGGATTGTTGGTCGTGCCGTAAATCTCGTTGTAGCTCTGCCAGTCGCCGAGCATCAGCGGCACATTGGTCTTGCCGAGAATGACCGCCCCCGCGGCTTTGAGCCGCTGCACCGCCAGCGCGTCGGCCTCCGGGTGCCAATTCTTGAATTTCGGGTTGCCCCAGGTGGTCGGCAGGCCAGCGATGTTGAATTGCTCCTTGATGGTCATCGGCAGACCGAGCAGCGGCCGGCGCTCGCCGCGTGCCAGGGCGGCGTCGGCTTCTTTTGCCGTCGCGCGCGCCCGCTCGAAATCGCGCACGACAACGCAGTTGATATTCTTGTCCAGGGCCTCGATACGGGCGATCGCGAAATCGACGAGCTCAACGGAAGAGACGCGCTTGTCCGAAAGTGCAGCCAGCAACTCGGTCGCGCTGCGATATTCCAACCCGGTTGGGCGGCTCGGCTCTGCGCTGTTGGCTGCAGCGACTTGCCGCCAAGGCGTGACGCCTGCGGCTGTCGCCGCTCCCAGACCGGCGAGAAAGATGCGCCGATTGGGCTCTGTCGCCATCACTGCCTGCCGCGTCAGCCCGGAGCAGCTATCCGCGGCGGATGTTGGCGCCGCGCTCGGGGATGCCGGTCTCATCGAAACAGACTTGCGCGAAAGCGGCCACGCCTTCGCGGATCATGTCTTTCGACGGCAGAGCGAAGCAGAGCCGCAGGTGAGACTTGGTGGCGTCCGGGTTGCACGACCATTCGGGGCCGGGGTTGAAGACGACCCCGGCCTTGGCGGCGGGCGCGACGAGCTTGGTCACATCGACCCGGTCCGGGAGCTTGAGCCACAAAAAGATGCCGCCCTTCGGCTTCCACATCTTTTCGACCGCGGTGCCAAATTCGCGCTCGACCGCTTCGACCATCGCGTCGAGCTTGTCGTGCAAAGTCTCGGTCAGCCCTCCGACATGGCCCCCGAAATTCTGCGAGAAGTACTCTGCGACGACCATCTGGTCGAGGGCGCCGGTGCCGCTGTCGGCCTCGCGCTTGCAGGCGACGATCCGGCTCATGACTTGCGGCTCAGCGACGACATAGCCAAGGCGCAATGACGGGGCCAACGTCTTCGAGAACGATCCGATGTGGATCACCTGCTGCGGGTCCATCGCATACAAGGAGGGCGGGCCCGAGCCGTCCCAGGTCAGGTCGGCATAGCACTCGTCCTCGAAAACGGGGACACCATGCTTCCTCGTCAAGGCGAGCAATTGGTCGCGGCGCCCGGGCGGCAATATGGAACCGGTCGGGTTCTGGATTGTCGGGATCGTATAGAGGTATTTGGGCACGATCCCCTTGCGCCCGAGATCCTCGAAGATCCGCGCGAGCGCCTCGATGCGGAGCCCCTCGTCATCCAACGGCGCGCCGACGATGTTGACGCCGAGCCGCTTCAACTTGGTCAGCGCGCCGCCATACGTAAATTCCTCGAGAATGACCGTATCGCCGGGCTCGAGCAGGAGATGGTTGGCGAGATCGATACCCTGCCCGGAACCGGAGGTGATCAGCACATCATCGGCCGTGCACGTGATGGCGGGCCGGCCCGAGACTTTGGCGGCGACAAACTCGCGCAGCGGGCGGTAGCCCTGCGGACCGTCGAAATTGTAGAGGGCGAGCTTGGCGCCGTCGCGTCGAAGCACTGCCGTCGCGGCCGCGGCCATTGCCTCGGCCGGAATCCGCTCCGGGTCATTGTGCCCGCCGATGAAGTTGTATTTCGGAAAGCCGGTCCACTGCGCCGCCGGCGGCGGCAGATCCTTGGCGAAGAGGTGGCTGTAGGCGAAGCCGGCGGCGGTCATGGTCGATCATCCTGTGGTAATGGCTCGTGCCCAGCGCCCACCCTGACCCTCTGCGAGAGAGGGTCGGGGGTGGGTCGTCGCGGGCGAGAGATCAGCGCGCGGCGTATTTGCCGGTCAATTGCGGCGTGATGTCCGGATAGTTGCCGGGCGTCTTCTGCGCTGCCTTCTCATGCATCTGCAGCCGCGTCTCACGTCCCCAAGTCCGCTTCAACTCATCCTTGATGTTGAAGGCGAGCCGGCCGAGAGCGTCGATCTCGATCTCGATCTTGTCGCCGTCCTGGAAGGAATTGAGGCCGCGATGGTTGGTGCCGGTGGCGACAATGTCGCCCGGCTCCAGAGTATGGATCGAGGTCAGCCACTCGATGCAGCGCGGGATCTTGTGCGCCATGTCGCTGGTGTTGAAGTTCTGCATCAAGGTGCCGTTGTTCCACAACCGGATCTGCAATTTGTTCACATCCGGAATTTCATCCTTCGTCACCAGATAGGGGCCGATCGGCGCAAAGGTGTCGCGCGACTTCATCTGGAAGAAGACATTGCCCGGCGGCGGCAGACCGCGCGCCGAGCCGTCGATGAAGTTGGTGTAGCCGAAGACGTAATCCATCGCATCGGCGGCTTTGACGTTGCTTGCGCGCTTGCCGATCACGACGGCCAGCTCGGCCTCGCCCTCGAAGATCGTGGCAGGCACGTCGGGCAGAACCATCGTGTCGCCGGGGCCGCAAATTGCGCTCGGCGATTTGTGGAAAGCGTTGATCGGCGCGGGTGCGCTGCGGGTGCCGTCTTCCATATAGTTGACGGCCATCGCGTCGATATTGGTCGGTTTGGGCAAGGGCGGGCGGACCCTGACCGACGACAGCGGGACACCCTGGCCGCTCGCTGCAGCGTCCTCGAGGCGGCCGCGATATTGGTCGAAGCGCGCGATCAGCCCATTGATCAGATCGCCGGGGCCGGTATGCGGGATGTCGCGCACCACAGACGACACGTCGACGACGCGGTCGCCCTTCAGCACGCCCAGCTTGTAGTCGTCAAAGTAAAGCAGCTTCATGTTGGCGCTCCGTTAGTCGATGGGTACGAAGATGCAGTGGCGGATCTTGCCTTCGACGGCCTTCGAGAGGTGGCCTTTGCCGGTCGTGTCCTCGACCAGGATAACCTCGCCCGCGGCGATCGAGCGGCTCTCGCCGTCACTGGCGGTGATTTGCACCCCGGCGTCGAGATTGATGATGTATTGCCGGCGTGGTGCGGGATGCCAGTCGAGGTCGTAGGTCGGCGGAACTTCGCGGAAGATGATCCCGGTTGCCGGCAGGCGCTTCGAGAGCTTGCCCCCACGCGTCTCTTCGACCCATTCGACCTCGATGTCTCGAAAATGGGATCCGCCGCTCGGGTCGGTGTAAAGGTTGTGTATCCGCATCGGCGTGTCTCCCTCGCAATTGGCTTCGGAGCACCATACTAGCGGCGGAGCGAAGCCTGGCGCCAGCCCTCTCGACTATGCCTGCTGCACCGCTGGTGCATAGCGTGCCGCCGCCCGCCGCGAGCCCGGCTTGAGGCGGAGCATCGGGCGCTCGACCAGGTGCCACGACAGAAACGCGATCGCCGAGGCTACTGGCAGCGCAATCAGAAACACCTGCCACCACGCGGCACGGCCGCCGAAGAGCCACATCACCGCTTCTTCGACCGGCCAGCCATAGATGTAGAGGCCGTAAGAAATGTCCCCGAAGCGCGCTGCCTGGATGACCGGCAGCCGCTGGTTGAGCGCCAGCCAGAGCGCGAGATAGCAGCCGAACAGCGGGAACAGCAGGATGAACTGGCGCAGCGGCACGCTGAGGACCAGCCCGGCCAGCGCCAGCAGCGCGAGGCGGCCGTCGAAAATGCGGGTATGGCGCAGCTTGTAGAGGGCCATGCCCGCGGCGAAGAAGCCGACGAGCCAGCCCCAACCGCTGAGCAATTGAAAAAACCAGCCCCATTTTTCGAGCTTATCGAGCATGTTGAAATGCAGGCAGACCATGCCGAAGGCCAGCAACAAAAGTGCCGTGCGTACGGTCAGCAACCGGAGCACCCCGAGCACGAGGACCATCAGGTACATCATGAATTCTGAGCGCAAGGTCCACAGCGACCCGTTGATCTCGAGCCCGACCGGATTGTCGACGAACCAAACGCCGGGCAGCTCGTGCACGGTCTGATCGAGGAGAGTATTGCCAACGAGATATTCATAGGGTTCCGGTCGGCTGAGATAGACGCCGAGCGGCAAATCGGTGACCAGCGGCCCCAGGACCAACGCGGACACCGCGGTGGCCGCGAAGAGACCCGGGAAAATCCGCAATGCCCGCTTGGCGAGGAAGCGCAGGGAATTACCAGTTTGTTCGAAGCTCTGCGTGACCAGAAAGCCGCTGATGGCAAAGAATACGAACACGCCGGCGAGACCGAGGATCGACTGGTTCCCGGTCAGCCAAATCAGCGGCTCGCGGTTCTGGGTACCCTCGGCGATCAAAAAAGAATGCGAGAAGATCACCGATATCGCCGCGACCAGGCGCAGCGCATCGAAATTATTTCGCCTCTCCACAGCCAAGCCGCGCTATGGGATCATCAGCTGGGCGACGCGCTCGCGGTGCCAGGTGGCGTCGCCAAAGGCGACCTCGGAGGCCTTGGCGCGCTTGAAGTAGAGCTGCAGGTCGTGTTCCCAGGTCATGCCGATGCCGCCATGCAATTGGATGCCAGTGCCGGCGACCTTGCGGACCATGTCGGAGGCTGCGGCCTTGGCCATCGATACCGCCAGCGGCGCCTCATCGAGGTTTTGGTCGAACGCCCAGGCTGCATAATAGGTCAGTGACTTCGCGTTCTCGATCACCACCAGCATATCGGCTGCTTGGTGCTTGACCCCTTGATAGCTGCCGATCGGCTTGCCGAAGGCGATGCGGATCTTGGCGTAGGCGACGGTCATGTCGAGCACCTGATGCGCGCTGCCGCACATCTCGGCCGCCAATGCCACGGTCGCGCGGGCGATGACGCGCGATAACGGCGCCCAACCCTGATGTATTTCGCCGAGCAGGGCGCCCGCCGGCAGCGCGACATTATCCAGCCTGACCTCGCACAATTTCCGGGTCTCGTCGATCGTCGGCAATAGGGTGACCGAGAGCCCCGGGGTATCCTTCGACATCAGCAACAGGCTGACGCCGTCCTCCATCGTGCTGCCGTCGCGGGTGCGCGCCGCGACGATGATGACATCCGCGAGATGAGCGTCGCCGACGAACAGCTTGCTGCCGGAAAGGGTAAAGCCGCCGCCCGCCTCACGCGCCCGAAGGGTGATGCCCGCGGCGTCCCAGCGCAGATTGGGCTCGGTCCAGGCAAGCGCTGCTTTCGCCTTACCCGCAGCGATCTGCGACAACCATTCGCGGCGCTGTGCCGAGGTGCCGGCTTCGCCAATCGCGGCACCGCCGAGTAATACGGTCGACAGGAATGGTCCGGGCATGACCGCCCGACCCATCTCTTCCATCAATACCACGAGATCGACAAGCCCGAGCCCGCTGCCGCCTTCCTCTTCCGGATAGACGATGCCGAGCCAGCCCTGCTCCGCAAGTTTTTGCCAGAACTCGTCGGTGACGGCTGCCGGCTCGGCCATTCGCCGGCGCACGAATTGGGTGTTGCACTCGCCCTCGAGGAAGCGTCGAGCGGTGTCGCGAAACAGCTCCTGCTCCTCGGTAAAACCAATGTCCATGTCTCAGCCTTTCGATAGGCCGAGGACGCGCTCACCTATGATGTTGCGCTGGATTTCGCTGGTGCCGCCGGCGATCGTGTATTGCCGGGCGCCAAGCACGCGCTGGTGCCAGCGCGCCGCATCCGGCACCGCTTCGGTCGGCGCGTCGATCGTCGCGTAGGGGCCGAGCAGGGTCGACGAAAAATCGGCGATCCGCAAAGCCAGCTCGGAGCTGAACAGTTTGAGGATCGAGCCTTCGGGGCCCGGCGGCTCGCCGCGCAACCTGCGGGTCAGCCCACGCAGGCGAGTGACTTGCAAGGCCTTGACGTCGATCGCCAGCTGCGCCAGTTGCTGGCGGATATGACTCTCGCGCCAGGCCGGCTCCTGGCGGGTCGGGAATTGCCTTGCCAGCTCGGTGAGGCGGGCGATCTGTGCGGCGTGGTCGCGCCCGCCGGCGCCGCTGCGCTCGAACATCAGGGTCGTTATCGCGACCTTCCAACCCTGGTTCAGCGGCCCGACCAGATTCTCCTTCGGCACCGTCACATCTTCGAAAAATACCTCGTTGAAATGGCGGTGGCCGTTGAGCAGGACGAGTGGGCGCACCGTGATACCGGGCGTCTTCATATCGACCAGCAAATAGCTGATGCCGTGGTGCTTCGGAGCATCGGGGTCGGTGCGCACCAACAGAAAACACCAATCGGCAAAATGCGCGCCGGAGGTCCACGCCTTCTGCCCGTTGACGACGAAGTGGTCACCATGATCGACGGCACGGGTGCGCAGGCTCGCGAGGTCGCCGCCGGCGTCGGGCTCGGAATAGCCTTGGCACCACAGTTCGTCGGCGCTGAGGATTCGCGGCAGGTGATGCCTTTTCTGCTCTTCGTTCGCCCAAAGAATGAGGGTCGGACCCAACAGGTTTAAGGCGCTCGCGGTCGGTAGAACCGACGCCCGGGCACGAAAATACTCCTCGTCGAAGATGACCTGCTCCATAAAGCTGGCGCCGCGGCCGCCATATTCCTTCGGCCAGGAGATTCCGACCCACCCGGCGGCATGCATCTTCTTCTGCCAGGCAATGCGCTTTTCCAATGTCTCGCGATCCGGCGCGACGCGCTGGTCGGCGGCATCGTCCACACAGATCTCGGGCGGCAAATTCGCCTCGAGCCAGTGGCGGAATTCGGCGCGGAAAGCCGCGTGCTCGGGGCTGTCGGCGAAGTCCATGGGTATCACCCCTCATTCGCCGAATATGTCGAGCGGCAGGAATGCGCTGACGACCATGTTCGGCACGTCGACCAGCTCGCTCAGTTTGAGGTCCACTGCGACGCTGCAGATCGCATAGGCCTGCTGCCGGCTCCAGCCGCGTTCCACCAATAAATCGATCATCGCCAATAGCGCATTGCGCGCGCTCAATGTCGCGTCCTCGCTCTCATTGGTGCCGTCCTCACGGATCGACAGCCCGGTCGTCGCAAGAAAGCGCTTCGGCGCGGCCAGCTCCGGCGGGAAATAATAGCCGTCACGCGCAAAACGCGGGAAGCGGATGCCCCGGCGCTCGGCTTCGCCTTTGCGCACCGTGAAACGCACCAGGATCGCGCCGGCCATCTCGATGGCGGTGCCGCAGGCTTCGCCGTCACCTTGCGCGAAATGCGCGTCGCCGACCGAGAAGAGGGCGCCGTCGACGAAGACCGGCAGCAGCAGACGGGCGCCTTTGCTCAGCTGCTTGATGTCGAGATTGCCGCCGTTCTCGCGCGGCGGGATCGTGCGCAGTGCCTCAGAGGCGATCGGCTCGGCCGCCGGCACCGCGCCCGCTTTCTCGGGCGGCAGCACCATCCCGCCGCGGTCGAGCAGGCTCGCTTCGCGCCGCTGGATGGTCTCGCGCAATGCCTTCGATGGCGCGACACCGATGACACCGACAAACGAGCCGTCGGGGATGCGCACGCCGGCGAGGTCGGTCGACTCGGCAAAGCCGTCCTTGATGCTCCATTTGGCGATGTAAGGGTCGGGGAATGCGTCACGCAGAAATCCGAAGCCCGGCACCTGCACGGTATAGCCGAAGGCCGCCGGTTTCATGTCGCAGATCTCGACCTCAAGGAGGTCGCCCGACGCGGCGCCGGCGACGTACACCGGACCGGTCAGTGGGTGGACCCGGTTGAGATCGCACCGGCGCAGATCCTCCGCCGTAGTCGCTGCGGTGATTTGCCCGTCGAAGGCGTCGCGCGTCTGGATCTCGACCTCTTCGCCGGGCAACGCTTCGACAACCGGGGCGATCGCCTCGTGCCAGCGATTGTGGCCCTTCGCCGCCTCCTCGGCGAGACGCTTGGAGTAATCGACCGTGATGCTCTTCATGATCCCTCCCCAATCCCGCGCTAGCGTTCGAGGCTATGCACAAGCTCCGTCCATGGCAAGTGCGGCCGAAGCGAAAGCGAATCCGCCACCTGACCCGAGCGCTACCCGGAAATCACGAGGCAAGCGTGTTCCGGATCAGACAAGAAGCTGCCAATCTCGCGAAGGGATCCTCCCGCTCGGCTGCGGGCGTCTCGGGAGTCGTCCGCGCAACATCGTCAGCGGCGATCGCGTTGGCCTAGAAACGGTCGCAACTGCCTTCCCTGAAAACCTTCCGATATGCGGGATTGGTTCTCTGCGCGGCCGATTCATTCCCTGCGCAGCGATTTAGGCGCTTCGGGGCAAAGCCCGACAAAAAAATTGTCGATCGTCAAGCAGCGAGTCCGAGTTCATGGAAGACGCCTTTCATGGCTGCTTGGATGGC
>Ga0209040_10004184_pt1 | contig 10945 bp, 9 predicted proteins | sample BogFormECP12_OM3_FD_188240 | JGI IMG/M metagenome (GOLD analysis project Ga0209040, IMG submission 188240) | Bog forest soil microbial communities from Calvert Island, British Columbia, Canada - ECP12_OM3 (SPAdes) (version 2) | ecosystem: Environmental > Aquatic > Freshwater > Wetlands > Bog ... | reverse complement strand
GTCGATGACGGACAACCGCGCATGGGCAAGACCGGCTCGGCCATCGGTCCAGACGCCTTCGTCATCTGGACCGCGGTGCCGCAATGTCGCGATCATAGCCCATAGCCGCGACTCGGCCGCGGCACGTGGCAATGCGGCTTGGGGCAGGAGAAAACCGCTGATGCCGCACATTCGCGAGTTGGCTAGCCTTAGGCGACGGCACTCGGCAGGATTGCTCGAGCGGCCCGCACTAGGCGTTTCATTCCTGATTCGCCAATCCATCGCCGGCGCACCGAGAAGAGGCCATCGGAAAATTCCCGGGGTTCTCGCTCCAGCCGCATTTCGATAACGAATGTCTCATCAAATGGCGCTCCTGAAAGATCAACTGAAAACGACTTCCATTCGGCTGGAGGCAATGAGACCGCAGCTACAGGCCCGCCGTTCACCAGCAGAGTAAATGGCCCTCCGGGCTCGCTGCGGACTTCGAACGAAATACGCGTTTGGTCGCGGCGACGCCTTAGATACCAGCGCGCGCGACGATAGGCTTGACGCCGACGCTTTCCGGTCGGAGACAGCCAGCCATTGAGGAGTTGCAGCTTATCGCTGCAAGTGCCGGGGAAAGACGTGTTAACAGCGCTTTCCGGAGCGAAGGCTGAGAGTTTCGCCATGGCTTCCGTCTGGCTAGTCATCCAGTGCGCGAGATCCGCAACGCGAATAGCGTATGTCGCTTGGACGCGCGCCGCGTCCGGGATCGGCGTGTCTAATCGGATCCTCATGGCAAGAGAGCCTGAAGTCTGCCTCAGCATCCTCACGTCCGATCCATAATCCCACAGGCGCATCTCGGGAATGAATTTTTGGCGCCTGCCATCGACAATGGCGTTGCGAAGCGCATGCGTGAATAGTTCGGGCGACACGCACTTCCGGTGCCGCTCGATAGCCTCGACGAACTCGGCCAGGCGCGGGATACGCTCGTTGACCCCGAGAAGCACATCGGGATGACGATTGAAGACTTGAAGCTCCAACTCTTCGCCTTTATGGTCGGCCCGATAGGGGTCGCAGGTCGAAATTAGATAGCCACCAGGCCGCAATACGCGAAGCATTTCGGAGATTGCGGCTGGAATGTCGCGCATGTGATGCTGCGCAGCGTTTGCAAATACGAAATCGAAGCTGCCCTGAGCGAATGGCAGGATGTGAGAAAATCCGCCAACCCAGCGCATCATGGGCAGATTACGCGCGCCGGCGCGCGCCAGAACCGGGCTAAATTCAAGCGCTGTAACCTTGGCCCCGGCGACAACGTGCCGATAACCGTCGATCCCTAACCCAGCTCCAACATCCAATACCTGGCTGCCTCGCAGCCTCCCAATAATTTCCTTGGTCAAACTGGTGACCTCGACCCATTCATTGTAACGAGTGACCCCGGGGAAATTCTCGGACCCAGCTTTTGCCAAGAAAGCGTCCTTGTCGGCAGCTTCGTGATAGGAGCGAAGGGCTTCTTCCCAGCAGTCTAGCATCGAAGGGCTGAAATGATGGTAATCGTCTGCGTTCGCGGCAATTTCGACTAAGCCAAGGAAATCATCTCTCTCGTAGTGACCGATGAACGGGACACCCCAGACGGCGTCGTAGGTAGCTCCGCAAGTCCCACATGTAATGGCCTCGCGGTGGATTTCTTTTGTCGAATCGCCGGTCCAGACAAGGCCACCCGCATCACAGCGGACACAACGACAATCTGTGAGGTTCATTGGTTTCCCCGTTCTCGCATCTTGCGGTCGGGGCCGCGATGGCGAAGCGGGGCAAGCATCGCCCACAGCCGGGATTCGGCCGTAGCACGTGGCAATGCGGCGTAAGGTATAGAGAAAACGGCTGATACCGCACATCGGGCAGCCGAGCCAGCTAGGGTAAATAACTTGCCCACCGCTGTTCCCTCGACAGGATCGCTCGGGGCACTCGGATCACGCCTTTCATTCCCCTATTCGCGAATCCGTCGCCGGTGCGTCGAGAAGCCAGGCAAACTCCTTGGTTGCAACAAGGTACGACTGTCGATTAACACGGTGGCGGCGACGATGTAGAGGAGTTGCGCTGATCCGTGATCCGGGGATTCGACTCAACCGTGGGGAATATATCGGTTAGGCGCGAAATCTAGCGATACACAGGGAGAGACGATAGGGCGCCAGAATCCAATAGCGAAGCAATGTTCATTGCGTTTTTCCAGTGTCGCTGGATCAGACAATGGCTGAAAACTACCGTTTACACCGGTCATCCCCCAGTGTTGCATCTCCCCTACTAACCACTTTTCAAAGTTGGTAAGATTATTGGACGTAACCTCAACACGTAACATAATTGGATTTGAGATCCCGAAAAACTTTGCCCAGACATGAAATCTGTCCACCACCTCGTAATCCCAGGGCGAGTTCGGCTCCAGGACGATCGGCCAATCCGGATGCATCGAGGTCGTCTTCCGGATGACGTTGAAGTCGTTGCGGAACGCCGTGGTTCTTGCGACCGCGACATTCACGTCTCTGCGCAGAGAGAAAGGAGCACGAAAATAGGCAAGATAGAAGGCCGTCAGCGCGATGAACGCCATCTGGACAGAGCGCCATTCCCGGCCTCTGCTCGTCAACAAGGTATATCGGACGAAAGCTGCGAACCCGAGGGCAATCGAGGGTGGAAATAGTAGAATTGGGAAGTCATATCGGGTGCCTGATGGCAGCCGTCCGTTGTAGAAAAAAAGCTCCCACAACGTATACGCGGCCAGGAAGCCGATAAAGCCGATGAATACAAGGGTCGCGCGGCGACGCTGTGGTTGTGGCAGCGGGGATCGGCGATAAACTAGCCAGGCAAGTGGTGCGGCGAGCAAAAGCGCGGCGAGGACAAAAGGCACGAAGAAAGGCCGGTCGAGCACTTGGCGCAGGTCCAGCAGTGCGGCCAACCTGTGAGCGACAGAGTTGTCGACACCGTAATAATCCTGGCTATTTCCAGCGGCTGAAGCGAGCGCATAGAGTACAAGCGCGGGAACGACGAGAGGCGGCAGCGCAAGGATGGCGGAAGCGATACGGAGACGCCGGGTCAGGGCCAGGGTTATCGCTACAGCCCCGAATATCGCCAGCAGAAATACGAAATTTTCCTTCGAGCCGGCTGCAATGGCCGTTCCGAGGGATGCCGTGGGAAGCGCCCAGACGGGAATATCTGCGCCCGAGACGTACCGAGGCACGATCGTGTCATAGGCGATCATGAGGAGTGCAACGCCCGCAGCAGCCAGCTGCTCTAAAGGACCAAGGGATAGGGTCCAGAGATTGCTCCAGAAGCGCAACCCAGTGATGCCGGTAACGAACAAAAGCGCCGGCGCCAACCCGATGCACTGGGCGGCGATCCGGCAGAGCGTGCCGAAGAAAAGGGCAAAATATAGAATCCGCAGACCATGATAGAGTCTGGGTCGATCGCCAAATAGCCAAGTCTCTAACTCGATGTACAAAATCCAGACTGGCTTGTACCGCCCCCCGGAACCAAGGCTGCCGAGTTCGGCGGACATCGCCGCCGGCCAAATCTTGGAAAAAGGAAAACTACCGGTTTCGCCAAGCCAGAGCGCCTTCCAATGATCGTCGATAATACAGAAATCGGCGAATATCATCCGACCAATTAGTATCGCGGCTAGCCCTAGTCCCCAAATCCAAGGTATCAAGTTGATACTTCGGTCCCAATGACGGTGTCTCATTCGCCCCTCAAGCATCGGCTATAGTTCCAAGCGATATGTGCCTTCGGAACGCAATTGGCCGCAAAAGCAAGGTTAACCGTTGACCGGCGAAACCGTCGACGCGTCAAGCCTTTCGCCAAACCACGAGCGCGCTCTTGCCTAGCCTATAGCCGAAGAGCGGGTCGAGCCGACGCGACAAGCGCACCATCAACCGGTCCCAGAGGCGGATCTGTCTCCGGTTCGGCTGCGTCGAGCGCAGCAGCAGTCGGTTACCGAGCGAGGCGAGGAGGCCGACGCTGTCCAGGTAACGCGCGCAGCAAACCCCCATACCGTTGGCGCCGACAGTCAGAAGGCGCGCCATGCCGTAACGGCGGAAATGCCCGATCGCCGCGTCGAACGGGGTATAGAGCACCTGGTGCGCCGGCACCAGTGCAACGAGATGGCCGCCGGATGTCAGATGCCGCGTCACTCGCGCCACTTCGGTCTGATCATCCTCAATATGTTCAAGCACGTCGATATAGAGCACCGTATCGAAGCGCTCTTCGGCTCCAAGCGCCGCGGTCGTGCCGTATCGCGGCTCGCACATCGCTGGCAGGCGGCCGGCTTGTCTGTCCACCTCCAAACGGGCGGCCATGGCTCGATCCGGTTCCAGCGCCACCCAGTGCTCGACGGGCGAGCGGCAGAGATCGCGCGTGACGGTGCCGATGCCGGCGCCGACCTCTAGCACGCAGCGCCCCAGGAACGGTATCGCCTGTCGCTGCCAGTAGTTCCGCCAGTTCACGGCCTCTGCAAACAGCTCTAGCTCAGAGCCGATATATTCGAAGTCTCGTGATGAGGAGGACATTTTTTTTTGAGGGTGATCCGCTCGGCGATATATTCGCCGGCATGAAGGGCGGGAATGAAGACGGCACCCGAACGACTGGCGAGCATGGTCAGGCTCGCGACAACCGACAGGGTGACGGCCTGGAACAGGATGATCGCGCTGATGCCGACCACGTTGGAGGCCCAGCCCGGTATCGCGAGGTCGGTCGCGAACCGCACGGCCGCTGCACCCGTCGCCAGAGCGAGCGCCAGCGCCGAGACGGCGCTCGCCAGGATCAGAAGGCGCACGAATACGATATCACTGAAGACTGCGATCGCGCTGAGACCGTGTGCCAGCAGCGACACGAGGTTCATGGAAGAGTTGCCGGCATAGCGGTGTCCGCGCTCGGTGGGCACGCCCACCACCCGAGCGCGCGAGCGCAGCACCGCAGCTGCCAGATGGTTCCAGATCTCCGGCATATGCGCGAGCCGTGCAACCATCGGCCGCGGAATCAGAGGGTAATTGCAGCCCTTTGTAGAGCGCATAGAAGACACGGAAGCGCAAGCCCTCGGATCGTTTCTCGCGTTGGGAGACGATAATCGCCAAACGGTCCACGAGGTGGGCATCGATCAGCCGGACGAGGTCGCTCGGCCGATTCTCGCCGTCGCAATCCATCACGATGACGGCATCATAGGCGTGCCGCTGCGCGACTTCGGCGAGCCCCACCGCGATCGCGCGTTGATGACCGAGATTGCATATGAGGCGCAGGATTTCGACGCTCTCAAGGTTCGCGGCGGCAGGCTCTGCACCCGGCGTCAACGGCTTCGACGAGCCATCGTCGATGCCGATGGCCGAGACGCGCATGGACAGCGCCCCCGGCAGCCGTGCCGATCTCTGCGCACAAGGCCCGGAACGCCTCGAAATCGTTGCAGATTGGAGTGACGATCGCGAGGTGCGGCAGCCGGCCCGCCATGTTAAGCCTCACCGGCCGTAGAATTTCTTAAATACCGGCCAGACCGGCCCGCCCACGGCGATGTTGGCGTTGGCGAGCGCTACCCAGCCGGCGTTGTCGGACGGCACCGGTGCTGTCGAACTCGACTCCGGCGCTGCGAATCCACGCCGATTGGCATCCTGCCGCAAGGCTGAGATCTTATATGGCACCAATCCATAGAAATTGGCACAGAGCACGGCAATACAGACAGCAGCCAGCAGCCCGCCCAGCCCCCTATCCAGCTGGCTGGCTATGCGCCCGAGCTCACCCATGTACCACACGACAGCGATCGGCATGAGGGCGAGCGAGGCGATCCATTGCCGATCGAGGATCCAGTAATGGTGCCGATAGGAGATCCAGGATAGAATTGCCGAGATAACGAGCGAGCTCAAGGCGAGTAGCAGCGGCGGCACCAGCCGAAGCAGTTCGGGACGCCAGCGCTGCGGCAGCAATGGATAAGTCAGCACCAGCGCCGTCATCACATAGAGAACGACGCGGCGCGACCCGAACCACAATTGGTCGGCTGGGGTCTCGAAATCAAAAATGAAGCTCAGATGACTGTAATCAAGGAACTCGGGGATAAGGGCGTCCGGGTGAACCCATTGAAACGGGTCAAAGCTCAGCGCCGGGCCACCACGCATCCAAGTCATGGCACCGACGATCCCATAGGTCACGATCCCCGCTGTCATCAGCCTGAAATCACAGAATCTCACGAACTCCCGGGCTCGGAGATGGCGGTTCCCCTCGATTAGGGCTGTTACGAACCCAATGCAGATAACTGCTGCCCAATACACGGGAAAGTAGGGATGCATCAGCGCGCCCAGCTCGATCGAGGTCACGCCAACGATGAGGACCCAACCTCGCCGCTCTCCCGGCACGGCGAGATAGAAGGCGAGCGTGCCCACGACGGCCGCTGCGAGCGGCATATAGGGGCGTGCCTCCGCGGCGTGGTCCATGAGCGGAGCCTGGGCGAGAATCGCCAGCACAGCCACCAGCCTCCACAGATTGCCGAAGCCACGGAACGCAAATAGCGTCGCGGTCGAGACCAGCAGCCAGGCGGCGCTCAACAGACTGGGCAGACGCAATGCGAAGGCATCTGCGCCAAACATCTTGAGCAGCCAAAAATCCGCCATCATGTAGATGCCGGTCTGATTAAAGTTGAATGACAGGTCGGTCTGTCGGATGACCTGCCAGGCGTCACCCGGTCCGCGAAACGCGCCTAAGGCGAAGTGCAGAAACTCGTCAATCCAGATCGGGTGGCGGTAGCCGGAATAAAGACCCAGTCCCACTATGCCGACCACACAGGCGAGAACCCCGAGAACACGGTCGACGGTATCACGGACAAGGAACTGGTGAGGCGTGCGCAGGACGAAGCGCGTCTGGTAGTCGAGCGGCTGTTCTTCTCGTTCCCGCGGGTGTACGTTCTCCCCGCCGGACCCCGACTTCATGAAGTCGTTCCGCCTGTCCGCCGGTGTGCTATCACCGGTGCTTGGCAATAATCCCTGCTGTCTCTTCTCAGGGACCGCGCGTCGCCTTAGCCTGCCGGTACCAATCGTAAGTCTGGCGGATGCCGCTTTCGAGGTCAGTCCGGTAACGCCAACCGAGTGCACTCAGCTTGGCGACATCGAGAAGCTTGCGCGGGGTCCCGTCAGGTTTCGATGGATCGAAGACGAAACTGCCTTCGAAACCAACGATCCGTGCGATCATCTCGGCCAACGCGGCAATCGACAAATCCTCTCCGGTGCCGATGTTGACGTGCTGGTCGTCCGACCAGTTCTTCATTAGAAAGACCGCGGCATCGGCCAGATCGTCGACATGCAGGAACTCGCGACACGGCCTTCCGGTGCCCCAGATCTCCACGGTGTCGAGGCCGTGCCGAGCGGCGTCGTCGATCTTGACGATCAGGGCGGCAAGGACGTGGCTCGTCAGCGGATCGAAATTGTCGCCCGGGCCGTAAAGATTGGTCGGCATGACCGAGACAAAATCACAGCCGTGCTGCCGTCGATAGGCCTCGCATAGCTTGAGCCCAGCGATCTTAGCGATTGCATACCACTGGTTCGTGGGCTCGAGTGGACTCGTCAGGAGGCAGGTTTCCGGCATCGGCTGAGGCGCTAGACGCGGATAGATGCAGGACGAGCCGAAAAAGACCAGCTTTGCCACCCGTACGCGACGGGCGGCCTCGATTACGTTGGTCTCAAGGGCCAAGTTGTCGTAGAGAAAATCTCCAGGCTGCGCGCTGTTCGCGTAGATGCCACCGACCCGTGCTGCGGCGAGAAATACCCCGTCGGGCCTATTCTCGTCGAACCAGCGATCTACTGCGCGCTGGTCACGAAGATCGACTTCATCGCGGCCGGCGGTCAGTATCTGACAATCCTCACTTGCGAGTCGCCGCACCAGCGCCGAACCGACCATACCACGATGACCGGCGACATAGACACGTTTGCCGTGCAAATCAAACTTCATTCCTTCGGCCGCCTTAATCGTTCGGATCGTACCGTCGCACTTCCGTTTCTAGCAGCGCCAGATCGCTTTCGACCATCTCGCGCACCAGGTCGGCGAATTCGATCTTGTGACGCCAACCCAGACGCTGCCGCGCCTTTGACGGGTCACCGAGCAGCAGATCGACCTCGGTGGGCCGGAAATACCGCGGATCGACGGCGACGAGCACGTCACCGCCGTGCGCGTCGATGCCCTCTTCGTCGACACCCCGGCCACGCCACTCGATCCGGCGGCCGATCTGGGCGAAGGCAAGCTCGACGAACTCGCGCACCGAGTGCGTCTCGCCTGTGGCCAGCACATAATCATCGGGCTCATCCTGCTGCAGGATCAACCACATCCCCTCGACGAAGTCGCGCGCATGACCCCAGTCCCGCTTCGCATCGAGATTGCCGAGATAGAGTGTCCGCTGGCGCCCGAGGGCGATTGCCGCGACGGCGCGAGTGATCTTGCGCGTGACAAAAGTCTCACCGCGGGTGGGTCCCTCGTGATTGAACAGAATGCCGTTGGAAGCGTGCATGCCGTAGGCCTCACGATAGTTGACCGTGATCCAATAGGCGTAGAGTTTGGCAACCGCATAAGGGCTGCGCGGATAGAACGGCGTCGTCTCCCGCTGAGGCGTCTCCCTCGCCTTGCCGTAGAGCTCGGAAGTCGAGGCCTGATAGAACCGCGTCCGCTCCTCCCTCTTGAGAATTCGGATCGCCTCGAGCAGCCGAAGCGTACCGAGGGCGTCGGCATTGGCGGTATATTCCGGTGTTTCGAAGCTAACCATTACATGGCTCTGCGCGGCAAGATTATAAATCTCTGTAGGCTGGGTCTCCTGGACTAGGCGGATCAGGTTGGTAGCATCGGTTAGGTCACCATAATGCAAAGTGAACGGCAGCCCCTGCTCGTGCAAATCGTGATATAGGTGGTCGACGCGGGCGGTGTTGACGGAAGACGAGCGACGCTTCACACCGTGGACGACGTATCCCTTATTCAACAAAAATTCAGCCAGATAGGCGCCGTCTTGCCCGGTGGCGCCGGTGACCATCGCCACGTTCTCATGTGTCAAGGAGTAGATCCCTTAAGGTCATGGTGTTTGACCGATGATAGGGACGGTCCCTCGGCTGGTCAAAGAGACTCAGCGGTTCCCTGATCCGCGACGGGAGTGCGGCGCAATTTGCCGGGCAGCGCCCAAGCAATATCGCCGTACCAAGTGCGCTTCAGAAGCTCGCCGAGAAGAAGATTGACACGGGCCGGTGAATAGAGCCCGGCCCGTGCGGCGGATGGCAGGGCGGAAAGATACCGCCCGTTGGCGATCATCGTCCGGGCGATCTCCAGTTCCACACTGGCTCGGAGCCTTCTGGAGGCGCCCCTGCCAAAGGTGGTCTCGGCTCTCTGCGCATGCTTCTTGAGAAAGTGCTCCGCAGATTGCTGTACAATCCTGACACAGGGTCTCCGGTCGACGTGCAGAATAGCGAGGACACTGGGGCAGATGACGATTTCACGAACCGCAAGACAGCGTATCATCCAATCCCAATCCTCGAACCGCCGTAACCCCACGTCGAACCCTCCAACTTGCAGAAACACGTCGCGCTTCGCCATTAAAGTTGAGCCCGGCCCCAGCGCGCACATAGTCAGCTGCTCCCGGTACCAATCGGCATCAGGGTCGGGGACGGTGTCCTGAAAACGATTAGTGGCGACGCGATGGATGCGAAAGCCGGTGGTGCTGATTCCGATCGCTGCCGGCGAGGCTGCGAGTAATTCGAGTTGTCGTTCGAGCTTGTCAGCCAGCCACTCGTCGTCACTGTCGAGAAAAGCTATGTATTCGCCGCGGGCTCGGCTGACGCCGACGTTGCGCGCTGCTGCCGCCCCCGAATTCCTTTCCAGTATTATGGGCTTGAGCCGCGGTTCCGAATACCCCGATACCACCTCGCTGGTGCGATCCGTTGATCCATCGTCGACCACGACTAGCTCTAGATCCGATATCGTTTGCGCGAGGACACTTCGCACCGCTCTGCCGATGGACGCCTCGCCGTTAAATACTGGCAGGATAACTGAAACCGTCGGCTCCCGACGGATCGGCCGTTGGCTCACCGACTGGTTGCCTCCAGCCGCCAAGGAGATGGCCGCAACCAACGCCTCAGTCGGCGACCGGCGAACGCCAGAAGCTCGCGGGGCAGCGCGACTGGCCACTGCGGCGAGACTGCCAGCGTGTCCCGCAGCACCCGGCTGACGCCCGGCTCATATCGGCCCCCCGCGGCGAGGTAAAGGAGCAGGGCTGCTTCTTTCGCATACCAGCGTCGACAGAGCCTGCGCAGCTCGGCCGGCGTGTCGGGCGAGCCGAATACGCGGCGAGAGATCTCGAGGTGCTCGAGCCGGATAGCCACCGATCCCGACCGCCCGGGGTCAATTGTCAATGAGCCGGCATGTAGGCGGAAGCAATATACACAGGCGCCGATCTGGTGAACTCGGATCCCGGCAGCAAAGGCCCGCAGCAGCCATTCGCGATCAGCGGCAAGCCGAAACCGCGGATCAAAATAACCGACGCAGTCGTAAAGACGCCGACGCACGAACAGCGCATTTATCGCCGGGAGGCCGAGTGCGATATCGCGCGGACGAAGCGGCACGGGAAACTCGGCGGTAAGGGTCGCCGCACTTGCATTCTGCGCGGCATCATCCGCGAAAAAGAGCGCATGGCCGCGGACTGCGTCGGCCTCTCTTCCAGCCCCGGCATCGGCTTCGGCGACGGCCTCAAGGGCGCCTGCGGGAAGCAGATCGTCACTATTGAGTTGGCAGATGATGTCGCCGCATGCGGCGCGCAAACCAAGGTTCAGAGCGTCGTAGATTCCCGTGCCCGGCGCCTCGATAAGGCGAATGCCGGGTCTGCTGCGTAACAGCGACACAGTGCCGTCCGTTGAGCCGCCATCGACCACGAGATGCTCGGTCGGCACAGCTCCTGCGCGACAGACGCTGTCGAGAGCAGCGCCTATCTGATCGACCCGAT
>Ga0209040_10004183_pt1 | contig 10946 bp, 7 predicted proteins | sample BogFormECP12_OM3_FD_188240 | JGI IMG/M metagenome (GOLD analysis project Ga0209040, IMG submission 188240) | Bog forest soil microbial communities from Calvert Island, British Columbia, Canada - ECP12_OM3 (SPAdes) (version 2) | ecosystem: Environmental > Aquatic > Freshwater > Wetlands > Bog ... | reverse complement strand
CAGGCCGCCAACGCGCGTATCCACGAGCTCTCCCACACCAACGCCGAGCAGGCCGGGATGGGGACGACGCTCACCGCCGTGTATGTCGGCCAGGACGAGGTGGCGATCGCGCACGTCGGCGACAGTCGCGCCTACTGCCTGCGCGACGGCGAGCTGCTGCGCCTGACCGACGATCACTCGCTCGTCGATGAGCTGCTGCGCCAGGGCCGTCTCACGCCCGAGGAGGCGATCGAGCATCCACAGCGCTCGGTGATCACGCGCGCGCTCGGGCCGGAGATGACCGTCGAGGTGGACACCCGCTCCTTCCGCGCCCGGGCCGGCGACGTCTACCTGCTGTGCAGCGACGGTCTCACGACGATGCTCTCCGAGGAGCAGATCGTCGCGGTGCTGCGCGCCCATCCGCGACTGCGCGACGCCGGCGAGGCGCTCATCGCGGCCGCCAACGACGCGGGCGGACGCGACAACATCACGGTGCTGCTGATGCGTCTCGAGGACGTGCGGACGGCCCCGGACCCGGTCGCCGAACAGGCGACGATGGTCGGCGCACCCGCGGTCGTGCTCCCCACCGCCCCGCCGGCGCCGACCCCGGAGGATCTCGTCGCTCAGGCCACGATGCTCGGCGGACCGGCGATCGCGCCGCCCGTCAGCCCGCGCACGCCCCGTCGTCCCCGCGACGGCTCGGACGGTCCCGCAGCGCAGGCGCGCAAGCGCAGGCGCAGGCGGCGCGCCGGCCTGTTCGCGGTGACGCTCGCCGTGCTCGCCCTGCTCGCGTCGGCCGGCTACCTGGCACTCCAGTCGGTCTACTTCATCGGCACCAACGGGCGCGGACTGGTCACGATCTTCGAGGGCCTGCCCTATCGGCTACCGGGCAACGTTCCGCTGTACAGCAGCGACTACGTCTCCGGCGTGAGCGCCTCGACGCTCAGCGCGGCGCGCCGACGCACGCTGCTCGACCACACGCTGCGCTCGGAAGCGGACGCCGCCGCGCTCCTCCGCAGCCTCGAACTGGGGCAGCTCGAATGAGGTGCCAGGCGTGAATCGGCCGATCGTCAGGCTCTACGGCCTCGTGGTCGTGCTGTTCGCGCTGCTCGTCGCCTTCACCTCGCGCTGGACCATCTTCGAAGCGAGCTCGCTGCGCGACAACCGCCTCAATGTGCGCTCGGTGCTCGAGCAGGAGCGCGTCGAGCGCGGCCCGATCGTCGCGGCCGACGGGACCGTGCTCGCGCGCAGCGTGCGCGGTGCCGAAGGCGCCTATGAACGCACCTATCCGACCGGCGAAGAGTTCGCGGCCGCAGTCGGCTTCTCCTACGTCACGAGCTTCGGCAGCAGCGCACTCGAGCTCTATCGCAACGCGGAACTCGACGGCCAGGGCGCCACCAACCTGCAGTCCATCCTCAATCAGCTCCAGGGCAAGACGCCCCAGGGCGACAAGGTGATCACGACGCTCGAACCGCGCGCCCAGCAGGTCGCCAACTCCGCGCTGGCCGGTCACGAAGGAGCGGTCGTCGCGCTCGATCCGCGCACAGGCGCGGTCACCGTGATGGCCTCCTCGCCGGCGTACGATCCCAACGACCTGCGCACCGTCGCGGGCGCCGCGAGCCTCGCGCGCGAAGAGCGGACACAGCCTCCCAGCAAGTCGCAGGTCAACCGCGGCGTGCAGTTCGGCTACGCCCCCGGCTCGACATTCAAGGTGGTGACCGCGACGGCCGCCATCGACACCGGCGCGTACACGCCCGAATCGACAGTCAGCGGCCGCAACGAAGTGCCGATCTCGGGCGTGCCGCTGCAGAACGACAACGGCGAGAGCTTCGGTGAAATCACACTCACGCAGGCGCTCGTGCACTCGGTGAACACCGTCTGGGCCCAGGTCGCCGAACACCTCGGCAAGTCCACGATGGCGCGCTACATGGACCGCTTCGGCTTCGACCGCCTGCCCCAGCTGGACTACCCCGCCGAAGAGATGTCGATCAGCGGCGAGTACGCCCAGGGGCACGTCATCTCACCCCGCAGCGAAGCTGTGGACGTCGGGCGCATGGGCATCGGTCAGGACAAACTCGAGGTCGTACCGCTGCAGATGGCCGAGGTCGCGGCCGCCGTCGCCAACGGCGGCACGCTGATGGCTCCTCACATGACCCGGCGGCTCGTGGACCCCGAAGGTCGCACCGTGCTGACGATCGCGCCGCGCGTGCAGTCCGATGTGATGAAACCCTCCACCGCGACCGCCGTGAGAGCGATGATGGAAGCGGTCGTCAATGAAGGCACGGGGACGAGCGCGCAGATCCCCGGCGTGCAGGTGGCGGGGAAGACCGGCACCGCCCAGACGCAGTTCGGCAACTCCATCAACAATGCTTGGTTCATCGCCTTCGCCCCCGCCGCCAACCCCACCGTCGCGATCGCCGTGACGCTCAAGGCTGTCCCCGGGCAGGGAGCGACGTTTGCCGCCCCGGTCGCCAAGGCCGTGATCGAAAGCCTCCTCCGTGATTGAGCCCGAGACGGTCATCGACGGTCGCTACCGGGTGATCTCGCGTCTCGGCTCCGGAGGCATGGCCGAGGTCTACCTGGCCCAGGATCTGCTCCTGGGCAGGGAGGTCGCCGTCAAGGTGCTGCACCACCACTTCGCCGAAGATCAGGAGTTCGTCGAGCGCTTCCGGCGCGAGGCATCGAGTGCAGCCGCGCTGTCGCACCCGAACATCGTCGCGATCTTCGATCGGGGCGAGTGGAACGGCACCTACTACATAGCGATGGAGTACGTCGCCGGACGCTCGCTGAAGTCGATCGTCAGGGAAGGGGGGCCGCTCGACCCCGCGCTGGCGATCGACATCGTCGTGCAGATCCTGCGCGCGGCCCAGTTCGCGCACAAGCGCGGCGTCATCCACCGCGACCTCAAGCCCCACAACGTGATCCTCGACGAAGAGGGCCGCGCGCGCGTCACCGACTTCGGCATCGCGCGGGCGGGAGCCTCGGATATGACGCTCACGGGCTCGATCATGGGCACTGCGCAGTACCTCTCCCCCGAGCAGGCGCAGGGTCACGCCGTGAGCGGCGCCTCGGATCTCTACTCGGTCGGCGTGATCCTCTACGAGCTGCTCACCGGCGTCGTACCCTTCGAAGGCGAGACGGCGGTGGCGATCGCCTTCAAGCAGGTTTCCGCCGAGCCGCGCCCCCCGAGCGAGCTGAACCCCGCGCTGCCGGGGTCGCTGGACGTGGTGGTGCTGCGCGCGCTCGCGAAGGATCCCGCTCAGCGCTATGCCGACGCCGGCGAGCTGATCGCCGCGCTGACCCGCGAGCGCTACGCCCTGCCCGCCTTCTCCGCTGCCGGCATCCCCACGACCCGGCCCGACGGCCACACGGGCCTCGCCGACCAGCAACAGGCCGCCGCCCCGGTCGTGGCGGGGGCGCTGCTGCTGGCGCCCGGGGGTATCGACGATGGCAACGGGGGCACCTCCGACGACGACGACGACGCCCGCCGCCGTCGCAGGCGCACGCTGTGGTGGGCGCTGGCGGCGGCGCTGATCGTGGGGGGCGCCGCGCTCGCGATCGTGCTGCTGCCCTCCAAGGGCAAGACCACCGTGCCCGGCGTGGTCGGGCAGAGCGAACAGGCGGCCGGTGCGACTTTGCGCGCCGCCGGCCTGACGCCGATCTCCTCGCTGGCCGCGAGCACGGTCACGAGCGGGCTGGTGATCAGCGAGAACCCGGCCGCCGGTACCGTGGTCGCCGGCGGCAGCCGCGTCGGCATCGTCATCTCCGGCGGGCCGGCGAGCGCGCCGCTGGTCAACGTCGAAGGCCTGAGCGCGGGCGCAGCCCTGGCGCGGCTGCGCCGGGCTCATCTCAAGCCGACGATCAGGACGAAGTCGAGCCCGACGGTCGCCTCGGGGCTCGTGATCGGAACCGAACCACCCGCCGAAACCGAGGTCCAGGAGGGCGCGCACGTCACCGTGCTCGTCTCCAGCGGCCCTGAACCCGTGCACGTGCCCTATGTGACCGGCGAGTCCCTGAGCGCCGCCGAAGCGACGCTCACCAACGACGCTCTGGCGCTCGGCACGGTCACACAGCAGGTCTCCAGCAGCCAGACGCCCGGCACCGTGATCTCACAGTCGCCCACGGCCGGCAGCCTGCTTCGCGCGGGAGGCTCCGTCAACCTGACGGTCGCCGAGGCCTCCAAGGAAGCAGCTGTGCCGAACGTCGTCGGGCAGAACGAAACGCCCGCAGCAGCCTCGCTCGAACAGGCCGGCTTCAAAGTGAAGAGGACGTCGGAGACCACGACCGAAGCCAGTCAGGTCGGAGTGGTCCTCAAGCAGACCCCCGCAGCCGGGCACAAGGCGAGCAAGGGCAGCGCCGTCACGATCGCGGTGGGCGTGCTCGGCTCGCAGACGACGACAACGCCGACGACGCCGACGACGCCGACGACGCCGACATCAACGTCGAGCACCCCGAGCGCCACGCCGCCCCCGGCGGCCGCGGGCTGAGCGGCGCGATGAGCTTCGAGGCCTCGGTGGACAGCGCTGCGCTCACCGTCGCCGTGCTAGCCGGCGGGCGCTCCTCCGAGCACGAGGTCTCGCTGTCCTCCGGCGCGGCGATTCGCGACGGGCTGCTGGCGGCCGGCCACGAGGTCGTCTGCGTGGAGATCGGACGCGACGGTGCCTGGCGGCGCGAGGGCGAGATCCTGAGCCTGCATCCCGGCGAGGGCCTGCTCGGCGCGGATGTAGCCTTCCCCGCGCTGCACGGCCCCCAGGGCGAGGACGGCGCCGTTCAGGGCCTGCTCGAGATCCTCGACGTCGCCTACGTGGGCTCCGGGGTGAGCGCGTCGGCGGTCTGCCTGGACAAGGTCCTCTTCAAGGAGCTGATGTCCGTGGCCGGCGTTCCGCAGGTGGATTACCGCGGCGTGCGCGCCGAGCGCTTCGAGCGATCGCGCGCGGAGGTTCTCGTGGAGCTGGCAGCGCTCGGGCTGCCGGTGTTCGTGAAGCCCGCGCACCTGGGCTCCTCGATGGGGATCGTCAAGGTCGCCTCCGCCGAGGAGCTGGGCCACGCGATCGCGGGCGCGTTCCACCACGACGGTCTCGTGATCGTCGAGGCGGCCTCCGCGGGGGTGGAGGTCGAGTGCGGCGTGCTCGATGCGCCGCGAGGCGAGCGCTCTGCCGGTAGCCCCGTGCTCGTCTCGCCGCCGGGGGAGATCGTGTTCGCCGGCGAGTTCTACGACTTCGAGGCCAAGTACACGCCGGGCGCGATGGAGCTGAGGATCCCCGCGGGCATCCCCGGGCACCTGCGCGAGCGCGCCCGCGAGCTCGCGCTGGAGGTCTTTGTGCGCGCGGGCTGCGAGGGCCTCGCCAGAGTCGACTTCTTCGTCGAGGAGGAGGGCGTGCTCGTGAACGAGCTGAACACGATGCCCGGCTTCACGCCGACGAGCGTCTATCCGAAGCTGATGGCGAGCGCGGGCGTCGCCTATCCCCAGCTGCTCGACCGTCTCTGCAGGCTCGCCGCCGAACGCCACGCGCAGCAGCGCGCATACAGCCTCTGAGCGGCCTCGCGCTATTTGAACAGGGTCAGCGCGGAAATCGTCGCCAGCTCCATGTGGGGCGGCAACGTGGTGATCCACAGCAGGAAGTAGCGGTGCGGCTCCTCCGACGGCGACAGCGCGATGCGTTCGCCGTCGTGCACGTAGGGGCTGGCGCCGACCGGGCCCTGCCAGCCGCGCTCGGCGAGTGGGGTGGCGTCGCCGTAGGGCAGCATCGTGATGTGGTCGGCCACGTATACCTGTGCGGCGAAGCCCGGGGTCGGAGTCTGGACCTCGAGCGCCTTCCCGACGACGCCGGGCGCGGCGTCCAGGTACAGGCCGAGGCCGACCCCCCCGAGCTTCTTGAGGGTGCCGTCGTAGTACTGCTCGGTGCTCCATCCGGTACTGGTGTCGCCATCTACGACGTTCGCCGCCTGGTCGCGGTTTTCAGGCCCGGTGCCGAACGGGTTGTAGCTGTTGGCGGCGGTTCCGCTGAGCGGCACCGCTTCCAGGCCGGCTCGCGAGGAGACGCCCGGCGTGATGCCCGGGCCGCGGTGCGCGTGCCCCGCCGCCGCCACCAGCGCGATTGCCGCGACGATCAGCACCAGCGCGAGCGAGGAGACCCAGCGCGCACGGTGGCGCATGCGCCACGGCAGGCGCCGGCGCGAGCGGCTGGGCAGGGTGCGCAGCACCGTCGTGACCTCGCCCGTGGCCTGCCCGCTGCGCGAGGCCTCCACTGCGAGCACATCCTCGAGGTCGCGCGCCATCGTGGCCGCGTCGGGGTAACGACGGGTGAGGTCCTTGGCGAGCGCGCGGTCGACCACCGCGGCGGTCGCGGCCGAGACCTCGGGCCGCAGCACCTGCACGTCGGGGATCTGCTCGCGCACGTGCTTCATCGCCACCGCGACCGGTGAGTCGCCGTGGAAGGGAACGTCGCCGGTGAGCATCTCGTAGAGCACCACGCCGAGGGAATACAGATCCGACTGCCCGGTGACGGGCTCCCCGAGCGCCTGCTCGGGCGAGACGTAGTCGGTCGTGCCGAGCACCCGCCCGGCGACCGTCAGGCTCTCCTCGCTGAGGGTGCGCGCGATCCCGAAGTCCGTGATCTTGGCTCCCCCCTCCTCGCTGATGAGCACGTTCTGGGGCTTGACGTCGCGGTGCACGATCTGATGCTCGTGGGCGGCGCCGAGCGCACGCGCTATCTCCACCGCATAGGCGATCGCCTGGGCGATCTCGAGTGGCCCATCGCGCCGGATGAGGTCCTTGAGCGTCTCGCCTTCGACGTACTCGAAGACGATGTAGGGGGCGCTCTCGCCCTCCGCCGAGTGCTCCTCGCCGGCGTCGATGACGGTGACGACGTGGGGGTCGCTGAGTTGTGCGACCGAGCGCGCCTCGCGGCGGAAGCGCTCGAGCTGATCGGAGTCGCTGGCGATCTCGCGGTGCATCAGCTTGATCGCGACCCGGCGCTCGAGGACGACGTCGAAGGCGCGATAGACGCTCGACATGCCCCCGCGCCCGATCTGGGCTTCGAGTCTGTAGCGCCCGCCGATCAGGGTCCCGAGGGTGCTCATCGACCCCTATTGTGCGCGCCCCAGGCGTCGCATGACGACGGCGGCCAGCAGGCAGCGGTAGAGCGAGTAGCCCAGCAGCCTGCGCCCGTGCCCGCCGCGAAGCAGGACGGCGGCGCTCACGAGCGTCGAGAGGAACGCCGCGCCGGCTCCTGCCGCCAGCGAAGCGCGCATCCCGGGCGCCGCGCGCCGGCGCGCGAGGCGCCCGATCTCCAGCGCGCTCGCCCCGAGCAGCACGGGCAGACCGCTCTGCAGCGACAGCGCCTGCGCGGCGTCCCGGTCGAAGCCGCGAGCGCGCGCGGCCGTCAGCGTGGCGCCGCTGCGCGAGACCCCGGGTATCAGCGCCAGCGCCTGCGCGATCCCGAGCGCGAGGCCGTCCGCCGCGCCCGCCTGCGCACAGGTGCGGGCCCCGATCGTCGGGCGTGCATCCGCGGCGGCCATCGCCACCGCGCCCGCCGCGAGGCCTGCGGCGATCGAGCGCGGTCCGCCGAGGCGGCGCTCGATCGGCCCGCGCAGGACGACCCCCGCGAGCGCCGGCGGCAGCAGCGCCAGCGCGAGCACTCGCGCACGGCGTCCGTCGATTTCAGAGAGCCACCGGCGCACCTCCGCGCGCATCGCCACCGCCAGCGCCGCGCCCGCGCCCGCGTGCAGCGCGAGCTCGAAGGACTTGCGCGACTCGCCGTCGAGCTCCGCGTAGGGCCAGTCCGCCAGCCACGGGAGCAGCGCGGTGTGCCCGGAGGAGGAGATCGGCAGCAGCTCAGCCGGTCCCTGCAGGAGGCCGAGCGCCAGCGCCTGGCGCAGCGTCGGCGCCCGCTCAGCCTGCCGCATTGCTCGCCGGCGCGCGGCGCGCCCGGCGGCGGCGGCGCACGAGGGCATAGGCTGCGCCGAGCACCAGCAGGGCGACGATCACGTAGTCGACGTACTCGAAGCCCTTGCGCACGCTCGTCCAATCGCCGCCGAGCGCGTGCCCGGCGAGCGCGAGGCCGAGCACCCAGGGCAGCGAGCCGATCAGCGTGAGCATCGTGAAGCGCCCCAGCGGCATCTTGGCCACCCCGGCGGGCAGCGAGACGAACGCCCGCACGAGCGGGACGAGCCGTCCGAACAGGACGGTCTGCTCGCCGTAGCGCTGGAACCAGCGGTCCGCCCGCTCGATCTGGGCCGGCCCCATGTGCACCTTCGCCCCGTGGCGTTCGAGCAGCTCCAGGCGCCCGCCGCGGCCGACCGCATACGCGGCCCACGAGCCGACCATCGTGCCGAGCAGGCCCGCGAGCACGATCCCGACCATCGTCAGGTGGTGCTGGGCGCCGCTCTGCCCGGGATCGGCCACGGCGAATCCCGCGAACAGCATCACGACCTCCGAGGGGAGCGGGATGCAGGCGCTCGAGATCGCCATCAGCGCGAAGATCCCGGGCAGCCCCGCTTCTCTCACGAAGTGCGAGGTTTCGTTGACCAGCGTTTCGGATATCGAGGCGATCACCAGCACCGGCCGGCCAACGATAGCGGCGATGTCGGCTCTCCGTGCCCGGCTCGGGCGGCGGCACTCGCGCCCCCGGCGCCGGGGATCGGCGCCGGCGATCGTTACCGTCCGGGGCGATGCGTGTCTGGATCGATCTCACCAACAGCCCGCACGTGCTCGTGATGCGCCCGCTGATCGCCGCCCTGCGCGGGGAAGGGCACGACGTCGCCGTGACCGCCCGCGACTTCGCCCAGACGATCGAGCTGTGCGAGCGCCTCGGCATCGCCCACACCGCGATCGGCCATCACCGCGGCGAGCGGCTCGCGGCCAAGGCCGGCGGCCTGCTCTCGCGCTCCACCGCGCTCGTGCGCTGGGCGCGCAGCGAGCAGCGGTCGGGGCGCTTCGACATCGCGTTGGGCCACGGCTCCAACGACGTGACGGTGGCCGCGGCGCTGCTGGGGATACCGAGCAGCACGATGTTCGACTACGAGTGGGCCACCGTGCAGCACAACGTCAACTGCCGCCTGGCACGCGCGGTGGTGGTGCCCCGCGCGATACCGCCGCAGCGCCTGGCGCGTTACGGCGCGAGCGGCAAGGTGCGGGCCTACGACGGGCTCAAGGAGGAGTACTACCTGGCGGACTTCGAGCCGGACGGCGCCGTGCTCGAGGAGCTCGGGCTCGACCGCGCCCGCACGATCGTGGTCGTGCGCACGCCGCCCGAGGTCTCGCTCTACCACCGCTTCGAGAACGACGTGTTCGCGGGCGTGCTCGAGCGCCTGCGAACGGCCGCGGCGGACGAGGGCCTCCAGGCCGTGGTACTGCCGCGCGTCGACTCCCAGCGCGTCGAGCTCAGGCGCATCCCCGGCTTCATCGTGCCCGAGCACGCGATCGACGCCCAGTCGCTGATCGCGAACGCGGACCTCGTCATCTCGGCCGGCGGCACGATGAACCGCGAGGCCGTCGCCCTCGGCACGCCCGTCTACACGACCTTCCAGGGGCGCCTCGGTGCGGTCGACGAACAGCTCATCGCCGAACACCGCCTGCGCAGCCTCGGGGACCCCGACGAGCTCGACCTGTCCCGCCGCGAGCGCCCGGCCGCCGAGGCACGGGTGCGCCGTGATCCACGCGTGCTCGTCGAGCTGCTGCTCTCGCCCCTGCGCGACGGCCGCGCTTCGGGGTCCTAGACGCTTACAATCCTCACAATGCGCCGACGGATCCGCTCGGCGGCCCTCCCCCTCCACCGGCACTCGCTGCCCCAGCTCGCAGTGGACGGGGTGCTGGTCGCACTCGCGTACTACCTCGCCTTCCAGCTGCGCTTCAACAGCGGCCCGCCCAGACAGTATGCGGAGCTGCGCGAAGCGACGATCTGGTGGGTGCTGGCGGGGAGCCTGCCGGTGCTCGTCCTCGCCCGCGTCTACCAGCGCCGCTGGCGCTATTCCGGACAGCGCGACTACGAGGCCGTCGTACGTGCCGTCGTGGCAATCGTGCTGCTGACGGTCGTCGCCATCGAGGTGCTGCGCCCGGTGCACTGGTACCCGCTCGGCCGGGAGCAGGCCGTGGTGCTACCCAACGGCGTGATCGTTCTGTTTGCGCTGCTCTCGCTCGTCTTCCTCGTCGGGGTGCGCGCGATCGCCCGCAGCATCTATGAGCGCCGCCCGCTCGCCGCCTTCCGCGCCGGGCGCAAGGGCGAGCGCACCGTCCTGATCGCGGGCGCGGGCGAGGGTGGACGGATGGTCGCGCGCGAGATCATGCGCAACCGCGAGCTGGGGCTCGTGTCGATCGGCTTCCTCGATGACGATCCCGCCAAGCGAGGGCTGCGGATCGAAGGCCTGCGCGTGCGCGGAAACACCGAAGCCGACCTGCCGCGCATCCTCGACGACGCGGAGCCCGACGAAATGATCATCGCGATACCGTCCGCGCCCGGCTCCGTGCGCGCGCGGATCGTGCGCGAGTGCCGTGTCAGGGGCATCCCCGTGCGCACGCTGCCGACGGTCTTCGAGCTGCTGCAGACGCGCGGCACGCTCGCCCGCCAGATGCGCGAGGTGCGCGTCGAGGACGTGCTCGGCCGCGAGCCGGTGCACATGGAGCTCGAGCAGGTCGGCGCGTATCTGGCCGGTGAGACGGTGCTCGTGACCGGCGCCGGCGGCTCGATCGGCTCCGAGCTGTGCCGTCAGATCGCGCGCGTGGAGCCGCACCGGATCGTCCTGCTCGATCACGCCGAGGACAACCTCTTCTCGATTCAGCGCGAGCTCGAGGACGAGCGTCACGTTCCACCCTCGATGCTCGCGGCGGTGCTCGCCGACTGCAAGGAGGGCGAGCGGATGCGCGAGGTCTTCGCCGAGCATCGGCCCACGGTCGTCTTCCACGCCGCCGCCTACAAGCACGTCGGCCTGATGGAGGCCAACCCGGTCGAGGCGGTGCGCAACAACGC
>Ga0209040_10004182_pt1 | contig 10947 bp, 9 predicted proteins | sample BogFormECP12_OM3_FD_188240 | JGI IMG/M metagenome (GOLD analysis project Ga0209040, IMG submission 188240) | Bog forest soil microbial communities from Calvert Island, British Columbia, Canada - ECP12_OM3 (SPAdes) (version 2) | ecosystem: Environmental > Aquatic > Freshwater > Wetlands > Bog ... | reverse complement strand
GTATATTGTTCGTCAACAGCGTTCCCTGGTAGAAGTCGATCTCCGGCTCGGTCGCGGCCCGTGAGATATCGGGGTTTGACGCCAGGTGAATCACCACATCGTGACCCCTCATGACTTCAATCAGAGCGCCGAGGTCATTCACATCGCCTCGAAGCACCCGCAATCTTCTATCGCCACGCGCGCAATGCTCTTCGAAATGCCATTCCCGGCCTGAAGAGAAATTGTCGAAGAGCGTCACCTTGCGCGATCCGCCCGACCGCAGCAATCTGTCGGTAAAGTGACTTCCGATAAAGCCCGCTCCGCCCGCGAGGAAGTAACTCTTCCCTGGAATCATTTCGAGAGATCCTGTCGACACTGCTTGCGCTTCCCTCAACGAACCATGCACTCGACTTTCCGCAGCTTCAGTCCCGGTCGCAGGGCCTACACTGCATCACTCCTGAAGACACTCAGTCACACCACACCGGCACCCCTCCCCGCGGGAACCTACTCGTGCCTGAGGTTCAAGAGCTACGAACCTACACTGCAAACTTTTTCTGATGAATTTGGGAAACGGTAGCATCCTGTTCCGAAATAGGACAGATTACCTAAGTTATGAGTGTCTGCCAGTTGCGCATTGACGCGAGTCCGCTGAAGACTGCTAGATGTGGACAGCATTCAAACTACAAAGCGTTCCCGAAACTTATTCGCCCTGCGAATGTGTCAGCGTCAGAGCCGTCTCTGCGTTGATGCTTTCAAAGACACAACAAGGTCGTAGTTAGATTGACCACGAGATTGTGAGGAACCTTGGGATTGAACACTCTTGTTACTGTTGGGTTGCCTGTTTACAACGCAATGCCATACCTGCCCGAAGCAATGGAGAGTCTGCTAGGGCAGACAAAATCCGGTTTCGAAATCCTTGCAATCATCGACGGAGCCACCGACTCGAGCCTCGACTACCTTCAATCCATTCGTGATCCACGATTGCGAATCATCGCTCAGCCCAACATGGGCGTCACGCGGACGCTCAATCGGATGCTGCGCGAATGCCGCACACCATGGCTTGTTCGTCAGGACGCCGATGATGTTTCTCATCCCACACGAATTGAGCGCCTAAGCGCAGCGATCCGTGAATTCCCGGATGCCGGAATGTGCTATTCGCTGGCTAACTACCACCCGCGGGATCGAACCGTCGGATCCTTTCGCTGTTCGCGTGGATCTCCTCGTGAGTTGCGCAGCATCGTCCGCTCCGGCTACCTGCTCTCGATCTGCCATCCTACCGTCGCACTCAATGTGCACAAGACTTTGGCCCTTGGCGGCTATACCCTGGGCCTGCACAACGAGGACGCCGACTTGTGGTGGCGCATGGCCCTGAAATACGACATTCACTGCATTCCCGAAGCTCTGGTGGGTTTCCGCCAGAACACGTCAAGCGTAAGTACTCGCAATCTGGCCCAGCAGTTCACAGCCGGACTCTATGTTCAATACCTCTTGCTCTCACATCTTTGGCAGCGCTCCCCTCGACCTATCGGAGATATTCGCTCTCACCTGGAGAGTCTGCTGCCGGCCAGGAAATTTTTCGCCAAGGAGCAGCTCCGTTCCTTCAACATGCGCCTGACCGAAGGAAGGCGGTTCGCCGCCGTCGCGGCCTTCGTCAACTCCGTCTTTGCTTCACCGAGTTATGTCCTGGGACGCATTTGCGATGAATTTGATTCCTCGCGAAGCGTCTCGAACGGCATTCCACCGCGGCTCTTTCTTGAACGACAGGAGGCGCTCTGGCTATGAATTCGTCCACGTCAACGCTGAGCGCACCGCAAGCGGGTCCGGACTCCGGGCAGCGTCCTCAGCAGTTGTTCACGCCCAGGCCGGAGTTGCTTCCCAAACCTCCGCGCTTCAGCATGGACCGCGTTCCCATTGATCGTGTCCCCATGGAGTACGCAACGGCGTGGATCGTGCATGCCCTCAAACAGCGTGCAGCGCTCTCGCCTCTGCTTATCATGGGACCAAATGCACAACTGGTAACGCTCGCCGCCCGCAATGGGCGCTTTGCCGCTGCCCTCAGCGCAGCGCATCTCTCCGTTCCCGATGGCATTTCGGTCGTCCTTGCATCGAGATTGCTGGGTCAACCTATTCCCGAGCGTGTTACCGGGGGAGACTTGATGGAACGGCTCTGCGCGGAGGCGGCGCGGCATGGCTTCTCCGTCTTCTTCCTAGGCGGGCTTCCCGGGGCAGCGATCTCAGCCGCCGCGAATCTTGTGCGGCGTTATCCCGCTCTACGGGTCGCCGGAACCTATTGCCCACCCCGCGGCTTTGAGAGCGACACCATGGAGTCGGCGCATATCCGCCAGTTGGTCGCTGACGCTGCGCCTGATCTTCTTTGCGTGGCTTTCGGAGCGCCGAAACAGGAGGTTTGGATGCATGAGAATTGCCTGAATCTACCCATCGGCGCGGCCATTGCCGTTGGCGCTGCCCTTGACACGCAGGCTGGACTGCGCAAACGGGCCCCGCGCTGGACCCATAAATTGGGAATCGAATGGCTCTACCGGTTTCTTCGCGAACCTCGCCGTCTGTGGCGCCGCTATCTCATCGGAAACACCCGGTTCCTTTTACTCGTTCTGCGCCAGTGGATCGTTGGCTCTCCCCGGTCTACGATCGAACCCATAACCTGCACATCGCCCCTTATTGAATCGCCGGATTCACTTGGAGCGTAATCAAGGACTACAAATCACGCATTTACAGACCAGGAGAAGACCTTGCCGAGTATCGAAAGCCTCAGCATCAAACTCTTCAGCGACGGCGCCGACTTCAACAGCATCATGGACCTCTACGCCAACCCCTGGATAAAAGGATTCACCACTAACCCCACCCTGATGCGCAAGGCCGGCATCCTCGACTATGAAAGCTTCGGCCACGAGTTGCTCCGCGCCATCCCTGATCGCCCCGTCTCGCTTGAAGTCTTCGCCGACGATATTGAAGGCATGGAAGCGCAAGCCCTCGCCATTGCCGGTTGGGGAAGCAATGTCAATGTAAAGATTCCAGTTACAAATCGGGCGGGCGACTTTATGGGACCGCTGATCGAGCGTCTTTCCAACTCGGGAGTCGTCCTAAACGTGACAGCCATCCTGACCCTTGATCAGGTCGAGCGCGTTGCCCAGGCTCTCCATCCCGCAACCCCAGCCATCGTCTCTGTCTTTGCAGGCCGTATCGCCGATACCGGCGTCGACCCGATCCCGCTGATGCGGCGCTCACTAGAGATTCTGCGATCCTGCCCCCGCGCGGAGTTGCTCTGGGCCAGCCCTCGCGAGTTGCTCAATATCTTCCAAGCGAACGACGCGGGCTGCCACATTATCACCGTACCGCCCGAGATCCTGCAAAAACTAAGCCTCATCGGTAAAGATCTTTCCGCCTATTCTCTTGAAACGGTGAGCATGTTCCACCGCGACGCCTGCGCCTCGGCCTATCGCATCCGGACAGGCGCTTTGGCGATGGCATAGAACAGCTGGCAGCAATTTCAGGCTTACTCCGCAGCAAGAATTAATCTCACGGCTGCGGATAAGTGCGGCGCTATCCCATCGGGATGCGAACCGATTACGGTGGCGCTCTCGCCCGTGTGAATGAAAATTGTTTTCGTGCCTGCCGCCTTGCCGCACTCTACGTCCGTTAGCCGGTCACCTACCATCCAGGAACGGTCAAGGTCCACATTGAATTCTGCATGGGCTCGCAACAGAAAGTGAGGCGAAGGCTTGCGACACTCACAGGGCCCAGAATAGCCTGCAGTCCTACCTTGCGGATGGTGGAAACAGTAGTAGAAGCAGACGAACTCGATGCCTTTTTCCGCCAATCCGGCTAAAAGCTTCTCATGGATCGATCCGAGCGCCTCAAGGCTGGATTTTCCCTTGGCGTAGTTTGGTTGATTCGAGACCAGGAACAGAAGGAAACCTGCCGCGGACAAGGCACGCATAGCCTCGAAAACGCCATCCGCCAACTCGAACTCGTCCACCGTCAGCGGCGACTCGTATTCTCCGGTCGCCGGGTTCAGGACATTGCGATTAATTACACCATCGCGATCGAGAAAGACCGCTCTGCGCCCACCAGGCTTGTCTGCTCCCATTTCATCTCGTTTCTCTTGAGTCGCGGATGCGATACGATCAGGTGCCAAATCACTGCCTGAAAAGACTCCACATGCGCCGTCACCATGTCCGTGGAAAGTGTCGGAATCACGACGCATGCATCCGCCACCTGCGCGGTGTAGCCGCCGTCGCGTCCTACTATTCCTGTTACCTTTGCGCCAATTCGCTTGGCGAGTCTCAAGCTCTCCACAATATTCGCGCTGATGTTGTTCTTAGGACAGCCGCCGCCCACCGAAAATACAAATAGAGCGTCTTCCGGCCTCAATCGGCTTCCCTGCAGCCAATTTGCATAACTCGATTCCCATCCGTCGTCATTGATACGCGCCGTCAGCTCCGATACGTTGTCCGTCGGCGCATAGCACTCGATACCCGCGATCTTCCGGAAGTCGTTGACAGCATGCCCGGCGTGTCCTGCCCCGCCGCCTACGCCAAGAAAGAAGACACGTCCGCCCTTCGAACGAGTGTCGACAAGCAGCTCGACGATCCGGTCGATTTCGCTTCCGTCCACCAAGCCCGCAATGTGTTGCACTTCCCGCAGACCTTTCTGCGTGTGTTCTGTCACTTGCATTCATTCCTCCTGTCACTTGATTGTGTCCGGAATTGCGGTAACTGCGCCCGTTTGTTGGTTCAAGTTTCTTTGTGTTTTCCAGATTGGTTTTTTATGCTCAGCTTTGAACCTCCGAAGCAAATTCCGTCCGCGACTCCGCACCGAGCCAGGGGTGCATGTGAACGCCGTCAACCACACCAGTGATTGAACGGTCGGAGCGCCCTGCCTAAGAAACTCCCACGCAAGCCGGACATACACGGCTCCGGCCTTGCTCTTCACAGCTCGCGACATGCACTCGGTTGCGACAAAGAACGAATACGCCTGCGGGGTGAAGTATTGCCTCATTTCACGTCCCCACTGTAACGAAAACTCCCAGTCGATCGCACGACCGACACTCGACCGCCCATCTTCAACCCGGAAAATGGTTAGCGGCTCGGCGATCATTTGGAAGCTAACTCCCGGATGCTGCGATGCGCGCAACAGCCAGTCCCAGTCCTGATGCCTCTTCAGATCTAAGCGAAACGGAATCGCCAGCATCATCTCCCGCCGCATGAACAGCGTGGAGGTCTGCATGGCATAAGCCCCATCGCCGAATTCGCTTCGGCAAAAGAGATGTTCACTAAGGGGTTTACCGGCTTCGTACATACGCCGCGGCCCTAAAAAATCCAGCACAGGCGTTCTGACGATCAACCGTGAAGATATGACGGGAAAAGCCGCTACGCTTGCCCTGGCAGCTTCGAGTTGCAGCGCGATTTTATGCGGAAGCCACTCGTCATCATCGTCAAGAAATGCGATCCACTCGCCACGCGCAGTCCGGACTCCGATATTTCTCGCCTCCGAGCCGCCCACGTTCACCGCAAGAGGAATCACCCGAAGACGCGCGTCTTCAATGCCTGCCAGGAGCTTTTCCGTCGCCCGATCCTCTCCGTCGACTACCACGATCACTTCCATCGTGGCGTGGCTCTGATGAAGAGCGCTCAATGCCGCCTTCACCACAAGGTCTGGCCGATTGCGCGTGGGAATCACCGCGCTTACGAGTACGGAGTCAATCGCATCCACTGCACACCCCTCCCTACGCCGCGAAGTTTCACCACGCCCACTTGCAAATAAACGTTTGCCTTAAAGTTGCCCACAGCATATGACCTGGCAACTTTCAATGACATGGCAAAGCGCGACTTACACGCACTTTGGTAATGGCAAGCGGCCCGGGTCTTCCCATTCAGGAACGAACTCTCAAAGGCGATATCCTTCAACTAACTATGCGGGGCGACCCCACAGGCATCGTCCGTTTAATTTTCGATTCGCAATACGGGCCACGGGACCGGTTCATCCCGCGCTGGCTTTTTCTGCGCGCGCTCGCCGCCATCTATTTTTCGGCCTTTTATTCGCTTCTTTTTCAGGTTCGCGGACTTATTGGTCCGGCCGGTGTGTTGCCCGCTCGCCAATACCTCGCCACCGTCGAGCGCTCATTTCCCGCGTGGCGCTACTGGTTCGCGCCCACCCTCCTGTGGTTTTCTTCCAGCAACGCCATGCTCATGGCCCTCTGTTGGATCGGACTCGCGGCCTCCGTCGCCGCTCTGCTTAACCTGTGGCCGCGCCTGAACTTCTTTATCTGCTTCGTCTGCTATCTTTCGTTCGTTGCGGCGGCCAGCGACTTCTCCGGTTACCAGTCGGACGGCATGCTGCTGGAGGCGGGTTTTATTGCGCTGTTCTTCTGCCCGGCGGGTTTGCTCCCCGGATGGGGAACGCACAGCCAACCCTCGCGCGCTAGCCTTTTCCTGCTGCAATGGGAGTGGTTCCGCATCTACTTCGAATCCGGAATGGTCAAGCTGTTGAGCGGTGACCCCGAGTGGCGTCACCTGACGGCAATGGACGAGTACTACCAAAATGGCCCACTGCCCACCTGGATCGGCTGGTACGTTGAGCATCTGCCGCACTGGTTCCACGTCTGGACCGCCGGGGCAACCCTGGTGCTTGAACTCGGCCTCGTCTTCCTGCTCTTCTTCCCGCGCCGCGTGCGCCTGATTTGTTTTCTCATCGTCACGCCCTGGGAACTCGGAGTTATCCTCACCGCCAATTACACTTTCCTGAATTACCTCGTTTTCGCCCTCGGCTTTTTGCTGCTTGACGACGGCTTCCTGCGCCGCTTTGTTCCTGCACGATTTCGCCCGCCCGTCGAGCCACCCACACCAGAAGCGCTCGTGGAGCCGGAGCCGCCCATCTCGCTCTTCAACAGCCCTGAGCCAGCCAAAGAACCCCCGCCGCTAGCCCGCCGCAAAATCTCGCATCTCGGCGCAATCCGCGTGGCCATCGCCACCGTCCTGCTTACGTGGATGGCTTATGTAACCACGGCTGAACTTATTCGGATCCCGTTTCCGGAAAGCCCCTTGCCTATCGCTCCGATCCGAGTCCTCGAACCTTTTCGTATCGCCAACCGATATGGTCTCTTTGCCGTGATGACCCGAGGCCGCTATGAGATCGAGTTCCAGGGCTCGAACGACGGCCAGACCTGGACGCCTTACCCTTTCCGGTACAAGCCACAAGAGATCAACCAGCCGCCTGGGATATATGCACCGTACCAGCCACGCTTCGACTGGAATCTCTGGTTCGCCTCGCTTGGCGATTGGCAACAGAACAGCCTGGTTCCCTTCACCGAAGAGCGTCTGCTCGCCAATAGTCCTGACGTTCTCTTGCTCTTCCGAGGCAATCCCTTTGCAGTTGCTCCGCCCAAGTACATTCGGGCCGTCCTATGGCAATACTGGTTCACTTCGATGAAAGAGAAGCATGACACCGGCAACTGGTGGCGACGCCAGCCGCTGGGACTCTACGCTCCTGTGCTCACCCGGCAGCCCGACGGCAAAATCGGGGTGATCCAGTGGCCCGAGCCCCTGCCGCCGCATAATTAGGCTATGGCTCAAGCCTCCGTCATCGGATCGGGACCCAACGGACTCGCCGCCGCGATCGTTCTCGCACAGGCCGGGCTAAACGTCGAGGTTTTCGAGGCCGAAACCCAACCGGGTGGGGCGGCCCGAACGCTGCCGCTCACCCTCCCCGGATTCCTCCACGACTTTGGATCGGCCGTTCATCCGATGGCCGCCGGCTCGCCTTTCTTCTCCACGCTCCCGCTCGACCATTACGGATTGACATGGATTCACGCGCCCGCGCCGCTGGCGCATCCGCTCGACGACGGGACAGCCGTCATGCTGGAACGCGACCCGACTGCCACCGAGTCGGCGTTGGGGGAGGACGGAAAGGCCTGGCGAAGCATTGTCCAGCCGTTCGCGAAAAGCTGGCCGGCATTTGCCGAAGAGATCCTCGGTCCGGTTGCACATTTGCCCCGGCATCCAATTCTGCTCACGCATTTCGGCCTCTATGCGCTCATGCCGGCGAATCTCTTCTGCAAGCTCCAATTCAGGAGCCTGCGCACACGCGCCCTCTTCGCCGGGCTGGCGGCCCACTCCTTTCTGGCGCTCGATCAGCCTCTCAGCACTGCCGTCGGCCTGGTTCTCGGCGCGGCGGCCCACGCCGTGGGCTGGCCCGTGCCGGAGGGCGGCGCGCAGGCCATCACCGTTGCGCTCGCTGGCTATCTTGAGGAGCTTGGTGGCAAGATCCATCTCTCCAGACGGGTGATGACTCTGGAGGAGTTGCCGGCGGGACTCACGCTCTGCGATGTCGCTCCGCGACAACTGGTCGCGATTGCGGCCGAGAGGCTCACGGCTTCCTATCGACGCTCGCTGTCACGGTTTCGGCCGGGACCAGCCGCGTTCAAGGTCGACTACGCGCTCTCCGAGCCGATTCCCTGGCGGGCGCGGGAGTGCTTGCGTGCGATTACTGTGCATGTTGGCGGGACGATGGAGGAGATCGCCGAGTCAGAGTGGGCGATGGCTCATTGGCAGCATACCGAGCGGCCGTTTGTGCTGGTCGCGCAGCCGAGCCTCTTCGACCCGACGCGCGCGCCGGCGGGCAAACATGTCGCGTGGGCTTACTGTCATGTGCCAAATGGGTCGACTGTGGATATGAAGGATCGGATCGAAAATCAGATCGAGCGATTTGCCCCGGGGTTCCGGGATTGCGTGCTTGCCCGGCATGTGTCTACCCCGGCGGGGCTGGAGGCGCGGGACGCCAACCTTATCGGCGGCGACATCAGCGGGGGCGCGATGTCGGTGCGGCAGATGCTCTTTCGGCCGAGTATCCGACAATATGCGACCTCAGCGCAGAATCTTTATCTCTGCTCGTCGTCCACCCCGCCGGGTGGGGGAGTTCATGGCATGTGCGGTTACCATGCCGCGCGGCTGGCGCTGCGCAGGGCGAGACTCTAGCAGGGGGTACCCCCTCCCCCGGTTTACCTCATAGAATCCTGTTATCCATTCATTTTATTGAGTTTAAGCCACACGTAGACTGTAATCCATTCATAACAAACAACTTAAATCGGAGTACCTTAGGAATGAATGAGTTACAGCCTCAATTTCTGCTACTGCCTGCGGCGCAGAGAGCGCGAAATGGCCAAGTAATTCATAACACAGGACTTCAATATCATGTTAGCTCGTTGTTGATTGATCCTGAAAGGCTTAACTCCGATCCTGAAGCAAAAAGCCCGGCTGCGCGTGCGGCCAGGCCCTGATCCCTCTATTCCTATTATGGCAGGTTTGGGGAAATTCTCGGCCAGGAAAAAGCAGCCATTAGATATTAGCTAGCTATTAGCCACTAGATGGAAGGGATTCCAGCACTTTTGTGCATTGCCTGCGTCATAATCATGGAAACCTGCTCGCAGGAGCATCAAAGAAGTTGAGGAACTGTCATGACACCGGAAGAAAGCTCGATGCTTCAAGACCTGATTCAAAAAGTAGAGGAAACACGGCTGACGGAGAAGGATCCCGAGGCAGAACAAATGCTTCAGCAAGGGCTAGCCCGCGATCCTGACGCAATTTACAAGCTGGCGCAGACAGTGCTGATTCAGAATCTCGCGTTGAACCAGGCACGCGCCCAGATCGAACAGATGAAACAGACTCAACAGCAGGCGCAGCCAGCGCGCGCCACGAGCTTCCTCGGCGGGCTTCTTGGCCACCGCGATCCGGCTCCGCCTGCGCCGCAAGCGCCGCCGCAGCCACAGTACCAGCAAGTGCCTTATCAGCAGGCTCCTCCGCAGTATGCGACTGCTCCTATATATGTTGAATCCGGTCCCAGCCCTGCGGGAAGCTTCCTGCGCAGCGCCGCTACGACGGCGGCAGGGGTGGCCGCGGGTGCGCTGGCATTCGAGGGCATCGAGTCTCTCATGCATGGTGGATTCGGCGGCGGATGGGGAGGCGGAGGCTTTGGAGGCGGTTTTGGTTATGGTGCGCCTCCTGTCGAAGAGACGGTAATCAACAATTATTACGACGATCCACAGAGGGCCGGTGGCTTCGGTGGATCCAGGGAGCGCGGGGGGGAACACGAGGGTTCCGATGACCGGCGTGAAGACCGCGACTCGAGCGGTGACGGAGATGGCGGTGACGGCGACTCCACTGGGGATGGGGATAGCGGTGACGGGGATAGCAGCGACTTTGTCTAATAGAGAGGCATAATTCTAGCGAGTAGAGAAAAATAATCGGCCGATTATTCGGGATTCAACTCCGGCAGTTAAGGCCACACGCTCGCAACTTGACCCGGGCTCATGATGGACCATCAATGAGCGAATCATCCAGTTGGCGCCAATTGACAATCGTCAACTTACGTTCTGGCGAACACTCTTGAGAATCTCCTCCGAGAGCGACCCATCTTGCACAGTTTGAGCGAACACGACACCGCCGCTCAACGCAGCCGACTGGCGGCGGTTTCGTTTGCGGGTAACGCATTTTTTATGCAACCTCCATCTCTGATGACCATCCTGTCACATATATTGACGACCATCCTGGTCGATGGCCGGTCATCGAGGAGGAGTCATGAAGCTCGCAGGCAAAAAGGCTCTCATTACTGGAGGCAACAGCGGCATCGGCCTGGCCACAGCCCGCCTTTTCATCTCTGAAGGCGCGGAAGTCGCAATTACGGGTCGCGATCAACAGACACTGGATGAAGCGGTCGCCGAATTGGGATCGAAAGCGCACGGCTATCGCGCCGACTTTACGGTTGCGGAGGACCGCAAGAAGCTTTTCGCTGAACTCGCCAAAGACTTTGGCAAACTTGACATCGTCTTCGCCAATGCAGGCATTTCTGGCAGTACGCCGACTGGCACGACCGACGAAGTCATTTTCGAGAAGGTAGTCCACACCAACCTCAACGGTGCTTTCTTTACCGTCAATTCAGCCGCTCCTCTCATGA
>Ga0209040_10004181_pt1 | contig 10949 bp, 9 predicted proteins | sample BogFormECP12_OM3_FD_188240 | JGI IMG/M metagenome (GOLD analysis project Ga0209040, IMG submission 188240) | Bog forest soil microbial communities from Calvert Island, British Columbia, Canada - ECP12_OM3 (SPAdes) (version 2) | ecosystem: Environmental > Aquatic > Freshwater > Wetlands > Bog ... | reverse complement strand
GGAGTTCGACGGCTGGGCCGGCCCCAACGAAACCTTGCGCCGACTATGCGCAATTACTTAAGACGTTATGTTTAGATCAGGTTATCACCTGGGCGGGACCGACTCGCTTAGTCTTGGAAGTGCCTAAATGGTCGCAAGAACTTTTCAGCACCTTGAACAAACGCCTACCCAAGCCGATTACCTTACCCGCTGAGAAGGGCCGATTCGTCGTCTTTGACCCCGGCTGGAATTCGACGATCTTAGATCGGGAAAAAGACGTCGCCTCGCGTTTCAAAGGGCCCCTGGTAAATGAACTGCCCCCGCCACCGTCACACCTCGCAATTTCGACAGGTGCCGCCTAATTAATGAAACAAGCCCTATCCACTAACCACTAGTACAACCCCGGCTCGCCCGCCGGCCGCGTTTTCCAGCGTCGATGCACCCACAGCCACTGATCGGGATAGCGGCGCACGTATTGCTCGATGACCTTGGTGAAGAGCGCAGTGTTGGCCACGGTGTCGGCTTCGTGATCGCCGGTGCTTATCAGGTCCAGCGCGGGGTCAAACTCCACCCGATACTTGCGCAGCACCGGGTCCCAGATGGTGAACGCCGGAACCACCGCCGCTCCGGTGTGCAGCGCCACGCGCGCCAGACCGCTGGCAGTGCAGGCGGGAATGCCAAAGAAATCCACGAAGACACCTTGCGGCGGCGTCATGTTGGTGTCCATCAGGATGCCGACAGTGGCGTTGTCGCGCATGGCAGCGATGAGTCCACGGGCGAATTCCTGCTTGCCGATCATGGTGTTGCCGTGCAGTCCGCGATATCGTGTCACCAGCGCGTCCACGTAGGGATTGTCGAGGGGCCGCACTACGATCTGCATGGGATGTCCCATGAGCGAGTGGAAGAACGAGCCGACTTCCCAGCCTCCGAAGTGGCCCGTAAGAAGGAGTACACCTTTGCCGAGTTTCTCGGCAGCTTCAAAATTTTCGAAGCCCTGATACACCGCGACCTGCGAGGCATTCGCAGTCGTGTAGCTGGGGAAGAGGCACGCTTCGCCCAGCAAACGGCCAAGCGAAACGTACACTCCGCGCAAAATTGTGCGCCGCTCTTTTTGGGTTTTCTTTGGGAAGGCAAGCTGCAGATTGCGCGTCCCGACTCGCCGCAGACGCAGGTGGAGATGATAGACCAGCCTGCCGATCATAATGCCAACCCCGCGGGCCAGGGGGCGCGGCAACGCGCCGATCAGGCGCACCAGTAGCGCAACCGGAATGTATTCCAATTTACTGCGCATTGGGAGCCACGCTCGACGGTAGCACCGTGAAAAAATGAGGTCAAACAATGGCAGAATCGTTCAGGGTGGAGCACGCCTTCCAGGCGTGCATGCAAGCGGAATTTGGAAGTTCGCGCTTTAGCGCCTGAGGTAAACTGTTTGCCATTACCGCAGCGGCTAAAGAGGTTGCTGAAAAATGAACCAACTTAGTAATTTCGATCGTCTCGGCGAACGAAGATTCAAGTACTTACAAACCAATTCGGGTCCGAAATGAGCCTCAAAAACACTTTTTTAGCAGCCTCTAAAGCCGGGGTCATAGAGCAATGCCCAATGCACCGCTAAAGCGGTGCTCCACCCGGTCGCATCCAGTGTAATTTTGCTCTCGCTCGGGGAGCACCCGAATTTTGCCGGAGTTGAAACCCGTGGCGTTTCAAATACAGTCTCGCCAGAGTACAACAAAGCGGTGGCCGCGGCCACCGCTGATGGAAGTCGACCGGACTTACTGATGTCCATTTCCATTGTTGGGCGCTGCCGATACGCTCGAAGTCACGGGTGCTGGCGCGGTCGCGGGCAGTGCGCTCGGAGCGGTGTCAGGAGCGATGTCCGGAGTTGCGCCAGTTGCTGGTTCGGCGGCTTCTGCCGGAGCTACTACGGGCGCTGGCGTCGGGGTTACAGCCGGTACCGCAGGGGTAGTCGCCGCTGGAGCATTTGTCACCGGAGACGCCGCGCTCGCTGCCGCAGGAGCGACAGGAGGTGTAACCTGCGCCCGAACTTTCGGCGTAGGGGCATACTTCTCGACCGTGTTTAACAGCACCATCGAGTCCTGCGGAGCTGCGACCTGTCCATTCAGCAGCGAGTAGAACGTCCAGTCTTTGCCGTAGAAGGCTTGGGTGTCGGCCTGGTCCTGCCGGATGACAGCGCCACCTAATGAGACGCCCAGAAATAAACCTCGCGAGCGTGAATAGGTCAGCACCTGGGCGCGCATTGTAATATCGGTCGCGGCCTGAGCATCGCGTCCCACGGGCCCGGCGGCTGCGGAAGCATCGGCGCCCAGCTTAAACTTGCTTTGCAGCAGATGCTGCATACCCTCGTCGGTGCGGATAATCAGGACCAGATCGGACGCCTGACCCCCGGCCTGGAAACCGAAGCTACCGCCCGTCAAAAGGAAAAACACCGGCGCGCTCCAACCGTTTTCTGTGCGACAGGTGGCGACGCCCTTTCCATAATTAGCGCCGAAGACAAAGCTCGCCTTCAGGGACGAAGGGATGATCGCGATGCATTTCGCTCCCGACATAATTCCGTCGGGGATGGCGCGATCAGGAGCCGACATGATCTGGCTCAGAATGGTGCTGGAAGTTTGAATACGATCCAGGTCCGCGCCGTGCCGGTCCGATGCGGCAGCGCATAGGGCCATTGAGAATACAACAAGCGTAGCCACTGCAATTTTTCTCATAGCTCAACTCCGATCAACACAGTGCTCTCGGCCTGTGTTGGACGACTGGTGCCATCTTACGTCGGGTGGAGGCGAGTTGACCGGAAGAAATGAGAGGGCTGGTTACTCTTTAGTGTCCTGACGGAGGGAGGGGAGGCGCCTCAGACTAACCAGCTGGTCCATGTCTGTTAATCGTTTGCCCGAAAAACAAGGGGTTGGAAGAGGAGACCCTCGTAACCTCTCCCAACCCTGTCTCCCAGGTTCTGTGGTAGGTGAGTGCAGTATGGAACGGATGGTAACGTAATGCAAGTTACGAAGGTACATGTTCGGTAACTGTACTTTAGTAATAAGTTAAGGGGAGGGTAACCACCAAGCTGCAGGGCTCGTCGGCAGATTTGGCCGGGTTGTGGCTGGTTTGGGAGGTCGACCTGAGCTAGCGGACCATTGCCAGTAGGGTATGAGTGAGCGGGTGGACGGAAAGCGCTATCCGGTTTGGGGCGCCAATCTTGCGTAGCAGCTCGGCAACATGGGCCTTGACGGTGCGTTCAGCAAGGCCAAGCTCTTCGGCGATCTCCTTGTTGGAGCTGCCCACGGCCAGCAATCCCAGGACCTGCCGTTGCCGGCGGCTAAGCATCTGACCATCGTGCGGCCTGATCTGGCGGGTGGTTGTGGATGCGGTGACACGCTCGATAAAAGTGCCCAGGACCCTTCCCGGCGCCCAAACCGAGCCGCTATGCACCACGCGAATGGCCTGCTTGAAATCAGTGGGGGAAGCATCGTCGGGAATATAGCCTTTCGCCCCTGCCGCAATTGCGCGCAAGATATCCTCGTCTTTGCTGCCGGGACCAGTGACGATAATGCGCACGCCGGGACGCACCGCCTTTAGAGCGGACATGGCGGAATAGAACGAAGTGCCGCGGTTGGTGGTCAGCAGTACGACGTCATCGTCCAGCGCGTTGAGAACCGTGGGCACAGTGGAAGGACGGAGGTGAAACTCCGCCTCGGAGTCAAACAGCGCACGAAACCCCACGAAGCGAAGAGGGTCGCTCTCCAATACGGCGACGCGAATAGGTTTCTTGACCGCTAATTTCTTCAGCACCCGCTTCCTTGCAGCTGGTTTCATCGACGACCTCGGCCCTTATCCATAGCATAACGTAACCTTAGTGACAATACTACTACATCTAAAGTGCTATGTAGATTGGGACTCCTAGAAGTTCGAGCTCAGAAGTATTACAACGACCCGACAAAGACCAAAGATTTAGGATGCTTTGCCCCCGGAGGTCTCCGGGCCCACTTGTAACCCATTAGGCGACGCTTTTCCGGCGTGAGGTCTTGGTGCCTTTAGGCACCTGTTTCACTTCGGATTCCTTCTGCGCCTCATCCACGCGTTGCGGAGGCTTCTTGGGTAACTGTGCCAGACTCTCTTTGAGCGCAGCCATCAAATCCACGACCGGAGCCGGTTTGCGGGGCTTCTCCACCGTGGTAACTTCATCGCCTTCGAGGCGGGCCTTGATGAGCGTCTTGAGATTTTCTTCAAAACTGTCGTGAAACTTTTCCGGTTCGAACTTGCCGGCCAGGGCTTCGATCAGTTGGTGCGCGATCTTGAGTTCGGCTTCCTTAATCTCCACCTCGGGACGACCGAAGCTTTCCAGCTTCCGCACTTCTTCGCTGTAATACATGGTGTGCAGCATGAGGCCGCCTTCGTAGGGGCGCAGGAACACCGTGTATTCGCGGTTGTGCATGGTGAGCTTGGCGATGGCAACGTAGTCGGTCTCTTCCAGCGCGCGCGACAAAAGCGCGTAGGGCTTGCGGCCAGCCTCTTCCGGCACCAGGTAATACGAGGACTCGAAGTAAATGGGATCTACTTCCTCCGACTTCACGAACTCGAGGATCTCCATGGCCTTCGCGGTCTTGGGCTCGATCTTCTTGATCTCGTCCGGCTCGATAATGACGTACTCGCCTTTGCGATATTCGTAGCCCTTGACGATCTCGCTGCGCTCCACCACGCGCTCGTCGTGCGGGCACCAGAGCTGCTGCTTGATGCGGGTGTTGTCATCGCGGTGCAGCATGTGAAACGAGATGTGGTTCCCGCGCGCGCCGGAGAACAAGCGCACCGGCATGGAGATAAGACCGAAGGTCAGGTATCCCGACCAAACAGAAGCTGCCATGGTTCACCATTCCGCCCAAGAAATTGTGCAACTACCCCGGCACAGCATCGTCCACCTGATGAAGATTGTCAAGAGCAGAAGTTGCCAAGCCGTTTGATTTGCTGGATTTGTGAGATGCGGTGCACCTCTGCGTCGGCTGCCCTGGCGGGCTTGGGGCGGCGAACCGCCCGGGCGTGCGATACTGCGAAATACGCGTGACAAGTCTCCTCCAATCAAGGGGTTTGCCTGCCGCGGTCGTGGCAATTGGCTTCGCAGTGATCGCCCGAAGCATGGGCGCGGTGACCGACGGCGGAGCCATGGTCGGCGTGCTGGTGGCGTTTGTTCTGATGTTCGCCGCTGGCGTCTCGGGCTTCGTTCCTTTGGCGGCGGTCTTTCTGCTGACCATGGTGACCACGCGCTGGGGCTATGCGCGCAAGCAGAGCCTGGGAGTGGCCGAACGCAGGCGTGGCCGCACTGCTTCGCAGATCCTCGCCAACCTTGGCGCGGCGGCGCTTTGCGCTTTATCGGCGATGTGGTTTCCCCAATGCAGTGACGCTCTGCTGTTGGCGGCGATGGCGGCGCTGGCCGAGGCCGCTGCCGACACGGTTTCCAGCGAAGTGGGACAGGCGACCGCCAACAGCGCCTACATGATCACCGACTTTCGCGCGGCGGCGATTGGAACCAACGGCGCCATCAGCGTCGAAGGCACGTTGAGCGGCTGCATCGCCGCTTCGATTGTGGGATGGGTGAGCGCCTACTTCGGGATCGTGCCCTGGACGTGGACGCCGATAGTCGCCGTCGCTGGAGTTGCGGGCATGTTTCTCGACAGCGTTCTGGGCGCGACCTGGGAGAACGCGGGGAAAATGGGAAACGATTCGGTGAACTTTGTGAGCACGGTGTTCGCCGCCGACCTCGCGCTGGTGGCGGCGCTGGTGGTTGAGAGGATAGGGGTGTAACGGTGTGCACGACGGTCACGTTTGTTGGGTTGCACATCACCGCCCGAGATCTCCCGTCCTGTCATCCTGAGCGAGTCCGCGCCGCTGTTGCGCGGCCGAGTCGAAGGACCCCTATAGTTGAGCCGAGTTTCGTCGTAACGATAGGGGTCCTTCGACTCCTCGCTACGCTCGTCGCTCAGGATGACAGGGTTAACAACCTTCATTGCGAAGACTGGCACCTCGCCGATGCCTGCCGCTTGCGAGTCGCGTTAGCTTGTTAAGTTCTTTAGAACAGTTCGGAGCCGAACTTGCCACGACATAAACTTTTCCTTGCCGCCTTCCTCATCGCAGTTGCGACTTCCGTTTTTGCCCAGCAATACGACACGCTCATCCGCAATGGCCGGGTGGTGGATGGCAGCGGCAATCCGTGGATCTATGCGGACGTGGGCATCATCGGCGATCGCATTGCCTTCGTCGGCAAAGCCGACCCCAGCATCACCGCCAAGCGCACGGTCGACGCTACAGGCTTGATCGTCGCTCCGGGCTTCATTGACATGCTCGGCCAGTCGGAAGTGAACCTGCTCATCGACAAGCAGGCGGTGAGCAAGTTGACGCAGGGCATTACCACGGAAATCACCGGCGAAGGCGACTCTATTGCGCCGACCAACGATGCGCTCAACGAGGAGCATGCCGATTTTCTTCAGCACTTCCATCTCACGCCCGACTGGCAGTCGCTGGAGGAGTATTTCCAGCGGCTGACGAAGCAGGGAAGTGGGATCAATCTCGTGACCTATGTCGGCGCGGCGCAAGTGCGGCACATGGTGATCGGCACCGCCGACCGCGCGCCGACGGCCGAGGAACTAAAGAATATGGAGGTCATGGTGGACGACGCCATGAGCGACGGCGCCATGGGAATCTCCACCGCCCTGATCTACTCGCCGGGGTCCTACGCCAAGACCGACGAACTGATTGCGCTGGCCAAGGTCGCTGCAAAAAAAGGCGGCATCTACGCTTCGCACATTCGCAACGAAGGTGACGCGGAAATGGACGCGCTGAACGAAGCCTTTCGCATTGGACGTGAAGCGAACATTCCGGTCGAAATCTTCCATCTGAAGGTTGCCGGCAAGCAGAACTGGGGCAGGATGACGCAGGTGATCGCCGCCATCGAGCACGCGCGGGCCAGCGGAGTTGATGTTACCGCCGATCAGTATCCCTACACCGGCGCGGCAACATCGCTGGGCGCGGTCATTCCTCCGAAGTACCACGCGGGTGGGCCGGATGAATTTGTGAAGCGGCTGAAAGACCCGGCGGTCCGCGAGCAGATTCGCAAAGATATCGCCAGCTCCGACAGTTCGTTCGAGAACCTGTGGAAAGGTGCCGGCGGCGCGGATGGGGTGCTGGCCATTTCAGTGTTGAATCCGGAGCTGCGTAAGTATGAGGGGAAGACGGTCGCTCAGATCGGGAAGATGGAGAACAAAGCTCCGCTGGACGCGCTGATGGACCTGGTCATCGCCGACCGCGACAACACCGGCGCGGTTTACTTCCTGATGAGCGAGGACGACGTGAAGGTGGCTATGCGCCAGCCCTGGGTGAGCGTGGGCACCGATTACGGCGCCATTAACACCACCGGGCCGCTGGGCGAGTCGAAGTCGCATCCGCGGGCGTATGGCAGCTTCGCGCGCATTCTGGGCAAGTATGTGCGTGAGGAGCGTAACCTGCGGCTGGAAGACGCCATCCGCAAGTTCACCTCGCTGGCGGCGCAACGCGAGAAACTTGACCACCGCGGATTGCTGCACACGGATTACTTCGCCGACATCACAATTTTCAATCCCGAGAAAGTTCGTGACATCGCGACCTTTGACGATCCAAATCGGCCGTCGGTTGGGTTCGAGTACGTCTTCGTGAATGGCGTACTCTCGCTGGAACACGACAGAGTCACCGGGCAACTGGGCGGGCGTCCGTTGCGCGGACCGGGTTACATGATGCGCGACTACGTTCCCGAGGGCTTGCCCGTGCGAGGGAAGGTGCAAGGCGTGGTGACCGACGAAGCCGGCTGGCCGCTGCCTCGCGCCACCGTCACCCTAACCGACGCCAGCGGGAAAGTCTTGGCAGCGGCGAGCTCGAAGAAAGATGGAGGCTATGAATTTGTACTGGAGAATCCTTGTGGCGGCTGTTCGGTCAAGGCCGAGCGTATGGGCTTCACATCGCAGCAGAAATCGGGCGTGGAGTACAACGGGGCGAATTCGCTGTGGTTTGGATTTGCTTTACAACGCTGACAAGACGCGGGGAACGACGACTTCCGTGCCGCAGTGACCGTGCTCGAACGGGACTTGCTTGCCGACAGCACTGGTGAGCCTCACTGCCGAGGAGATGTCGAGATCGACAGGCAGTTTCATTTGGCTTTCTATCTGATGATCGGCCAGCAACTTACAGTTTTCAAAGATGCGTATTTCTTAGAGAACCACCAGATTGCTGTACACGCGCACCGATCCTGTAGTAAATACTGCTATGGCCGAGAAGAATAGAAGAGGAGGATTGAAAGGTGTGTGCCGGATGAGGAGACGCTCAGGTGACTCTTAAAGAACGGGTTGAAGAGAACATTGTTCTCTGGCTACTCGGCAGTTTACTAACAGGTTTTCTCAGCGGCATTGCTACCTATAGAACCGTTCAAGAGATAGGCGGTCTCGAACCGATTTCTAAAACTGAATATACGGCTTTGGAGCGGAAGGCCAACGACTCGGAAGCCCGTACAACCGAGCTACAGAACGAGCTGAGTAAGGTGAGAGGTGAGCTTGATGCTGCCAGAAGGGAGCCAGCACACCCCGCCCTTTCCAATGTCATTCCAGCTGCCAATCCAGCTGACTTTCCGGAACTACGCGGGTTGGTTGTTGAAATTGGGTTTCCTACAAGCCTCGCCCCAAGAGCGATCGAGGTGAAGACGAAACTGCAAAAGTTCGGCATGTCTGTCAAATTAAATAACCTCGACGTTGGAGTGCTTTGCGAACCTGGGCATGTCGCTTATTACGCTTACCAGAATGAAACTGCAGCCGTGGCGCTTACGTAAGTTCTCAAAGAGTACGGTTTTCGCGCGATCAAGTTTTACGATCTGAAGACTGAGCGTAATGATTTAGGCATCGACCTAAGACCCGAATGAGGCTCGATCAGCGGGTACATCTAGGGAGCTGGGGTTGAGTGGCCGTAGATTCTTCGACGGCGTTCGGCCGCCTCTGGCGACCTCACTTCGCTCGGGATGACAATTTGAAGGAATTTCGAGCGCTGAGTGCTAGTTGCTAGCTGCTAATTGCTAACGGGGCGCCCATCAGCCGCGTCACTCTTATACGCCGATGCTCCACTGGAAGACATTTGCGATAGGCTGTAGTCTGGCGCTGTCGCTGTTTCTGTTCGCGCAGCACAAATCTGCGATGTTCAATCCCAATGTTTATCGCTCGGTCATTGATCTGACGCACAGCCTGAATGACCACTCGCCCAACTGGGAAGGGACGGAGAAGTCGCCCTTCGAAGCGCACGAGCTCGGGAACATTGACCGCGACGGATACTATTCGCGCGTCTTTACTACGCAGGAGCATTACGGCACCCACCTCGACGCGCCAGCGCACTTTGCCAAGGGCATGTGGACAGTGGAACAGATTCCGGCGGAGCGGCTGGTGCGGCCACTGGTGGTGTTGGATGTTCGGGCGAAAGCGAAAAACAATCCGGACTACGAAGTCAGCGTGCAGGACGTGGCCGATTGGGAGAGCGCGCATGGCCCAGTCCCGAGCGGGGCGGTAGTCATGGCGTACACCGGCTGGGATGTGCGCTGGAACTCGCAGAAGGAATTTCAGAATCTGGGGAGCGATTACCTGCCGCACTATCCCGGCTACTCCGTTGAGACCGCAAAGTTTCTGGTGAAGACGCGCGACGTGGTCGGGCTCGGCATTGACACCATGAGCGTGGACATTGGCGCGACTACGACGTACCCGGTGCACCAGTTCACGGCGAAGGAGAGTGTTTACCACCTGGAGAACGTCGCCAATCTCGCGATGGCGCCGCCGTCCGGAGCGACCGTGGTCGTGGCGCCCATCAAGCTGGAAAACGGTTCCGGCGGGCCGGTGCGGCTGCTGGCGCTAGTGAAGTAGCTGTCAGCCGTTAGCAATCAGCAGTCGGCCAAAACCTCTAAAAGCCAATTGCCCATGTCAATGCTGATGGCTGAAAGCTGTGGGCTGACGGCTGTCCTACCTCACGTGCGCACGATAGAGCATGTAGCTGAAGCTTTCACGCAGGGCGGCCATCCAGCGTCCCAAAGCAGTCTTGGGAATCGAGCCGGGACGCGGCGAGATGTACACCTGCATGCCTTCGCGCGCCATCATCTTTTGGGCGCGATACAGGTGATAAGCATCGCTCACCAGTAGCACACTGTGCATGTCGTTGGCGCGCATGATGGTGGCCACGCGCTGGGTAGATTCGTCGGTGTTGTCGCCCTGAGTTTCAGCGATCAGGTTCACATCCGGAACGCCACGACTTTCGAGGTAGTCGCGGCCAACCTGACCTTCGCTGTAGCGCGGGTCGTTGCCTGCGCCGCCAGTGGTGATGATGACCGGCGCCAATCCGCGCTCGAACAGATCGTAAGCATGGTCGAGGCGCGCGCGATAAACCGGCGAAGGATGTCCAACATATTCCGCCGCGCCGAACACGACGATGGCGTCGGCAGAATGCGGCTCATCCACCGACGCTTCGCTCATGATCTGGTGCGCTGTGATGAAAAGAAGCGCTAGGGCGACGATTACCGCGAGGAGGACGATCCAGCCTTGCAAAGACAACTTGGACCCTGGGGCCGTGGCGGCTACTCCCGGCCCAGCAATTCAACGATCTGCTCCTCTGCAACGGCGCCATGGCGCAGCAGACGCCAGCTTCCGTCGTCGCTGGTGAGGTCGATGATGGTGGAAGGCTTATCGCGCGGCGACTGGCCGCCATCCACGATGACTGACAGGCAGTCGCCCAGTTGGTCGCGGACCTGCAGCGCGGATGTGCACTCCGACTCGCCGTGCAGATTTGCCGAGGTAGCCGTGATGGGCAAACTAGCGGAACGAATGATGGCCAGCGGAATTTCAGAAGCCGGCACGCGAAGGGCGACGTTGCCAGTGTTCGCAGTAACTTTGAGCGGCAGCTTGGGATCTGCTTTGACGATG
>Ga0209040_10004180_pt1 | contig 10949 bp, 7 predicted proteins | sample BogFormECP12_OM3_FD_188240 | JGI IMG/M metagenome (GOLD analysis project Ga0209040, IMG submission 188240) | Bog forest soil microbial communities from Calvert Island, British Columbia, Canada - ECP12_OM3 (SPAdes) (version 2) | ecosystem: Environmental > Aquatic > Freshwater > Wetlands > Bog ... | reverse complement strand
CTGCGTCAGGTAAGGCTGATTCACCGCGCGGGTGCCCACATACTGCGCCTGAACGCTGCCTGTATTTCCGAATTGGTGCTCGATTCCTAAACTCCACTGCATGAAGTACGGCGCGTGAAGCTTGCCATCCGGAACCGCCGTGATTGCAACCGGAGGAATGCAGGTTGCCGGACTTGCAAGCGGCGAGGCGCAGGAAAGCTGGCCCTGCGCGAAACCTGAGCTGAACTGCTGATTCGCCGCGATAGTTGCATCGACCGCGCTGTTGGGCACTCCGGGCGCAATCGCCGTACCGCCAACAGTTCCGAGCAGACCGCCCTGAAATGTCCTGACGTAAGGCGGATTCACTCCGATCAGGTCGGCGACACTTCCCGGCAAGATATCGCTGAAAACGCCGAAGCCGGTCCGCAGAACGGTGTTGGGTTCGAACTGCCAGGCAATGGCGGTCCTGGGTTGCAGAATCGCTAACGGAGTGGACGCGAACAAATTTCCGAGTCCAGTTTGAATCGCGTCACTCAGCGGCTGATTGACGTCGTGCGAGATGGAATAGAACGAGCCTTTCAGACGGGCAACCTGGTCATGGGGATTCAGCGGGTTGGAATTGTAGGTATCGCGTACCCCAAACGTCCAGGTCAGCGTGGGCGTGACTCTCCACGTGTCCTGGGCATAGAAATCCAGATTGAGGAAATTGAAAGGCTCGTTGGCAGATGATGGGAATGTCTTCGTCGCCGTGGATGCCACCCCATAGATGAATTGCGGCAAGGTTGTGTAGGCGACGGTTGGCACCGTTCCCTGCCCGAAATCATAATCATTCAGACGAAAGATTCGAGTATTCGTACCAAACCTCAACTCGTGAGCGGCGTGGCTCCAGGCGAGATTGTCATTGATGAAAAACCGCGATGCCCGCCTGCCTTGGATCCAGGTGTTGTCGAGTCCTCCGATGGTGGTGAACGGGGCGTTTGCCCCGCTACCTTGGAGCACGATCGGAAAAGCAGCGAGCGTATTCTGAAGGTCGCTTGGCCCGAACAGGCTCTCGTACCACGAGAACGCTGGGTTGAAGTAGTTCACCAGGTTCTGCGAGAACACGTGCGTGTATCCGGCGGCGAAAGAGTATAAGGGCTGTGACGAAATCGCGTTGAATAGCGGATTGATTGGGTCAGTGTAGGCAGCCTGCAGTCCGGTGTCCGCCTGGAAGCGAAACCAGGTAGTGTCGTTCGGGCTGATATTGTAGTCGATGCGGGCCGTTTGCACCTGCTCGTGATCGTCACTGGAGTGCGAAACGCCCCGCCGATTCGCGCAGCCGTTCCCATTTGGGGGATTTCCTGAAGCTGGAGCGCCGTCCGCATTGAAAGGACACCCAAGGACCGCAAGCGGCGTTCCGCTGGTGTTCCCGTAGAGCGCAAACATCTTTTGATAGAACTGCACCATTTGGGGCGCTGGCGCGTAGTGCGATCCGGTCACGGAGTCGGTGCCACCGAAAGGAAGTTGCTGCAAAACGTACTGCTGGAAAGCGGCACTCGGAACCGTTACGGTCGTAAAGATAGGCAGTGCGATCCGTACCCACTCGCTATCGAAAAAGAAGAACAGCTTGTCATGGATGATCGGACCGCCCAGACTGCCTCCGAAATGATTTACGGTCGAACCCGGCTTGTGATTGCCCGAGGTGGCGTTGGTGAAGTAATCGGCTGCGTTTAGGATTGCGCCGTTCCATAGTTCGTACAAATTGCCGTGAAACTGGTTGGTGCCGGACTTGGTGACGTAATTTACTTGGGACGCTCCATACCTGCCCTGGTCTACGGAATATGACAGCGTATTAACGGTCACCTCCGAGATCGAGTTGAGGCCGAGCACGAGATTGGTCGAGAGACCGCTATTGAGGTTGGTCAGCGGGTCATTTGTCTCCAGTCCGTCAACGATGTAGCCGTTCGAAAGGGCGGGCAGCCCATTGAATTCCACATTGCCGTAACCGTTCGTTCCGCCAACGAAATCATTGCTGCTGCCAGCCGTGTTGATCAGGGCACCCGGCGCAAACTGCACCGGGTAGGTCATGTCGCCACCAGGATTCGGCAAGCTCTCTAACGCAGGTGCGTTAAGAGTGGTGGACGTGTTTGCGTTGCTCGGGTTGATAATCGGCGCCTCCGAGGTGACTTCCACGGTCTGCTTCGATTGCGCCACTCTGAGCGTGAGGTTGACGGTCTGCTTCTGGCCGAGGCCGGAGACGACATTGTCCGCCTGTTGCGGCTCGAACCCCTGCGCTTCCACTCTGACCGTATAAGTGCCCGGCTTGAGCTGCGGGAAGTTGAAGCGGCCCGCGTCGTCCGTCTTTGCACTGCGCTTCAGCCCTGTGTCGCGGTCGATGACGGTGACCGCGGCTCCGGGAACCGCGGCATTCGTCGGGTCAGTGACTTGCCCGAGAATGGCGCTCGTGGTTTCTCCCTGTGCCCAAGAGTCTGTCGGCACAAGCGAAATGGCAGCCATGGTGAAGAAAGTGAGATGGAGCACGAGGCGCAGACGGCGCTTAGAACTCGATCTCACGGGACATCCCTCCAGGGTTTCAGGGCGGGCGAATGACAGACTCGCCCCTCATCTGGAAATCAGGATACACCATGATGCGTTAAGTATGATAAACAGTTATGTGAATATTATGATTTAGAGACCCAGATTCTCTCTGCAGCCGATGTGCCGAGCCGAATCTTGCGTTTCTCTATCGACAAGGACACCGTCCCGTCGTAGTTTCGGGCTTCTACCCCAACGCGAACCCCCGGACGAATTCCCTCTTTGTCAAGGAATTCCAAAAGCGCGCGGTCGCGCTCGTAAACACTGGCAACAACATATTTTGAACCTGGCTCTGACTCGCTGAGCAGGCGCAATCCCTTCTTGCGGCGTTCCTCAGGACTGCGCAGAGCCAACCCGTTTCCGTGGGGGCAGGTGTCCTTGTGCCCAAGTTTTTCCACCAGCTTCCTCTCAAACGCGGGGGACACCGCGTGTTCCAGTCGCTCCGCCTCGTCGTGGATCTCATACCAATGCATGCCGAAAATCTCGGACAACATTCGCTCGATGAGGTGATGACGAACGATTGTGCGTTCGGCGATTTCCCTTCCTTGCGAGGTGAGCCGAATATGCCCGTTGCTCTTGATCGACACGAGGCCGTCCTTCGTCAGGCGTTTGAGGGCAAAGGTTACGGCGGGTCTGGTCACGGAGAGCCAGTGAGCTAGGGTCGCCGGGATAACGGTCTGCCCCTCCGCTTCCGCCTCGGCGATGGCCTTTAGATAGTCTTCCTTTGAGATCGTAATCATCGCTTGCCACCAGGAAATTCTAAAGGGTGCGTGCAGTCTAACACCTGTGATGTTCCGTATTAAAGCAGCCGGTCGGCGTGGGATCGGCCCTCTGGAGGCGATGTCAGCAGCTCGGCGCTGGCGGAGGACCCCGCAGCGTCGTGGAGGCACGGCAATTTACGATAAACATCCGGTGAATTTCGCATCTAGCCGTTTTCCTGAAATTCAACTTTCCCGCGTACAGTGGTAAGCTACGGACAACGATTTATGGAACTGCTGCTTAATCTGATTTGGATATCACTGGCGGCTTTGGCCTTTCTCGGGTTCTTGCGAGGCCGTCGTGTATCCCGTCAGCTTACTGTTCCCTTTCGCACGTCGCTGTTGGCCCTCGCTTGCGGCGTGATATTGCTTTTCCCGGTCGTTTCGGCGAGTGACGACCTGCACCCAACGCAGGCCGTACTGGAGGAGGCCTCGAAGAGAGTTCAACTCCACGTCCTGCGGGCGAGCCCTCCACTATTCATGTTACCGGCGATATTGGCGCTTTGCCTGCTGTGTTCACCGGTCGTCTTGCACCTGCTGCATCCTCTCGCTTTGAAAGGACGCCTGCTTGATGGGGCGATTGTCCCATCCAACGGACGCGCTCCTCCTTCCTTCAGCAACTGAATCCGCGCGCACGTGCCCATTCGAGAGGCACGGGGCATTCCGTAGAAATTCCTTATTTGCGGGTCTGGCACTCAGCCGTTTTGCGGACAATACCGTTCGCCCAGCCCGCTTACACGAGGCTCAGAGGGAGAGATGCCTGAATGAAGAACCACATCAATCGGCGCAGAGGAACGCCGGCCGGATGTGGCCTATTGCTGCCATTGTTCTTGGCGGCGCTGTTCCCGGGCTGCTCGCACACAAAGGCCGAACCTTCGGCTGGCGGCGTGGTGGAGACAAACACTGACCCCAACGTCTTCACGATGCAGAATCCCGGGCAATTTCCGTTGACGACCGTACAAGTCCGCAAGGTGAACGATGAGTTGCACGTCAACGGAGTCATTGCTCCAGATGTGAATCGCTCCGTACCCGTGGTGTCGCTGGGCGGCGGCCGCGTGGTCGAGATCAAGGCTAGGCTCGGCGATTACGTGCAAAAGGGACAGGTACTATTGCTCATCAACAGTCCCGATCTCTCGGCAGCGTTCTCCGACTACCAGAAGTTCAAGGCCGATTCGCAACTGGCCGACAAGCAACTGGCGCGCGCCAAGCTGCTCTACGACAAGGGCGCCATCGCGCTGGCCGAACTGGAAAGTGCCGAGGACGCCAACGCCAAGGCCATCGCAGACCTCAACGCCGCGGTCCAGCGCGTGCACGTGCTGGGTGGCGACATGAACAATCCCACTCCGTTGCTGCCGCTGCGCGCTCCGATTTCGGGGACGATCGTCGATCAGCAGATTACCGGCGGCACGGGTGTGCGTTCGCTCGACAATCAACAAGCCCTGTTCACCATCGCCGACCTGTCGCTAGTGTGGGTGCTCTGCGATGTATATCAGGACATGCTGCCGCGCGTGAATGTAGGGGATATCGCCGAAATCAACCCGACCGGCTATGCAGAAAACTTTCCCGGGAAGGTCATCAACATCAGCCAGGTGCTCGATCCCAACACCCGCGCGGCCAAGGTGCGAATCGAGTTGCCCAATCCGCACGGCACCATGCGCGCCGGCATGTTCGTCACGGCCACGTTTCGCCCCAGCCAACCCGTGGAGCGCGTTGTAGTTCCGGCGTCAGCCGTCGTTCATTTGCATGACAAGGACTGGGTGTACGTTCCTGTGGGACAAAACCAGTTCCGGCGTGTGGCTGTGGAGCTTGGAGCGCAGGAAAAGGACGGCTCTCAGCAGGTCATCACCGGATTGAAACCGGGAGACCAGGTCGTGACGAATGCGCTGCAGTTTTCCAGTGCAGCGGAGGAATAGACCCGCATGATCCGGTCCCTGGTGGATACGGCACTGCGCCACCGCGTGCTCATGCTGGCGATGGGCGTTCTGCTGCTCATCTGGGGGATCATTTCCTTTCACAACCTGCCCATCGAAGCCTATCCCGACGTCGCCGATAAGTATGTTTGGGTGATCACGCAGTGGCCGGGCCGCGCGGCGGAAGAGGTCGAGCAGCAGGTCACGATTCCGATCGAGACGCAGTTGAATGGCGTGGGGCACCTCACTCACTTGCGCTCGACTTCGCTGGCGGGGCTCTCGTTCATTACGGTTCTGTTCGATGATGAGTCCGACAACTTACAGAATCGGCAACAGGTTCTCGAGAAGCTCACGCTGGTGAATTTGCCGCTAGGTTTGAATCCGCAGATCGGTCCTGACTTCAGTCCCGCCGGTCAAATCTACTTCTACACCCTGCAAAGCACGAATCCGCAGTACGACATTATGGACTTGAAGGCTTTGCAGGACTGGGTTGTCTTCAAACACCTGATGTCAGTGCCCAACGTTGCTTCGGTATCCATTTTTGGTGGCGAGACGCGCGAATACCAGGTGCAGGTTGACCCCCACAAGCTGGTCGCTTACGGGCTCTCGATGGCGCACGTGGAGCAGGCGCTGGCGGCAAACAACCTGAACGGCGGCGGCAGCTTCATCGAGAAAGGGCAGCAAGCATATAACGTTCGTGCGATTGGATTGATGCAAAATACGGATGACATCGGGGCGACTGTGCTGAAAGTGCAGAACGGCACTCCGGTGCGAGTGAGAGATGTTGCCATCGTGACCCAGGGACCCAAGATTCGCTTGGGCAAGCTGGGAAAAGCCATTCGCCACGCCGACGGCAAGGTCGTTGACAACGATGACGTTGTCGAAGGCATCGTGCAGATGCGCAAGGGAGCCGAGGCCGAAGCGGTGCTGCGCGACATCGATGTCAAAGTTGATTTCCTCAACAAGCATGTCCTGCCGACCGGCGTGAAGATTGTTCCCCACATTGACCGCGACGATCTGGTCCATCTGACCACACACACCGTGCTGCACAATCTCACCGAAGGCATCCTGCTGGTTGTCCTGGTGCTGTTCTTTTTCCTGGGAAATGTCCGCTCGGCGCTGATCGTTGCCATCACCATTCCCTTTTCGCTGTTCTTCGCGGCCATCCTGCTGGACCTGCGCCATATTCCCGCCAATCTGCTCTCCCTGGGCGCGCTCGACTTCGGCATGATTGTTGAAGGCGCGGCCGTGATGGTAGAGAACATCCAGCACAGACTGGGGAACCGCACGGAGTCGAGCACCACTATTGATGAGAGCATTCGCGCCGCCGCCCACGAAGTGCAGCGCCCGGTTTTCTACGCCGTGGCGATCATTATCATCACGTACCTGCCCATTTTCACGCTGCAGCGGGTGGAGGGCCGCTTGTTCAAGCCCATGGCATGGACCGTGGCTTTTGCGTTGCTCGGTTCGCTGTTCTTTTCCATGCTTCTGGCGCCGGCGTTGGCGAGCCTGCTTTTCCGTAAGGGAGTAACGGCCTGGGAAAACCCGGTTGTAGGCTGGATTACGGCACGCTACGAGCGGACGCTGGAGTGGATTCTGACGCGACGCATGGTCGCCCTCGCCGTTACGCTCTTCGTGTTTGCCTTGACCGCGTATCTTAGCTTCGGCGGCGCGATTGGTTCCGAGTTCCTGCCGCACCTTGACGAGGGCTCCATTTGGGCGCGCGGAACCTTGTCTCCCAGCACCGGTCCTAGTGAGGGCCAGCGCATCATGGACCAGTCGCGTCTGATCTTTGCCAGTTTCCCTGAGGTGACGCAGGTAGTCTCCCAGGTCGGGCGATCTGACGATGGCACTGACGCCACAGGCTTCTTTAACACCGAATATTTCGTTGACTTGAAACCTCGCGACCAATGGCGGCCGCAATTTCGCAGCAGGAAAGAGTTGCTGATCGAAGCCATGGACAAAGAGGTCGAGAAGATCCCGGGCGTGGAATGGGGCTTCTCCCAGCCCATAGCCGACAACATGGAGGAGGCGGTCAGTGGCGTCAAGGGCGAACTCGCGGTAAAGATCTTTGGCTCCGATCTGCACGACCTGGAGCACAAGGGCGAAGAGATCATGGCTGCAATGAAAACCGTTCCCGGAGTCGCCGACCTTGGTCTGTTCCGCGTCCTGGGCCAGCCCAACGTTGACATCAAGGTCAATCGCGCCAAGGCCGACCGTTACGGCATTAATGTCGCCGACATACAAGATGCCATTCAAACCGCGGTGGGCGGGAATCCTGTGAGCCAGATACTGATTGGAGAACAGCGGTTCGACCTGGTTCCGCGCTATCAAGAGCAATATCGCAAGAGCGTCGATGACATCGCGAACATTCGTCTTCTGGCGCCCACCGGCGAGCGCGTCTCGCTGGGCGAGTTATGCGATATTAGCGTGGACAACGGCGCTTCGATGATCTACCGCGAAGGCAACCAGCGCTACATCGCCATCAAGTACAGCGTGCGCGGGCGCGACCTCGGCAGTACCGTCGAGGAGGCAATGCGGAAGGTCAATCGCGAGGTCAAGCTGCCGCAAGGCTATACGCTGGATTGGGCTGGCGAATATGAAAGCCAGAAGCGCGCTAATCACCGGCTCGCCATCGTTGTACCCGTCACCATTCTAGTCATCATGCTGGTGCTGTACTCCATGTTTCGCTCGTTCAAGTGGGGTTTCTTGGTGTTGTTAAACCTCGGCCTAGCGCCAATTGGCGGCTTGCTCGCACTGCTGGTCACCGGCACTCACTTCAGTGTTTCTACCGGTGTCGGCCTGCTGGCGCTGTTCGGGGTTTCGGTGCAGACCGGTGTCATCATGATTGAATACATCAACCAGTTGCGCGCTCGCGGACACAACCTGCAGGAAGCCGTTCTGCTCGGCGCGACCCGGCGTTTGCGCCCCATTATGATGACCATGCTAGTGGCCTCGCTGGGCCTGGTTCCGGCCGCGATGTCGCACGGCATCGGCTCCGACTCGCAACGCCCGTTCGCCATTGTCATCGTTGGCGGCCTATTGACGGAACTGGCCTTGAGTCTGGTGCTGCTGCCCGCCTTCTACGCATGGATTGCGGGACCGAAGGACGTGCTACCAGAAGAGGCAGAGGAGATCACCGAATGAGAAGCATCTTCTCGCGCAAGCTCCGTTGCTCTCTGACTGTGTTGGCAGGCGTGCTGGTGTTACCGCCGGTTCTCTGGGGACAAGCGCAGCCGCAATCCCCACAAGTCCCCAGCGCTAACGCCCCGCCGCCGTCCATGCTCATCACCATCGACCAAGCGATCGCGCTTGCGAAGAGCAACAATCCCACGCTGCACGCCAACCGCACGCTGATCTCGCAAAACAGGGAGCAGGAAGTCACAGCCAACCTGCGGCCCAATCCCGTTTTGTCGTGGGACGCACAGTTTCTTCCGTTTTTCTCGCCGGACCTGTGGTCGAGCAACTACATCAACAATACGGCGCAGTTCGACCTGGGATTGGGATACCTCTTCGAGCGCGGCAGGAAGCGGCAGCACCGCCTGCAAGCGGCCAAAGACATGACTGCGGTAACCGAGGCGCAGGTGGCCGATGCGGAACGTACCACGGTCGAGAGTGCGGCGCAGCAGTTTATTGCCGCCCTGCTCGCCAAGGCCAACCTGGAATTTGCCTTTCAACTGCTCGACAGCTACCAGCACTCGGTGAACATCAGCCAGGAGCAGTACGAGGCAGGGGGGCTGAGTAAGGTAGATCTGCTGAAAATCCAATTGCAGACGCTGCAATTCCAAGGCGATGTCAGCGCTGCCCGGATCGCCAAGGCGCAAGCCCTGGGCACGTTGCGTCAGTTAATGGGATTCGATTCCGTCCGTCGCGACTACGATGTTGCCGGCGACCTTACTTATCAGCCGTTGTCCCTCCGGCTGGAGGACTTGCAAGCCCGGGCCCTCGCCTTGCGTCCCGATCTTCAGGCGGCCCAGCGCAGTGTGACCTCGGCCACCAGCCAGATCGACTTGGCCAAAGCCAATGCCAAACAAGACTTGAATGTCACGTTTGACTATTCGCACGTCAATGCGGCCAACGTTGGGTCTTTTTTCTTCAATCTTCCACTGCCGATTTTCAATCGCAACCAAGGCGAAGTTGCCCGCACTTACTTCGCGTTGACTGAGTCGCAGTTTCTGCAAAGAGCCACCGAGCAGCAGGTTTTGACCGACGTCAGGAACGCTTACGAAGTCCTGCACAATAGTGCGGAGGTGGTGGAGTTGTATAACAAAGGCTATCTTCAGCAGGCGCAGCAGGCTCTCGAGATCACACAGTTTTCCTACCAACACGGCGCGGCGTCGCTGCTGGACTTTCTCGACGCCGAGCGCAGCTATCGCGCAACCGAGTTGAGCTATCGCCAGGCGCTCGCGACTTATATGAGTGCGTTGGAGCAGTTGCGGCAGGCGGTGGGCACGCGCGAATTGCGGTAGTGCAGGGGCTTCGGGCGGGATCCCTTGGGATGTTCCAAGTGAACAATTGCTGCCGCACAGCAACGAGGAGTTGATATGAAGGGTGAAGCCCTGTTTGCAACGGTTTTGTTGCGGCTACTTGCGTGCTTTCTTGCTACTGCAGCGACGTCCCCTCTAACGTATGCGCAAAACGAGACCGAACCACGCACAAATCCGAGACTCGCCCTCGGGATACTGGTTGATACCAGCCCGCATGAGAAAAAAGTGATCGAGTTTGAACGGGAAGTTGTAAGGTCGATCGCCCAGCGATTTGACGGCCTGGTGGCGCAGAGTTTTGTCATTAGCTATGCCGGCAATGTGAATTTGTTGCAAGACTGGTCTCCAATCGAAACGAGTCTGGAAAAAACTTCCAGACAAATCGATTTGCAGGTCGGGGATGGTAAGAACGAACGAATTCTACTTAATGACGCGCTCAAAGATGCCCTGCTGAAACTTGCAGCGGGAAATGGCTCCGATTCCAAGGCTTTGATTGTCATTGGGGAAGGCAATGATTTGGGTAGTGCGACAAAATATTCTCAGATTAAGAAACTGGCAAAATCCGGTCATGTTCAGTGCTTTGCGTTGCTAGTCGCAAGTCATGACCTCATAGGAGGCCGCGTCAGACACTTTGGATTTGACCTTTATGATCTGGCAGGTGCCACCAAAGGACGTGCTTACGATGTCTACACCAGTCGTGAGCATTTGGACAAGGCGGTGAAGGACACGCTGAAGAGGATTCAGAAGTTCGCAAGTCGCCACCCGCCCGATGCCACAGTCAGCCTGCTCACAAATCAAGTGGCTTGGGACTGCTTACTCGAGAGTGACAATGGTCTGAGCAGCGTCACTGGAGATCGGTTCGGTCGGACAATAGAAGTCCGTTGCGCGCGTAGCTGTCGCGCGGCACCTCAACGAAGGCTATGGTGAGCTTCTCCGGCTTCACATTCAGTTCTTCGCGCAACACCTCCGTCACGCGTTTAACCGCGCGCCGTTTTTGCTCGGTGGTGCGTCCTGCCAGCATCGTAATCTGCACATGTGCCATGCAACCCCTCCTCCAAATTCCGCACTGGTTTTAGCCCGCGCAGTCCGAGCAGAACCGTCGCCCCAGACTTTCTTCTTGATTTAGAAAACGGGGACATTTTACCCTCAAATCACTGCCCGTTACTGCCGAATCGTTCTGCCCGATGTTCGAGCAGGAGCGGATCCGAAGGATACCGTTTATGTCACATCGTCCCAGGCGTGTA
>Ga0209040_10004179_pt1 | contig 10953 bp, 5 predicted proteins | sample BogFormECP12_OM3_FD_188240 | JGI IMG/M metagenome (GOLD analysis project Ga0209040, IMG submission 188240) | Bog forest soil microbial communities from Calvert Island, British Columbia, Canada - ECP12_OM3 (SPAdes) (version 2) | ecosystem: Environmental > Aquatic > Freshwater > Wetlands > Bog ... | reverse complement strand
CGGGGCCTGTTGCGGAATTTGCCGCAGACGACCCGGAGCGGCCGATCACCAATGACGGCTTTATGGAGATGACAAACCCAATTCCTCTGTCCAACGCGGTCATAGCAACGGCACGCGGGCTCGCCGCGTGCCGTCAGGTTAATGCCACATATTCTCCAATCGCCTACTTGTAGTAGCCGACCCCACACGCGGTGTTGCCGACGCGTGAAACGTATGCGACCTTGGGAACGGGATTGTCGGTATTGGGTCGCGGATAGTTGTAGCTGACGGTAGTGACTTGCCCGTCCTTCAACTTTTGAGCCGCGTCATACACTTTTTGCCCCAACGGCGAGCCATCCTTCTCTTTTAGCAGTCGATTGTCCGTACCCATCAATGCCGGGTTGATTTGAGCCGTGAAAATGCCCGTCGTGGTATTGAAACAATACACATATAGATCGCGATCTCTAAAGCCACCGTCGGGCTTGTTGAACTTGCCGATGGCGGCGGATTCGTTTGCCTTGAGTTCCGCAATGACGCGCTTTTCCATGGCCTTGGCTTCCGCTTTGGTTCCGAACTGCGCTTGTTGAGCAAAGGCGGCGGTGCAGAGTCCGACCGCTGCAATGGTTGCCGCGGCATTTCTGAATGCATGAAACATGGTTATTCTCCTAAATCTAAGTTTTAAGTCATTCTTCTGTGCGACATCGGCCCAGGGCAATCCTCATGGCGCCTCGAACTCGTTTGTCGTCGCGTGGCCTCTGAGTCTCGCCGAGCGGCCGCTAGTCTATGTCCATCTCCCCAAGGATTCGCGGTCATCTTCGCGGAGGCGATCGCCGTTGGCAACATGAGTACGGATACGCATCGGAGTGCCGGCTTCCCGGCGGTCTAATAGCGTAGGCGAAAGCCCGGAGGAGGCCGCTTGTCCCCCGATCAGGACGGGACCGGCGTACAAAGACAGGTCGCGACCGAGGCTGTGTGAAAACACGAAATGATTTTTCCAAATTTTAATTCTGGCGAATTTTGATCAACAAACTTGCTCAGAATTGAACTACGCGGGGGTTTCTTGCCTTGTTTTCCGCGATAACTCTGACGGGTACGAGTTTTCACACAGCCTCGACCCGTTGCTGACAGTCGCGAACGACAGCAATTGGGCAATCCAATTACTGTTTCGACATCTTGCCCGAGGACTACTGGTGGCAGTCGGCGCTGAAGGGTTTTTAGGCGCGGAAATCGCGGAGTTATGTAGTCGTGGTCAGTCGATCGGTAGAGTTTCAGTCCACCTCGAGGTCGATCCGGCGGTAGACTAGCCCTCGATCCAATATCTCTCGGAGTAATTCGCGTTCAAGCGTCATTTGAAAGTCACGTCTCGTTTCTACCGTTTCGCTTCCAAAATAACATCGCGATTGACCCGCTTGGGCAGAGACTAGAAGCTTAACGTGGCGCTGAGTCCGACTATGCGCGGCGCAATCGGCACACCCCCGATGGAAGGTTGTGGTGGCGCTTGCAAAGTGCTCATGCCAAGGGTGGGGCCGCTGCTGTTGAATGCCCGTCGGTCGAGAAGATTCTTTGCGTACAGAGAAACGTCATAACGACCCTTGTTTATTCGCAGGTCGACGTCGATCCACGAGTACGCCGGCTGCAGGCTTACCGGAGGAACGGTCGTTAGCGACGTATACTGCGCCGCGATGTAGCGCCAGCGCACACTGAATCGGGGTGTCCACTGGTTGAAATCCGGCATGCGGTAGTCGAGCGTCGCGGCGGCAGTCCACTTGGGCGACTGCGGCATGTGCGTGCCGACGAAAATGCCCGCCGCCGGCACCGCTTCAGTGACAAAGGCGTCCGCGTAGGCTGCATTGACTGCCAGGTGTATCGCATCTGCTGGCCAATACGTCGCGGTGAACTCCAAGCCTTCGCTGGTCACTTTGCCGGCATTAATAATATAGTCAATCTTGTAATCCGGTGTCGGAACAGGGAGCTGAATATCAGACCAGTTGATCCTGAACAGATCAAATTCCAGGGTTGCCTTGTGATTCAATAATTCCGACTTGACGCCGATTTCATAGTTCACCATCGTGTCCGAGTGCGCCTCCAGCGGAATCTGCGGATATCCGGGAACGATTTGATTGGGTATGCCCGGCCGATACCCGCTCGCCACTCTCACGTAGAGCATCGTGTCGGACAGCGGATGATAGCGCGCGCCGAATGAATAATTCCTGGGTGTTTCCGCGGTTCGGGTGATGGAATTGCTCGCGGCGGAGAAAAAATTAGGCAAGGTATCCTGGTCGACATATTGCCTGTTTGCCAGCCAACGCAGGCCCGCGGTCAAATCAAACGGATCAGCGATCCGGTAGGTCAATGATCCAAACCCGGCGACCTCGGTGTAGCTGGATGGAATTTGCTCGACGAAGAATGGGTTTAACGCGGGAATGAGCTGTAGCTGGTTGTCCAGCGCATCGAAATTCTGATTGAGCAAGGCCTTCTCGCCCGAGTAGTAGATGCCTGCCAGCCACTCGAGCCGTTGGCCGGAGGGAGTGGCGAGCCGAATCTCCTGCGAGGCTCTCCGCACCCGCACGGCGACGCGCTGTCGATCGAGCGTAGAGGCGTCGTTCGGATCAAGGAGCGGCTGCAAGTAACCAATTGCTTCGCTGAAATCTTGCGCCTGCCGCAGGCGCTTATCCGAATAGCTGGACACGGACACCAAGTCGCCGAGTGCCGTGCGCCAATCGAGCGTGCCTGAGACGAAACCCAGTTCGTTCGTGAACGGCTCAGGGACGTAGTGAGGATAGGTCAGACCTCCCTCCAACCAGTTTCCGGGTGTGTAGTAAGCATCCTGCGCCGTGCCGACTTGCTGGGCGAATACGTTGGCATTGCCGGCGGAATCGGTAAGTTGGTAGATTCCCTGAAGTTTGATTCTCAGATCGGTCGACGGTTGCCACAGCATCGCTAACCGGCCACCACGCTGCGAGAGCGTGTTTTCATGATTCAGGCCGCGCAGCGGATTCCTGATGTACCCGGGTGTTTCCTCATCGTACAGACTGGCGCGCACGGCGAGCGTGCCATCGATCAGCGGAGCACTCCACGTGCCGCGTGCACCGGTTCCCGGCGAGCCGCCGCTCCTGATGGCGAACGTCTCACCGCCGACCTGCAGCGCAGACGTTGTCAGGCTCGGGTCCTTCGTGACGTACTTCAATACGCCACCCATGGAGTTGGCGCCATAAAGTGTCCCCTGGGGTCCTCGCAGGATCTCGATACGCTCGATGTCGTACGGCAGCATATCAAGCTCGAATGCCGGCTCGTCGGCGAAGGCCGCGCTAGATCCCACCGAGGAGTCGTCTATCAACGTTGCGACCAAAGACCCGCCGACAAATGGCTGCAGACCGCGCAGAATAATAGTCGTCTGTCCCGGACTGCCGTTGCTCGCTATGACCACGAAGCCGGGCGCGGCCGCAGCCAGATCTTGCAGGCTGGTCACATGCAACCTCTCGAGATCGGCAGAACTAATGACGCTGATCGACTCTGCGATGTCCAGAGTCCGCTCCGACCGCTTCGAAGCGGTCACAATAATCTCTTCCAGCGAATCCACACCGGAAGGCGGCGTATCCGCCGCCCACGTCATCGACGGCACCGCCCCCAATGTCACGACGATCAATACACGGGTTGCTAAGTGGCGAGACATCATTTTTCGATTATCCACGCCCTGCGAGGCATTGGCAGCTTGCTGCTCGAGGTCGTCGCGTCCTCTAGCTATCTATCGGCGCGGGCGGCGATGATCAATTACCCGCACACAATCAAATCCGGTTATCAAAAGTTCTCGAGCATCCACATGTTGGATGTCAGCCTGAACTGGTTTATTCCCAGGTGACGGCCATCCGGTGAGGGAGCTGCAAAACACGTCAGCGCCGACTCACAATTCCACAGCACATGGGTATTGTCTTGAAAATCCACATGCAATAACACGGTGCCGCCATCGCCATAACTCGTCACAATTAATCCCCGCCCATCGGGCATCCACGCCGCCTGTTGCACATTAAGTCCGGGGACAGACAAGACGCGTGTCGGCTTGCCGTGCAGCGACAGTATTCGCAGGGGTCCTGCGGGCGAAGCGCTGGTACTGAGCCATTGGCCGTCCGGCGACAATGCAAACGCCAGGGGCGCGTTACCCTCATTCGCAGCAGGGTAGCGGACAAAGCGCAAGAGCTCGCTGCCTCGCTGGCCGGAGTCGGGATCGAGGGCGGAAACGACGACCTCTCGGCGATCAGCCGTTGGCTCACCGATCACGCACAGAGCCGAAGGCGCCCGTGCACAGGAAACTCCGCTCCCCGGAGCCATCGAAAATAGCTGTTCCGGTGCGCCGCCACCGATCGGAACACGCCAGATTTGAGTCCGCGTCGATTCCGGACCAGTGGGCTGCCCCAGCAGGTAGACGTAAAGAATCGCCCACTTCGCGTCGGGTGACAGGAATGCTCCTACGATCAGCTTGCCGTCTATTCTCGCGACGATGGGTTCCGCCGCGTCGGTTCCTAACGATTGCTTGTAAAGCGCAGAGTAGTCGCCGCGATTTCTGACGATGATTGCTGTTTGACTGTCCGGCGTCCAATCCAAAATGGCGTCATCCCCTTCATCCAACGTGAAGTGCCTGGCGTTGCGCACGCCGGTGTCGCCCGCGTCCAGGTCGGCGACGTACGCGGTGCGGTGTCCCGTGGATTGCAGGAACGTCACGAACCTGCCATTGGTGGTCGCGCCAGGACCGCCGAGCCAGGCGCCGGCCACCTTCGTCAGACGCCGCGCAGGTTCGGTTAATTTGCCCGAATGGATGTCGAAGCGTTCGATCCAATAACTGCTTGTCGTGTCGAAGCGCCCTAAAAACCCCCAGTTCGAGTAGATCAGGCGCCCATCCGGAAACCACGCCCAGTCGCCCATGCTCCCCATGGCGGCCGGCCGCAGCAGCGTCGTCACAGGACCGCCGCTCAGGTCGCGCGCGACGAGCGTATCCCCCGCATCGTCAGTATCAACATAGGAGACGCGGGTCCCGTCCGGAAAAAAATAGAGGCAGCACATTGCCCGGGCATCGTCCACTGCAAATATCTTGCGGGCCCGCTCACCGCCGGCTCCCATCAACCATATCTCGCGCTCGCCTTTGCGGCCCTTGTTCGTTCCGAAGGCAATTGACGCGCCATCCGGAGAGACGGACCAGGCGAGTGCAGCATCGCGAATTTTTTGAGGCGCGCCACCGGCCGCGGAGACGACCCAAACACTGCTGGTCAACGACGACCAGGAAAACTGCGGATCTTCCGTCGCGGGGTGGGAATTGGCGATAAAGCGCACGCTGTCCGGAAACCAGGCGGTAGGGGTGATTTCCCAAGCAATGCTTTGCCCCCGCAGCGCTTCGGGCTGCGGCACCGGCTGAGATTCATCGCTCCCGACGCGTTTGATGCGCATTCCTTTACTGTCGGTGTATGCGAGGAAGCGGCCATCCGGCGACAGCGCGCCACCGGTGACCGGGTTTTCCCACGAATTAGCGGTCAATTGCTGCGCCTTAACGTCCAACCACGCCGGTGCAGCCGGCTGCCGCGACGCAAGCCAGTAGATTGCCGTCGCGATCGTGAGGAAAGCGGCGCCGCCTGCCGCGAGCATTACCTTGCTTCGCGGAGATTTTGGCAGCGTTTTTCGGCGCAGAGGCTCCAGGTCGTCGCGGATCGCTGAAGCGCTCTGGTAACGCGTGATCCGATCCTTTTCGAGTGCCTTGCGAATGACCTGCGCCAGCCCCTCCGGAATGTGGGGATTCAACTCGCGCGCCGGCGTAGGCTCGCCGGTCAGGATCGCCTCGCGCATCACCGCTGCGGTCGCTGCACCGAACGCCGCTCGCCCCGTCGTCATTTCATAAAGAACAAGACCAAAAGAAAAAAGATCGGTACGGGCGTCAACCCGGTCACCGCGCACCTGTTCAGGCGACATGTAACCGGCGGTACCCATCGTCAGGCCGGTTCGTGTCAAAGTCAGATCACTGAGCGTCGCATCCACCGCTGGTCCCATTTCTCCGTTCAGCGGATCCTGCTCAATGATGCTGCGCTCAAGCTTCGCCACGCCAAAATCGAGAATCTTGGCAATACCGGTGCGCGTCACAAAAATATTCGCTGGCTTGATGTCGCGGTGTACGATGCCGCGGGCGTGCGCCACCGCCAGGGCGTCGCAGATCTGAATGCCCAGATCGATCTGCCTCTCCAGGGCCGGTCGTTGGTGCTGTGTCGACTGCTCGCTGATCTGCTCTCGCAGCGTCTCGCCTTCCAGCAGCTCCATGACGATGAACGGTCGGCCCGCATTTTCGGCGATCTCGTATATGGTGCAGACGTTCGGGTGATTAAGTGCCGACGCGGCGCGCGCCTCCTGTTCGAGGCGCTGCAAAGCGAGGGGGTCTTGCGCCAGCTCGTCGGGCAAAAACTTGAGCGCGACGCGGCGACCGAGCTTCAGATCCTCGGCCTTGTAGACCACACCCATGCCGCCGCCGCCGAGCACTTCGAGAACCCGGTAGTGGGAGACTTTCTTGCCCGTCAGGTTGCCATCGTAATTTGGCGCAACGGCGACTCCGACCGGCGGATTGGGTGGCCCTGCTACGGGTTCCAGAGACTCTTGCACGGCTGCCGGCCCGATCCAGCGGTAGCCCCGGCGCGCGAGGGTCTCGATGCAGCGGGGGGTATCGGCGGAATCCCCCAGAGCCAGTCGCAGCCTGCGCATCGCGGCATTGATGCTGTGATCGAACTCGACGACGGTATCGTTGGGCCAGAGTCGCAAGCGAATCTCGTCGCGCAGCACGAGCTCGCCTGGCCGCTCCAGAAGCATGTGCAGCACCTTGATCGATTGTTCCGGAAGCCCGGTGCTGCGGCCGTCCTTCCGCAGCTCGCGAGAACGCAGGTCGAGTTCGAATGCGTCAAATCGAAGGAGGTCGGCAAAGCGGGGTAGGTTCAAGTGACTGACTCGCGTGGCCCCTCGATCCTGGTTCGTTTCAACTTTACCAGAAGATCGGCCGCTGCATCACGCCGAGCGGCATGTCAATAACTCTTTTAATTTCAATAAATTATGAATATAAGAAAAATGTAATAACTATCTCACCCGCAGTGCATTGAAGCAGTCGCGCCTCTTGCATCAGCGTGGCACCCGACGCAGAAATTCCGGGATGTATTGGGAGGCGTTATGTCGCGATTGATTGAAGTTCGCTTGTTTGGGATCGTCATCGCCATCGTGCTGGCAGCCGGTTGCGGCGGTGGCGGTGGCGAGGGCGTGGCACCCCTCACGATCAACTCAAGCTCCCCTCCGGATGGCGCGACGGGCGTCGCGTACCCGGCCTTTGCATTTACCGCGAGCGGCGGAGCGGCACCGGTGACCTGGACCGAGACCGGCGAGTTGCCACCAGGTCTGTCGCTGAGTACTGCGGGCAGCCTGTCAGGTTCGCCCTTTGCCCCGGGAACCTTTGCCTTCAAGGTTACGGCCACGGATGCGTCCGATCCGTCGCAGACGAGCTCGATGTCGGTGAGTCTCATGATCATCGACTCGCCGATCGTCCTCAGCACGACACCGCCGCTGGCAGGTACGCTGACCCATCCGTATGCCTATACCTTTATGGTTGCGAGCGGCGGTACGCCGCCCTTCACTTGGATGGTCACCAAAGGGACTCCGCCTCCGGGTATGGCGGTTGCCAGCGATGGGTCGCTGTCGGGGACACCGACCACCGTCGGCCCATTCACGTTTACCGTCACCGCCACCGATAGCGCGCCGACCCTAGGGACCGGGTCGCAGGCCTTCACGGTTGATGTCAACGCGCCCGCCCTGCCCGTCATCAACTTACTTCCCGCGCCGCCGGCGGGCGTAGCAGATAACTCTTATGCCTTCACATTCACAGCGACTGGCGGCTACCTGCCGCTCAGTTGGGCGGTGACGGGCGGCGCGCTGCCGCCCGGGCTCGTGCTCGGAGCGAGCGGGCAGCTCAGCGGCATCCCAACGACCATTGGCTCGTCCTCCTTCACCGTGACCGTCACGGACAGCGGGCCGACGCCGAACATGAACTCGATGCCCTTCAACATTGCGATCAACGCGCCGCCGCCGCCCACCATCAACAACACACCGCCGCCGACGGGAACCGTCGGCACCGCCTATCCGGCGTATCAATTCACGACGACTAACGGGTATCCCCCGTTGGTCTGGAGCGAAACGGGCGCACTGCCTGCAGGGCTCAGCCTCAGCGCCGGCGGGGTATTGTCCGGAACACCGCAGACCGACGGCCAGTTCCCCATCACGCTCAACGTTCAGGACTCGCTGAATCGCGGCGCCCCCGCCGAACCGGTCACGGTGCGAGTATCGCTCGCGCGGCCTGCAGCGGGGTTCACGCTGACCACGGGCAGCATGACGATCGCGCGCTCCGGGCATTCGGCGACATTGCTGCTCAGCGGCCAGGTGCTCATCGCCGGCGGGCCCGATGCCACCGCGGAGTTATATGACCCAACGAACGAGACCTTCAGCGCCACCGGCAGCATGACGGTCGCACGCTCGGGGCATACCGCGACGCTGCTCGCAGACAAGGCGCTGCCGAACTACGGTAATGTGCTCATCGCGGCGGCGGCGGGCGGCAGCCAGACCGCGGAATTGTATGATCCGGCAACCGGCAAGTTCACCCCGACCGCGAGCATGGTCGTGGCGCACGATGTGCCGACGGCAACGCTTTTGCAGAATGGTCGGGTGCTCATAGCGGGCGGCGAAACGGCCAGTGCGGAGCTCTACGATCCCGCCAGCGGTGAATTTACCGCGACCGGCAGCATGACCGTTTCACGGGTCCTCCACACCGCCACATTGCTGCAGAACGGTGAAGTGCTGATCGCGGGCGGTTACACGACGACGGGTACGACGGCGACGGCCGAGCTGTACAATCCAACGAGCGGCAAGTTCATGGCGACTGGCAGCATGAGCGAGCCGCGCGCCGGACACACTGCGACATTGCTTATGAACGGCCCCGCGCTCACGAACGGCTCGGTGTTAATCGCTGGGCCGGATTTGACCGCCGAAGTCTACGATCCCGCGAGCGGCACATTTTCACTCGTCGGCAACCTGCTGGCCGCAGTCAGCCCGACTGCCAGCCTGCGCGGCGATGGAACCGTAGTGTTTGCGGGCGGGAGTTCCGAGCATGAGTACGTTCTTTGCAATGGTCCTGGCGGATGTCAACCCCGGTACGCACCTAACTCGACCTCATTCGCGGAGCTGTTCGCACCGGAGAGCGAGGGCTTCACGGCCACCGGCTCCTTGGTCACTGCGAGAGATAGACATACCGCCACGGTGCTCGCCGACGGCAGTACCGTGCTGGTCGTGGGTGGCGTGCTGCACGTCGCCGTGGGCCATCCGGAAGCCATCGTCACGGCCACGACACTCGCATCGGCTGAGCTGTACAAGTAGCTATGCGATTTCCGTCGGTGCAGATCGGCGGGCAGCACGAGATCACCGCCGCAAGCAGAATTTGAGCGTCTGCTTCCCGGAAATTTTCGCGGCTCGCTCAAACGTCGGCTTTGGCTGGTCGCGTTCCGGAGCGACCGATGTCTGGCGGCCAGAGTCGCCATTCCAAATCGTGAATTTAACGCATGCATGTTTGGCCGGGTCCGCGAACCGCAGGTCGCGACCCGAAGGCGCCGGTCACGAGTGGCAGCTTTCAGGTGTCCCAATACGACATCCGAGCCTTGAGTTTCTTACCGAGATTCTGTTGGTAGAAATTGGTGCTGAGGCCGAAGTTGACCGAAATAGGCTGCGGTAACATTATTATATGCATCCGGTAACTTGGCGATCGGCAGCCTTAGAGTGTTGATCTAGCGGTATACCGAGCCGTAAAAAGAAGAGCCTGGGAGCGAGACCATGGAATCGATAAGCCGCCGGACCTTTCTGGGATCTTTGACTGCATCAGTGGCATTCACGGCAAACGGTCAGTTGGCATTTTCGCAAGAAGTATCGGGCGCTCAGCAAATGCGAATTCGCGAATCCTTAGCGGGGCGTCTTGCGGCTGACTTGCCATCGTTTGACGGAATTTTTGTATTTGACCAATCTGTTTGTCGGGCTATGGCGACTGACTACGGCCACTATATTCATCACATGCCCCTCGGCGCGCTGTTTCCAAAATCAGTGACGGATGTGCAGAAAGCGGTTCGTTATGCGAATTCCAAGCACCTGAAGCTCACCATGCGTGGGACCGGCGGGGCCGCCTATGGACAATCTCAAGTCAAAGGCGGCATCGTCATTGATTCGAGCACACTGAGCCACATCGCGTGGGTGACTGGGGACACGATTGACGCAGGGCCCGGAGCGCTCTGGAAGGAAGTCGCTGAGTTCACGACGACTCGCCAGATGACGCCGCCGGTCGTCCCAGACAGTCTCTACATCAGCGTAGGCGGGACTCTCAATGCGGGCGGTATTGGAGAGACCAGTTATCGGTTAGGCGCTCAGGTCGATCACGTGGTGGAACTGGACGTTGTCACTGGCGCTGGGGACCTATTGACGTGTTCATCCTCGCGCCATGCCGAATTGTTTCAAATGGTGTTAGCCGGGATGGGACAGTGTGGACTTATCGTGCGAGCTCGCTTAAGGCTCGTGCCCGCTCCCGACCAAGTTGTTGTCCGCCGATTTACCTACGAGAATCCGGGCGCCTTCCTCGCTGACCTTGCCATGCTGGCATCTGCCGAACCGGAGGGCGCCATAACGGGCGATTTCAATCTTGAAGGCGACGGGAAGACTTGGACTCCGGTCATAACGGTCACTAGCTTTCGCAGTCGCGAACCCGCGTGGCGGGGCCAGCTCACGGGCAAGGAGACCCAAGCCGCGGTTACGCAAAGTTTCGTCGAGTATCTCAATCGGAATACCGAAGGCTACCTGGCTACTCTTGCGAGCGGAGTCAGGTTTCACCCGCCCGTGTACATGCACTTCTTCCTTCCCGCCGAGCAAACCCCCGCGATG
>Ga0209040_10004177_pt1 | contig 10957 bp, 9 predicted proteins | sample BogFormECP12_OM3_FD_188240 | JGI IMG/M metagenome (GOLD analysis project Ga0209040, IMG submission 188240) | Bog forest soil microbial communities from Calvert Island, British Columbia, Canada - ECP12_OM3 (SPAdes) (version 2) | ecosystem: Environmental > Aquatic > Freshwater > Wetlands > Bog ... | reverse complement strand
TCGTTGTTTGATCTTCACTGCCACATAATCCCGGGGATAGACGATGGCTCCCCCGACCTGCAGACCTCCTTGAAGATGGCCCGCATGTCGGTGGCCGACGGCGTGAAGGTGATTGCTTGCACCCCACATATTGTTCCTGGCCTATATGACAATTCAGGCCCGGACATCCGACGCCGGGTTCAATGGCTGCAGTTCGAGCTGGACGCGGCCGGGATCAACTGTCGTCTGGTTCCCGGATGTGATGCGCACATCGCGGCAGATCTTGTCAGCAAGTTAAAGTCAGGACTCGCTCTTAGCATCAACGACAGCCGGTACGTCCTCGTCGAGCCGCCGCATCATTTCCTTCCACCGAACGTCGACCGCCTCTTTTTTGATTTGCTTGCAGCCGGATACGTGCCAATCCTGACCCACCCAGAACGTATGTCGTGGGCCGATCGTAACGATGAGCTGCTGCGTCGCCTGATACAGTCGGGAGCTTGGATGCAGGTGACCGCCGGCTCCATATTGGGCGTTTTCGGACCCGGAGCGAAACATCGGGCCGAGCGCATGTTGCGAAATGGATGGATTCACATTGTAGCCTCCGACGCCCATGACGCCTCGGAGCGATCTCCCGCGATGGGCCACGCGCTTCGCGTCCTAGGCGACCTGGCCGGGGTCGAGGAAGCGGAGAATCTGGTTAGAGTCCGTCCGGCGGCAATCTTAGAGGATCGCTCCCCTGGATCCACCCCCGCAATTCCCTTTCGGGGGCAGACGCGGTATGATGGCGAATTGGAGACATTTTTTGGTCGAGCCATGAGGTTTTTTCGTGGGTAGGCTTGCCGGCGCAGGAGTTCTGGCGACGACCTTCGTCGCCCTCAGCTGCGCCAGCTTGGCTGGCTGCGCTCCGCAGTCAAATGGCGCGTTTCATGCGATCGCGGACCCAACTCCAAATGCGGCGGCACTCCAACAGCAGCCGCCCCAAACATCGGTCCGAGATGCGACCCCTGGCTCGCAAATGGTAAGCGCGGACGTCGCGGTCGCGGGCTCAAATTCGGCTGCGATCCAGCCACAGCCCGGCGCGGCATCCGCCTATGCCTCAACGTCCGACTATCGCATCATGTCCGGCGACGTGTTGCAAATCACCGTCTTCCAAGTTCAGGATTTCAACCGCGACGCTCAGGTTGACGCAGGAGGAAATATCGTTCTTCCGTTGATCGGGGGAGTGCCCGCGGCCGGCAAGACAGTGCATGAGGTCGAGTCCGATATCGCCGGACGGCTGAAAGCGAAATACCTTCAAAATCCACAGGTGCTGGTGACGATCAAGGACGCGGTCGGCCTCCGTGTGAGCGTCCAAGGGGCGGTCAAGAATCCTGGCGTCATCCAGATACGCGGCGACACAACGCTTACGACGGTGCTCGCCCAAGCGCAGGGATTCAACGATACGGCGGATAAATCATCGGTTCTAATCATTCGCAACACTGATCAAGGACGCGTCGCGGGCAAAGTTGATGCAGGCGCTATCCTCGCAGGGTCGGCGCCGGATCCACGGATTTATGGAGGTGATACGATTGTGGTTGATGACTCATTTGTTAGAACGGCTGGGAAGGATTTCATCAACGTCTTGGGCGGCGCGGCGATGCTTAGGGTCTTCTTTCCTTAAACTCCGGGTCTGAATTCGAGGAGAGCGCGGAGTGAACTTGCATTTGCCGAGCGTCAAAACCGACGCGAGCTTGCCCACGAAAGGTGATGGCGCAGGCGCTGTCGACTTCCCGCGCTACACTGAGCTGCCGCTCGCCCAGCGCGATTCGGCGGCCGATCTTGGTTCAAGAATACTAAATTATATCGGTCTGGCGCGCAAACATAAATACTTAATTATTGTCGTCGTTGCGATATTTATGTTTGGCGGTGTCATCCAGACGATGCTGACGCCGAAGATTTACAGCGCCGCAACGACCATCAAAATTGATCGTTCGGTTCCAACAGTGTTCAAGAGTCGAGCCGAAGAGGTAGAGGCATACGACCAAACGGGATTCTACCAAACTCAATATGAGTTGATCCGGAGCCGAACTCTAGCGGAGCGTGTGGCAACCGCACTGGACCTAGGGCAGTCGGACTTCCTCGGGCATCCGCAACCGTCGTTGCTTAAGCGACTGTTCAGGCGAGACTCAGACGTGGCTCCGATTCCCGACGCTATTGACGTAAAAGCGCGACAGGCGATAGCCGCAGGCGCGGTCATGGGAGGCCTGTCCGTCCAACCAGTCGGGGAATCCTCAATAGTACGAATTCGCTATTCTGCCCTCGACCCGGCTTGGGCTCAACGCATTAGTATCGCTGTCGCCGAGCAATACGAAAAGTTGACGCTCGATATGCGTGACGCCGCAACGACTCACGCGCGGAACTTCTTGCAAGAGCGACTCGACGAACTAAGACTAAAGCTTGAGGAATCAGAAAAACAGCTCATCCAATATGCCCGGAAAGAGGGTATTGTAGACGTCGACAATAAGCAGCCACAAGTATCGACGGAACTACAAACGGTTCAAGCCGCCTATTCGACTGCGGTCACTGCCAGACTTCAACTGGAGGAGACTTGGCGGCAAGCTCAGGCCGACGACGGGAATTCGCTGCCGCAGGTGATGAGCGACGCTCTCATTCAGAGCGAGCGAACGAAGCTCGCCGAACTGCGCGCTACCTACCAAGACAAACTCGCCATGCTTAAGCCGGCGTATCCAGAGATGATCGCTCTAAAGAATGAGATCAGCGAGACGGAAAACGATATTCACACTCAAATCTCGCGTATTAAGAGCTCGATCAACGAGCAATATCAAGCGGTGGTCGCCAACGAAAAGGCTCTTAACGATAAACTCAGTGAGCTTAAGGCAGAAGCGCTTGATTTGCGAAGCCGTAGTGTAAATTACACCATACTGATGCGTGAGGTAGACACTAATCGATCTCTTTACGATGGCGTACTTCAACAATATCGTGAGCTAGGGGTCGCGAGCGACGCGGAAGTGAATAACGTATCCATATTGGATAGGGCGCAATTGCCGGGAGCGCCTACCTCACCGTCGCTAACAACTAACTTGATCTTGGCGCTCGCTTTGGGCGCGGCGGCGGCGGCGGCCGCAGTTTGGCTGATCGAGGTGCTCGACGACACGTTCAAGACTGCTGAAGACTTCGAGGAGCGGCTTGGAATACCGATGCTTGGCGTTATTCCGCTCTATCGCGATCCCGCCAAGGAAAAAACGGCGATCGCTGAAATTTTGGATAGCCCAAGCTCCCCGCTCGCGGAATCCTACCGCTCGCTACGGACCGCGATCCAGTTTTCCACCTCGGATGGCGCGCCTCGATCGCTCTTGATCACAAGCGCCCGACCATCGGAAGGGAAATCGACGGTAGCAGTGTCTCTCGCTGCGAACTTCGCGCAGCTCGGGATGCGAGTCCTGTTGATTGACGCGGACTTGCGCAATCCGTCTCTGCACCGCGTGTTGAATATGGAAAATAGCGTCGGTCTGTCGAACTACCTTTCAGGCGCGCGCACAGAAGCCGATTCGCCGTGCGCGGACCCGGTCTCGAGAATGGTCAAACAGACATCAATTCCAAACCTTGCCGCGGTGATCAGCGGTCCGCTGCCTCCTAACCCTGCCGAGCTTCTTGCCGGCCCAAGACTGGGCGTCCTATTGACCGAAGCTGCTGAATCCTTCGATATTGTCATCGTCGATGCGCCGCCAATCATGGGGCTGGCTGATGCCCCCATTTTGAGCGCCGTCGTCGATGCAACCATGCTGGTGGTCGAAGGGGCAAAGACACGTCGCAACGTGGTGCGGGACGGGCTGAAGCGATTACATTTCGCGCGAGCGCGCGTCCTGGGGGGCGTCCTCAACAAGTATCATGCGAAGCACGCCCCTCATTATGGTTATGGTTATGGTTATGGTTATGGTTATGGTTATGGTTATGGTTACGGTTACGGCCAGGGCGCCGAAAAATACGTGTACAGGCAAACTCAGAAATCAGCGCTGAATAAACCGACGACATGATCCCGCCTAATCACGCGCTGGAGTCGGCTATAACGTTGTGGCGTGCGCCGCGCCTGGTGCGTGTAATGCGTTCGATGCGGCTACCAGAGGGACTGACCTTTCTCTTACGGATACTGTCTGGGGAACGCCAGGCGCTTGTCGAGGCACAAAGCATGACCCGCCTTGACGAAGAGGCCATAATTTCGATCGTCGAGTTTTATGTTTTGCAGGTTATGCTGTTTCGGGGCGCGTCATCTCGCCGCATACTCGGGGTGGAGCCCGGCGCGGAGAGAAGCCAAATTCGGCGGCACATGGGCTATTTGATGAGCTGGTTGCATCCGGATAGGGAGGCCAGCTCATGGCGGGTGGTCTTTGCGCGTCGTGTTTTGGACTCCTGGCATCAGATCGAGAGGGGGGCTGAGGAAGACGGGCCAAAAGTGCCATCCGTCGCGACCCGCACGGGACGCCAACTGTTCCTTATCCCGTGGATTGTCGCACGGCCTCCTCGGGTGGCGTGGGTTAGTTTCCCCTTCATAGGCATTTGGCGAAAGCTTAAGCAGTTGGGGATAGTGGCCGTGGCCCTGGTTGTCGTGGCAGACGACCTCGGCAGGGAGATCGGTCAGACTTCGTTCGGGATTTCCACATTCGCTGCCTCGTCACCATCGCTGCGTGAACGGGCACGCAGAGAGGCGTCTTGACCCCCGATTTTTATGACTGAGCGTCGGACCCCCCTAAGGATCCGCGGCGTCGAATTTCCGGCGGCGCTCGTTGGCTTCGCACGATTGGTTTTCGTGGGGCTGCTCTTGGCGCTTGGCGTATCGATACTCAGACACTCGCTAGGCGATTTGTCGGGCGAGGCCGACCCGGCGCTCTCCATTGTCATTGATCCGACTCAAGCGAGCGCCCGCGTCGCCGTTTCCGAGCGCCTGATGGCCGACTCAAAGATCACTGACGCTATCGTTGGCGCGCGAGAGGCGTTGCGCCACAATCCGCTGTTGCCCGGAGCCCTCACTCTGTTGGCGCGTTCAAGCGAACAAGAAGGCGATATTAATCGCGCGACCCAATTGATGAATCTGGCTACCCGTGTCAATCTTAGAGACCTGAGATCGCAACTCTGGCTTCTCGATCAGGATCTGCGTGGCGGGCGCGTCAATTTAGCACTGAATCGGATCGATGTGTTGCTGCGAGGACAATTCCCGCAAGCTATCGGACCGCTTACGCCGGCGCTTACGCCGATCCTCACACGCGAGCCTTATCGCTTGGGCTATGTGAAACTCCTGCGTACGAACCCGCGTTGGCGAGAAGTGTGGTTTGTCGACCTCTTAAGGCGCTCTGATGACCTTTCTGCGCTGACTTATCTCTTTGCCGAGCTCCAGGCCGATGAGTCGGGGCCAACCGAAAGGGAGCTTGAGGTGCTATTGACTCGATTAACTGACGCGGGGATGTTCGACGAGGCGCATGATATATGGGTGCGATCCCTTCCGCCTGACCGTCGCGACGAAGCAGATCTCCTATATAATGAGGAGTTTCGTTATCCGCTCACCAACTTGCCGTTCGATTGGGTTATCCAACCCGTCTCCAACGCGATGGTCCGCGTCGGGACTCAAAATGACGCGCGCACTATCAACGTGGATTTCTTTGGGGGACGCGTCAAATTCGAGCACGTATCGCATCTGCTCAACTTGGCCCCGGGGCCCTATCGGTTTCAGGGGCGCGAACGCTCGCAAGACTTACAAAATGAGCGAGGGCTACGATGGCGGATTGCCTGCGTTGGCGACGATGCCGAAACCTTGGGCACAACTGATCTCGTGAGCGGCGACACGCCCTGGCGCACTTTCGCTGTCGACTTCATGGTGCCAACGGGCAAGTGCCTCTACCAGAAGCTTGTTCTCGAGCTCCCTGCGCGGGCCGCGCTCGAGACGGAAGTTGTCGGACGGGTCTCTTACACCGATCTCGACCTTCGGCCGAAATGAACGCGACATAAAGGGTGTCTCATTTTTAACACAAGAGTAATTTTTCAGAGGCTCCGCGTGCAGCACACTTGGTCCACGATTTGACCTTCAGGCGGCCATGATGTAACGACCTTGACAGGTCGTTTGTTCTGAAATCGGGAGCCACATATGCCGGGCGCAAATTTCGGGACTGCCGGGGGCTTGAATCGACACTCCGGCTCAAAGCTGCATATTTCGCCTATTGTGGTCGCCAGCATTTTGCTCTTCGGCGGAGTCGAGCTCGCATGGTCTGATGAACAGATCGGCGGCGCGCACACTGTCATCAATCATGTTGAGGGCAATCTTGCGACTGGAAATCAAGTGCCCGTTGTTCAAGGCGACAATGTATTCCTGAACGAGGCCGTTCGAAGCGGCGCGGACAGCAAAGCGAACTTGGTGCTTAACGATAACTCCAATGTGACAGTCGGACCGGGCTCCACGATTAAGTTGGACGATTTTGTCTACTCAGGTCCAAAACAGCCTGGAACGATCGCGCTCAATATGACCAAGGGCACGCTTCGTTTCATCACTGGCGATGCTAACAAACGCGCTTACACAATCTGGACGACAACCGCGGCCATTGGGGTGCGCGGAACAATTCTAAGGATCCAAGTCACGCCTACGGAAACTAAGGTTATCAACGAAGAGGGGACGGCTATCGTCTGTCTTCGTCAGAAAAACGAATACGTCTCCGTAGAAGAATTGCGAAAGAGGCGTTGCAGCAAAGAGCAGCGAAAAAAAGGGTTATGCGGTTGTGAGGAGCTCCTTGTGCCGAACCAGCAGGCGACCGTCTCGCAGTCTCAGATCGCGGTGACGGAAGCTCCGGTGGGCGCCATATCGGAGCCAATTATCGCGGAGGGTTTCGCCGGCGGTTTCATCGCAGCGCCGCTCGCAGCGGCCGCTGTTGTCGGCGCCGCGGTAGCCGTTGGTTCGCTTGCAGGGGCGACGACATCGAACGGACCAACCCCCAGCGTGAGCCCGTAGCAGGATAAGGAGAGCGACCCGTGCCCGGCGGAAAACGCGGTTCTTTACCCAAAGACCGTCGCTTCCTGCCGCGATTACCGTCTGGGCAGGACGTCCAAGAATCTTGCCCAGCGCAGTCCCTGAGCTTTTCACGGAGAAAAATCCCACCTCAACGAGGCCAACGCTGCCGGAGGGATCGGCCGCTGCCAAAACCACTGTGCGCCACTGCGGCGTTGATCCAAACTCGACGGGCAAAACAGCTGTTTTCGACTTACAAAGAAAGCTCGCCTTCTTTGGACCCGCAGATGGATGCGGCATGAAAGTCCGCACGCCTACTTCCAACGAGAGCATGCATCGATTCCTTCGAGCCATTGACATGTTCAGCGTCTTCGCAGCCGGTCCTGTCGCGATGGGGCTTCGGGATCCGAGTTTGTTCTCTGCGCCCCGGGCTGGATCGGCAGTCGCCTACTGCCTAATCGGGTCTGGCGCCGGATTGCTGATGGTGATTACGTTTCACTTGGGCAAAAGCCTGCACGACCATCTTTCAGCTCGAGAGGTGCGCTCCGTTGTCGCAGCATCGCTTGCGGCCACGGCCTTGACTGCGGTCGCTGCCTTTTCGCTCGATCGGTTGAACTACGTTCCCCGATCCCTGCCCTTGATCCAACTGCTTGTACTGTGGTCGCTCATGTTGGGAGGCCGCGCGCTCGCGATGAGGCGACGCGGATTTGCAGGCGCGCGCGTGAGAAATTATTCGTTGGAGTCACACACCTTGTTGGTTAGCGCGAATGATTTCGCCTTCTCTTACTTAAAGATGTTGGATGCCTTCGATGTCGACCGGACAAATATTGTCGCGATCCTTGACCGAAATCCCAGACTTTTCGGCCGAGCTTTGCTCGGTCATCCCATTATTGGTCCACCATCCGCAATTGCACGGGTCGTTAGAGAGTACAAAGTACATGGCGTTGACATAACTCGAGTATTGATCTGCGAAAATCGGCCCAAGGAACGCGAGGACGGAGAAATTGCGGAATATTGCGATTCAGCCGGGGTTGCGCCAAGCTATCTTAGCGATGTTGTGGGATTTGAGCTTGGAGAACCGATGCAACAGGATGAGGAAAGCGCAGGCGAGCGGAAAAACTATCAGTTTCTCAAGAGAACTTTCGATCTCTCGGCATCCGTGGCCATAGCAATCACGATTTCTCCGGTCGCAACGCTAATCGCGCTTGGCATATTAATTGATCTCGGTTGGCCGATCATTTTTTGGCAAAAGCGCCTCGGATATCGAGGGCGGCCCTTTCTAATCTATAAGTTTCGTACACTCCACGCGCCCTACGATCGGCAGGCCAACTTTGTCGAAGAGAGTCAACGAGCGTCACGTTTCGGGTCATTTTTGCGGCGACTGCGCCTCGACGAACTACCTCAGCTGTGGAATGTCTTCACTGGTGACATGTCCTTCGTCGGCCCTCGTCCATTGCTGCCGATCGATCAGCCGAATGCGGGTCAATTGCGGCTGACTGTCCCGCCCGGAGTGACGGGATGGGCGCAAATCAATGGAGGCCGGCAAAATACGGCGGAAGAAAAGGGCATGCTGGACGAGTGGTATGTCCGCAATGCGTCTGTTTGGCTCGACATACGCATCATCTTGCGCACTGTTGGGACTGTGCTTTTTGGTGACCGGTGCAATGTCTCACACGTCGCGGAATCAGTGGAAACTGACAGACTCGATGGCCAAAACTGGTTGCCCGCGATGGCTGCGGCTGGGAGCGCGAGAAGCTCACCGCGGCAAGGCCCGGAATAGGGGCTAAGCCTCTGAGCCGTTCCCGGCCCCAGAGGGAATCCGGTCGAAGTCGTCACTGCGCTCGTCTGTCCAGTGCAGACCGTCACCGTCGTGGACGGATTGAGGAGGTTATGGAATTCCGCGCTCGCGCCGCGAGGAGCGTTGCGCGCTGCCCGCAGGACGCCAAAGAGTAATCCTTCGGCTTAGGCTGCGGTCAGGCAGCGCGCGGAAGGATGAGTTCGGGGGCCCAATTCCAGTGCAGCAGGTCGGCGAGCTGCGTCTGCGGCATGTCGGCGATGCGGGCGAGAACGTCGGCGAGCCAAGCCTGCGACAGTATTCCGGCCTTGATGCACCGGAGGCGAAGGATTTCCCAAGGATCGCATCCCCCGGATTTGCGACTCTGACGACGCGCACGGCGACATCCGCGTAATCGGCCTCTTTCTCAGCAGGGGCGCCGGGGCAATGGCGATCACTCGGTCGAGAACGTTGGCGGCCGGTGACCCGACGGTAGACGTGCAAAGCGGAAGGGACATCGTGATCTGCATGACGTCAACAGAGACTGAGAACGATAGGAGAACAGGCGAATGGAATGCCAGCGATTTTTGGGCCGTATTGATGCGTCAAAATAGCGCTGCTTCGGGTCACAGGCCGGTGGCCAGCAACGTGCTGCGCTTGCGCGGGCAAATCGTCCGACATCCACCTCAATTCTTATTGCACAATTGCGGCGATGCCCCACCAAGCCGACGCGGCGCTCGATGCGAGTTTCAGCCGCGTCAGGGTGTCAGCGCATCCAATGCCCCCTCGATTCGATGAAATTCGCAGACTTCGAAGCCTGCACGCGGCTGGACAGTGGACAACGCGTCGCCGTATTTTGACGTTCGAGGAGCCTGGCCCTTGTTAAGAATTGTCGCTTCTCTCTCGATCTCGGTCGTACTTTCCACCCTCGTGGGAGTAGTTTCCGTTCTCGCAGGGTTCGCCGATGGGCGGCGGGGGGCGCTGTGGGAAGTCGTCCGAACCTGCGTAGTCAATCATACGGTCTCTGGATTTGCTTTCCCCTGCCTCGAGGTCAACACTGCTGATGGCGAGGAACGGGGCTACGTAGTTCTTCGTCGACCCGGAACTCCGGACATCGTTTTGGCGCCGACCAAGCAAGTCGTCGGCGTCGAGGACCCGTGGCTTCGGACCGCGGAGGCGCCGAACTATTTCGGGGACGCTTGGAACGCCCGCAGTTTTTTGGACGAACTGCAACGCAGGCCGCTGGGCCATGAGGATGTCGCGCTCGCCGTCAATTCGCAACTCATGCGCACGCAAGATCAACTCCATATCCACATCGGGTGCATCTCCCCCCTCGCGCGACGGGCGATCGGTTCGGTCGCGCCGGACCTCTCGGATAGTGACTGGACGCGCCTCAACTGGCACGTTCATGGCCCCGACGTTTGGGCGCGGCGAATCAGCCAGAGTTCGCTGGACGGCGTAAACCCGTTCCGCCTGACGGAAGGAATCCCGGACGGAGACGGCAAGCTCACTCAGATAGGAATTGTCGTCGCAGGCAGTGAGCTTGCCGATGGGCGGGACGGTTTCGTCGTGCTCGCTTGGCTCGACGATGCTGCAAAGCCGGGCGGCTCGTTGACTGCCGATAGATTGCTCGATTCAAGCTGCTCACATTGAGTGCCGACGGAGGGTGCCGGCCACTGTCCGGGTCCTGGCGAGCTTCCCGCCTGGCATGGATGAAACAGGCAAGCTCGTCCGATCTTTTGATCTCCGATGCCGGCAACCTCGCGGCGCAGGGTGGGGACTTATTTCGGCGCGGGAGTTCATGCCGTGTCCGTTGCGTTGTGCAATCTTTGCGGCGGGGTTTCGCAGCTAACTTCTTTCATGCCACCACACTTGATAACCCACTCCTTCCGAAGCGCGCCTGAGTTCTGACGTGAAGTGCAACACCCCCCGCCGATCTGATATCGGCAAGGTTGTTCAAGACCTTAAGGAGTGTTGCCATGCGATCCTATTCGCATCTGTCGGAAGACGAAAGAGACCAGATCGGCGTTTTGCGGGCCGCGGGACGGTCGATGGGGGCCATTGCCCGGGCGCTCGGTCGGGCGAAAACCACCATCTCCAGGGAGCTGCAGCGGAACGCTCTCCCCTCGGGCGGATATTCGCCGCTTCACGCCGCCGGAGCCTATCAATTGCGCAGGCGGCGTGAAGCGATCCTCGAACGAGAGGCCGCTTTACGTCTG
>Ga0209040_10004176_pt1 | contig 10957 bp, 10 predicted proteins | sample BogFormECP12_OM3_FD_188240 | JGI IMG/M metagenome (GOLD analysis project Ga0209040, IMG submission 188240) | Bog forest soil microbial communities from Calvert Island, British Columbia, Canada - ECP12_OM3 (SPAdes) (version 2) | ecosystem: Environmental > Aquatic > Freshwater > Wetlands > Bog ... | reverse complement strand
GTCGCTGCAAGAATGCCTGGCACGCATCGGCGACGTCGAGCGCATCGTGCAGAAGGTCCGCTCGCGCCGCGCCGGTCCGCGCGATCTTGGCGCGTTGCGCGCCTCGCTGCATGCCATCCGGGCGCTGCACGACGTCCTCGTCCAGGCCAAGGATGCGCAGCTGCAAGCGATGCACGCCGCGCTCGCGGGCGCCGGCGATGAGATCGCCCGCCTGCTCGATGAGGCGCTCGTCGACGATCTTCCCGCGCTGATCGCGGATGGCGGCGCGCTGCGGCCGGAGTACCGCCCCGAGCTGCACGACCTCGTCGAGCTGCGCACCCGCAGCCGCGACCATCTGCTGGCGCTCGAAGAACGCACGCGCGCGCGCACCGCGATCAAGTCGCTCAAGATCAAGTACACGCAGGCGTTCGGCTACTACTACGAGGTCACGCGCGCCAACGCCGCCGCGGTGCCCGCGGATTTCGTGCGCCGTCAGACCCTGGTCAACGCGGAGCGTTTCACCGACGCCGACCTGCGCACGCTTGAAGCGGAGATCCTCTCCGCGCGCTCGCGCCAGATCGCGCTCGAAAAGGAGCTCTTCGAAGAGCTCTTGGCCGCCGTCGACGTCGCGCGCGAAACGCTGCTCGCGACGGCCGAGACGGTGGCGCAGATCGACGTGCTGGCGTCGCTCGCGCAAGTGGCGGGCGAGCGCCGCTACGTGCGCCCGCAGATGCTCGCCGGCAGCGAGCTTGACGTCGAGTCAGCGCGCCATCCCATCGTCGAAGCATATGGCGGCGTCGACTTCGTGCCGAACGACGCGCGGCTTGACGCGCAGCGGCGCTTCTTGCTCATCACCGGGCCGAACATGGGCGGCAAGTCCACCTATCTGCGGCAGACCGCGCTGCTCGCGATCATGGCGCAGATGGGATCGTTCGTGCCCGCCGCGTCCGCGCGCATGGGCATCATCGAGCGGCTCTTCACGCGCATCGGCGCCGGCGACGACATCGCCGCCGGGCGGTCGACCTTCTACGTCGAGATGGCGGAGATGGCGCTCGTGCTGCGCGGCTGCACGCCTGCGAGCCTGCTGCTCATCGACGAAGTCGGGCGCGGCACTGGCACCACCGACGGTTTGGCGATCGCGCAGGCGGTCAGCGAGTATCTGCTCAGCCTCGACCGCGCGATGCCGATGGTGCTGTTCGCGACCCACTTCCACGAGCTGGTCCGCCTCTCGGGCCGCTTTCCCGCGGTCGAGAATATGCACGTCGCGGTGGCCGAGGAGCCGGGCGGCCCGGTCTTCTCGCATCGCCTGCTGCACGGGTCGAGCAGCCGTTCGTACGGCATCGCGGTGGCGAAAATGGCCGGTTTGCCGCCTGAAGTGGTGCAACGCGCCCGCGAAATTGCCGATGATATTGAACGGAGGCCCGGACCGGCACCGGCGCCGCTACGGCGGCGAGGCGACCCCGGGCAGCCCGACGCCCAGCTTGCGCTCGACGTCGATCCCGTCGAATAAATTCGACGGTTCGGTCGAATGAATTCGACCGCTACATTTGAGAGGTAGAGATTCTTCGAACCGTCTCGTTCCCGATGATCGTGGCCGCAGCCCGGTGGCTGGCGGTCGCACAGGTGCTGCTCGCGCCGATCAGCGCGCCCGCGCCGCTGTGGCTGATCGCGGCCTTGTTCGGCTACGCGCTCGTCGCCACCGCGCTGGCCGCCATGCCGCGCCTTTCGAAGAAGCCGCAAGACAAGAAAGACGAACTGCCCGAGATCGCGTCGGCGCTCATCATCTTGCTCGACGTCACCGCCACTGCGGCCGTCGGCTGGTTCTCGGGCGTCAGCTCGCTCGCGCTCATCATCGGTCTTGACGCGGCGACCCTTTCCGACGTCGCGGCGATCTCGTTCATCCTGCTGTCGGCGGGCTGCCTGACCTTCGCGATCTATTTCGGCCACCCGGTCGACGCGGCCGGCCGCCCGGCGGACATGCTGCTCATCATCGGCTACGCGGTCGTGCTGCCGCTGATCGCGTTCATCGCCGCTGCGCACGGACTGCTCGGCCGGCGGCGCGCAGAGCAGCAGACGCGCGCGATCATGCGCGTGCTCGACGCCGGATCGGACCTCGGCACGAAGGTCACCTTGAACGAGGCTTTGACGCAGCTCGTCATCATGCTGCGCGAATTCCGCGAGTCGGTGCCGTGGAGCAACGTCGTCATCTACATCACGCGCACGGATGAAGAAGCGCAAGACGAAGTGCTGGTGGAAGAAGCGGTCGAAGGCGCGTACGCCGATTTCTACCGCGGCAGCAAGCTGCGCTTCGGCGAAGGCGTGGTCGGCTTTGCGGCCGCCGAGCAGCGCCCGCTCATCGTCGCCGATATCCAAAAAGACTATCGCGAGTCGTCGCTGCCGCGCCCCAAAGCCGCGCACGGCTGCCTGGTCGTGCCGATCGTCACCGACCGCGTCACCATCGGCGCGGTGATGCTGGTCGCCGCCAAACCGAGCGCGTTCACGTTCGAACAGCAGCGCCTTGTCGACAGACTCGTCCGCTTGGCGTCGGTCGGCATCCAAAACGCACGGCTGCACAGCAAGACGCTCGAGCTGGCCGAGACCGACTCGATGACGGGCTTGCTCACCAACCGCGCATATCAAGAGCGCCTCGAGAACGAATTCCGCAAGGCGCAGCTGACCAAGCAATCGCTCGCGCTGCTGATCCTCGACGTCGATTTCTTCAAGCACGTCAACGACACGTATGGCCATCCGCAAGGCGACGAGCTGTTGCGCCAGCTCGGCGAAGTCATCCGGATGCACGCGCGCAAGATCGACATCTGCTGCCGTTACGGCGGCGACGAGTTCGTCGTGCTCATGCCCGAGACGATCAAGGCCGAAGCCGCGATGGTCGCGGGCCGGCTGCGCCAGGCGATCGAGATGAACGAATTCTCGCTCGAGACGACGACCGCCAAGATCACCGTGTCGATCGGCGTCGCCGGCTATCCGCAGGACGTTTCGACCAAGCAGCAATTGGTCAAATCCGCTGACTCCGCGTTGTACGCGGCAAAACAGTCCGGCCGCAACAACGTCAAACTCGCGACCCGCGAGACGCTCCCCGTCCGGATGTAATCACCGGCGCGCGGGCGAAGCGCTCGCGCACATGCCCGGATCCATCCGCCAGCTCGACCCAGCGACGATCGCTCAGATCGCCGCCGGCGAGGTGATCGAGCGCCCCGTCTCCGTGGTGAAAGAGCTCGTCGAGAACAGCCTCGACGCGGGCGCGTCTTCGGTCGTGGTCGAGGTGACGGACGGCGGGCGCACCTCGATCTCGGTGACCGACAACGGCTCCGGCATCGTTCGCGACGAGCTCGCCCTCGCGTTCGCGCGCCACGCCACCAGCAAACTGGCAAGCGCGCGCGACTTGTTCGCCATCAACACGCTCGGCTTTCGCGGCGAAGGTCTGGCGAGCATCGCCGCCGCCGGAGCGGTCGAGCTGACCTCGCGCCAGCCCGGCGCGGAGATGGGCGCGCGCATCGAGGCGCGCGGGGTCAGCGTAGGCGAGCCGTCGGTGTGCGCCGCGCCGCCCGGCACCAAAGTGGTGGTGCACGACCTGTTCGCCCTGACGCCCGTGCGGCGGGAATTCGTGAAAAGCCCGCGTGCCGAATTCGCGCGCATCAGCACGTTCCTCAGCCGCATCGCGCTGGGCTGGCCGGAGGTCGCGTTCGCGCTGCGCCACGACGGCAAAGACGTGTGGACGTTGCCATCGGTGCGCGACGGCGTCGCGCGGCTCGAGATGGTGTTCGGCTCGCACGCGCGCGGAGCGCTCGAGCCGCTCGCGGACGACGGCGCGCCCGCGCGCATCGTCGTGAGCGGGTACATCAGCCGGTCCGGACACGACCGGCCCAATCGCGACGGGCAGGTGTTCTTCGTGAACGGCCGCCTCGTGCGCGCACCGCAACTGGGCGCGGCGTGGCTCGCGGGATCGGGCTCGTTCGGCATGACCGGACGCTACCCGTTCGGCATGCTCGCGCTCGAGCTGCCGCCCGAAGACGTCGACGTCAACGTCCATCCGACCAAGATCGAGGTCCGGTTCGCGCGCGGCAACGAAGCGTTCGACGCCGTGCGCACGGCGGTCGCTCGGACGCTTCGGCGCAGCGACCCGGTGCGCAGCGCGCCCGCGGTGGCCTTCGCGCCTACGTCACCCAGCGTGCAGGCGCAAGAAGCCGTGCACGCGTCGCACCTTTTCAGCGAGAGCGCGCTCACAGAAAGCGCGTTCAAAGAACGCGCTGCGACAGCGGAGGAAGCGCCGGCATCGAACGGCGTGCGCGTCTACGGCCAGATCGACCAGACCTTCATCGTCGTGGGCGATGGCGACGGCCTGCTCTTCATGGATCAGCACGCCGCTCACGAACGCGTCGCCTACGAAGCCATTCTCGCGCGCCAGGGGGACGACGAAGCCGCAGCGCCGTTGCTCTTCCCAAGCGTCGTCGAATTGACCGCGGGCCAAGCGGCGGTGCTGTACGAGAACATCGACGCGCTGGCGCAGGCGGGCGTCGTGGTCGAGCCGTTCGGCGAAGGCGCGTTCCGGATCTGCGCCCTGCCGGCCGGTTACGAAAAGCGGCGCTTCGATCTCGCGGGCATGCTCGAGGACTTGAGCGCCGACGATGCCGCGCGCGAAGGCGCCGCGCACCGCAATCGCGTGCTCGCCACCATCGCCTGCCATTCGGTCGTGCGGGCTCACGAACCGCTGTCGCTGCAGGAGCAGGCCGCGCTCTACGAGCGCCTGCGGCGCTGCGACGACCCACATACATGCCCACACGGCCGGCCGACGATGCTGCGCATCGACGCAGCATCGCTTGCAAAGGCGTTCGGCCGGACCTGATGCGCGCGGGCCGCGTGCGAGCGCTGGCGATATGCGGACCGACCGCATCGGGGAAGTCCGAGTTCGCCGCTCGTCTTGCCGAGCTCGTGGGCGGCGAGGTCGTCAACGCCGACTCGCGCCAAGTGTACGCGGGCATGCGCACCGGCACCGGCTGGCCGAGCGACGAGCAACTGGCGCGCGCGCCGCACCACGGCTATGGCACGGCCGCACCCGACGAGCGCTACAGCGCCGCGCGCTTCGTCGCAGACGCACGAGCGATCATCGCACAGATCGCGGAGCGCGGCAAACTGCCGATCGTCGTCGGCGGCACCGGTCTGTACGTCGAGGCGCTCGCCGGCAGCATGCCCCTCGACCGGCCATTCGCGAACGACGAACTGCGCGAGCGGCTGCGCCGCGAGGCAGCCGTACATCCCGCGCCCGCCTTGCGCGACTGGCTCGAAGCGATCGCGCCGGCGGCCGCGGCGCGCATCGCGCCGGGCGATCGCTATCGCACCTTGCGCGCGCTCGAAGGCGCTCTCGCCGCGCGCGAGTCGCCGCAGCGCCGGCTCGACCGCAATGCGCCCTCCGAGTCGCCGCTCGCGAGCGGCCCGGACACCGCGGTTGCGCTGACGATCGCGGTCCTCGAGATGCCGCGCCGCGAACTGGAGGCTCGCATCGCGGAGCGCGTGCGCGCGATGTTCGCGCACGGCCTCGTCGAAGAGGCGCTGGCCGTCCGCCGCGCGTACGGCGACGCGCCGGCGCTCAGCGGCATCGGCTACGCCGAGGCGCTGGCCTATGCGGACGGCGCCGCGACGCGCGCCGAAGCGCTCGCCGCCGCGATCGTGCGCACGCGCTCCTACGCGAAACGCCAGCAGACCTGGTTCCGCCGCATCGCCGACGCGCGCCGGCTCGACGCGCTCGACTCGCGCACCGCGTATGAGCTGGCGGAGCTGGCAAGGGGTTTGGCGGCGGCGGACTGAACAAACGCACGGTGAAGACCAACGTGCCCCTGCAAGATGCATACTTGCTGGCAGTCAAGCGCGAGAACGCTCCGGTCACCATCTACCTGCGCAACGGCTTTCAGCTGCGCGGCCACGTGCGCGGCTTCGACAACTTCACGATCATCCTCGAGTACGATAACAAGCCGCACTTGGTGTACAAGCACGCGGTGTCGACGGTCTCGCCGCAGGCGCCCGTGCAGTTCTCCGGCTCGGATCTTGCGGCGCATGCCATCGGCAATTCGAATGCGCAACGGCCGCAACCAGGCCCGGATGCTCCCGCGCACAACTCGGACGGCGCCGCGCATCCCATCAGCAGCTAAGCACTAGCCGCTCGCTCATGCCGATCATCGCCCTCACGAAGTGCCAGGGGACTGGCAATGATTTCCTCTTGTTCGACGCGCGCGAAAGCCGCTCGCCGCACTATCCCGAGCTCGCGCGCGCGCTGTGCGACCGGCGTTTCGGCCTCGGCGCCGACGGGCTGCTCGTGCTGCAACCGCCCACGGTGACGGGCGCGGACCTTTCCATGCGGATCTTCAACGCTGACGGCAGCGAAGCCGAGATGTGCGGCAACGGCATCCGCTGCGTGTGGCGTTACCTCGAGCGCGAGACCAGCGCCCACCGCGCGCTGGAGGTCCAAACCGCGACCGGCATCGTGCGCATCGAGCCGGACGCCGGCGGCACCATCCGCGTGGAGATGGGCGTGCCCAGATTGCACGAGCCGCTGGAGATCGGCATCGACGTCGCCGGCCGCACGCTGCGCTACGCGCCCGTCTCGATGGGCAATCCGCATGCCGTGATCTTCGTCGACGAGCCGCTTGCCGGCATCGCGCTGGACGATCTGGCGACCGCGATCGCCAGCCTCGATGCGATAGCGGGCGAGATCAACGTCGAGGTCGCGCTGATCGCCGGCGGGCGTATCCACATGCGCGTGTACGAACGAGGCGTCGGCGAGACGCACGCGTGCGGCACCGGCGCCTGCGCCGTCGCCGCCGTCGCGATCGCTTCGCAGCGCGCGCGTTCGCCGGTCAGCGTGCGCAGCAAAGGCGGCGATGTCACCGTGGCTTGGGATGGAGCCGGCTCGCCCGCCTACCTGTCGGGGCCGGCGGAGCTCGTCTTCGACACCACGGTCGAGGTCACCGATGACGGCCGCGTGCGCGCCATCGGACGAAAGAATCTGACAGCAAAGCGGTGAGTTCGCCGACCGCCGTGTTCGCGCGCGCAGACGGCAGCGTGCTCGATCTGCCCGGAGTGCAGGCGGCCGCGGACGACGGGCGCGTGCAGCCCGCGGGCGCCGGCGACTTCATCCCGCTGCCCGAGGGCTCGCTGCTGCTGACGTTGCCTGCACGCAACGTGGTCGGCTATCGCGACGGCCGGCCCGTCGAGTTCGATGCGTTCGAGGGCGAGAGCGTCTGCGCGGTGGCAGCGGCGCTGCCGCTCGGCTACACGCGCACGCTGCTTCCCGCCTACGTGCCCCGCGCGCAAGCTCCGCCGCTGCCGCTCTACGGCTACGCGGCGGTCGCGTGGCACGGCGGCGCACTCCATGCGGGCGCGATGCGCACGGACCACCTGCAGAGCTGGTCGCCCGCAGCGCATGCGCGCGACAAGCTTGCCCGCGCGATCGCCGCGCGCCGCGAGGAGATGCCCGACAGCCCGTTGCTGCGCCAGCTCGAACGATGCGCGCTCGAATACGGCTGCTACACGGCGCAGAACGCCTTCCTGCGGCTCGGCGAAGCCGCCATTCCGGTGTCACCGGCGTGCAACGCGCGCTGCATCGGCTGCATCTCCGAGCAAGAGCCAGACGCCGGGATCGCGAGCGCGCAAGAACGCGTGCGCGCATTGCCGGCGCTGCGCGATATGACGGAGCTCGCCGTCGCGCATCTCGACGCCGGCAGCGCGAGGATCGTCTCGTTCGGTCAAGGCTGCGAAGGCGAGCCGCTGCTGGCCGCGCCGCGCATCGCGGCGGCCATACGCAACATCCGCGCGCGCACCAAGGCGGGCACCATCCATATGAATACGAACGCGAGCCTGCCGCGCGCGCTCGAGACGCTCATCGACGCGGGCCTGCAATCCGTGCGCATCAGCCTCAACGCCGCTCGCCCGAGCGCGTACGCCGCATATTATCGCCCGCGCGGCTACGGCTTCGACGAGGTGATCGAGAGCATCGAGCTGGCGAGCCGGCGCGGTCTCGGCCTTTCGCTGAACCTGCTCACCCACCCGGGCGTGACGGACGACCCGGACGAGATCGACGCGTTCGGCGCGCTGCTGCGCGCGCATCCGGTCGAGATGGTGCAGACGCGCACCCTCAACGTGGATCCAGCCGTCTACTTCGAAGCGCTGGGCCGGCCGACGCGCACGCCGATCGGCATGCGCGGATGGTTCGCATGGATGCGCGCGACGTTCCCGGCGGTGGGTCTGGGAAACTTCACGCGGGGCTTCGGCTAGCCCGGTCGACCTCTTGCGCTACCATCTTCATGACGATCTCGGTGCCGCTGACGACTGAATCGATGCCGAGCTCTTCGAAGATCTGCTTGTTCTTCGGATTGTTGACGCGAGCGATCGTGCGCGGCTTGGTGAACCTTTTCTTGGTGATCAGGCAGATGACCAGGTTGTCCTCGTCGTCTCCCGTGTCCGCGATGACGACGTCGGCGCGCTCGGCGCCGGCCTCCTCGAGGACGAGCGGGTCGCAACCGTCGCCGATCTGGGCGATCTCCGCGTTGATCGTCTGCGCGAGCGCCTGCGCTTTGCGATCCACTTTTTCGATCACGACGACCTCGTGCTTGGCCTCGAGCAGCGCACGCGCGAGATAGGTCCCGAGTTTGCCGCCGCCGACGACGATGATGAACATCGGCTAACGCGCCGCCAGCGCGGGGGCGATCAGCTTGCGGAACTCGGGCTCGGCTTCGGGCGCGACGATGGCGACCACTCGATCGCCGCCGCGCAGGCGCAGATCGCCCGATGGGATGAGGCTCGCTCCGTTGCGCACCACGACGCAGGCGCGCGTCTTGCCCGCCAGGGTGAGGTCGTCGACCGAGAGTCCCGCCAGCTCGTCGGTGACGAGGAACTCGACGACTTCGACGTCGTGGCGTTCGTAGGGGAGCTTGCGGTACGTCTCTTGCAGCAGCGCGGTGGCCATCTGGTGCGCGCCGACGGTGGTCGGACACACGGTGAGCACGCCGAAATCGCGATACATCGCCGCGCGCATCGGGTCGTAGATGCGCGCGACCACGGTCTTGACCTTGAAATGATGCTTGGCGATGAGCGCCGCCATGATGTTGCGGTTGTCGCCCTGCGTGCACGTCGCCATGCCGTCCGCGCGCTCGATGCCGGCGCGGCACAGCACGTCGACATCGATGCCGGTCCCCAAGACCATCTTGCCGGGGAAGTCGCGGCCCAGGCGTTTGAACGCGGCCGAGTTCTCGTCGACGACGGTGACATCATGACCCGCGCGCGCGAGCCGTTTCGCCAAGGTAGAGCCGACACGGCCGCACCCGACGATCAAGTAATTCATGTAGGCGCGGTCGTTTCTGGTCGCGTTCGCGCGCGCCCTCCGGCGAACGCGTCAAAACCTCCAAGGAGCGGCCGAGCGGCCGGACGAACGGAGAGCGGCCACAGTCCGGGGCGTAGCTCAGCTTGGTAGAGCGCTCGGTTCGGGACCGAGAGGTTCGCAGGTTCAAGTCCTGTCGCCCCGATAGGCTTTGGCATTCCGGAGATCCATCAAACGCGGTGTTCACCCGATTCAGCCCCGCGGCACAGGGCGTCGTCCACCTGGCAGAACAAGAGTGCCGCAACGCGAGCCACTACTACTTAGGCACGGAACACCTCTTGCTCGCGATGGCGATCGCGCCGCCGGCCGACGTCAGCGCGTATTTCGAATCGATCGGCGCGCAGCCATGGGAGATCAAACGCGCGCTGCGCTCGGCGATGGATCCGCCGTGCGAGCACCCGTGGGAAGGGATCATCATCACGCCACGGGTCAGACGGTTGTTCGACGACCTGACAAGCGCGCTCGGCGCCGACGCGCGCATCGAACCAGTGGACGTGCTGCGCGCCATCGTCGCGGACGGCGGTGGCGTGGCGGCGCGCGTGCTGACGGCCTGGACGTCGCCATCGCCGGCGCGACACTAGGCAGGCATGCACGTCCTCGAAGCAGTTTCGCAGTTCGTCCTAGACCTCATCACCCGGCTCGGCTACACCGGCTTGTTCGCGGGCATGTTCGGCCAGGCGGTCGGCGTGCCGTTGCCGAGCGAGCTCATGATGGGCTTCGGCGGCTACCTCGCCTTCGCGCATACGTTCAACTTCTTGGCGGTCGTGCTGGTGGGCACGGGCGGCGATACGCTCGGCGCAGTGGTCGCCTACTGGATCGGCTACTACGGCGGGCGGCCGCTGCTGACGCGCTTCGGGCGTTTCTTCTTCATCGCGCAGCGCGAGTTGGCGGCGGCCGATGCGTGGTTCGCGCGCTTCGGCAGCCGCGCGGTGCTGATCTGCAAGCTGCTGCCCGGCATCCGCGCCTTCGGCTCGTACCCTGCCGGCGTGACGCGCATGAATTTCGGCGTGTTCTTGGGCTACACCGCGATGGGCTCGGCGGCGTTCTGCACGCTCTTCGCCGAGGCGGGCTATCATCTGGGCAAGCATTGGGACCTCATCATCGAGCAGATCAAGCCCATCAGCATCGTGCTGCTGGCGGCGCTCGCCATCGGCATCGCCATCTGGCTCGTCGTGCGCGCGCGCATGGAAAAGGCCGGCGGCTCGAGCGCCGCGTAAGACCCACCTCATCCCAGTGATCTCATTGCAAGAGCAGCTCGAACGGCTGCCCGCCGAGCCTGGCGTCTACCAAATGCTCGACCCCGACGGCGAGGTGCTCTACGTCGGCAAGGCGATCGATCTGCGCACGCGCGTGCGTTCGTATTTCCAGCCCGGGCGCGCCCACCACGCGCGCACCGATGCGATGGTCGAGCGCGTGGCCGGCGTGCGCACGATCATCGTCAAGAGCGAGGCCGAGGCGCTGCTGCTCGAGGCGACGCTCATCAAGCAGTACAAGCCGCCGTTCAACGTCAGGCTCAAAGACGACAAGAAGTATCCGTATCTCAAAGTGACGCTGGGCGAGTCGTATCCGCGCGTCATCTTCACGCGCAAGCTC
>Ga0209040_10004175_pt1 | contig 10958 bp, 14 predicted proteins | sample BogFormECP12_OM3_FD_188240 | JGI IMG/M metagenome (GOLD analysis project Ga0209040, IMG submission 188240) | Bog forest soil microbial communities from Calvert Island, British Columbia, Canada - ECP12_OM3 (SPAdes) (version 2) | ecosystem: Environmental > Aquatic > Freshwater > Wetlands > Bog ... | reverse complement strand
TCGCGACGGCGTGCTAAAGGCGCCGATCGATTCCTATTTCCCGATCGACGACATCAAGCCGGCGCTGGTCCGTGCCCAGCAGGGGGGCCGGAACGGCAAGGTGCTGGTGCTGCCGAACGGGCCGCTTTGAGCCCCGGCGCTGCAATCGATCGGAGAGCGCATGACCGACGCCAATCACCGGAACCTGATCCTCGACCAGTTCACGCGCCAAGCGACGGTTTTCAGCACCGCCCCGGCAATCACCGACGACGACGCGCTGAGAATGATCGTCGAGGCCGCGCGGCCCGGCCCAGACGACCGCCTTCTCGACGTGGCATGCGGCCCGGGCCTCGTCGTCTGCGCCTTTGCGCCGCACGTTCAGGCGGCGACTGGGATCGACGTGACCCCGGCAATGCTCGAGCGGGCCCGCAAGCTCGCGGCTGACAACGGCTTGGCAAATGTCGCCTGGCGGCAGGGCGACGTCTATGCCCTGCCCTACGAGGATGCCAGCTTCACGATCGTGACCACCCGCTTCTCGTGCCACCACTTTCTCGACCCCGCCGCGGTGCTGCGGGAAATGGTGCGTGTCTGCGCCCCTGGAGGACGCGTCATCGTCGTCGACGATTATGCTTCCGAGGATCCGGCAAAGGCGGCGGCGTTCAACCTTCTGGAAAAATTGCGCGACCCCTCGCATTCCCGCTGCCTGACCTTGACCGAGCTCAAGGGCCTCTTCGGCGCGGCCGGCCTTCCGGAGCCCGACGCGACGTTTTACGAACTGCGCGGCGACGTGCCGAGCTTGCTCGCCCGATCGTTTCCGAACCCCGGCGACGATCTCAAAATCATCGAGCTGTTCAAAGCGTCCGCGGAGGATGACCGGCTCGGTGTCCCGGTCCGTCTCGAAGCGGATGACGTCTATTACGCCTACCCGGTGGTGATCCTCGCCGCCACTCGCCCCGCCTGATGAGCTTCCCGACACCGTTCGACCGCTACGAAGGCGAGGTACTGCCGGAGTGGATCGACGCCAACGGCCATATGAACCTCGCCTACTACATCGTGCTGTTCGATTATGCGACCGACGCGCTGTTCGATGCGATCGGCATCGGTCGCCGCTATAAAGACGCTACCAACCATGGCACCTTCGTTGCCGAGACGCACAATCTCTACGAGCGCGAATTGCTGGTCGGCGAGCAGGTCCGGGTCGCGACCCAGATCCTCGGGACCGACAGCAAGCGCCTGCATCTGGCGCACGAGATGTTCAGCCTGGCCAGCAGAGAGCGCGCCGCGACCCAGGAGCTGATGTACCTGCACATCGACCTCGCCGCCCGTCGCGTCGTCCCGTGGCTGCCCGAGGCGCGCGAGCGTGTGGCTGCTGCGGCCGCGGCACATGCTCGGTTTACCAGACCGGACTGGGCCGGGCGCCATATCGCGATGCCGGTTTAGCCGGGAGATCGGTGCAGTCCCCGGCCCACGCGGTCTAGGCCTCGGTCAGGCTCAGCCGGCGTTCGATGCGCTCGATTCGGCGATCCATATTATCGAGGCGCAGCTGGGTCGAAGCGTAGTCGACCTTCATCGCTGCCAAGTCGCGTTCAATCGCGGCCACTCGGGTCGTCAGCTCGCCAAGCCGGGTCTCGATACGGTCGAGCCGCTCATGGACGCGCGCGAAATTGGCGCGGAGAAAATCGAGAACGTCCGATTCAGCTGGCGCGTCTAGCGCCGAGGTTTCTGGGGCGAGTGGTGCTCGATGAGTACCACGACCAGCTGCCGTTGACGTTGCGCCAGATCTTCTACCGCTTGGTTGGCGCCCACGCTTACGAAAAGACCGAACTGGCCTACAAGCGGCTGGCCGAGGCGCTGAATCGGGCGCGACGGGCCCGTGTCATCGAGATGGGCGCGATCCGCGACGACGGCTTCACCAGCGACCGGCCGCTATGCTTCGAGAGTGCGGAGGATTTTCTCGATGCCGTAGTCGATTGGGCGCAGGACTTCCGGCTCGACCGCCAAAAGGGCCAGAAGCGTCGCCTCGTTCTGTGGTGCGAGGCCTCGGGCATGGTGCCGCAGCTCTCCCGCGTCGCCGCGCCCTTCGGGATTGAGGTCTGCTCGTCCGGCGGTTTCGACAGCCTGACGGACAAGCATCGCATCGGCCAGCTTTGGGCTGGTTCGGTGGTAACGGTGCTGCATATCGGCGATCACGATCCTTCGGGCGTACACGTGTTCAGCAGCCTGGCCGAAGATATCGAGGGCTTTGCCGCGGATTACGGCGCCGACGTCGAGTTCATCCGCCTTGCGGTGACACCCGAACAGGCCGCTCGGTACGACCTCCCGTCCGCACCGCCGAAGCCGACCGACAACCGGCGCTTCGAGGGACAGGATACCTGGCAAGCCGAGGCGCTCGATCCGCGCATGCTTGCCGAGATTGTCGCCGCGGCGATCGACGAGCGTATCGACCGCGCGCTTTACCAGGCGGTAATCGAAGAAGAGGACATTGCACGCCTAGACCTGCTTTCGCGGCTGCGCGACGCCTGAGGCCGGCGGCTGCGAGCCTATTTTCACCCGAAGGGGAAGGCTCGATCGAGGCGATGGCCGATTTCATCATTCGAAGTGCCGAGTGGGCCCCCGGACCGGGCTCCCACGACGGCCAATGGCTGCGCTGCCCGGTTTGCGGGGAGCTGTGGGGGCACGTCCGGCGCGTCGCCACCGAAATCGATCCGACCGGGGATGAGAACGGTGAGGGTCGATATCCGGGAACGGCGCTGACGGTAGAACACCCGAGCGGTTACCGCCGGCCGGCCGGCCGCATCGATATCGAGGGAGAGTGCGGGCACGACTGGGCGCTTCTCGTTCAGCAGCACAAAGGCGCCCTGATTTTGTGCGCGCGGGCTTGACCGCCGCGGCTCCCGGACCCCACGGAGGGGATCCGGTGGTGGTCTCCGGGAGCCGCATTTAGAGCGGCCGAAGGGGGAAAATCGGCCGCAAACCCGTTACATGCGATGTCGCCGCCCGTCTCGCAACGTCGCCGCGGCGGAGGTAGATCCCGCTTCGGCCGCGGCGCCAGGCGCCGCCGGCGGCGCGTGGCGGGCGAGATCGCCCTTCGGGGACGGGCAGCAGCCCTGAGCTCGAGATGCGCCGTTGGGCGCGCGCAGCGCGCCGCGGAACCGGTTTAACAACGTCTCATTGCGAAACGGTCGTTTGTCGGAATGAGAAACCGGCACCGGGCCGGCAGGCAAATACGAATCACGGTTCGCTTTTGCAGCCTTACGGTTGAGGCGCTCCGGCGAGGACGCGCGATCGACGGGTAATCGGTATAAGTCGCCCCGCGGCCAACATAGGGCGGCTGGCGACAAGGTGTGAGCGGCGAGAAAGGCAGGCGCCCCTTGGCCGCCTGCTCGTCATCGACGTCGTGAGCGCCGATGGGATCGCGATCGTGCAAACGGTCTGCGCGGTGACACCGGATTTATGAGCCGGCCGCCGGGTGATCCGAACCGAAGGCTTCGGCGACGAGGTGACCTTGCGGGCCGCGTAACCGGCGAAATCCTCCTGCTGGTCAGCATCGGCAAGGCTGGCGAGCATTCAAACCGTCTGGTCGACATCGAGCGATCTTCCGATCGCGCCGCCAGCGCAACCAAACCGACCTCGTTCCCGATGTCGCGGCTGCTTGACCGGCTCGTCCCGCTGCTATGCCTGAGAACGCTCGGGAAACCGGCGCTCGACCCGGCGTGGTATAGACCCCTATCTAGAGAAAAATGTTAGGGGTGACCCTTGCGCCCTGTCACCCCCTATCTAGATAACCGAGTATGATGGAAATGAAAGAGCCACGGCAGACGCACGCGAGCTTGAAGGTGTTGCGGGCGTTCCTCGAAAGCCCCACGGTGAAACTCTCCGGGGCGGAGATCCACAAGCAATCCGGCGTCTTCACCGGAACGCTCTATCCCCTGCTACTACGCTTCGAGGCGGCCGGCTGGCTGACGAGCGAGTGGGAGGACATAGATCCGAAGGAAGCCGGCCGGCCGCGCAAGCGGTTCTACCGGCTGACCTCCGCGGGTCTGGCGCGCGCCAATGCCGCGCTGGCCTCGGTCTCTCCCCGTTCGCCCGAGGTCCTGTCATGGACATGATCTGGTGGATCACCGCAGCCCTCGGCGCGGTGGCCCTGAACCTAATCGCCAGCGAACTGTTCGCGTGGGGGCCGCGCCTGTCGGAATGCTTGATGCGCTGTGCGGTCAGGCGGCTAACGTCGGAGATGCAGGAGCGGATGAAAGAGGAGTGGGTTGGACACCTGCAGACGATCCCACCAGGGCTGTGGCGCGTCGTGGCTGCGGCGGGATTTTACCTCGCAGCACAAGAGATCAACGTCGCCCTGCGTGTCCGCCATGGGGCCAACCAAGAGGAGGCGCCAGGGGATGATTCGCTAACTATCACGTTGGTGCGGGAACTCACGATCGAAGATCTTGAACGGTTAGCTGACTCGCGTACTAAGCCTCCGAAATGCCCGGATCCATGGCCATCAACCTGCCAAGGAGCGAGCGACGGCCAACACGAGGTCGGTGGTGCCTTGTATCCCTCCAACCGGTTTGGGGGCGTTCGTACTTTTCAGGGACATTGCGGCATCTGTGGCAAATGGGTCGATACAGGTGAAATTTTTGACTGTTAGTAGCGACGGGCTGCGGAGCTCTGGATTTTCTTGGCGCAGCGATGGGAACTAGCGCCCGAGCTTACCGAGCGCAGCTCTTCCGCTCCCAACGGTCCTTGGCCTTCGCCTCGGCTACCGTCTGCCCATTGCAGGTTTACGACCGTATCCGCTCCGCCGCAGGCAAGCGCTTTGATCTGACCTTTCACGTAACCGGGGGCAACCATCGATCGTGCGCCCGGTCGAGGGGCAGGGGTGGTGCCGGCCTCGACCCGCATTGGCTGGCCCTGATGAAGGGCCCGATTGTGGGTAGTGGCGAACAACTCGCCGACCAGCTTCTCGACCCGACCCGGTCCTCGGCTCATGCGATAAGTGTCATCACATAGCGACAAAAGGGGATGGGGTTTCGCCGACGATCGCCCGGCACGCGCGCAACCGCAATGGGCCTCCGCTCGCAACGTTTGGGGGTCAAAGTCGGCCGAGTTAGCGAGTCGCGCCAGCACGGCCATAAACCGGCTACCGCGGCAGTGGCCGAACGGCATTGAGCCACAGGTCGCCCCGCTCGGTCGACCGAGAGTCCAGCTCGATTTCTTGTCATAAGAGCGGAGTTTACAACAAGTTGACCGCGTCTGGATGCACGCCATAGACCTGTAGGAAGTGCCGGTCGGCAAAGTCTTTTATCTCTTCGTGTGTACCAGACTGCGAAAACCAACGGTAGTCGTAGGTAAAAGGTCCGGATTGAGTGATCCACTGATTCGTCAGGTCATAGGTAATATTACAGGCGTAGAAGCTGTAGAATACGTCCTTTACCAATTTCTCATCGCGATCCGTATACAGACGGGGGAAGATCCCGTCATCGTCCTGCTTATCGACGAATGGGGCTGCATGACGATTAAATAATGTCTCTCCGTGTTCGGATACACGCGTACCTGCCATCCAGGCGCCCGGCCAGCAGAAAAACTCCGGCGTCGTCAACTTGTCCTGCGTGAAAGCAAGAAAATGTGAGAATAGAAAGCGCACGGGAAAGTTAATCGGTCCGTAGTCAAAGCTCCGATATTCCTCCATTAAAGATGCGAGCGGGCCGTCATTTTGCGCCCAGTGGGAAAACATCGAGGCGATCGCCAGCGGAGATTCAACTATGAGGGCCGCGGCGAGCTGCTCGGTCACCTGCTCATACTCCGTCCGGGAGTAATTTCGGATAGCAGTGATCACCCCCGGACACTTCAGACGAACGAGTTTGGAAAGCATGGTGAATCTCGTACCGGGATCGGTGTCCGTGATGAACGTCGCGCAGTGAGTCAGTGGGAATGGAAAGCCCGCACCGGGGTTGATTGCCATGTCGCATATGAGCAGAAACAGTCCGACGATCGGGTGGTCCAGCGTTGCCGGCCACTCAAGTTCCGCCACCTCCAGGAAAGTCTCGAATGCCTTGACGTAGACCCCATGAAGCATTCCAAGCGCCCGAAAGTGGTCCCAGCTAAGCCGGCCGCCGCAGGCAAAGGCGAGATATTGAAGCTGGCCGAAGCAAGCTTGGCCCTCCAAGATTTCGTGCGCCCCTAAGGGCCAGAGCTCGATCCGCGACCCATAATAAAATCCGTCCTCTTTGTTCTGCCGAAGCACACCGAACGGTTCCTCCCACTCCTTTGGGTGTTGTAGGAGGCGAAAATCCGGATCGACCGTCGCCGCCAGCACAAGGATGTTATTGGCATATGTCATCTCGAAAGCGTGGCCTACACATTCAAAGTATGGATCGCTGATGGCAGACCGAGCGGCGGCCTGATTAAAGGTAAACCCGCGAAACGCGTCGAAATCGAAGTGATTATTGACAATTATGTTTGCTAAGCCACCTAGCGTGCCAATTTCACCTGCTCCAGGCAATTTTGCCGCGAGTTCACGAATAGACTTCTTAAACCCAATCTCAGCGATCAATTTCTTGAGATGCTTGAAGTTACCGTGGGTCTGGGTGGGATAGCTGAGGCTCCGCATAAGCCCGTAAGTCGAACCCACGTGCTGCCACCAATGGATTGTTTCATGGAGATATGTCGAGAACGCTTGTGCGCCGTCGAAGCCAATTTCACCCGATGAGACAATGCCCGCCGGTAGTTCCGAGATTTTCTGGTGGACGGCTGGCGAGAGCCGGAGCACGAACTGGAAGGCATTATAGAGGCCGTGGGCGTTAAGGGTCGCACTCAAGTCGCCGGACGTTGTTGGCATTGGATTAGCGCTGGAGAGCAGTTGCGGATCAAGATTCACGGACACAATCATGGTGCGGACAGGCTGACAGGACGTCGACTTGCTCTGGGTCAACCAGCGATCTCGGCCATGTGGTGAAGTTTCATATTAAGTCACCTGCTTCTATTCCCCAGCGAGTGATCAACGCTCGCCGATTCGGATTAGCGACCCGTGAAGAAAAAACCAAACCAAACATCAAAGCGAGCAAGAATTTGCGCGGCGCCTGCGGCCCACTATTCCCCGCGAGCTGTGCAAGGGGGGGATGGGGGTATTTGACCGCCCGCGAGTTGCCCCCGCAACCGCAATGGGCGTTTGCGCGCAAAGTCGCGAAATTGGCTACGGGGGGTCGATCGCCTGAGCGACGATAGAGCCTGACCTCAAAACTCGCTGAAATCCTCGAAATTTTGGGGCGGCTGGCGCTTGAAGATCGCGCGGTCCTCGAGCCGTTGGTCTTGCCGGCCTGGTTGTCGCGTCGGCGGCGGCTCGAGGAGCGCGATCGGGCGATTCTGGCAGCCCGAGAGTTCTTTCCCGGGCTGCCGACTGTTGCGGCCGAAGCATTGGAGCGCGCGCTCATCGGCTATGCCGCGTCGAACTGGCGCGCGGAGTGGCGCATCGTCGTGTTACCCGACGGGGTCAGCGGCCGGCATCGCGCGTTGCATGCGGTGCTGCGCGCCAACGACGGCAAAACTCTCGGCCGCCGACGAATTGCAGAAATCTTGGGACCCGCTCGCAACCGCATCGCGGTACAGCAGGGCGATGCAGAGACTGAAACTACCGGAGCTCCCGCGGATCGATCGCGATCCAACCTACGCGGCCGCAGTGGCCGAGCTCACGGCGCTGGAACAGCGACTAGCCCAGACCGAACGGCGGCGACAAACCGCCAAGGCGAGGCTACGCGGTGCAAAACCGCCCGGCACGCCGCTTCAGCGGGCAAAACAGCTCCTCGCCGGCGGCCAGATCGGCGCTGTTGACCCGCTCGACGATCTGAAAGCGGCGGACGAGGAGGAATTCCAAATCTTGCGGCCGGCCCTCATCGAGGCGCACGCCCGCCTCGACGAGGTGCACTGCAACCTGTCGCTCGCGGCGTGCGAAAAGCTGCGTCCGCACTATACCGTGGCGCTGCGTGCCGCATTGCAGGCCATGACGGATCTCGCCGCTGCGCTGGACGCCGCGAGTGCGGTACGCGCGCAGCTGCGTGCCGCCGGGTACACACCGCTCGAAACAATTCTGCCCAGCGGGCTGCCGCAAGCGGCAAGCGGCGATTTGGAAAAAAATGATGACCGAGTGCGGGCTGCTCTGATGGAGATCGACGAGATGCGCACCGAGGTCGAGGCGGCGCTGCGGGATGCACTGGCGGCGCGGCCGGGGCTATTCGCCGCCGTCGAAGCGGCGACGCGCGCCGCGCATGACGCACAGCATCGGTGGGAGAATTTCCAGCAACGGGTGAACCGCGCGACGCGGCACGGGCAGGACCTGTTGACTGCAGCGGTCCGGCAGCTGCTCGACGATGCGCGGGCTGAAAAAGATCGCGCGCAAGCTGCTCTCAGCCTGGCCAAGCGGCATTTGGGCAACCTCGAGTGGCGAATTGAACTCGGTCGAGCGGAGGTCGCGCAGCTGGAGCTCCTCGAGCGGCCGCCGCCGGCGGAGGGCCGCCGGCTCGAAACCGTGAAGCGGCCAAAGCCGCCGGGTTTTGATGTAATCAGTGACAATATCGTCTTCCCGCCCGGCAAGCCGCCGGACGGCGCGGCGTGAACAGCCAGTTCGGGACCGCCCCGCCTTGCGGACTGGGCGGCAGCGCGGCGGGCCTTGCAGTCACCGCCGCCACGGCTGCCGGCGTTTTTCTCTTCGGGCGCCGGCAGCCGCCTGTTTTTCGATCGGGATTACCTGAAAATGACCACCAATATTCAAACGACCGCTCGCGCGATGGTGCGCAGCATGCTGCCGCGCAAGCTGCGCGACGCCGCGGACGGTATCGTGCCGCGGGCGGCGCCAACCCAGCCGTTCCTGAAGGCGAGCCAACATATCCGCGATGCCGCTGCCGAGCTCCAGCGGTTGCCCGCACGCCTGCACGACGAGGAGGGGCACTGCGCAGGCGTGTGCGCGATCAGGGCGCACGTCAAGGCCGCCTCCGACTACCTCGACCACTATGACACCAGCGGCGGCACCAATCCCGGTCTGGGCCTCGATGTCCCGCCAAATCCGGAAGCCGAGCGCAGCAGAGCAATTGCTGCCACGCTTATGGCCGGGTACGGCGCGACGCCAATCAAGCGGCGCCGGCACTGATATGTCGGGCAACGAGGAACGGCTGCGCGGCCCAGACGCCCTCGCGCTCCGCCGCCGGTGCGATAAAATCGACATCGCGACCGCGCAGCCGGCCTTTGCAAGCAACTAAAGCGGCGTTCGGCGACTTCCTCGAAAAGAGCGCCGCGATCGAAATTGAGTTTTGCTCGGTGATCAGAGAAACCGAGTGCTGGACGAAGTGCTCGGATAAGGGCCGTTGCCGCTGAGATTCGTCGTTATCATCCTTGCCTTTGGAACCCTCGGGACGGGTCTTTGGGCGGCTCGCCTTTGGTACAAGTCGAGCAAGATCATTCCGGTCCCGACGTGGGCTGAGGCTAGCGGCAGCGAGCCCGAATGAGCAACCATCTTCTGGCACAACGTGCGGATGCCAGACGAGCACCCGCTCACGCTCCGCCGGGTCGACCAATCACGCACTGACTTCGCCATCATCGAGGACGAGCTCGAAGCCATCCATGCGCGGCTCGCTCGGCTGCCGACTTGCGGGCGGATCTGGGCGGGCGACGCTGCCGATCATGTTCGCAGCGGCGGTGCTGGGGCGACGGAGGTAACGCTATCGCCGCTGTGTCCCGCTCACTACCATGTCGATCTGACGGCTGCCGCACCGGGAGCAGACCAGCTTTCCGCGCCAGTCGAGAATAGTGATCTCGGCGCCGTAGCGGCGTGCATGATCACCGGGGTCGGGCTCGACTTGATGCCGGCAATCTCTGCACCAGACGATCAGCCGCACGCCGGCCGCAGCGGCGTTGCCCAGCGTCATCGGCGAGCCGAGCTTCGACTTCATGAGCGATCGACGTCAGCGTCTATGGTGGCGATGACCGCGTCGTGGTCGAGGCGGGACGGAATATTCGGCCTTTAACGGCCGATCAACCATCCTCTGGGACAACGTGGCCATGACTGACGCACGTTCACCTTGCGCCAGGCGGATCAGGCCCGAATCGACTTCGCCGCGATCGAGAGCGACCTCGAATTCATGACGCAGCGGATCTCCCGGCTGCCGACCGCCGCGGATCTCTGGCGGGCGACGCTGTTGATCGCGTTTGTCGCGGCCGTGCTGGGGATCGTCGGCATCGAGGCTTTCTGGCGCTATTTTCCAGCATGCGGCTCGATCTGACAGACGAGGAAGCGGCGGCGCTCCTCCGTCTCTTGAACCGGGCGATCGACGACGACCGCTATCCGCTGTCACCGCGCGTCCGAACACTGCGCGGTATTCGGGCGAAGTTTCCGGCGGCGCCGCCTGAGCCGCCGCCGGCCCCCGAGGAGCGCGACCCGAGACGCCGGCCGCGCGGAACGGGGCGCCGACAGAGGTAAAGGGCCAAGCTTCACACCCGCCGCGCGCAGCGGCAGAACGGATCAGGCATCAGGCACGCCGATTTTGGTGCTAGGTGGCCGAATTTGGATCGTCTACGCCCAACCACGTGCCGCTTGCCGCTTCCGATGGCACTCGCCATGGATCAGTTCGGTATTCTCAGACGTGTAGCCGTCCATAGCGTTCTTTCGATCCAGCTCGGCGAATTTCTCAGGTAGCGCCTTGCCGCATTCCGGGCAAATGCCAGCCTGCTCCCCGAACTTTCTCGCCTTGAGTTTGTTCCGCTCCGTGGGCGTGCCGCGCTCGTCATAGGTAAGCTCTTTTGCCACCTTGCGTCTGAATGCGAACAGCGCAGCAGGATCGCCGCCCGCGAGTTCATTCAAGCGTCGGCGGATCTCGGCCAATAGGACGTTTGCTTGCGCCAATTCGGCCGTTGTGAGGTTCCGATTTGGCATTCCTGGCCCTTTCTCGTCGAATCGACGCCGATGTCGAGGGGTGGCAGGCGACGCCGCAGCGCGG
>Ga0209040_10004174_pt1 | contig 10959 bp, 11 predicted proteins | sample BogFormECP12_OM3_FD_188240 | JGI IMG/M metagenome (GOLD analysis project Ga0209040, IMG submission 188240) | Bog forest soil microbial communities from Calvert Island, British Columbia, Canada - ECP12_OM3 (SPAdes) (version 2) | ecosystem: Environmental > Aquatic > Freshwater > Wetlands > Bog ... | reverse complement strand
ACGTGCGGGGCCGGGCGGCGCGTCGGCAATGAGCACGCCACCCTTCCCTATGGCGCACTCATTCATCACCCCGGTTTGAAAGTATGCATGCCCTCGACCCCCTATGATGCCAAGGGGCTCTTAAAGGCAGCTATCCGCGACAACAATCCGGTGTTCTTCCTGTGGCACACCACCATGATGTCTACCAAGGGCCCCGTGCCAACCGACGACTACATCGTGCCGCTTGGGCGAGCCGAGATAAAGCGCGAAGGCACCGACGTGACGGTACTCGCGATTGGCTTGCAGGTGCAATACAGCCTGAAGGTCGCCGATGCGTTGGCCAAGGAGATTAATGTTGAAGTGATCGATGCGCGCTCGTTGGAGCCCTTTGATCTGCCTTGCTTACTCAAATCCGTCGAGAAAACCACGCGCCTGGTTGTTGTCGATGAAGACTATGAGCGTGGCGGTTTCGCGGCTGAGATCGCGGCGCTCATGATGGAGCACGGTTACGACCTGCTCGATGCCCCTGTCAAACGCGTGTGCCACCCGCCGATGCCGATTCCCGGGGGTTATATGGACGTCTACACGATGCCAACGATCGAGCGCATCGAGAACGCCATCCGTGACGTTTGCCGGTGAGGACTCAACATGATCAGAGATGTCGTACTACCGCAGTTATCCATGGGCATGGCCGAGGGCACGATACTCGAATGGGTCGTCAAGGATGGCGACTTTGTCGAGAAGGAAGGGGCGCTTGTCTCTATCGAAACCGAAAAGGTGGCAACTGACCTACCATCGCCCTATCGAGGATACTTGAAGTGCTTAGTTAGAGTCGGTGAGACGGTGCCCGTCGAGACGCCAATCGCTCAAATCGCCGATAGTAAAGCCGAGTATGAGGAGGCTCGGATGCCGGGTCTGTCGACGATCACACCTACCGCCGCGCCTCCCCACAGCCCGCTCGAAACGCGGCTCGATGCGGTATCGCCGCTGCCTACTGAGCCTTCAGTGGATCGAATACGCGCATCAGGGCTTGCAAAGAAAGTCGCCAAGGCCGCCTCAGTGGATCTGACTAGGGTTTCCGGTACGGGACCTTCAGGGCGCATAGTGCTGCGCGACGTGCGGCAAGCGATCGGACACCATGTCGAGCCTGCCAGCCAGGTCACCGCGCCCGCGAAACCAATTGATCACCGCGAGAGAGCTCGAATACCCCTGACCGGCATGCGAAAAACGATCGCCGAACGGATGATAAAGTCGAAGACGACGGCGGCACATACATATGCTTTCTTCGAAGTAGACATCAGTAGACTCGTCGATGTTCGGCAGGCCTTCCTTGCGCGCGAGGAGGAGCTACAAGGACGGATATCGCTTACTGCAATATATGCCAAGGCGCTCGCAACTGCTTGCCTGCATGTGCCGATTTGCAATTCGACGATGTCCGACAGTGAAATAATTGTGTGGAATACCGTAAACATCGGAATCGCAGTAGCGCTTCCCGGGAAGAGCGAGTTGGAGTCTGGTCTGGTGGTGCCCGTCGTGCGAGATGCCGAGTGTAAGGGCGTGTTAGCGCTCGACCGCGAAATTAGGGATCTTGTAGAAAAGGCTAGGAGCGGCCGGTTGATGGCCGGTGCGACCTCGGAAGGTACGATTACCCTCTCCAGTACGGCTGGCTTTATGCCGGGTCATTGGGGTGTTTCGACTCCTCTGCTCAACCAGCCCCAGGTGGTCAATTTCCAGCCGGGATCGCCAATGGATAAGCCAGTTGTAGTGAACGGTCAGATTGCGATCCGCCCTATGCTGCCCTGCGGGATCAGCTTTGACCACCGAGCGATGGACGGAGAGCCAATGGCGCGCTTCACACGCAAGCTCGCGGATTTGCTTGCTTCTCCTGAACTCATGCTTCTGTAATCACGATAGACAAGATGTTCGAATAATTGATTGGGCGTTACGCAGCCCCCTCTACCGCGCCGCCGCGGGAGACCACCAAATACATGGTTGCGTCGATATCCGACGGCTTCGCGTAACAAAGAGCAATTATTGAGCAAGGGGTCTTGCAAGGAGGCGTGTGTTGTATTATTTATGTGCGTGCATCACGCACGGAATAGATGCCGGAACGCATGAAAACCTGGTTCACCATCGGCTCAATGACAGATTTTACTATCATGGCCGTGCACATGGCACGCTCTTGGGGCGGTTCAGACAACAAGTGCTAGTCAAACCATGCGAGGCCGGCGCGAACGGCGCTGCTGTCGCCCACGCCGGTGCAACGGTGGATCGCTCGGAGACAGAAATATTGTTTTCACCGGGCGCGTTGTCGAGGATTACAGAGGGGGAGTAAATGATGTTAGAAGACAATTCCCGCAGGCCGCTGCCGGCTTTGGCACTTCTGTTGTTGAGTACTGTTCTCGGTCGTTCCGGGTTCGCCCAATCACTATCTGCGCCCACTTCTTCTACGAGCGAGGTTTCAGAAGGTGGAATTGCGGCGATCATCGTCACCGCGAGAAAGCTTGGCGAAGATATTCAATCGATACCAGAATCGATCACGGCGATCGATGCCCGCACACTCGCCGCCGCACACCTGACAACGTTGGATGACCTCAATACCTTCGTTACCAATCTAAATATCACTCAACGAGCGGACAATACGCCGGACGTGGTGTTGCGCGGCGTGGGTAGTTTCGGAGTCGTGCAGGGCGTGGGTTTCTATGTCAATGACGTTCAACAATTCGAAGGTCAATCGGCCCGCCCAATGGATATCGAGCGAATCGAGGTGTTGAAAGGCCCTCAAGGCACGCTATTTGGCGGCAGCAACGTCGGTGGCGCAATAAAATATGTGACGAAGCTCCCGACCGACACTCTGACCGGCGAGGGCTCGATTGAATACGGCCGTTACAGTCAGGAGACCGTGGATGGAGTCGTATCCGGTCCCATCGTGCCGCAGCGGCTTCTGGCTCGACTGAGCGTGTTCAACGACCGGTCAGACGGATTTCTACCGGACCCAACCCTGGGAAAAACGCTTCCAGATTCGAACGAGACTGGAGGTCGATTGACCCTCGAATACCCCGGTGATCAAACCAGAATCATATTTTATCTAACAGGGGATCACATCAGTACCGAGAACATGAATCTGTACTACACGCCGCCGAATGACCACGACTATCTTCGCATCTACAAAGGCGGTGTTGATGGAACGACGCCTTCCTATGTGCGGAACCTCTATGCGCCGACTCTGGCAATCACTCACTATTTTGAGAACTTCACTTTCGATTCCATCTCGTCCTACTTTCATTCCTCAATCACCTCGATAGCCAATTTCGACAAAGGAGCGCTTCCTTCTGCCGGCCTCGTCATTTTTGGCCCTCCTGTTCCTGACCCCTCAAGTCCTCTTTATCCCTTTTACTGCTGTCAAGCTTTCGAAAACTATATCCAGGACTTCGGGAAGAATGCCTGGAGCCAGGAGCTTCGACTCTCGTCGAGCGGATCCTCGTCATTCAAATGGTTGGCTGGCCTGTTCATACAGCGAATCAACAGCAACGCGCTGCAAATCCAAGCTCTCGGCATGAATCCAACCCCGGGTAACCCCGCCGGCGTGATTGCGCTGGCACCGGGAGCGCTGGCACCAATACCGGCCTCCGACGTCGAAAATCGTCATTACAATCGTGACCATGCGTTTTTTGGAAATGCGAGCTACGACTGGAGCAATTGGACCTTTGAGGCGGGCCTGCGAATTGCGGGTTTCGACAACACGATGACGGATACGACGGCATCGTGTGGCCCGTGCTCCGGGACGTTTAGGAGTAACGCCGTCCTGTTGCCGACAGGCTCGATAGCCTATCATTTCTCGAGGGACATCATGGCGTACGCGACGGTGGCGAGAGGAGATGAGGAGGGTGATCTGGCTGACAACCCCGTTGGTTTTGGGCAGCCAAACCAGGTGCTACCGTTCAAAACCGAATATGCGCTGAGTTACGAGGCGGGTGTGAAGTCCTCGCTATTTGACCGCCGCCTCGACGTGAACGTGGCGGGGTTCTATGTTGATTATACCGATCGCCTATTCGAGGTCGGAAAAGTTTCCGCCGGCGGCATTTTTACGTACACAACAAACGTGGGTTCGTCGCGTAACTATGGCTTTGAACTGGACGCTGCCGCGCATCTGCCGGCGAATTTAACCGTGACGGCGGGCGGGGGAGTAACCGAGGCAATCTTTGGCTCCGGCGTCTTTAGCGACGGGAACGGCAACCCTGTGAACCTACGCGGCAGTACGGCGCCTTTCACACCGGCGTATAGCGCAACATTAGCGGTCGACTGGCTCCACCATCTGAGCGGTGACTCGGTGCTGCGCGCGAGGGTTGATTCGCGCTTTGTCGGTCGCTCCTATTGGGATCAGGGAGGCTGTTCGGCGCTTTCCGCAGGATGTCCATATCAAGGCTTTCGCTTCAAGCAAACGGCCTACCAGATCGTGAACGCCGGGCTTTCACTCGATGTTGGGAAACATTGGAGCGCCGGCGCACACCTGATGAATGTCTTCGATCAGAGGTACAACACGTTTTATATCGACGGGTCGGAATCGGGAGCTCCATACAACATCGCCGGGATCAATCGACCGCGTCAATGGTTAGTGAGCCTGAATGCGCGCTTCTAGCTTGCAATGCACTGCTCGGCTGCGCCGGTGCGGAGGTAATCGACGGCAGCCCACGCTTGACGCAATCGGCGGCATAGTCACTGCGCATTTAATTGGTGATTCGAAACTCAGGAAGGTACATCGTAAGTGACCAGAGCGGCTCGAGTGACCATGTATCTCGCTGCCGCAATGATACTGGCTCTTTTTACCCTCGCGGCCATGCTGATTTTTCCGCGCCGACCTTCTAATGTGCACGGCCTTCGATTCGATGGTTACATTGTCCTTCCGCAGGTGAAGAACGCCGGTGCTCTCACAGTGCTCGACTACCTCACCGTGTCCGGCGATGATCTATTGGTCGGTACCATAAGCACCGGCGCCGTATACAAGGTTGGTTTGCGTACCCACGCGATGCCCGATTCTCGTGACGTGTCGGTCTTTGAATCGGAGCCCGCAGCCCATGGCATCGTCGTCGATCCGATCAGTCTTCTTGCTTTCGTATCGCGCAGCCGCGCGAACACCGTTGATGTATTCGATCCCAAGAAAATGCGCCTGGTCAAACGAATCCCGGTAGCTACCGATCCGGACGGTATATTCTATGATCCATCCGACAAACTCGTGTACGTCGCGAGTTCCGACGCAATGTTGGCGACGATAGTAGATCCAGCGAGCCAGAATTCGATCGGCACGATCTCCCTGGGTGGAAAGCCCGAATTCGCGGCGTTCGATCCTGAGACGAAGCTGATTTATCAGAATCTTGCCGATACCAATACCGTGGTTGCCGTGGACGTGGCCAAGCGATCCGTTGTGCAGCGCTGGCCCCTACCCGGTTGTGAGATGCCGACAGGTATGGCACTTGATGATACGGATCGCCGGCTTTTCATAGCTTGCGCCAAGAGCGCGAAGCTCGCGATATTCGACCTAGATCAGCACCGCGTTGTAGCGAGCGTTCCGATTGGCTTTGGGGCGGATTCAGTCGCATATGATTCAGAATTTCATCGTATTTACGTAACTGGACTTTTAGGCCGGCTCTCGATCGTAAACCGCGCGACCACTGATACGTATGACGTGGTCGATTCCATTTACCTGCATTTCAATGCTCACACCCTGGCGATCGATCCGGTGACGCATAGGCTGTTTGTCGGCTACTCTAGTCTCGTCATCCCACCGCGGTTAGCCGTTTTTACGCCAAATCGCTGAGGATTCAGTCGATGAAGATCATGCTCTACTACGCGCCCTCTTCCTGTTCTCTGGTCCCGTATTTGGCACTATCGGAGGCTGGCGCGGAATTCGACGTCAGCGTCGTCGACTTCCGACGTGGTGGACACCTCACTACCGCATACTTGAGCATCAACCCCAAGCATAAGGTGCCGGTGCTGGTGATCGACGGCAAGGCGTTGACGGAGAATCTCGCAATACAGCTCTGGATCGCCCGTTGCTATCCGCGATCGCGATTGCTGCCCAGCGAGGGTCTAGACGAATTCAAGGCTATTTCGCTGATGGCGTGGTGCGCCTCCGGAATTCACCCACACCTGACCCCAAATGTGCTACCGCAGCGCTACTGCGATCTCCCCGGTTCTGAGCAGAGTGTGCGGCGCTGCGCCCACAAATTGTTGCTAGAAGACTACCAGATTGCAGAGGATCTATTGGCGGGCCGCGAATGGTTCTTTGATCACTTCACACTGCCCGATATCTATTTCTATTGGTGCTTTCGTCGGGGAATGCAGTTTCAGGTCGAGCTCGCGGCCTTTCCGAACTGTCGAGCCCACTACGAGCGCGTCTCAGAACGTGCCAGCACTAAGAAGCTCTTGGACTTTGAAGCAAGAACGCTGCGTGAATTGGAGCAGACATCGTAGCGAAGAGGAGGAGATACCGCTGCCGTTCATCTCGACGCCACTGTCAGGTGCCGAACAGCGCGCGATCCCACGTGGACTGCATCGTATGACGTCGCCGACCGCAGGAATGACCGAGCGCGAACCGTCGCCCACGAATGCGATGAGCAAGCTTGGCCCCGGCCAGCGCGATCGTCGATGCGCCGAAGGACTTCAGTCCGTGCATCGCCGAGTAGCCTCACTTGTCAACCGGCGTCCAACATTGACCAAGGTTGACTGCTTCTCTTTGGGGTGATATTGAGGCCTCTGGGCCTCGAGCTTACGGACGCAGGATCAATCGAATTGGATTGCCCTCCTTCGATCGAGATCAGGTCATTGCGCAGCGGTTCACTCTCCCTCGATATTGAGTAAGTTCAGTTTGATTCCCTCGAATGATTTAAATCCTCGATCGAAAGTCACGAGTTCATGATCGAGTGATCGCGCCAATGCCGCAAGCCACGCGTCCGTCCAAAGATTCGGCGTCGGTTGTCTGCCCGCAACCATTGAGGCAAATAGGTTTTCGTGCGAGGACGGTGCAACATCAAGAAAAACGGACCGCGGGTCAGCGGCAAGAGCCTGCCAGGCATTCAGCGCAACCTCCGGTGTTGTTGCAGCGCCATTCATTGCAACGCGATTGGTTAGAAGACGCAGCACAGCCATGCGCGTCGACAGACACAAGCCGACACTGTCGTCGGATCTCTTCTCCCACCAGCGTCGTGCGACCTCGTGCGCAACATGACGATCAACAAGCAGCGGGAAAAGGACGTTAGCGTCCGCGATACACGTCATTGAGGTTCGCCAAATCTTCGTGATCGAACAGCGTTGCGATCTCGATATTTGATAGCACAGGAATCGAATGGCCCGGAGGCAGTTTGACCGGCGCTTCGGTCATTCTCTTTCGCTGCACGTAATGTTCGTCCGATAAGACTCGACGTAGGCCTTCGGCGACCAGATCACGCAGGGTAGAACCGCGCTTAACCGCCGCAATCTTTGCCCGCTTAACGAGGCTATCCGGGAGATCAAAAGTCGAACGCATAAATATGCCTATATGCTTTGCAATATTGCCATCTTCTCGAATCTATCGTTCGCCGTCAATGAGCGCTGCCTACCTCCGCGAGTCCTTGCGGTGAATCGATGGTAAATCGCTGACACCAAAACCCGTGTCTAGTGGTGCTTAGTGGTGTCTTGTGGAGTTCTATGCTGTGCTAACCAACTGACGAATCGCGTAATTCAGTCACGTGGCAGGCCAACGAACTACATTCGGGACGTAGGAGTTGCAGGTTCAAATCCTGCCACCCCGACCACTGATTTCAGGTCCATTGCGGTCACGTAGGTAGACGTTGCCGTCGATCCGCCGGCAGACCAAACCTCCGTCCGATCAGTGCAGGTTCCGGGTTTGACCATTCGCGTCTCTGGGGAATGACCGCCTCCTGTAAATCGCGCCCAACACCCCAAACCGCATTTAAGGATCCGCCATCCCGCAGGGCGGCGATTCGGGTCCGCCGGACGACCACGAGTCTCCGCTAAACAGCTCTTGCAATTCATTACACCTTTTGGTGTAATGTTTTCCATGGAGCAACTGACAGACGTTTTGAGCGCCGTTTCTCACCCGACTCGGCGCGCGATTATCCGGAGGCTGGCAAACGGACCGGCCCGATTCTCGGATATTGCCGAACCATTTGATCTCGCTCTAAACGCCGTTACGAAGCACCTGAAATTTCTGGAGCGAGCCGGGTTGATTGAGCGTGAAAAACGAGGCCGAGAGGTTCTCATTTCGCTTCGCCCGGAGGCGCTTCGCTTGGTGGCAGATTGGGTACACGAATACGAGCGCTTTTGGAACGAGAAGCTCGATGAGTTCGAGGGTTATTTCAAGCAACAAAAGAGGAGTAAGAAGTGATGAACAACATAAAGACCATTGAAGTCACGATTGAACGAAGAATCCCCGCGTCCCCAGTCGAGGTATTTGACGCGTGGCTCAATCCCAAGATCCCCGGCACTCCTTGGAATATGGCCGAGAAGCTCCTGTTGAATCCAACAGTCGACGGGTTCTTCTACTGGGCCGTCAGGGGGACACCCCATTACGGGCGCTTTACGGCCGTCGAGCGACCCGGTCGAATTCAACATACCTGGATGTCACCCAATACGTCAGGACTGGAGTCGACGGTAAACGTGACCTTCAAGGGAAAGGGGAAAGACACCGTGATGACGCTGGTGCACTCCGGCCTTCCCGATACGGACGGTGGTCGATCGCACGAGAAGGGCTGGAACTACTTCTTAGACATGTTCCCTGCGCAATTCCTCGATGCCTCCCGCACGAGCAAGTAGTCCAGTCGCTTCAGGCACGCAGTGAACTTCACCTAGAGCGCTTCGGTAGCACTACACAAGGAGCAATCATGACAAAGGTACTGTTCGGCAATCATTCGGCGGTCATCGTGCCGCGACAAGATCGGGACAGCATTCGCAAATTATATTGTGATGTCCTCGGTGGCACCATTACGAAAGCAGAACCTGAACGGGATTTCCTGCGTCTGGGCGAGAGCTTCTATATCGTGTTTCTCTATGGGGATGTCCCTGATGAGAGCGAGTTCCTACGGACCGCAAGATCCGTATGGCTGGAAATTAAATCGAACGACGTGGAGGAAACGAGGCGAAGAATTCTTGAATCCGGCCTCGTCTGGAAGCTTGAGATGCCGGACCCTCACTTTTACTTCCAGGCTCCAGGAGGTCAATGCTTCAAGTTGGTCGGAATCGACGAGGACCTCTCCATTTACGAGGGTGCGGGCGCCGGTTCGGACGCGGCAAAAATGAAATCGGCGCTCAAGAGCGAGACAATGCGCAATGAGCTACGGAATTAACTATCAAGTCGGCGTCAAGGCACCCGCAGCCGCCGGTTGCGGCAGGTCGGGTCGCCGCACCACTTCGCTGAAAGGTGGTTAAACCTTCCGATCCACGCGCCGTTCGCCCCCAGTCGTTTCGAGGCAGTTCAGGACCGAGCCGACCGAGCGAGCCGCTCGGCACACTCCGGCGCGCGCGCGGCCTCATCGGCCGTGGCGCAGTCGCGCGCCAATTCGTCGGACACGTGCCGCGAGTAGATCACGAAATGCTGGGCGGCCAGCAGCAGCGTAAAGCCCATCCACAAACGTCCCGGGCTGCCCCGATATCGGCGCACGAGCGTCCCCAAAAAAGACCAATACTCGCGGCGGTAGGACGATTTGACGCCCTGGGTCCAGATGGACGAGGCGAGGATGCGCAAGTCGTGCAACAGCCCCGTTTCTATCGGCCTTTGGTTGGGCCGCGGCTGCCAGGCCTCCAGCGAGCGAAGGGCGCGCTGGAAGTAAGTTTTCGGGTCGTACAAATCCGCCAGCAATCGGCTCAATCCCTGCAGCAGCGTCGGCAACGGCATGGTGGTGCGAAAATTGGGCGCGCTGAAATTCGAGATCGCCTCGCTGTCCTCGATCAACCGCCCTTCAGCTTTCATGCGGTCGAAGAGCGGCGTGGTCCGTGGGGCTTGCAGCATTCCGGCCATCGCCCACGCGATCGCGGACTGCTCGATGAACTCGCGTTGGCGTTCGAAGATTGTTTCATCGTCGGCATCGAATCCGACGATGAAACCGGCCAGCACCCACAAGCCGTTGCGCTGGATGATCCGCACCTGCTCCAACGTGTCCCGCTTCAGGTTCTGGAACTTCTTTGAATCCTTGAGTGCCTCCGACGACGGGGTCTCGATGCCGAGGAAGACGTACATGAAATTCGCCGCCACCATCGCGTCCATCAGCTCCGGACGGTCCGCCAGGTCCACCGAGGCCTGGGTAAAGAACGAGAACGGCTTCCCGCGAGCCTCGCCCCACTCGGCAAGGTCCCGGCACAGTTGCAGCGAGTGTTTCCGATTCCCGATGAAGTTGTCGTCCACGATGAACACTTCCCCCTGCCAGCCCAACTCGCGCAGGCGCTCGAGTTCGGCGATGAGCTGCGCAGAGGTCTTGCCGCGCACCTTGCGGCCATAGATCGTGATGATGTCGCAGAAGTCGCATTGGAACGGACATCCGCGCGCACGGTGCGGTGCGTCGGCATCAGCGATCTCCGGCAGATGGCCCAGGCCGTCGTCTTCGAGATGCGCCAACAGCGGCGCGAGAAACCGTTCGCGAGCCTCGTGCTTCGCCCCGGACGTTTCTCCCCGGACGCGAATCCACGCTTCGACGAAAGCCCCCATCAGCCACGGCCATACAGTCCCCTGATGGTACGCACCATCGCGCTCGCGCACCCCGCCCTGGTAGCGTGACGCATATCCATTCTCGCCGGGCGCGAGCGAACGCAATCCAATCGGCGTCAGTAGCCGCGCCTCGACAGTTTCGACGATGCGGCGCGCACCTGGGCCGTCAAGCACAGGGAAAGGTAGCCCACCGACTGCGAAGATCTGATTCGGGCGGCACGCCGCATCGATCATACCGGCACGATGATCGCAATCGACGACGTCGTACAGACCGCTGCCGGCTT
>Ga0209040_10004173_pt1 | contig 10959 bp, 9 predicted proteins | sample BogFormECP12_OM3_FD_188240 | JGI IMG/M metagenome (GOLD analysis project Ga0209040, IMG submission 188240) | Bog forest soil microbial communities from Calvert Island, British Columbia, Canada - ECP12_OM3 (SPAdes) (version 2) | ecosystem: Environmental > Aquatic > Freshwater > Wetlands > Bog ... | reverse complement strand
TCCTGCCTCGCTCGACGGCCGCGAAGCCGCGCTGGCTCGTGGACCCGCGACGACCGCCGGGCGTGATGTTGCGATGCTGGGACGCGATGGTCCCGCCGCGCTCGACTTCCCTGCCTCGCCGCTGAGCAGCTCCTCCAGCGGCAGCAGGCGCTGCGCATGTACCAGCTTCAGCAGCCCCAGCTCGAGATGGAAGCGCTGTTCCTGCTTGTAGCCCAGGTCGCTGTGGGTACGCAGCATGATCTGCATAAAGCGCGCGAGATCTTCTTCGCTAAAGCGTTCGGCCACTCGCGCCACGCGGGCGCGCTCGTCGGAGGAAATCTGCAGCACCAGCGAATCGCTGCCCGCCACCTTGGCGACCATTGCATTGCGCAGGAAGCGCAGCATCTGGCGCGCGAAGTGTTGCGCGCTCTGGCCTTCCACCAGCAGGCGATCCACCATGCGCAGCACGTCTTCGCTGGAGTTACGCGCGACGGCGTCCATCACATCTTCCAGCACCTCCGACGGCACCGAGCCGACCAGGCCGCGCACAACCTCCGGGCTCAGGGTTGTGCCACAGGAGGCGATGGCCTGGTCCATGATGCTAAGCGCGTCGCGCATGGAGCCGTCACCCGCTTCGGCCAGCATGGCGAGCGCGTTGTCGTCGGCCTCGATTCCCTCTTGCCCGGCGATGCCGCGCAACTGGGTAACGATGTCGTCGAAGCGCACGGCGTGAAAGCTGAAGTGCTGGCAGCGCGAGCGGATGGTCTGCGGGATGTCCTCGGGCTGCGTTGTCGCCATCATGAAGACGATGTGACCTGGCGGCTCCTCCAGCGTCTTCAGCAGCGCATTGAAGGCGGCGTCGGTGATCTGGTGCGCCTCGTCGAGGATGTAAATCTTGAAACGGTCGCGCGCCGGACGATAGCGCGCGGCCTCGCGCAGTTCGCGAATTTCGTCAATGCCGCGGTTGGTGGCGGCGTCAATCTCGATTACGTCCACCGAGTTGCCAGCGCGAATCTCAAGGCAGGAATCGCACACGCCGCAGGGTTCGGGCACGGGATGGTCCTGCGACCGGCAATTCAGCGCCATGGCCAGGATGCGCGCGATGGTGGTTTTGCCGATGCCCCGATGGCCGCTGAAGATATAGCCGTGCGCAATCCGCTCCTGCTCGATGGCGTTCTTCAGGGTACGAGTGACGTGCTCCTGCCCGATGACGTCGGAGAATTTTTGTGGCCGGTATTTGCGCGCGAGAACCTGATAACTCATGGAAGGAGACTTCGATTATACGGTGTGACGCTGTGGAAATGCGCGGCGTCGAAAATCATTCACCACCCCTCGGCTGCGCTCAGGGCAAGCTCCGGCACAGAGGACACAGAGGCTTGGTTTCTATGGAATCTTCTCCGTGATCTCTGTACCTGGGTGGTGAACCGATATCCCAATTCTGCGGCATAATGTATGCACATTGTGGAGCGGGGTACTGAAATGCAAAGCATGATCGTGTTGCAAGAGCTGATCGACCGACTGCCTGCACGCCTGAAGGCCCTTGCTTCCGCCAGAGTTGAACGCAAGCCCGCGCCAGACGCGTGGTCGCCGAAAGAAGAGTTGGGCCACCTGCTGGATTCGGCGGCCAACAATCATCAGCGAATTGTCCGCACCCAACTGGAAGAGCATCCCGCCATGCCGAACTACGACGGCGATGCCTGGGTGGCGCTGCATCAGTATCAGCGCCGCGACTGGCAGTCGCTGATCGAGCGCTGGGTCGTGCTCAACTCCCAACTGATGGCCGCCGCCGAGGCCGTGCCGGACTCCGCGTGGACGCGCACGCTGGCGATTGCCGACTCGGGGCCGTTGACGCTGCAATTTGTCTTCGACGATTATGTCGAGCACATGTTGGGGCACCTTCGGCACATCGGCGTCGAAGTGGATGACTTGGCGATGCAGCCGAGCACAGAAACGCGCTAGACTTGCCGCAGCATCGTCATTGGTGAGGAGGAATCAGCCATGACTAGCCCTCTGCAGCACATCCTTTTGTCCTTCACAATCAATTTGAGAAGAGCGGCTGCGCTGGCCATCGGATTTGCCCTGGCGACAGGCATCGCGCCATGGGCGCGAAGTCAAACTTTTCAGGTGATTCACACCTTCGACGGTACGGACGGACAGAGTCCGCACGTGGGCCTCACTATAGACGCAGCCGGAAGACTTTTATGGGACCACCTATGGAGGCGGCGCTTCTGATCACGGGACAGTGTTCAGGCTAACCCCCTCGGGATCGAGTTGGGTGCTCGCCCCTCTCTACAGTTTTGCGGGCCGCGGTGATGGGAGCTGCCCGTGGTCACGCGTTATCTTCGGTCCTGACGGCAGTCTGTACGGCACGACCTCGGTAGGGGGCCCCGGATGCCAGGGATATGGTTATGGAACGGTTTTCAGCCTGCGTCCACCATCGACTGCCTGTAAGTCGGCAATCTGCCCCTGGACAAAAACGAACGTTCACACTTTCGGGCAGGTTGATGGAGACGATCCGAGCGGCGATCTCACCTTTGACGGGGCAGGCAACATTTACGGCACCACGTATGTCGGTGGCAAAGACGGTCATGGTACGGTTTACGAACTGACGTTCAACGGCGTTGGCTGGGCGGTAAATGTTCTTTACACCTTTGTTAACTCCGGCACGTTGGCCGGCCCAATTGCCGGAGTTATGTTCGACCAGGCGCGCAACCTGTACGGAACCGCCCAAGCGGGGCTCGGTTGGGGCGGCGTTTTTGAGTTGACGCCCTCGGATGGCAGTTGGGTGTACAGCGAGGTTTACGCTTTGCATGGCGGAGTTCAGGGAGCTTTTCCATGGTCGGGCGTGATCTTTGATGAGGCAGGCAACCTCTACAGCGCGACCTCAAGCTATGGCGCTGGCGGAGGCGGCACCTTCTTTGAGCTGCTGCCCTCCAATGGCGGGTGGGGGTTTTCAGTGTTGTACAGCTTTGCCGGGGTCTGCTGTAACGACGGCGGCCCGCGGGCAACCCTGGTGATGGACGCAGCCGGAAATCTTTACGGCTCGACGTTCGGGGATGGCGCCTATGGACTTGGCTCGGTCTTCAAACTCACTCCCGGAGCCAGTGGCTGGAGCCACACGTCATTGCATGATTTCACCGGCGGTGACGACGGAGCCAATCCCTATAGCAACGTGGTATTCGACGCCAGTGGGAACCTCTACGGCACGGCCTCCGCCGGAGGTAGCAGTGGCGTTTGCTCCGGGGGTTGTGGGGTTGTGTGGGAGATCACGCCGTAACGGTCTCGCAACTCATCGCTCGAACCGAAAAGGCGCGATTGCTCGCGCCTTTTTCCCTTACGTGAAATGTGAAGCTCAGACTATTGGCCCCGGCTGGCGGGCGGAATGATGTTGTTCATGCGCAGGTATTCCACCATCTGTCCGTAGTGGTCGTAGGGGTGGGACAGCATACCGACGGCCAGACTGAGCCGCGTGACTTTGTTGGGGCCGAACGGGCTTGGGACCTTTTCCAACACATTGGACTCGGTCACATTGTTGGCGGCCTTGTGAGCGTAGGCGAACGAATCCTTCAGGAACTTCATGATGTCGGCCTTGGAGGTGATGTTGTCGGGGCCGTTCTCACCCTTCAGCTCGAGCGGCGGTTTCTCGCCGAGGATGGCCGAACCCAGCGCGTAGTTGGCGACGGCGATGTGTTTCACCTGAAGAGCAAAGGTCCGCACCCCCTTGAACTCACCCTGGGTGGGCGCGAAATTGAATTTATCTTCCGGCATGGCGTCGGCCGCATCCACAACTTCCTTCTCCACGTTGGTCAGGTTGCGGTCGAAGACCAAAGCGAAAGTCGGCTTCTGGTCGGGTTTGGCCTGCGCAGCCATTTGCGCGTTGGCGGTAACCGGAACCGCCCCGGCGCCCATCGCCAGGATGAGAATTGCCAAGGCAACTTGTTTGTTCATGAAAACTGCCTCCAGTGAGAATGTGTTCCGGGGCCAAAGCCCCTCAGTTCTACAACGCTTGGACGCTGGCCGGAAGGCCAGCTCTACCCGAACCGGGCGTTCCAGCATTTTAGTCCATCCCGACGGCCGTGGCTTGTAATTGGCCGGAATTCGGCTCGTGGCCATCAAAAGTCAGACCGCCCCTCCGGAGAAAGGTAAGCCGCGTCGCGGAAGATTCGGTCGAGGCGGTTGCGAGCCGCTGGCAATCCGTGACCAAACGCGCCGGCTGCCCAGCGGTCATCCAGCGGCCTCGATTCCCGCGGAGGAGAATGGCCACTCTCGCCGCCGAAACGAGCGCACCAGATAGATGAGCAAGCCGGTCACGAGAATCACCACCGCATAGCGGATTTCGCGCAGGAAATTTTTTCGCTCAACCAGGATGAATGTGAATCCCGCGATGGCGAGGAGTGCAGGCAACGGATAGAGCCACATGCGAAACGGGCGGGGCATATCCGGCCGGCGCACCCGCAGCACCATCACTCCCACCGCCTGCACAATGAACTGCAGCATGATGCGGATGACCACCAGCGCGGCAATCACGTCGGCGAGGCGCAGGAAGCAGAACAGCATTGCGACGCCGCCCAGCGCCAGCAGCGAAACCGTGGGAAAGCGATGCTCAGGATGGACGCGCGCGAAGACGCGAAAATAGTTGCCGTCGAGCGCCGCCGCGTAGGGCACGCGCGAGTAGCCCAGCAGCAGCGAGAACACGGACGCGAAGGCGGTCCACATGATGAGCCCGGCAGCGAGCCGCCCGGCCCAGTTGCCGTAAATCCGCTGCATAAAGACCGAGACGATGTAGTTGTTCTGATCGCTGGAGAAACCGGTCATCTCGCGCCACGGGACCACGCCCAGCACGCTGATATTCATCACGACGTAGAGGGCAGCGACGGCGACGATGGAAATGATGAGCGCCCGCGGGATGGTGCGGCCCGGGTCTTTCACTTCTCCACCGATGAAGCACACGTTGTAATAGCCCCAGTAGTCGTAAGTGGCAATCAGCATGGCCGCGCCCAGTCCGGTGAAGAACGCGGGCGACGGATGAAATGCTCCTACCGGGAAATCAAAGGCGCGCGCTGGGCTGAAGTGGGTCAGGCCGGCAACAATCACCCAAAGCACCGCTCCAATTACGACCACCCACAGCAGCTCCGCCAGCTTGCCGATGGCGGTGATGCGCCGATAGAGCAGGAAGACGACGCAGGCGCAGGTGGTGATGGCGACGAATGTGCCCGGCGTAACTACAACGCGCGCCTCCATTATGCCGACCAGCGGCACTGCCAGGTGCAATGTATTCGCGGCGAGGACGCGCTCCAAGCCGGGCCAGAGGAATCCCGCATAATGCGCCAGGCCGATGCAACCTGACGCAACCGAGAGGGGCGCGCTGAAGGAGAGTTGCCAGATGAAAAGGAACGACAGCAGGCGCCCCAGCGTCTTCGGTCCGTAGATTTCTTTCAAGTAACGATACGACCCGCCGGCACTGGGCATGGCCGCGCCCAGTTCGGCCCAGACCAGTCCGTCGCACAGGGCCAGCACCGCGCCGACAATCCAGCCCAGCATGGCTTGGGGACCACCGGCGGCGCTCACGATCAGGGGGATGGTAATGAACGGGCCCACTCCGATCATGTCAATCATGTTCAGCGTGGTGGCGCTCGCCAAGCCGATGCCGCGAATCAGTTCCGGCTGCCCGACCGGACTACTTTGGCTCATGGCCCACGCTCAGCAGATTCACGTAGAGGCGAATCGCTCCGGGGACGCCGAACGGTAACTGCCGGAAGAATGCATATCCGGTGTAGATGTAGTGGCCCTTGCCGTACTGCGCCACCAGCAAGCCGCCCTTCTGGGGCTGCTGCTCCGGATCATTCGAGGCCAGCAACGGCGTGTAGTGCGGGTCCCACTGGTCGATGAAGTAGAGTCCGCGCTCCTGCACCCAGCCCTCGAAATCATGCATCGTAATCGGGTTGGGATAGTGCAAGACCACACTGTGCGGGTCGAGGATGGTAACCGGCGCCCCTTCGATGGTGACTCGCTCGCGGCTGAGTTGTGCGGGATACGGCGTGTAATGTCCGGCGTTGAACTCTCCGGGGGAAGTGTTGTACTGCACCAGGAGCGTACCGCCGTTGCTCACGTAGTCGAGCAGGCGTTGGTTGTTCTTCTTGACGTCGTCACGCGTATCGTAGGCGCGGATGCCGAGAACGATCGTGCCGAAGCGGCTGAGGTTGGCATGCTCCACATCGTCCGGCGTCAGCAGGGTGACGTCGAGGCCGACCTGTCGGAGCACGGTGGGAATATCATCGCCCGCGCCCATGATGTAGCCGACCTTCAGGCCTTGCGGTACCTTCACGTCAACCATGCTGGCGCGTTGCACAGCCGGCTGGTAATAGAAGAAGCCGCCAATATCGGGCCGCGCGACAAGGCTGTAGCCTTCGTTGTAATCGCGACCGCCTGAGTTCAGCACAGCATGCACGCTGTATCGCCCCTCTTTGGTGCCGTCGGGCAGCACTTTGAACTCGGAGGCGTGTTCGCCGGAGTGATTGAACTCGATGGTCGCCGACTGCGGTTCCACCTTCCATCCCGAGGGAATTTCAGGACGCACGGTTCCGCCGGCGCGATCTTCGGTGGAACGAATGACCACGCTCAGCTCGGCCGAAGGATCGGTTCCGGCAGGAATGATCTGTGTGCCCGGCGAGGTCTCAACCGAAAACGGCGGCACGACGGACAGAGGCATGGACCACGCATCTCCCTTGGTATCGTGCATAGGAGTGCGCGCGTAGCTGCGAATCACGCCCTCTTCGCCATTGACGCTGTACACGGCGCGCGCGGCAACCGGCGGCGGAGGCAATGCCAGGGTCACGTAGTCCTTGTCGTCGATGTGATAAATGGCGTCGGTGTCGGGATCGTTGCGATGGAAGTACGCCTTGGTGAGTTGCGCGTCGGCGGGCGGTGTGACCCGAAAGGTGAGCGCGCAACCGTCGCCGGGAGCAAGCCGTTTGGGCACGCGGTCCATAAACAGCTCAGACCTCCAGCCCGGCGGCACATCCAGCGTGAATTGCTTCAGGTCCACTGGGAGCGAGCTGCCGTTATGCAGCTTTGCCATCAGCAGAAAGGATTTGCCAGCAGTGATAACCGCGGCCAGTACATCGCCCTCCCCGGTCGAGAACGTCTCCGCCATGGGACGGCCGTCCGGGGTTCCCGGCCCAACTCCGAGAGCGAGGCCAAGCGCCAGATTCGCGGCCTGCTCGAACTGCTCCTGTTTGGCGCGCAGGCCGGCAAGCAGATCAGCTTTCTCGACCGCCGACAGCTCGGAGGTTTCGACTTTGCCGATAAGAGAGCGCGTCAGACTCAAGCCGGCGAGCAATGGTTTGGCCGCTGCCTGACTGTTTTTTTCGGTAGCGGCGGAGGCCTCAGCCGCAGTCTTTGCAATCGCTTCCAACTGAGGGCGCAGCCAGGGCGTCTTGGTTTCGTCAGCGCCGAGCCGCGAAGCCAGGGCCGGCAGCGAGGTGTCGATCCCATCGAAGAAGCCGCTTTCGTGTGCGTCGGCAGCGGGCGGCTTCGGCATGGCTGAGTCGATCAGCTTGTAATAGCTGGGGCGCCCTTCGGGCAGCGTCCACGCACCCGCGCCCTGCGAGAGCTGGTGCTTCAGGCCCTTCCATGCGAACTGCACATAGGTTTCACCGAGCAGCGGATCAAACTGCGAAGTCTCCAACTGCACCGTCCAGTCCTCGCCGGCGCGGACGTTGTCCATGTAAAGCTTCTTCGCCTGCCAGGGCTGCAGCCCTTCGCGAAGCTGCTCAGGGAATCGCGTGGGATCGGCGGCAGCACGAAAGGCCTCGCGAGTCAGGATGCCCGAAGCCTGATGATGCCCGTGGCCATCGCGTGGAGCGCCTTGGAAGCGAGTGCAGATGACATCAGGACGGAAGGTGCGAATGACGCGCACCATGTCGCCCAGCGCAATATCGTGACCGCCCCACTTCTGGAAGGTTTCTTCCGGAGTCTTGGAGAAGCCAAAGTCGGCGACACGGGTGAAGCGCTGCTCGACTCCGTAATAGCGGTCGGCGGCCAGCAGCTCCAGGGTGCGGATGATGCCGAGCTCATCGAACAGATTGCTGCCAAGTTTGTTCTGTCCACCCTCACCGCGGTTGAGCGTGAGTTGCAACACGCTGACGCCGTGCCCACGCGATTCCAGGGTGAGCATTCCACCGTCTTCGTCGTCGGGATGGGCGACGGTGTGCATCAGACGGGCCGTGGTGTGCAGGCGCCGCAACATCTCCTTCAGGCCTGAAGAACCGGTGTCGATCGGAAGCGGCTTCGTGTCAACCCAAGGCGAGGGAAGCTGCGCGAAAGCGGCCGTACACAGAAAGGCCAGCAGCAAGCAAAAGCGTGCCACCGCGACGGGACGCAGTTCTGGGCCTGCAGTGCGGTTAGGTGGGGCCATGGTTTGCCGGAAACATATCAAGACTCAATACAGAGTACACAAATTCAAAAGCCCGCACGACAGCAGGTAAGCAGGCGATAGCATTTGAAATATACATCCGCTTGGCATGTGCTTTAACCTATGCCAACCAAGGCCCTGGTTCCTGAGGGACACGTCAAGATTTTCAAGAACGGCAGAAATCAGGCCGTACGGATTCCGCGCGAGTTCGAGTTTCCGGGCGAGGAGGCCATCATGCGCAAGGAAGGCGACCGGTTGATCCTCGAACCGACTGCGACCAAATCTCTGCTGGCGGTACTGGCCCATCTTGAGGCGCTCGATGAGGACTTTCCGCCCATATCGGACCTGCCTTCCAATCCGGTTGATCTGTAATGCGCTACCTACTCGACATCAACATCGTTTCCGACCTGGTCCGCAATCCGCAGGGCCGCGTCGCACAATACATCCGCAAGATCGGAGAGGCACGGGTCCGCACCAGCATCATCGTCGCCGCGGAACTGCGTTACGGCGCCGCAAAGAAACAGTCGCAGCGTCTCAGCTCGCAGCTTCAGGCGGTACTCGGCGCGCTTGAGGTTCTGCCCTTCGAGACACCCGCCGATACCACCTACGGCCGGCTACGTGTCCAGCTTGAGCAGGATGGCAAACCGATTGGCGCCAATGACTTGCTGATCGCAGCTCAGGCCATGCCCTGGGTTATACCATCGTCACCGCCAACGAAAGCGAGTTCGCGCGAATCAAGGGGCTTCGTCGCGAGAATTGGCTGCGCCAGAACTGAGATTTCGTCATGGGTCTGTGGGAAGCGAATAGGAGTCCTCTCAAGGTCGAACGGCAGCGAATTACATGTACGACTCATGCACATAGCACCACTTCCAATCGCCGGACTTGAACGCCTGCATGACAGGATGTCCGGTTTCCCTGAAATGCTGGTTGGCGTGACGGCCGGGTGAGGAGTCGCAACAGCCGACGTGCCCGCAGATCAGACATTGACGCAATTCCACCGGGCGCAGTCCAGCGTCCACACATCCCTGGCAGGCTTCGCCGCGTGGCTGCACTTTGGGATTCGCTTGTTTCAGGTGCTCGCATTTCGCCATAAGACCTCCTTACCAGAACAAAGACGTTGGATGACACAGCGGACGCGCGAGATTCGCGCGAATCAGGTTCCGATTGCGATGGCGGGCATCGCCGCGGCGGCGCGAGCGCGTGTCTATAATGAAATCTTGCAACGGATTCATTCATGATTCAAACCCTGTTTGGCAGCAGTGAAGAAAAACCCAGTTTTCTGCAACGCATGAAAGAGGCGGTCACGCGCACACGTGAGAGCCTCAGCGAGCGGATCGAAGATGTGGTTTCCATCCGCAAAGAGATCGATCGGGAAACCCTCGACGATCTGGAAGCCACGTTGATCGCAGCCGATCTTGGCACGGCGACAACCTCAACCGTTTTGCTGGCCCTGCGCGAAAAAGTCGATCGCAAGCAGATCGGCAACGTGGAGGAACTCAAGCGCGTGCTGAAAGACGAGCTGCTTGCGATCCTTGACACTGCCGAAAAAAAGCCGGTGCAAAAGGTGGATGGCGAGGCGGAGGTCATCCTGGTGGTCGGCGTCAACGGCACTGGCAAGACGACCACCATTGGCAAGCTGGCGCACAACTTGCGCGCCCAGGGCAAGACTGTGCTGCTGGCCGCTGCCGATACATTTCGCGCGGCCGCCATCGAGCAACTGGAGGTGTGGGGAGATCGCACCGGAACAGAAGTCATCAAGAACAAGCCGGGTGGCGATCCCGCGGCGGTGCTCTTTGATGCGCTACAAGCGGCCAAGGCACGCAAGACCGATTATGTCATCGTGGACACAGCGGGCCGGCTGCACACGAAAGCCGGCTTGATGGACGAGCTGGCGAAGATGCGCCGCACTGCGCAGCGTCCTCTGGTCACCGGTAGCATGAGCCCGCTGCATGCATCTGTCGTCGCATTTGGGATGACCGTTGGTGGCGTGGTCTACCTCGGTCTTACGACCAACTGGGTGACCGCTGCGCTGGCCGCGCTTACTTCCTTCAGTTATCTCCTGATATATACCCCGATGAAGCGCGTGCATCCCATCTGCACATTCCTCGGCGCGTTTCCCGGAGCGATGCCTCCTGTACTGGGCTGGACGGCGATTCGCGGTCGCCTGGACGCGGAAACTCTCGTGTTGTTCGCGATCCTCTTCTTCTGGCAGTTCCCGCACTTCCATTCCATTGCGTGGCTATATCGGGAGGACTACGAAAACGCGGGCATCCGCATGTTGCCGGTCGTGGAGAGCGACGGCCGGTCCACCGCGTTGGCTATCGTGATGTATGCGCTGGTGCTGGTTCCCGTGTCCCTCGCGCCCACGCTGATGCACATGTCGGGCTGGACCTACTTTGCCGGAGCGCTGCTGCTGGGCGCGGGTATGTTCTGGTTCAGCTTGCGCATGTGGACGATGAAGCTTGTGCCCAGCGCGCTGGCCTCGAAGGTGCGCGCGCGTCACGTGCTGCAAGCTTCGGTGATTTACCTTCCTCTGCTGTTCGCGTTAATGATGCTCAATCGCGCTG
>Ga0209040_10004172_pt1 | contig 10959 bp, 10 predicted proteins | sample BogFormECP12_OM3_FD_188240 | JGI IMG/M metagenome (GOLD analysis project Ga0209040, IMG submission 188240) | Bog forest soil microbial communities from Calvert Island, British Columbia, Canada - ECP12_OM3 (SPAdes) (version 2) | ecosystem: Environmental > Aquatic > Freshwater > Wetlands > Bog ... | reverse complement strand
GCGCTCAAGCTGGCCATGCCGCTGATGCAGAAGCTGATTCCACTGCTGGACGGCAACGTGGCCACCACCATGTCAAACCTGCTGGCGCCCCCGCCGCCCCCCACGCCCCCGCCGCCGGGTCCCCCGACGACGGTGTGCACCGGTGGGAATGCCTGTCCGCCAACGACCACGCCCTGCAAGGGCGTGGTCTGCCCGGTCCCAGTCACCTGTCCGGCCAACGCCTTGTGCGCTCAACCCCAGAGCGTCCCGTCCCCGACATCGGCGGTGGCCCCGACGGGTCCGGGCACCGGTTCGGCCACGGCCGGCACAGGAACGGCCGGCACCGGGACTGGGGGTGCCGGGACGACGGTGCCCGGGTCCGGCCCGGTCCCGAGCTCGTGTCCCGAGGAGTCGGTCTCCCTGGAGCTCTCGACCGATGCGGCCGTGGGAACCGCCGACGTGGTCGTGCCGTCGAACCCGGCTACCCCGGCCAACGCGCTTGCCGTGGCCGGGTCCGGATCCTTCGGCACCGCCGAGGGCTCGGCCTCGGGCTGGGCGTTGGTCTCGGCGGGCCCGGGGGTCGCCGCGGTGCGGGTCACGGCGGCCTCGGGGTCCGATCAGATGGCCCCGGTCGACGGGCTCGCGGTCGTCGCCCTGACCGGCACCGGTGACCTGGGCGGCGACACGATCGACGCCCTCGACGCGACCGGCAACGTCGTGTCCTCGGTGACCGTCCCCGCCGCAGGCACCGAGCCCACCCCGATCACCTGCGCCTCCACGCCGACGACGGTGCCGCCGGCATCGACGACCACCACGGTGCCCCCGTCGACCACCACCACGGTCCCGACGCCGGGTACGGTGCCGGCGACCACCACCGTCCCGACGCCGGGTACGGTGCCGGCGACCACGGTGCCCCCGTCGGTCACGCCGGGACCAAGCGTTCCCCGGAACGGGGCGAGCAGGGCGGCCGGGGGCTCGACCCTCCCGAACTGATCAGCTAACGCCCCTCACGTTGGCCGCCCGGGCCCAACCGGTCGGGCTTCAGTCGTCGCTCGGGGCCGCAGAGCGGGGCCCGCGCGAGCGAACCTCGTCCACCTGCTCGAAGGCGGCTCGGAGGTCGGCGATCCACGCCTCCTCGTTGGTGCCGACCAACCGAACACACCAGGCCAGCGCCTCGCTCCGGCTCCGGGCCACCCCGGCGTCGATGAGGGTGTCGAGCACCTGGCGCTCGCGGAGCTGGAGGCGGGTCATCACCGGGACGCTGAGGGTGGTGAACAGGTGGGTCGTGCCGCCGCAGGTCGCTCCCCAGGCGACGTGCCGACCGAACGTCGCCTGGACCTCATCGGCGATGCGCATCCTGTGGTCACGGGTCTCCTCTCGGAAACCGCTGATGCGCGCCGCATCGGCGGTCCGCTGCTCGGGGTCACCGGTTCCTTTCTCCAAATCGACCGGAGGCAGCGTCCCGACGATCAGGATCTCGTCGTCGTCCACCGTGACCTCGGGAGCCCCGGTGAACCAGGCCTCGGGGAGCCGACCGACGACCCAGGCCCGGATGCGCTGGCGTTGCTCGGCGGTGGTGCGTTCCTCGGCCCCCGGCCGCTGGCGGCCTCGGCCTCGCCGGCCTCGGCCGGGACTGTCATCAACTGCATTTTTAGATTTCATACTTACATCATTACAGACATCCTGGCCGCCGGCAACCCCTCCCCCCGAGTGCAGGGTCACCGGGCCTCGGTGCCCGGATCAGGGTTCCACCTGGTCCCAGAGCTGGCCCAGGTGGAAGCGGGTCCCCTGGTCGTCGGCGCAGCTCGAGGAGATCCGGTAGGACTGCTGCTCGGGGTCGGTGGCCGTCCCGCCGGCCGTGGTTACCGGCGCCCGCTCGACGGCCGCAGCGGGGGAGCAGGTAGCCGTAGACGAGCGGGAGCGCAGTGTCGTAGTCGTCCAGGATCCCCCCGTTCGGCTGTTTGGCGACCGATCCCTCGCTCACGTCTCTATGGTCGTCCCGGGTCCTTGTTCTCCAACGGGGGTCCGGAGAATCCCCAGGTCGGCAGGGCGTGCCAGCGATCAGGGCGGCGCCGGACCGGGTCAGCTCCGGGCCTCGCCTTCGGGACAGGGCGAGGTCCGTACCGCAACGACCCCTGAGCCGGGCGCCCGGCCGGGGACGGCTGCGCCAATCGCGGCGTGCGCTGGGTGGCCAGGATGCACCTCCGATCTGGCGCGGCCGCAGGTCGGCCGTCAGGCCGCCTCCCCCACGCAGAGCGACTCGACGCCCCGGTCGTGGTCGTCCCCCAAAGCAACGACGGACAGGTCGTGGTCAGCCGGCTCCGGCTCGGTCTCGTACTCGTGCAGTGCTCGCTCCATTGGTCCTCCTCGTGGTTCCCTCACTCGGTCGTGGCAATCGTTGCGTCGAAAGCCCGGCGCCATTCCTGGCGATTCTTCAGATATCTCAGGCGCCATTTGGGCGCGTCACGCCGGCACGGCGTCCGGCATTTGAGCCCTCTACAACGCTGCTCGACGGGTCCCGCCGGTCCTGGCGCCAGGTCGGTGCTGGTCGCTCGGCCTAACGGGATGGCGGGTGGTGGTGGGCAGTTGATGTCGCCGACGGCCCGGAACGAAAAGAGCCGCTCCCTTTCGGAAGCGGCTCTTCGAAGGTCTCCGGACCTGTGAAAGTCCTAGTCAAACCTTCGAAGGCGCCTCCAGACCGATCGAGGCGGCGGCGGCCGCTGCGATCGAGAACGCCGGCTGCTTGGCCTGCTCGGCCATAACTGCTACCCGGTACCCGCGCGGCGTCCAGGCGCGCTGGGCACCCCTGGTGCACCAGCAGCCCTGGTGACGATTCGTGGGGACGGGTTGCATGAGGAGACACTCTACATCACGTCCCGGGTCAATGGAACCCGGTAGCCCGCCTACTTCTGGGCAAATGGCGGCGCTACGCTGAGCATCTCGCTGACCGTGGCCATTTGTCGGACGCGCAGACGGACCTGGTTCAGCAGGTTCCTCGGGGTCGAGACGTTCCCCGACCCACCGGCTCAGTCATGGCCGGGAATCCGAACTGGGCGACGTCCTCGGCGTACAGCTCGGCAACCAGCCTGATCGCTCTCTCGTCGTGCACTGCCACGGCATCCCGAGGCCCTCGTTCACGCGCGGCAGCACCAGGTGCCGTTGCAGATGTGATCGGAGCGGTCTCCGATGTCCCGCGACATCACATTGCGCCCCCGGGAGGATTCGAACCTCCGACGCACGGTTTAGGAAACCGACGCTCTATCCCCTGAGCTACGGGGGCTAGCAGGACTTCCTTTGTGAGCTAGCTAGCCGCTGCCCTCTGTTTGGTCCTACAGACCTCGCCGATCATTCTCCCATGGCGAGCTGACCGCCCGGCACAATTCGAAAGGGCCCGGCCGGCACCGGGGCGGAAGCAAGACGCCAAAGTTCCGTGCCTGCGGCACTCGAACTCCTTGGAGTACAAACCCCGATCGAGGAGTGCCGGCGCCAGCCGTTGCAGCACCTTCGAGGTAGTCGAAGCCTGCGATGCAAACCTCCGTGAGATTGCGAAAGACGGTCCGGTCGAGCAGCTCGTCGTCCAAGGTGGCCTCGATCCAGCGTCCCCCCAGGACGCTGAAGCCCTGACAGCGCTGCCTGCCGCTTCCGGTGGTGCCGGAGCGCCGGGCCGGGATGGTGGACCCTCTCCGACCGCTTGAACAGGGATTTCTTTGGCTCTCGTGCTAATTCTTCCCACCAGGCCTAAAGCTCACCTGCAATTCTGCCGATAACCCAATCAGGCCGTTGTTTCGCGGTCGGCGTTCCGGCGCGGTCCGGGGCGGCTGGCGACGGTGGAGGCGGGGGGATGAGGAACGATCAGGTGTCCGGGCGTCCTCGCCTGGGTCGTGCGTCCGTCCTGTTCCTCGTCTTCGGGGCTGTCTTCGCCGCCCTCTCGGCCGCCAACCTGCTGGGGCCGCTGGAGAACCTCACGTTCCTACTGTTGGGTCTGGCGACCTTCGGCGCCATAATCGTCGGTCTGCGGTGGTACCGGCCCGATCCCTTGTGGCCGTGGTTGTCGATCACGGGGGCGCTCATACTCTTCCTCATCGCCGGCGCCGAGCGCACGCGCCTCCACACCCTCGGGAATCTCTCGGCGACCCGGTCGCTGCTCCCTGACCTCATCGCGATTCCCGGTTATCTCCTCCTCGCGGCTGGTCTCACCTCATTGGCCCGAAGCAACAACAAAGCTTCTCGGCACAATTTCGACATGGTCTTGGACGGAGTCGTGGCGGCTCTCGCCGTGCTGACCCTCGCTTGGGTGTTCATGATCGACCCGGTGCTCTTCCGGTCGGACACACCACTGAGCGTTCGCATAGTGCTCGCCTGTTATCCGGCACTTTCCATCTATCTCGTGTCGATCGCCTTTCGCATTGGGTTCAATCCCGGAGCGCCAAGGATCCCAGCGCGCTACCTCTTGATCACGAGTCTTATCTTCATGTTGCTCGGTGACATCCTCTATGTCTTCGCAGATCTCGACGTCATCAATGTGGAGAGCTCGCTCATCGACCTGCCGTACTTGCTGGCATTCGTCACATTCGCTGGTTGTGTTCTCGAACCTTCCGTGGCCGACCTCTCGTCACCAGTCACCCCAACCTCCCACATGAGCGAACTTCAGACTCGCGGCAGACTGGCGATCGTCGCGGCAGCCCTTGTCATTCCCGCGTTTGTCTCGATGTCCACCCGGAACCGGCCCCTCAGCGATCGCCTTGCGGTCACCGTCATCGTGCTGGCACTCGCCGTCACTGCAACCTGGAGGATCGTCCGAGCGCTCCGTTCGAGCGCCCGCTCCCAGGCCGCCATGTCCCACCAGGCTACCCACGACGGACTGACCGGATTGCCCAATCGTGCTCTGTTGGAGCAGCGGGTGAACGACCGGCTACGGTCCGCCAGGGACGGGTCCAACATGGCATTGCTGTTCCTCGATCTTGATCGCTTCAAGTGTGTGAACGACACGTGGGGCCACTCCTTGGGCGATGAACTGCTCGTCGAAGTGGCTGATCGTCTACGGACGACAGTGCGTACAGGAGATCTGGTTGCCCGGATCGGGGGCGACGAATTCGCCATCGTCCTGAGAGGCATGTCCACCGACCAGACAACGAAGATGGCTGAACGGATCCGTACGTCATTTCGGGAGCCGTTTACCGTTCGCCATTCTGAAACGTTCGTGACCGCGAGTGTCGGGGTCTCGTTCGCCGAAGGGAGCTACCCGATGACCGATGCTGAGAGCTTGATCCGTGACGCGGACAACGCGATGTATGTAGCCAAGGGAAGTGGACGCGACAGCGTGGCCGTCTTCGACAAGTCCATGCGCGATCGGGTCGCAGAGCGGCTTGCCCTCGAACAGCAGCTGCGCGTTGCATTGGAACGGCAGGAGCTACACCTCGATTACCAACCCATTATCGATATGGAGTCAGGTCGGGTTGTCACACTTGAGGCCCTACTCCGATGGACGCCGGCGTCGCTCGCACCGGTGCCGCCCACGGTCTTCGTCCCGATAACCGAGGAAAGTGGGCTCATCATCGAGATCGGCAGCTGGGTGATTCGCCAGGCATGCCAACAACTCAAAGAGTGGCGAACCGAGGTATTCGGGGCTTCGGACCTGCGTATGTCGATCAACATGTCGGCGGTGCAACTCCGCGACCCCAACTTGATGTCCACTATTCGACGAGCGCTCTCCGACAATGCTCTCCCGAGCCATGCCCTCATCCTGGAGCTCACTGAATCGCAATTGATGGACAGTCTGACTGCTTCGGTCGAAGTGCTCGAGGCGATCCGCACTCTCGGGGTGTCGCTTTCGATCGACGACTTCGGCACCGGTTACTCGTCCTTGGCGTATCTGAAGCAGCTACCGGTCGACTTCGCCAAGGTCGATCGATCATTCGTCGAAGGCCTCGAAAATGGGGACTCGTCCGATGAGACGCTCGTTGCCGCCATCATCGCCATGTCACACGCACTTGACATCGCCGTTGTGGCCGAAGGCGTCGAGACGCGCACTCAGGACAACCGGCTTCTCGACCTCGATTGTGACCAGGCCCAGGGATACCTCTACAGCCGCCCAATGGGATCTGCCGGAATTCCAAGTGTCATCCGCCGCTTGAATCGGACCAGCTTCCGTCTCGTCAGCGGAGATGCGGCCGTGGGTCAGTCAACTCCGTAACGGCCTCGAAGAGCGCGCTCGTTACGTCCCACTCCGGCTGTCGCACCACGGGTTCGAGTCCGACTCCGTCACACATGATCTCGTGGAGAGTTGGGTCGACTGAAGACAGATGGGCATACCAAACCTGCCGCTCCAAGACGACCGGAAGGCTCGCCGGTGAGTCGAGATACCGTTTGGCCTCGACCCCTTTGAAGAGGGTGAAGGGCTTATGGAATTTCCACTGGATCATGCGCAGTACCGGAAGATGCAAAATGGTCACCAGGTGCTCTATCCCGCACCGTTCGGACACCATGGAGAGTGCCTGATAGAGCGCCATACCAACGAGGCCGCTTGCCGCGACACCCCGATAGTCAGCCGCGACCGCAAGCGTTGCGATATCCCAAGTGATCGCGGGTAGATATTCAATCGATGTCCGCCGATAGAGTTCCGTGAACGGAACCCCCCACACGGCAGTGATGTCGTGCAAACTCTTGAGTGCTGCGTTCGATGGAACAATGATCCGCATCATTCCGGCGGGCAAGCGGCGCCGGTGATCGACGACACAGATCAGCACGCTGGCAAAATCATAGGGTCCGTATTCCGCTGCGAGGAGCTCAGGTGAGTTCCCGAATGCCTCTTCGAAGACTGTCCGTTCAATGTGGAGCGGGAGCGCAGCTTCAGGTTGATCGGGGCGGAAGACGTAGACGCCGAAGGGCTGCTTGCAGTCCGAAGGGGTGAGACCTTCGGCGATTTGGCGGAGGTCTGCCGTATTCATGACGGAAGGGGATGTCACGGTCAGAATTCCTTGCTGACGACGCGGTCCGCCTTGAAGAAGTCTCCGGTGTATTGGATGGCGCAAGACGGATCGAAAGCCTTGCACGTGTAGATATCGACGCTGAAGAACGGATATGGGTCATCCCAGGCGTAGAAGTGCGCGCCCGACGCTTCCCAATGGACCCAACCGGCCCAGCCGTACCTCTCGGAATGATGGGTTACCGGTGCCAAGAGCGTGCGCATGCCGCACACCTCCGAAAGCCCGGACAGGTACTGCTCGATCTGAGCCGGACTGATCGGATCTGCGCAGGTGCCCTCGATCACGAGGCGCTGGCGGTAGATCGATGGAGCCAAATCCGGCATGTCCGCGGTTGGGTGCATCACGTCGTCTCCATCACGTGTTCGAACGATAATCCCATTGATCCGCCCGAACGAAAGTGACGTCCACGCGTGGTGCGAGCTGACCCATTCTCCACCATCAGCGCCTGCCCCGTCACCTCTCCACTGTCGCACCTGCTCGGCCCCCCCTTCCCGTAATGCGGTATGGGGCCGGCCGGGGAGGTGGACAGGGGCGGGGGGCGGGGAACGGTCCGGGCGTTTCGGGCCCGGTTGCGTCGTGGGCTACCTGGAGGATGTGACCGGTGGCCCCTCCTCCCCGACCCGGCGACGCCGGGGCGATCCTCGGGCCGCCATTACGGGCCGCTCAGGCTCGCTGGGGTGGATGCGCTATGTCAAAAGAAGTGGAAAGCTTGAGTCGTCACGGTTGCAAAACGCCGCTCGTCGGGCACGTTCTGTCCATCGATTGACGGCGATGCGCAGTCGGTACGCCAACCACCCTGATGAATGTACAGGGGTGTGCGGTTCACCCAACTCGTTCAACGAGCAGATCACGGAGTCGCTCGAGCGATCGTGTACGAATCTGGGAGATGCGGCCTTCGGTAACCCCGAGTAATCGCGAAATCTCCACGAGCGTCTTCCGCTCCACGAACGAGAGCGAGAGCACTTGGCGCTCGCGTAATGTGAGCCTGGTCAGCCCATCGGCGAGGAGGCGCCGCGACTCCTTGTCCTCGAGCAACTGAGCGGGATCCTGTGAGGGATCGATGACTTCATGCCCGGTGATCCCCGGGTTTTGGCCTCGGTAGCCTCGCCAATCCCGGTCGGAATCGAGGGAAGTGACCTTGAGCGTTGCGAGAGTTCGCATGCTTCTGCGAAGAACCCCAACCGTGATCCCCATCGCATTGGCGAGCTCAAGGTTCGAAGGCTCCCTGCCCAACGCGTGACCAAGGAATGCGCGGGCCTCGTCGATTGCCTTGGCCCGATTACGCAGGCTGCGAGGGGCCCAGTCGAGCCGCCGGAGCTCGTCGATCACGGCGCCACGGATCCGATGGGTTGCATAGGTCTCGAACTGCACCGACTGTTCAAAATCGAATCGCTCGATCGCGTCGAGCAACCCCAACATGCCGTGGCTTTCCAGATCACACATGGCGATCTGTGGCGGAAGTCCAGCACGGGTCCCACGAACGACGTTCCGGACCAAGGACGCGTAGCGAAGCATGAGCTGATTTCGGAGGTCTCGATCCCGTGTCCGCCGGTACTCTCGCCAGAGCTCGTGATTGCTGACATCTTCGTCGGACGAGAACATCTATCGCCGGTTCGCTGCGTGGGTAGTCGATAATGCGGAAACACCGCACAATCTCGTCACCCCGACGGTCTCGCGTCCGGCTGGAGACCGAGGCTCCCCCTGGGTGGCCGGGAGTTGAGGCAGGTGTCCTCGGAACGGGACGACCCGCCCCTTCCCTTGATGGGTGGGATCGCGATTCGGTGCCGGGCGCTCGTGCCCCGACTGGACAGGGTCAATGCGCATTCGGCGCGCTAGCTCCGAACCGCGACCGCGGTCGCCCCCCATGCCGGGAAGCTTGGACCGGCTGGGTCGCGCCCGCGTTGTGAGACGGTTGCGATCAGGTTGTCGAACGAGGGTGGGCAGGCACGGTCCACTCTCAGCAGGTCCAATTATGCGCTGTCGGCGGCCTGGCCGGCTGAGGACCGAACGGGAGCCGAGAGCGTGCTTCGCGTGCGGCGTCGATGCTCGAGGCAGGTTCTTGCGATGTACATCGTCTGGCGTCCTACCGGCCGACCGGCGCGATCCGCGTGCGACCGACTCTCCACCCAAGCGCTACGGGGCGAGCGGGTCACTTTTGCGAGCGGATCGGCCTCTCGCTTCGAAGGCGGCCTCGCCATAGTCGGCTCAGTCCTCGCCGCCTTGGGGTTGCCAGTCCGGGTCGATCTCGAAGAACTGTCGGACCAGGCTCTCGAAGCCAACGGCAAAGAGGGTCCATTCCTGAGGTCGACCCCCAGGGCCGGTCGCCCGGAGGATGCCCAGCATGGAGGAATTGTCGACCCGATCGCGCAAGCCACAACCTTGGCCCAGACAGTCCACAGCAATCGCGAACTGACGAATGGTGAACTGCTCTCGCAGCCTGAAGCCGAGGAGATCTGCCATCGCTGCATAGACCGCCTCGATCTGCTGATCAAAGTCCTCGGATCCGGAGAGGAGAGCCGAGGAAATCCTCCTGCGATACTCGACTGGCTCGTTGGTGGCCGCCAACGCCCAGACGCCAATCCACAGCGGCCAGTTCCTCGACCGACGGACCGCCTCCAGATTTGCAGCCCCCCCCACTCGGCAGAGTTCGCGCAACGTCGCTTCACGGGAATCGGGTGAGCTTAGGTCGGCCTTGGTCAAAATCGGGGCGACCGCCCCAACCGTGAGATCGACTTCGCCCTCGATCCCCTGGAGAACGATCGTAACCAACACATCGACCTGGAAGTCGGCCTGATTGCGCCACACTCTCCCGATGACGGAGCCGTTGGTAAGCCGGATGCCGGTCTCCTCCTCCAAGCGATCGAAGACCTTCTTGAAGGTGACAACCTCGGCCCCCAATCCGAGGCCATCCTCTCGGAGGATGGACGCACCTGTCTCGAGGAGGAGCTCACGTATCTCCTCTCTGCTATGCCTTGGGCGTTTGACCGTCATGCCGGCACCTCGGACCGTCCAGACTAACAATGTCCTGCCTCGCCATCATCGATTCCCGAGGTGGAGTTGCAAATCTAGCCAGATGCGCAGCCCCACGAGCTCGCACCTTCAAGCCCAGAAACCTTCGGACGCTCCCGCTTCTCGTCCGACCCGGAACAAGAGGAGCTCCAATTTGGAACCATCATTCTGCCCATGGATTATCGCAACTCGTGCTTTGACAAGATGGGCACGTGTCCCTCTCAACTCAAAGGAGATCCGTAGCGCGTCGGCGGTCCACGCCGACAGGCATTTGGCCAGGGCATTGACGGCACCGCGGCCGGACTCGGAGAGCTCCGTTTCGAGGCGGGGCAACGGCAACAGATGCGGCCGCCCCGGGCGGGTTCGACAGCTGGAAGTGGGATCGCTCGGCAGGCGAGGACGTGGATGAAGTCCGTTTCCAAGCCCGGCAGTTCACGGATTGGGTCGGCCGTACGGCTGGCGGGGAGCGGCCTCCCGTCTAGGGCGGCCCTAGGGGTCCTTGGTACCTCTGGGCACCCGAGGTGACCGCCAAGGGTCCTGACGGGGTCCCGTTCTTCGTTCCACCTGACCTGGTGGGCCATCGATGGGGGTCCCGTCGTCGCTGTATACATCCTCCCACTCTGGGATCAGGATGCTCACAATGGGTGGACCGGATTCAGGGCCTCATGCCAGTCGTCACCCGGCGGCGCAAGTTGACGAAACGAAGCACCACATGGGGTGGATCAGCGGGCCCACGATGCATCGGATGTCGCCGCTTATATTGGCGCTGCTCAACGCCACCTCTGCGGATTTGGGCGCTCGGCCGGCGCTCGGGACCGGTGATCAGAGATCCCCGGCGCAGGTGAAGTCGTCGTTGTCACTGTTGGAGTTGTCGGGACACGTGGTGTTGGACCATTTCACGCCGGTCAGGATAGTCCCGGTAAACGTCGCGCCGTAGACTCCGGTCATGTTGGCGTTGGTCAGGTTGTTGCCGTACATGTTGGCG
>Ga0209040_10004171_pt1 | contig 10960 bp, 11 predicted proteins | sample BogFormECP12_OM3_FD_188240 | JGI IMG/M metagenome (GOLD analysis project Ga0209040, IMG submission 188240) | Bog forest soil microbial communities from Calvert Island, British Columbia, Canada - ECP12_OM3 (SPAdes) (version 2) | ecosystem: Environmental > Aquatic > Freshwater > Wetlands > Bog ... | reverse complement strand
TCGGGGCATCAGGGTCTGATCGTCCAGTGGCAACAGGGGAGACGCCGTGCCGTGTGGCCGCCAGAGCGGGCGGAATGCCCCGTTATTTTCCCCTTACCGGGCTTCGCAGCAAGCCGCCAGTCGGTTCCAAATGCGCCCTGATCGCCACGCTCTCCCCGGTGCCCTTTGTGGCGGCCGGGGTCCTGGGTCTAACCCGCAGCTTAAGAAAGCCTTGACGCAAAAGGCTTCACCAAACGATGCGGTGATGATCCCGACAAGCGCGAACGGGCAACCCCGCGATGTCTTACCGCCGAGTGGCGTGCAGATGGAGTTGCTCGTGCCTCTCGGCCTAAGTGGGGTTGATTTTCTCTGTGCCACAGGCATTTCCGTCCTTGTCGGGCTCGACGAAGACTGCCGCACCGCGGGAACGTCCTGGGCCATTGTCGGCAGTCCGTTTGTTCGGCGGCTCCTGCACATCGGTGACCCCAGCGATGCGTTGCCCACGGCAAACTCGGAGCGCCAAGGCCTTAACACTGTTGCCGCGCAGCGCGAGGCGAGTCTGGCTAGATCGTAAAGAGTCGGTGAGGCCGAATGCCGAACCCAGCCGAGCGCTGGGTTCCCGCCCCGGTAGGTCTTCGGACTTACCGGGGCGGTTCGAATGACGCGGTTCGACGCACCGCGGGTGGAAATCTGCATCAGCAGCCCGAGGTGATTTACCGGGGGACAACCTCCCATACCCGAGCCCGACGCCAACCGCCGGTAGACTTGGTCTTGGTTGACAGCCCAGCCGGCCCGGAAACGCCGTCCCTCTGGAGCGACAGCGTGAGAGCGACCGCTCGCAACCGGGCATCTCAGTGATCTTCCGTAGAAAGTTCACGATGCAAACGCGTCCAAAGTGGACCGTCACCCGGCACCCCGGTGCCAACAACAAAACCATTCCCCCGCAGCACTGGCACGCCCTCGCCAAACGTTTCCCCTACCCGGTGACCGCGGAGATCCCCGGCGCGGGGTACTACGAGCACATATCTTCCGCCGATCATCCGGTGAGGCACTGATGGCCATCACAGAGGTAGCCGAATACGCCCATCTGAGCGCCGCGGACGTCGACGCACTCGCCGTCGAATTGGACGCTATCCGTCTCGACATCGAGGATTCGCTCGGCGCGAACGACAGGGCGTATATCCAGCGCACCATCGCTGTTCAACGCTGCCTCGACCTCGCCGCCCGTATCGTGATTGGCGCCAGCCGAACCAGGACCGGATGGGCGTTCGGAACACTCGCCCTGGCCGCGGCCAAGAGCATCGAGAACATGGAACTGGGCCACAATATCGGCCACGGCCAATGGGATTGGATGAACGACCCCGAAATCCACTCCACCACCTGGGAGTGGGACATGGCAGGGCTGTCATCGCAATGGAGGTACTCCCACAACTACCGTCATCACATGTTCACCAACGTCGTCGGCATCGACGACGACCTCGGTTACGGCGTTCTGCGGGTCACCCGTGACCAACAGTGGAAGCCCAGCAATCTGCTGCAGCCGCTGCGACATCTATTGCTGGCGGTCACTTTCGAATGGGGTATCGCGCTGCACGGTCTGTACTCCGAACAGGACCGCGCGAAGACTGACGCCGAAAAATCCGCTCACACCCGAGCTCTGCGCCGCAAAATCGCTCGCCAGGCGGGTAAAGATTACCTGCTCTTCCCCGCGCTCGCCGGGCGACACTGGCGGCGCGTCCTATTCGGGAACGCGCTCGCCAACGTGCTGCGAAACCTGTGGGCGTACGCGGTGATCTGCTGCGGCCACTTCGCCGACGGAGCTGAAAAATTCACCCCCGAAGCCCTCGAGGGTGAAACCAAGGCGCAGTGGTATCTGCGACAAATGTTGGGTAGCGCCAACTTTCGCGCCGGGCCGGTGATGGCCTTCATGAGCGGAAACCTCTGTTATCAGATCGAACACCACCTCTACCCTGATCTGCCCAGTAACCGCTGCGCCCAGATCGCCGAGCGGGTGCAGGCGGTCTGCGCGAAGTATGACCTGCCCTACACCACCGGCCCGCTGGCCCGCCAATACCTATTGGCGCTGCGCACGATCATCAAACTGGCTCTGCCGGACCGGTTTCTGGCCGCGTCCTCCGATGACGCCCCCGAAACCGCCTCCGAGAAGAAATTTCGCGGCCTCGTGAAACGACCGGGTCGAGTATGCGTCGGGTCTCCTGTTGCGCGTCGACGCGGACTGGCCACCGCGATCCGCAACCGCAAAAACCGGCTCAACCAACGACAAACATCGGCGCGCCGGCGAGTCGTTGCGAGTGCTCGATGACCCGCTACCGTCCGTCAGGCCTTATCGAGTCGAGGGAAAAGGACTTCCTGAGTCCGGAGCTGCAGGGCGGCTGCGATCGGGATGGCAACGAGAGCTCCGACAATCCCGAGTAGCGCGCCGCCGATCAAAACGGCCACTACGGTGATCAGCGCCGGCACCTTGACCGCACGGCCGATGATCTTGGGCACCAGGAGGTAGTCCTCGGCAGAAGCGGAGCACGCTTTATTCAGCGTTTCCGAGCTCACGTGTCAGGTGCGACAAGCTGACATCGGTGTCGCGGAGGCTGACAACATCAGCGTATTCACAGCTCGGCCAGTGGGCTCTTCCGGCGTTGGGCCGGGATGTCTCCTCGTGACTATCGACGGCGATTGGGGGTTCCGGTCCGATGAGGGGCTCGCAATTGAAGGTCCCGTTGGTACTGCCGAGGTGTCTTCCCGAACCAACGTCGGCACGAGTGATTGAGGGTGCTCTGCTCCGTGTAGCCGAGCAAGCCGGCGATCTGGCTGAGGTGCAGCCCGGGTTCGGCGAGGTACCTCGCCGCCAGGGCCCGCCGTTCCCGCTCGATCAGATCCTGACATCGCACGCCCTCGGTGGCCAGCCCTCGTTGCAGCGACCGTGGATGCATGGCAAGTTGGTCCGCGATGGCATCAACGCTGCATTGGCCGGTGGGCAGTAGCCGGCGGGTCAGCTCTTCCACGCGGTCGGACAGCGACGCGGTGCGCGGAAGATAGTTGGACTCAAGGTATTTCGCCGCAATCCGTCGGGTCTCCGGATCCGCGCTCTCGATGCGTCGGTCGGCCAAACGGTGGGATAGCTCAAACCCACACCGGGTCTGGCGGAAACGCACACGGCAACCCAGCGTTTCGCGGTACGCCGCGTCGGAGCCCTGTTGGTCGTGCATGAACGAGATCACGTTCGGCCGCGCCTCCGGGCCGCCCAGCAGGCGGATGATTTTGACGGCGATAGCCATGCTGATCTCGTAGGTCTGGACCACATCGGGAAGTCCCGGTTCAGTCACCTCATAGGTGAACGCGAGACCGGTCTGCGGGGTGCGCGGTGCCGGTGTCAGCTTCAAGGCGGGCGAATGGACATAAAGGTAACGCGCGATCGCCTCAACCCCGCCGAGCAAGGTCTGTGCGTTCCGCGCAATCACCGCGATCGGACCGAGAGTATGCAAACCCTGCCAGTTCGACAGACGAAGTCCGAAGTCCGGACAACCCAAGCCCTCGGCACTGGCCTCCAGCATGCGCGCGTACGCGTCGAAGGAGATGAACGCGTCCTCCTGATCTTCGATGCCCGCCGGAATCCGGAAGCGCGACAAGAACAGCTCTGGGTCCCCACCGAGCTCCCGCACCAGATCGCCGTAACCAAACAGCGTGGTGGCTCGCAGCAAGCTGCCCAATTCCGTCAACTCCAAGTGTCGGGAAATCACAAAAGTATGTCGGAAAATCCCAATACTTGCCAGGGGGCCCTCGACCAGTCTGTTTCTACAAGGTCCTGCGAAGACACCGGGCACGATGCACGAGGGAACGATGAACGCACAACATTTCGACGTCCTGCTCATCGGCGCCGGCCTGTCGGGCATCGGTATTGCCTGCCAGGTGGGGGCTGCTCACCCGAACAAGACCATCGCCACCCAAACTTCCGAAATCCACACCCTCCCAAGAAAGGTCGCAACAAAATGAACCAATTCGAAGGCAAAGTCGTCGTCATCACCGGAGCCGGCTCCGGGATCGGCAGAGCACTTGCGCTCAACCTCGCGAAGCGAGGCGCAAGACTCGCTCTCTCCGACATCGACACCGAAGGACTAGCTGAAACCGTGCGCCGGGCCGAAGCAGTCGGTGCGGACGTGAAGTCTGATCGGCTCAACGTCGCCGAACGCGAGACCGTTCTGGCTTACGCCGACGCCGTCGTCGCCCACTTCGGCAAAGTCAACCAGATCTACAATAATGCCGGCATCGACCACAACGGCGACGTCGAGAAGACCAACTTCAAGGACATCGAGCGGATCATGGACGTCGACTTCTGGGGCGTCGTCAATGGCACCAAAGCCTTTCTCCCCCATATGATCTCGTCCGGCGACGGGCACGTCGTCAACATCTCGAGCTTGTTCGGCCTGATCGCAATACCCGGTCAAAGCGCTTACAACGCGGCCAAATTCGCCGTGCGCGGCTTCACCGAGGCGCTGCGCCAGGAGATGCTGATCGCCAACCACCCGGTCAAGGTGACATGCGTGCATCCTGGCGGTATCAAGACCGCAGTAGCCCGCAACGCGACCGTCGCCGAGGGCGAGAACGCGCAGGCCCTAGCGGAGTTCTTCGACAAGCGACTGGCAATTCATACGCCGGAAATGGCCGCCGAGACCATCGTCAACGGAGTCGCCAACGGCCATGCCCGGGTAGTGGTCGGCTGGGAGGCAAAGGCCCTGGATGTGCTCGCCCGAATCATCGGCCCGCGGTATCAGCGCGTCACCGCCACATTGGTCTCGCGCTTCGCCCCATGGGCACGTGACCGAGGCGACGCTCCCCACGCCGCGTAACGCCGAGATATCGGAATCCACCCTCCTACCCGTACTCCTGCGTCATACCGTAATTGCATCAACCTCAGAAAACACCCAGGCAGGGCCCTCAAATGAACCTTTCGACACTGCCAGATCTCCGAGCCGCTCAAGCGCCCGATGCGCCAGCCGTAGCGGACGACAGCACCGATCTGACCAACACGCAGTTTCTTCACGCCGTACGCCGCGCAAGCGAGGTGATGGCTGCGCACGGCGTATCTGCCGGGGATGTGGTCGCGATCATGTTGCCCAACCAGGCCAGCTACATCGTGGCGCTATTCGCGGCCTGGCGCCTCGGCGCCACGGTCACGCCGATCAGCCCGACGTCGATGCCAGCCGAGGCGGCCTACCAGATCACCGACGCCGACGCGAAGATCCTCATCGCCGACAAACCGCTCGAGATCGACGTCCCGGTAGTGGCTGTGTCGACCGAAGAACTAGCTTCCGGCGCAGCCGCCGCCGTCGTCGAACCCGCGGACCGCCGCGACGATGCGCTCGCCCTGCTGATCTACACGAGCGGCACCACCGGCCGCCCAAAGGGCGTCATGCTCGACCACGCCAACCTGAATGCCATGTGCCGCATGGCGATCGACGCGTTCAAGATGACAAACGAGGACCATAGCCTGCTCATCCTGCCGCTGTTCCACGCCAACGGGATCGTGGTTGGCACGTTGTCGCCGCTGCTGGCGGGTGGCCGCGCTACTGTCGCCGGCCGGTTCAGCCCGAAGACCTTTTTCGACCGGCTTGAGCAGAGCCGCGCGACATACTTCTCAGCGGTTCCGGCCATGTACACGATGCTCGCCGACTTGCCTGCCGACGTGCGGCCGGACACCTCGGCGGTCAGGTTCGCCATCTGTGGTGCCGCACCGGCAAGCGTCGAGCTGCTTACCAAGTTCGAGACCCGCTACGGCATCCCACTCATCGAGGGCTATGGGTTGTCCGAGGGATCATGCGCCAGCACCGCCAACCCGCTGGCGGGCCCGCGCAAGGCTGGCACCGTCGGGCCCCCGTTGCCGGGGCAGAAGATTCGGATCGTCGACGCCGACAATGCGGACCTTCCTCAGGGTGAGGCTGGCGAGGTCCTAATTCAGGGACCCAACGTCATGCGCGGCTACCTAAATCGTCCGGAGGAAACCGCGAAGACACTTGTCGACGACTGGCTGCACACCGGGGACGTCGGACGCTTCGACGAGGACGGCTACCTGGTACTAGTCGATCGAGCGAAAGACATGATCATTCGCGGCGGCGAGAACATCTACCCGAAGGAGATCGAGACCGTCGTCTATCAGCTGCCGGAGATCGCCGAGGCCGCCGTCATCGGTCGCACCCATTCGGTCTACGGCGAAGAGCCGGTGCTCTTTGTGTCCCTGAACTCCGGCACCACCATCTCGACGGACGCAATCCGTGAGCACATTCGGGTGTCGCTGTCCAAGTTCAAGCACCCCGCCGAGATCACGATTCTCGACGACCTCCCTAAGAACCCGGTCGGCAAGATCGACAAACCCACGCTGCGGAAGTCGATCGCTGCAAACCTCTGATCAACCACGGCAAGACAACCGCAGACCTAGTCTGGACTATCGATAAGGAGTCGATCATGGGATTCACCGAGCCGAACTTCCCGCGGGTTGAGCCCGAAGCCTTTCTAAAGGCACCGTTCCTGGAACGCGTGAAGACACTGACCCTGAACTGGGTCGAAAACGGGTACGGCGTGCCGCGGATGGTGCACGCGATCTACATCGTCAAGCTCGTGTTCTTCTATGCGCTGGGCGGCATCGTGGTCGCCACGCTGACCTCCGGACTGCCTGCGTTCTGGCATGTTTCGGAGTGGTGGAACCAGCCGATCGTCTACCAGAAGGCAATCCTGTGGACGGTGCTGCTCGAAACCATCGGCGTCGCCGGGTCGTGGGGGCCGCTGGCCGGCAAGACCAAGCCGATGCTAGGAGGCATTCTGTATTGGGCCCGGCCCGGCACGATCAGGTTGCGGCCGTGGCGGCGAGTCCCGTTCACTGCGGGCAACCGTCGGACCTGGTTCGACGTCGCGCTCTATTTGGCCCTGATCGTCAGCGTGATCGTGGCGCTGGTGTTGCCCGGTGTGCGCAGCGATTCGCTGTCGCAGGCGCTGCCGGAAAACACGTCCGGTCTGGTGAACCCCGCGCTGCTGATCGCCCCGATGGTGCTGCTGGTCATGATCGGGCTGCGGGACAAGACCATCTTCTTAGCCGCGCGCGGCGAGCAGTATCTGCCGGCGTTGTTCTTCTTCACCGTGCTGCCGTTCGTCGACATGATCATCGCGCTCAAGCTGCTCATTGTCGTGGTGTGGGTCGCTGCCGGCGTCTCCAAATTCGGCCTGCACTTCACCAACGTGATACCGCCGATGGTGAGCAACAGCCCGACCCTTCCGCTCAAGTGGCTCAAGCGGGCCCATTACCGCAACTTCCCCAACGACCTGCGTCCGTCGCACCTTGCCAGCTTCATGGCACACGGTCCGGGCACCGTCGTGGAAATCCTTGCCCCGCTTGCCTTGTTGCTCTCACCCTGGCCGTGGCTCACATTCATCGCGGTCGGGATTATGGTTGCGTTTCACCTGTTCATCATTTCGACGTTCCCACTCGCGGTGCCGTTGGAATGGAACGTGCTATTCGCCTACGGCGCGATCTTCCTGTTCCTCGGCTTCCCGAACTGGGACGGCTACGGCATCGCGGACATGTCCTCGCCGTTGCTGACCGTGGCGATCCTGGCCGGCCTACTGTTCTTCCCCGTGCTGGGCAACCTTCGTCCCGACCTAGTGTCCTTCCTGCCCGCCATGCGGCAGTACGCGGGCAACTGGGCGTCGGCGGTATGGGCGTTCGCCCCCGGCGCTGAGGAGAAGCTGAACAGCGTTACGCGTTCGTCCCTCAACCAGATCGACCAGCTGGTCGCATTCGGTTACGAGCCGCAGTGGGCGGAGATCTTCAACCAGCAAACGGTCGGATGGCGGTCCATGCACAGCCAGGGCCGTGGCTTGTTCTCGGTGCTGGTGAAGAATCTCCCGGATATCGACACCCGGACAGTCCGTGAGGCGGAGCTTGTCTGCAACTCGCTCATCGGCTTCAACTTCGGCGATGGTCACCTGCATAACGAGGACCTGATCGCGGCGGTGCAGGACGAGGCTCAATTCGCACCGGGCGAGCTGGTGGTGGTGTGGGTCGAGTCGCAGGCCATCGGCAGCAAGGTCCAGCACTACAAGGTCATCGACGCGGCACTCGGCGTGACCGAGCGCGGCACCTGGAAGGTGACCGACGCGGTGGCCGAACAACCCTGGCTGCCCAACGGCCCGATCTCCTTGAAAGTGACGTGGACCCGCCCTGCAACTGACCCCCGGTTCGGGGCGGTGGCGTGACCACTGCGCTTGTGTTCCTTCGTGACGCCGACTTTGCGGCACCTATCGACCTATCGACAACGAGATCCTGTACTACGTGCTCCTCGGTGCGGCATCGCTGCCCTACGTCAACGCCCCCGAAGTCCGGCTTCTCACCGGGCGGGATCCCAGTAACCCCAAGTGGATTCGGGCTCACGTGGACGGACTGGTCGCCATCCTGCTGCCAGGACTGGCCGCCGGCTGATGCCTGCGCAGGGATGACCGGCGGTGTCGGCGCTCTTTCGCCTGAAACGAGCCTGTACTAACCCCACACGGAACGTTAGCTGTGCTCATAAGAAGAGCCGAACGAGAGCTGCGAGCGGTGTCCGCGTCAAATTAGCGTGCTAATCTCGCCGGAGGCACGCATCATTATTGTCTTGGTAGCACATGGTAATCAGCTAGATAGCTTCAAGTAGGCGTTGTCGGAACGGGGTAGGTGAGGCAGCGTGGTGAAGGCCTCGCGTTGGCCGTCGGAAAGAGAACGACATGAGCGCGAAGGAAGTGATGACTGATCTGGTCGGTGAAAGCCGCCTACGCACCTACGAGCGTGATGGCCTGACGTTGGGGTACTCCGTGGTGGGCGATGGTCAGCCCATCATGTTCGTGCACGGCGCGACGGCCACCGGGGAGTTCGAGTGGGGTCTGCTCGCGGCCAAGCTGGCCTCCGACTATCGATGCGTCCTGCCCGATTTGCGCGGTCACGGCCGATCAGAATTCCGTACGTCGGTCGACATGGGGCAGGCCATCTGCGCGGATCTGCGATATCTCATCGAGCACCTGGGCCTCGACCACCCGCACATCGTGGGGTTTTCTTACGGTTCCGAGATCGCGCTCATGGTTGAACTGTCGGCACCCGGCACCGCGCGATCTCTTGTGCTGGTAAGTCCGGGCACGGGCCGCCCCAGCGACTACCGGGCTCCGCGCCTGGAGCACTTGTACCGCACCTGGCCGTTCGCGTTGCGCCGCCTGCACGAGACCCACCATGGGCCGGAGCACTGGCGCGAGCTTGTAACTGCGTTGCACGTGGACAGCGTCGCCCGATCCGAACTCACGGCGGAAACCCTTGCGGCTGTCGGATGCCCCATCCTGCTGGTCGCCGGTGCCCTTGACGAGTCGACACGGCGCGCCCAAGGGCGGCGGTTCGCCGAGGTCAACGCTTTGGCGCGCTACCTAGAACTCGACGGCGCGGCGCACGCCGTGCACCACAAGTGCCCCGATAGGTTTGCAGAGGTCATCGGTGCCTTCCTGGCGGAAGTCGACAATGAGAGAGCAGGGAGCCATGGCGCGACAGAAGACGGCTGAGCCCAAACCGGTCGGCGAGGAGCCAGAAGAGCAGTACGTGCCGAGTTGGCAGCGAGACAGTGTCGACCGGTCGCTCCGCAATGCGATCGAACGCGCGCGCAAGCGCAGTGACCGGTTCGTGGATGCTGCCGTTGAACTGCTGTCCGAACGTGACGAGAGTGACTTCTCCATCCAGGACGTGGTGGACCGCTCCAGTCAGTCGCAGCGTACCTTCTATACCTTCTTCGACAGCAAAGACAGCCTGATGCTGGCCGTGTACGAGACGATTCTGCGCAAGACTGCGATGCCGATGTTGCAGGAGCGGTGCGAGGGCATTGACGATCCGGTACTGCGGCTTCGGGCTCTTTTGGACGCATTGTCCGAGATCACCGAGATGCCGGCGCGGTTGGCGCGGGGGTTGAGTGTTCTTCATCTGCGGCTCGCGGAGACACGGCCAAACGACCTCGCTAGCGCGTTGGAGCCCCTGCACGCCTTCATCGTCGAACTGCTCACGGCTGTGGCCAAGTCGGGCCGGCTACGGGAGGACCTCGGGCTGCACACGCAAGCGGCGCTGCTTCAGGAGTTGTTGCTTGCCTCGACGCACTCCCGGGTGCTGACGGGCGGCAGCCAGACCACTGTCGACGATCTGTGGGCGTTCTGTTCGGCCGCAATATTGCGCCGCGAGGACTGACCGCCTGGCGCTGATTCGCGCGACCGAGTTCAAGTCACGGCACCGGCGATCTTGAGGCTGATCAGCTCGTCGTCCGATTTTCCGAGTCCGCACAGGATTTCGTCGGTGTGTTCGGCGAACTGCGGTGCCCGAGTGAGGCTTGCTGGCGTCTCATCGAATTGCACGGGGTTAGCGACCAGTTCGCGTCGCGCGCCGTCGATGTCGAAAACTTCGGCGATCATTCCGTTGGCCCGCAGTGCGGGATCTTGCCCCACCTCCCAGGGATCCTGCGCGACGCCCCATTGCCCCTCCATGTCGGCGAACTGCGTCATCCACTCCGACAGCGTCCGGGCGGCAATCTCGTTCTGAAGAATCTCGGCCGCCTCCGCCGCATTGCCCATGAGCGCATCGACGGTCGCGAACCGCCGGTCGGTGACCAGATCCTCGCGACCAATGCGCCGACAGAACTCGGGCCAATAGCGTCCCGGTTGCAGCATCGCCAGCACGATCCACCGATTGTCGGCGGTCTGGTATTCACCCACCAGGGGGTTGGTGCGAGCCGAGCCACTCCTCGGCGTGCGCTCTGGCAGCCCACCGGTCAGGAGCGCGAAGCCGACCGCCAGGGCGTTCGCCCAGGCGCCCACGCCGAGGAGAGAGACGTCGACCACCGAGGTCTGGCCGGTCCGTTCGCGCGCCAAAAGCGCTGCGGCGATACCCCCGGCGATGGTCATCCCGCCGAGCGAGTCACCGTAC